>Ga0066903_100000739_pt1 | contig 21836 bp, 20 predicted proteins | sample PanSoiMetaGPlot1_FD_67491 | JGI IMG/M metagenome (GOLD analysis project Ga0066903, IMG submission 67491) | Tropical forest soil microbial communities from Panama analyzed to predict greenhouse gas emissions - Panama Soil - Plot 1 (version 2) | ecosystem: Environmental > Terrestrial > Soil >... | reverse complement strand
ACGAACACCTATACCTGTACCCTCGATCCGGCCGTGACCCTCCTCAAAGACGGCCAATGCTTTTTGTTCAAAGCCAATGCGATTAACACCGGCCCCAGCACCCTGAACGTCAACGGGCTGGGCGCCAAGGACCTGCGCAAAGCTGTCAACGGACTGCTCGTGGCGGTGAGCGGCAATGACATTGGCACGGGGCAGCATGTCGAAGTCTGTTATGACGGCACGGTCATGCAGATTGTCTCGCTGGGAGGCGGGGGCGGCACCGGGGGTGGGGGCAGTGGAAATGCGGAGGCGGATGGTGTCACCAAGGGCATCGCCACCTTTACCCCGAGTGATTTTAATGGCACCGCGGGCGTCATTAGTCTGGATTATACGAGTGGCCAAAAAGCCAGCGCCAGTCTGCCGGGGTTTCTGTCCAACACGGATTGGACGACGTTTAACAGCAAAGTCGGCACCGCTCGGAGTATCAATACGACGATCCCCCTGCTCGGCGGCGGCAATCTCAGCACCGACCGCACGTTCAGTATCGCCAACGCCTTAGCGGACGGGACCACGAAGGGTGCGGCCACCTTCTCCTCCAGTGAGTTTCTCACGCCGACCGCGGGCGTGGTGCAACTCAATTACGCCAGTGGGCAAAAGGCGACCGCCAGTGTTGCCGGCTTTCTCTCCAGCGCTGATTGGATCGATTTTAACCAGAAAGTCGATAGTACGTTTGTCCTCAGTACCACGGATCCCGTGACGGGCGGTGGCGATCTGACCGCTCCCCGCACGCTCGCGTGCCCAACCTGCGTCACGAGTGCGGCCTCCCTCACCATCAACGCGCCGCTCATTGGTGCAGGCAGCCAGGGAACGGCGGTCGGTACGCGGTCAGGAAACACGACCCAATTTGCGACGGTGCTGGGCACCAAAACCACCAACAAACAACTCGCCTTTGATGGAAGCGGCAACGTCATTGCCTCGGCCACCGACATCGGCAGCGGCAGCGGCGGAGGACTCCCCGATCCTGGCAGCAACGGCTATGTCGCTCGCACCGCCCTCAATACGACGGTCGGCCGGCAGCTGTTGGGCACCACGGGGCATATCGTGGTGACGAATCCCGCGGGGATCGCGGGGGATACGACGTTTGACGTGGGGACAGGCGTCCTCCTGGCAGACGCAGTGAATACCCTCACGGGCGTGGGCCGCATCACGGGCGTTCCCAGCCCGTCAGCACCGTCCGATGCGACCCCCAAATCCTATGTGGATTCGGTCAGCGCAGGGTTGTCGCTGCGGTCCTCGGTGAGGACGGCCACGACGGCGAACCTTACCGCCACTTACGTCAACGGGACAGCAGGAGTAGGCGCCACGCTCACCAACAGTGGCACCCTGGCAGCCCTGGTGATTGATGGCGTGACGCTTGCCACGAATGACCGCGTTCTGGTGAAAAACCAGACTACGACGTTCCAAAACGGTATCTATACCGTGACCACCGTGGGCAGCGGCTCGGTGGCGTGGGTGCTGACGCGGGCCACGGATTATGACCAGACGGCAGAGGTCGTGAGTGGGTCCTATACCATTGTGGATGCTGGTGCCAGTACCCAGGCGACAACGATCTGGATCATGACCACGACCGGCAGTGTAACCCTCGGTACCACGGGCATTGTCTGGTCCCAGTATGGCGCTGGTGGAGGGACGGCGACGATTACCCTGACCGGTCCCGTCACTGGCACAGGGACCGGCACCGTACCAACGACCCTTGCCAACGTGCCGAGTGGGACCCCGCATCTCGGCACCGCGCTGTTCACGGCGATTGCGTCTCCCAGTATCCCGAGCGCCGGTATCGGCAGCGTCTATGTCGACAGCACCAGCAAAAACCTGGCCATCAAAAATGATGCAGGAACGATTAACCATGCGGTGCAGACGAAAGCCCCCACGGCCTCCCAATGGCTCACGGGCCTGAATGACGCGGGTGTACTGAGTGCCGCCCAACCCGCCGCGAGTGATTTGAGTAACGGCGTAACCGGGTCAGGAGCCATGGTCTTAGGCACGAGCCCGAGTTTGACCACCCCCAGTCTCGGGGTCGCCACGGCCACGAGCCTCAACAAACTGACGCTCACCCCACCGGCCACCGGCGCGATCTTGACCCTGGCCGATGGCAAGACCTTGACCGTCAGCAACACGGTCACGTTCACTGGTAGTGATGCCTCCACCATCCTATTCGGGGCAGGCGGCACGATTGTCTATACCTCGCGCGTCGTGAATACGACCCCACCCCTCAGTGGCGGCGGGAACTTTAGCGCGGATCGCACGGTCAGCATTGCTGATGCCGCCGCGGATGGGACCACCAAGGGGGCTGCTGCCTTTACCGCCAACGATTTTAATGCGACGGCGGGCCTGATCTCCCTGGATTACGTCAACGCGCAGAAAGCGACGACGTCGGTTCCAGGTTTTCTGAGCGCAGCGGACTGGACCACCTTTAACGCAAAGCTGTCCTCGTCACGCCTACTCAGCACGACCCCGCCGCTGACCGGGGGCGGCGATCTGTCTGCAGATCGTACGCTTGGCATCACCAACGCCGCGGCGGACGGGACGACCCTGGGCGTGGCCACGTTTGCCAGTGCCGATTTTAACGCAACCGCTGGGGTGATCAGCCTCGATTACGCCAACGGACAAAAAGCCAGTGCGAGCGTGCCGGGGTTTCTCAGTGCCGCCGACTGGACTGCCTTCAATACGAAGCTCTCGGGCTCGCGCACCATCACGACGACGACGCCGCTCGCCGGGGGCGGGACGTTGACCGGGGATCTGACGTTGAGCATTGCCAATGCGCTAGCGGACGGGAGTACGAAGGGCGCGGCTACCTTTGCCACGAACGATTTTGAGACGCTCACGGCGGGCGTAGTCTCCCTGGATTATGTGAATGGGCAAAAAGCCAGCGCCAGCGTGCCCGGTTTTCTGACGAGCACGGACTGGAATACTTTCAACGCGAAACAGGGTCCCATTGCCTGGGGCGCGGGACTGACGATTAGTGGGACGACCGCGGCCACCGCCTCTACCGAAGCGGGCTTTCTGACCAACGGGGGATCAACGGCCCTGATCGGAGGTGTCGGGAACGCGGGCAAGATGCAGGTGCGGGACAATGGCGAACTGGAGTATACCGGCGGCGAAGCCACCCCGGTCGTGCATGCCGGCCAGCTGACCCAGAGTGGGCTCCTCTGGAATGTCATTGAAGGCACCTGTACCGGGGATGGCAATACGGGCAAGCTCACCGTCAACGGCTCGCATCAAGTGATCTGTGCCCCTGATGTAGGCGGCGGCACGATCACGCCAGGGACGGCCGGGAACGTCACCTATTATACCGGTGGCAACACGGTGGATGATTCGACGGCGCTGCGCGTCGATGGGACGAGCATTCTGAGTAGTCGCCCAGGGGTGACCAGCCTGGTCAATGCGAATCTCACCCTGGGCACACATCACACGATCTACTGTAATGCGGGGGCGACGAATCGCGATCTCACTTTGCCCCTCGCGTCCACCGCCACGACCGGCTATTACCTGGTCATTAAAGCCGATACGGGCGCGGGCGCGTGTCGCCTCGTGCCGTCCGGGACGGATACGATCAACGGCTCGACGACGCCGGTCAGTCTGGGCAGCCAGTGGAGTTTTGTCGAGCTCCGGTTGGTCAGCAGCAGTACGCCCGGCAACTGGTATGCCACGATGGGCGTCGCCAACCCCTTCCAGACCAATCCGCAGACGACGACCTATACGGTCACGGCGGGTGATTTTGCGAGCTATAAAACGATCCCCGTCGCAGTAGGCACCTTTACGGTGACGCTGCCGAGTAGCGCCACCCCGCCGCCCGCTGGCCAGTATGTGACGATTGTGAACTATGGCGCTGGCGTCGTGACGATTGCGCGTAATGGCCAGAATATCAACGGCGGCGTTACTCCCCTGACCCTCCCGGCAGGGTCCGCTACGGCGCCGACGATGGCGCGGATCCTCAGTGATGGCACGAACTATGTGGCGTGGCTCGGCGGGGCCGGTGGTGGGGCGAGCGGGGGCACGGGGTATCTGCAACTCCCCATGGCGGCTGGCAAATTACCCGCCGCAAACATGGCGGTGATCGACGGGGGCGAGCAGAACATCCGCGTGCTCTTTGAAGATACCATCCCGACCTGTGTTAGCTGGCAGTTTCGCATGAACCCGGACTATACCTCCAGTCCCGTGTTCAAGTTCCAATATAGTATGCAATCCGCCAGCTCCGGGGGGATCGCCATCAGTGTGGCGGTGGCCGCCGTGTCGGTGGGAGACACCGCGGACATTAACACCAAAGCGTTTGCCACGGCGAATGTCTGTACGGTCGGGAGTGTGCCAGGGACGGCCGGGATCCTTGGGGAAATCTCCTGCCCGTTGACCACGAACGATAGCCTCGCGGCCAATGATTTTACGCGTGTACAACTGTGCCGGCAGCCGGGGAATGTGACGGATACCGCCACAGGGAACCTCGAGGGTGTGGCCGCACAGCTCTTATATTCCAAATAGTCATAAGGATGCGTGTATGTGGATCGTGCTTGGTGGGCTGATCCTGCTCCTCCTCTCTGGCGTCAGTTGGGCGCGCGATGCGGCCTGTGGTGATGAACTAACGCTCGAATGTTATTTGCTGGGTCAAGACCCGACGCAGATTCCGACGAGTTGTGGGGGCCCGCCGAAAGCCTGTTATGAAATTCCTGAAGATCAGACGCTGGCGCAACGTGATCTGGTGCAACAGCATCCGCGCAAATATTTGAAAGTTGAAGATGGGCTGGTCCTGGAGAAAACGCCGGCCGAGAAAGACCAGGTGGATGCCGCTGAGGCCGCTCTCGAGGCGCAGCGCCAAGAGTATCAGGATGAAACAAGTGCCAGTACCGGGCGGAACGACCTTTGTAATACACCGTCGATGCAGGCCCTGACGGATCGCATCACCACCTTGCATAATACCATCGGCGACCAAATTACGACGCAACAAACCACCATCCAGGGACAGATTGACGCGATGGCGACGGCCAACCTTGCGACCCTCAAGCAAGGCCTGACCGCTTTAAACAATGCGACGGCAACGATGGGGAAGCAACTCAATGACCGCTATGCAAAAGCTATCGAAGGCCTGGCGCGGTGTACGGTGGCACGGCGTTTTGTGCGTTAGCGCGATGCTCTTCAGCCTCCTGTGCCTCATGACCTCGCTCAGCCACGCGGACATCCTCTGTGATGGCGCAGATGATCTGATCCTCACGGGTGCCCCCACGGGGAATCTTGTCACCTTTGGGACAGGCACGCTCACGGTGTGGGTGACGGTCAATGGCGCCACCAAAAATGCGCCTGAGTACTGGAATGGCTATGGCATCCTGGGGGATGATGGAGCCAACATTGGGATGTGGCGTGGCCTCTGGGCCGGCAATGGCACTGACATGCTCTATGGGGCGGGCGCCGACCTCCCGGCGCTTGGGACGACCTATACGACGGGGACGTGGTATCACTTGGCACTAACCTGGGGCAGTGGCACCGCGACGATGTATATTAATGGGACCGCGGTGGGCTCGGGGAGCGGGTGGACCTGGAGTCTGAATGGCGCCTTTCAAATGTGTAATAGCTGGACGGGCGGAGGCCCGTCGATCAACGGGACCATTGCCGGCGTGCGGACCTATCCCACCAGACTCTCGACGGCGGAAATCGCCACCCTTGGCAAGAGCCGGCTCATTGATCCGCTCGTCTCGGCCTCTCCGAGTGCGTTCTGGCCGATGGATGACTGTCCCGATGGGAGCCCGCGTGACGGGCTTTCTTTGGCAGATCGCTCGATCAATCACACAACCGCCACGGCGACCGCCCAGACTAATGGCGGGGGGGTGCTCTGCCAGGGCTCGCGCTGGCTCAGTTATGGGGGAGGGGCCTATTAATGGGGATGCTCCGGCTGATGGGGTGGGCGCTGCTCGGCGTGCTGCTGGCCGTGACAGGAAGTGAGGCGATTCCGGTCACCTTCGCCTGGAATTACACGGGTCCCACGCCGCTCGGGTTCACTCTGCGGCGCTGTACGGGCCTCACGTGCCTCCCCAGTGTCTCACTCGGCCTGACCATTGGCCCGACCGATCGTCAGGCAACCGATCCCAATGCGACAGCCGGTACCGGCTACTGTTGGGACATTCTCGCGCGTGGAGATGGCACGAACAATAGCGATTCAGCGCCATCCACTCCCTTCTGTACGACCGTGCAAACCCCCCAGCAGCCTGTGGCCATCACCCTGGTGTGGGATTACAGTAACCAATCTGGCCATACGGGATTCAACCTACGGCGCTGTACGGGCGTGAGCTGCGCCCCGAGTGTCTCGCTAGGCCTCACGATCCTCCCCAGCGCCCGCCTCGCGACCGACCCGAATGCCCTCCAAGGGCAAAGCTATTGCTGGGACCTTATTGCCCTGGGCGATGGGAGCCAGAAGCTTGATTCAAACCCGTCCACGCCCCTCTGCCTGACGGTGCCGCTGGGCGGCATTCCCTATATGCTGCGCTGGGTCACGCAGCCGACCAATGCCCTCACTAACGGCACCCTGGCACCCGTGCAGGTGGAAATCCTGGATCAGCTCGGCGTTCGGGTGCCCACGGCCGCACTCGCAGTGACTATTTATGTGACGCCCGGCGCGACGATTGCGATTCCCAATAGCCAGGTGACCTTTAACGGCGTGGATAGTCAGGAAACGGACTTTGAGCAAAACGATGGCCCGCGCGCCATGGACGGGCTTACGACAACCTTTTGGCATACGCAGTGGTCCCTGGCGCAGCCCCCCTATCCACACTGGATCTCGATGGATCTGCGCACCCCGTACAATATCACGGGGTTCCGCTATCTGCCACGCCAGGATGGGGAAGCCAATGGGACCGTGGCCAACTATAAATTTTACGCGAATCTCACCGGGCTCCCGTGGGATACGACGACGCTCGTGAGTCAGGGCAGCTTTTTTCCGTTTGACACGACCGAAAAAACGAAGCGGTTTATGGGTCGCATGGCCCGCTATGTCCTGCTCTGGGGGGACAGTGAAATCAACGGTAATCCGTGGATGAGTGCCGCGGAAATCACGGTGCTCTATAGCAACACGGGCGCGGGCAGCGTGACGGGGACCAGTACCGTCAACGCCGTGAACGGATTAGCCACGTTTAGTGCCGTGCAAGTGAACGCGGCGGGTACCTATACCCTGGATACCGACAGTCTTGGGCTCGTGCAGGCCACGAGTACCTCGTTTACCATCACCGATCCCGCGCCCCCCCAAGGCCCCCAGGTCCGCCGGGTGGTGCAATAAGCATGAAGGAGGCGTGTATGTCGCGCTCCGTGGGAAGCCTGGCGGTGATGCTGGGCCTGATCCTCTTGTTGAGTTGCACGGCCCGCACGGCACCCACGCGCTGGACGCTGCGCTGGGCCTATCCGTTTCCCCAGGTAACGGCCACGAGTTTTGAGGTGTATACGTGTGCGGTCACGAATGCCACTTGTACCACGCAATTACTCACGACGGTGCCTGGGACCACGCACGACCTGCAGGTGCAGGTCCCTGACCCGCCCCAGATCCAATGTTATAAAGTGCGGGCACTGACGGCGACAGCGCCGAGCCCGTTTACCGCTCTTGTTTGTGCCATCAAAGAGCAAGTCAAGGCACAGATCCAAGAGCGAAAGGGGACGTAAATGCGACAGCTACTTGCTGGAGTCATGCTCAGTCTCGGCCTCGTGTCTGTACTCCACGCGGCACAAATCACCGTACAGTGGGACTATCCGTGGACCCTGCCGTCGAGCGCAATGCACGTCGTAGGCGTTGATAGTGAAGAAACGGGGGCGGGGGAACCTGGCCAAGGGACCCGCGCCATCGATGGCCAGGTCACGACCTTTTGGCATACCCAATGGGTCGCGGCGCAACCGCCGCACCCCCATTGGATCATCCTGGATCTGGGGCAGATCCTCCCGGTTGTCGCCCTCAGTCAACTACCCCGGCAGGACAACCAACTCAACGGATCGATTACGCAGTATGCCTGGTCCGTGAGTCTCGATCAGGCCACCTGGGGCGCCCCGGTAGCCGAGGGGACCTGGCCGTATGACGCCACGCGGAAGACGACCACAATTCCGACCACCTCAGGACGCTATGTGCGCCTGCAAGCGCTCGCCACCGGCGCGGGCAAGCCGTTCACCTCGGTGGCGGAAATTGGTGTGCAGTATCTCCTGACCGAACACACGATGCCGCCGAGCCAGGGGGGCTTTTTCCAGGTGTATCGCTGTGACGCGCCCAGTGCTACCCAATCCTGTACCCCGGCCACGGCTCTGCCTGGTGCGAAGATCACCGCGTGGCCGCTCCGCTATACGGATAGTACGGTGGTAGTCGGGCACAGCTATTGCTATACCGTGTTTGCTGTGGACAAAGAGGGGCAGCAGAGTCCGCCCGGCGAAACGGCGAACGGGCAGGAGCAGGCGTGTCGGACGGTGCAGGAGAGCACCACGCCCCCGGCGCCGATCAACCTGTCGCTCACGGAGGAGTGAGGAGGCCAGCCATGCCTATGGGCTTCCCTTTTGCGGATTCGGCCTGTCCGGTCACGCATGTGCTCGACGGGCAGACCCTCGTGGAGCGTGCCACCGGGCACTTTGGGCAGACGCCTGTGTTATGGGGCCGCTATTTCACGGACATCAATACGACGGGGAGTGTCGAGTATCGCCATGCCAATGAAGATGCGCTCCTGCATCAGTACGGCATCCGTGTGCTGCCCATTGCGCGCCAGACCGCCGATGTGGATGGGCCGGTGTCGCTGGGACAGGCGGACGCGCAGCGCAATGTGGAGGATGTGCTGGTGACGTTTGGCGTGGAGTATCTGGCGAGCCAAGGCGGGAAGTGTGTGCTGGTGTTGGATGTTGAGGGCCAGCCCTCGCTGTCGCGGGAGTATTGGGAGGGCTGGGCGCAAACCGTCATTCTGCAGAGCATCTATCAGAGTACTGGCCAGGTCGTGCTTCTGCCTATGCTCTATGCCCCAGAGGGTGATACCGCGACATGGGAAGCCCTGGTCACCGCCTGGGAGTTGGGGACGCCCTGTGTCGGGGTGTGGGTGGCGTGCTGGCGGTGGCGGGGCTGTGCGCCCCTACCGGAGTGGGACCCGACGCTGGCGACAGCCGTGCCACTGCCCTGTCCGGTGCTAGGCTGGCAGTATAGCGATGCGTGCGGGGGGGATGAAGGTTTTGATTGCAATACGACGAATCCGGCCTATCCCCTCGAGACGTTGGGGATTTTGCCGCCGGCGCCGGAGACCTAACCCTATGCGCTGGCTGTGGGTCTTCATGTTAAGCCTTGCACTCAACGGTTGCCTGAACCCGGATTCCAACTGGGTCCATATATGGATAACAAACTTCGAGCCGCACCGTGCACCGGTGAGCCAGATGGTGGAAACCATGCCGCCGTCCGAACGGGAGCGCTGGCTTGAGCGCCGGCGGTACGATGGGGTCATGCTCATTTTGCAATTTAACTCGGGCAAGACGTCAGAGGCCGAGACGCCCCCGCATCCTGACGCCCTGGCACCGGTGTGGCCCCCGTCGGGGACCCCCCGTGAACCATAACGCTGCGTGCGCGTCTGGGGTGCGAGGATCGGTGGGGAGGTGCAACGTACCGGAGGCGTGCCTCTATACCTCCTCGCCGTAGGGGTACATTAGGGTACGAGCCGCAGATTGGTGGGCTGGGGCAGCGGCTGGATGACCGTCCCTGACCCCTCCAGGGCGCCCATATCAATGTTGCCCTGACAGCGGTTGGCCCCGTCCCGCGTCGGCGTACCATCCGTACAAATGTTGTCGGCAATGAGCCCGGTATTGATCGCCGGACTGCCGGTATTCAGGTGAAAATCCGCCGCCCCGGTATTCGCGAAGAGCGGGTTCGGTCCTAAGAGATTATGATCCTGGACATTGCCCGACCCCCCGGCATTTTGGAAGATCCCATCCCCCCCATCATTCTGGTAACAAATATTGTTGCGAATGATGTTATTGGACGTACTCTCGCCCCCGCCCAGGCTGAGCGAGATACATTGCCAGTTACTATGCCAGATCGTGTTGTTATAGACCTGGTTCTCCCCGGAGGAGTTGCCGTCGCAGTAGCCACCGATTTGGAGGCCACCTTGAAACGGGGAGGGGCCGCCGCCGATGAGGCCGCGGCCGATATTGGCAAATATGTTGTTATAGATGTGGTTGGAGTGCCCCCCACAGAACAGCGACGTCCCCGCATCATGCACATAGTTGTTGCGGAAAATATTGCGATCCGCAAACATCGGGTTGTTGCCATGGATCGTATCGCTGGCCCCAAACATGTGGATGGTATACCCCGCAATGCGATACCACTCATTATTTTCAATCACATGGTCATCGCCATTGAAATAGATCCCGTAGGGAAAGGCAAAATCATCGCCGGGGTTATTCGATTGGTTATTGCCGATATCGTGCACCGCGTTGTTGCGGAGGGTGTTCTGATGGCCGGTGACCATAAACGCGTTGCTGTCACTCCAATTCTGGTAATTGGCGGCGAGATTTCTGATTTCACAATTTTGGACCGTAATGTGGTGAATATCGCCGGTCGGCGGGTGGTCAAACGGCCCTTGGACGGTCAAGATAATGCCCCCCATGCCCTGGCTGGTATTCGATCCATCGACGACCAGCCCATCTAGCGTGATATAGCTGCGATCTTGGGTCCGGCCAAGAATGACGAGGGAATAGCCGTCAACGGAGGATTTATTGTTCGGTCGAAGAATCGCGCAGCCCTTCGTCTCAGCCCGGACGATCGTGTTGCCGGCGGGGGAGCCATTGGGAATGGTGTCATCAATTGTTTGGTTATAGGTGCCGCATCTGAGGATGAGCGTATCCCCGCCCGTCATACACCCGGTCGCATTGGTGATGGTGGCCTTGGGCGTATTCTGGCTTTGGGCCGCGCCACAGCTATTGCCATTGTTGCCGTTGGTCGCCACCCAATACGTCTCGGCGTACGTGCCGAGCGGGGTCAGCAGGAGGAGGAGCAGGGACAGCAGCATCAGTGGACGGTGGTACATAGCGTCACTCCTTGTGGTACAGAGGGATAGACTGCACAGAGTGTACGCCACCGCACACGAAAACACCAAGGGACACGGGAGGATTACGGCGTGCTCCCCAGCCGCAGGTTCAGGGGCGGCGGCAGCTGCTGGATGACCGTTCCTTGCCCCTCCAATGCGCCCATGTCAATACTAGAGCCCTGACAGCGGTTGGTGCCATCCCGCGTCGGCGTGCCTTTGGTACAAATGTCGTCGGCGATGAGCCCGGCATTGATGGCCGGACTGCCCGCTTGGAGATGAAAATCTGCCGCGGCGGCATTCACAAAGAGCGGGTTCGTACCCTGCAGATTATGGTCCTGGGTAAATCCTCCGGCATCGCTCGTAATTTGATTATTGCTATTGTTATAACAGATGTTGTTGCGGGCGACCCCGCCGTTGCTCCCGCCATTATTAATACAGCGATCGGTCCGGCTATCATAGATCGTGTTGTTGTAGATCATATTACTCTCGGCATCGCCCGACCACATGCCGACGGCAATGGCGCCTTCCCGTTGGTAGGCCGGGCCAACCCCCGCCCGGACGATGATATTATTGTAAATCTGGTTGAAGGAGTTGCCCTGGAGGATCGCCGGCCCGCCAGTGTCCTCGAAATAATTGTTGCGGATGATATTAAAGCTGACCCCCCCGTGGCCGGTATAGCCGTGGATCCCATAGCCGGAGATCCTATACATCTCATTATTTTCAAAGATGGCCCCGCCCCCGGCATAGTAAATGCCGTAGGACCAGCCGGCATCCTGGTTGGGCTGATCGCCCAGGCCAATATCACGGAAGAGGTTGCCGCGAAAAATGACGCCCGTATTCGTGTGGTGATCGGCGATGTACATAATGCCAAAGGCATTGGTGCCGGTACCGGCGCCTTGATTGCCCTGGTAGTTTTGGATCGCATTGTTGAAAATGTTCAGATTGCCCGTCCCGGAGTCCGCACTGATCTCGATGGCGACAATCTGCGTGCCGAGCCCCGTCCCATCCAGCACCAGGCCGTTGATCTCGATGTAATGCTGATTCGTACCACTAAAGCCAAACGAGATGCCAGCGCGGTCATTCAAGATGGCACAGCGGGGCGTCTCGGCCTTGATGATGGTGTACGCCGCGGGGGAGCCGTTGGGAATCTGCCCATCATTGATCCCCTCGTGATAGGTGCCACATTTCAGGATGAGCGTATCGCCGCCACCGAGGCAGCTGATCCCATTCCCCATACTGCTGCGGGGCGTGTTGGGGTTCGTCGCTGCCCCGCAGCTATTATTGGTGCCCCCGCTCTGGGCATAATACGTGGCGGCGTGGGTGAGGAATGGCTGGGACAGGAGGAAGAACAGGGAGAGGAGGAACAGGATACGGCGTTGCATACAAAATCTCCTTGTGATACAGCCTGATAGCCTGTAGAGAGTGTACACGAATGGGCACTGAGATTATAGGGGAGATCGTCATGACCATACAGCAATGGCTGGCACTCGACGCTGGCGATGTCATTCGGTGCACGGGTCCTTCTGAGACATAGAAACAGTCTCACTTTTTCTGTGCCTCCAGGGTGTACCCTACTGAGACGCCCACGGCTTGGGCCGCGGGGGTGGTTTCTTGAACTGCGGGATCTCCCCTTCCGGCTTCAGGTCCACCGTTGTGTCATTCGGCGTGTCCAGTTGGTCCGGCTCCGTGGTGAGATGGTCGGTGGTCGGTGGTTCGGCGACCAGCGTAGGCGGCTTGGGGTCCTCCTCATCGGGCATGGCGATCTCGCGCGGGGGCCGCGTAATCGGCTCATCCTTGGGCTGCTGCTTTTTCTGCGTACATGCACACCCCCCCTGGAGGGTAATCGTACAGCTCGTCGTGGCACTGGCACTGACGCCTTCCTCGCCATAATCCGCCCGTACGGCAAAGTCCCAGGTCCCAATCGGCGGACAGCCCACCAGACTACAATACGTGCCCTTTGGGACGTTCTGGAGGCCGGTACAGGCGCCATAGGGGATGCGTTGTTCCAAGGGAAACATGGGGAAATCTGGACTCGTCACCGTCATAATAAACTGTTTGGGCGGCTTGTGGCCCTGAAGGTCCAGATCCCACAGTGCCCAGAGTTGTTTCGTGACAGGGATGATGGCGCCCAGGCTGATCACGGCGGCTAGGAGGACATATTTAGTAGCGCGGCGCATGGGGGATCTCCTTAAACGGCGCAGGCTGGAGCTCTGTGCGGGTAATGGTGACTTCTTGCTCATAGCTGTCCCGCAGCACGATCGTACGATGCAGCCCAGGGATGCGATAAAAGGCGCCCAGGGCCGGGTCGCCATTTTCCCACGGGTAGCTATCGACGCGCGCCAGACGTTTCTTGGTCCGCACAAACACGTTGGGGGCATCGGTATAGGACAGCGGTTCCTTGAACTGGATAATGACCTGCATGCCATCATCGATCACGCCGACGGGGACCCATGGGGGATGTCCCCTGGTCACCTTCACCTCATACAAGAAGTGAATGCGGTCCAGGGGCACCTTGGGCACGGGGCCAAAGCGCGGCGCATCATCGGGGTCCAAGGTGGCACGTGGGTGTGGCATGGCGGTCGCTGCTGGAGGATTGGGGCGTTGACTGGCGAGCTGCACGGCAGGTTCCTGCGGTATCTGCCAGGTGACTTCGGGAATCGACAGGTTGGCGGTGGACTGGAGGAGCACATGGTAGATACGCCCGCTCACGCCAATCAGGGCTACGCGGGCCGTCAGGCCGATCTCCTTCGGCTTAAACGTAATCATTTGTTGATAGGTCTCAGGGTCATTGCCAAATTCGGCGCCGCTCGCTTTCCACTCGTCGTCATTCAAAATCGGGTCCTGCGCCAAATGTTCCCCTGGGGGCAGGCGGAGACTGGCCGGCTCATTGGGGGAGCAGAGGACCTTAAAGATTTTCCCTTCGCTCCAGGTAAAGCGGGCAATCGCCCCGCCACCCACAAAGTGAATCGGTTCAAGCTCCACCGTATTGTTGCGCAGTGCCGCTCGCAGTACCGCTTCTGGGGACAGTTGCCGGGACACGCGAGTAGGCACATCCTTGCCTGGGTCGCGTGCACTGGTCGGCCGCATGAACACGCGCTGAGTCTTTGTGTCTTGCCAGGACCGTGCGAGAGGGACCGTCGCCAGCAGGGCGATACCATCCGGTACAGGCGCCAGAAACGTGGGAGGTTTGGGCGTCTCCACCGGTTCGCTCATGAGCACATGCGAAGGGTCAGGCACGGGCGGGGGATCAATGGCCGCCGCACAGGCGGTGAGCAGGCCACAGACGCCAACGAGACCGACGAACCAGCGAGCATGCGCAGCCATAGGGCGTGTCCTCCTAATCAACCACCTTGGGTTTGTCCCACAAACTCAGATTCCTCGTTAAATTCAACGTCACCGGCATGTTCTCATGCAGCGTCAGGGTCGGTGCCACATTGAGTTCCCGATCTATGACTTTATTGCCGGTGCGATTCGCCTGCGCCGCCATTTCCCGTGAGAACTCCAGCGCCGGGTCGGACTGGTAATTCCCATTGCCACTGCCACCGACCGACCGCGTCCCCACGCTCAAGGCCACACTCAGAATGGCGCTGATGCCCAGACGCACGTAGTGATTGTTCACATCGGCGGGCAGATTGCCCGCGCCAAACTGATCACTGACTTTGTCTTTATCCACCTGCAAAATCGTGCCGCTGGGGAAAATGATTTGCTCGACGTCCACCCCAAGTCTGCTCTGGCCATACTGGGCAACGGCACTGGGCACCTTGGCCACCAGGACGCTCTCTTGCGGCACAAAGGTAATGCCCTGCCCAAACCGATCACCGAGGGGGCGCGTGACTTTGATGAAGACTTGCGAGCCGAGCGCGTCACTCGTGACTTCGTTCATCATCGAACCATGCAGGGTCTGATAGCGATACCACACGTACTCGGGATGGCGGGGGCGGACCCACGTGGCCTTCGAGACAAGTGTTCCACTGCCGGGGGTCGCTTTGCCGGTCGTCGGATCCACGCTCGGCGGTCCTTCGCCTGGCGGCGGCGTCAGGCCCTTGAAACTGGGCGGACTGAACTGCACTTTCGTATAGAGCCAGTCCTTTTTTTTCGGCTTCGCCGGTGGGGCCGGCGGCGCCGCCCTGGTCGGTGGCGGCGTCACGGGATGTGGGGGAGGCGGTAGAGGCGGTGGCGCGGTCTGCGCCTGCGCAGGAAACATAGGCGGGGGGAGCACGGGCGGGGGCTCGGCCACAACAAGCCCTGCCATGGCAGGCGTCGCCGGGGTGGTCGGCATCGGGGCCGGGGGCGGTGCCGGCGTGCGGTCCCGCCCCAGATAGCGGTCCTGCTGTTGCAGCATCGTGAGGGCACTGGGACGGCCGGAGACCTCCGCCACGGACGGTTTGGCGGGCGGTTTCGGGGCACGGGCGTCCGTGGCTTTGCCCTGCATCTTCCAATACAACCCGAGCGACAACAGGAGGACAATCCCCCCGACCACGTACCAGAACCGCTTGCCTTGGAGGCGTGGGGTCCAGGGGATGCGGTTCAAGGAGCGCTCCATGGGTCCCTCCTAGCGGCGCAAGCGGTTCGCGCCCGCCGTCAGGCTGGCCGCGATGTCCGCGATAGACGGGGCCGCCAGATTGACCGCCCCACTGGGACGATGGCCAACCTGCCCGGCCGGAGCGGCTTCCGCCGGGCCACCTGTCACGCCGGCGCTCCCACCCGTGGGGGCCGTGTCACCACCGCCTCCCCCCCCACGCCCGCCGCCGAACTGTCCGCCCATGCCTCCGACCACCCGGCCGACGCCGCGGCCCACGCTTCCGGCTGCACCCATCCCCATACTCACCAAATTGCGGGTCATGAACAGCCCGGCCGGGATCGCGGAGGTATGCATCTGGAAAATCCCGCTGAGGATATTCGTCGCCATTTTGGGGACAGCAATGAACAGCCCGGCCATGCTCAGGGCAATCACATCAAAGAGGAGGGCTTGCTGAATATCAGGCGCTTGCGTCCAGGTCACTTGGGCCACGAGGGGCATAGTCAGTGCGGCCGTGACAGCGAGGGCGACAAACACATAGGCCAGATGCACGAGGTAGCGGATGGCGCCCGTGGCTATCCATTCGGTCTTCTCATACAGGAGCGCGGGGAGGAGCACGAAAATCAAGGGCATCGCCAGGGCGGTCTTAATTTGCAGATAAAAGAGGGTCAGAGCCATGACGAGAAACGCTACGAGAAACACGACCCAGGCAAACATATACGCAAGTGTCGTCGGAATGGAGAGCAGAATTTGGCCCAAGCCGGTAATCCCGACGCGGTTCCATTGCGCGACCAGAATGACGCCCACGTCGAGCCCTTGCTGGAAATAAAAGGCCGGATTCAGGAACTGCGGCGGGTCCATCGTGTTGCCAGCGATCCGAAGCCCGAGTTGGATACCCTGGCCGATCGTCAGGGTATAGAGATATTCCCAGTGCGTCCCGGTAAACACATAGCCGAGGATGCTGTAGAGGATGACCAGCCGCATGAGCAAGGGCGCCCAGGCCTCGTGGACGACCGTCAGGCGCCAGCACACACGCGCCAACTCCAACGTCACCAGGACCTGAAACGTCCAGAAGACCCACGCCTGCGCGGCCGTGGTCATGAGGCCACTGAGGTCCTTGAAGCGTTGAATGATGGCGACAAAGAAGCCGATCTGCGTTGGATCCATCAGTCAGGATTTCCTTGGACGGTATAACTGAGTTGCGGGCCGTCCTGCCAGTTGCCCGTAGGGGCCATCGTCGTGACCTGTGTATAGGTATCGATGGCCGCTTGCTCCCAGGCGGCTTTCTCGGCCATGTCCATGCCGACGAGGCGCTGGTGCGTGGCATCCATCGCCTGGTGGGCTTGTTGACTCTGGAGCATGAGGGCGTTTTGCTGGGCGTGCAGCTGGGCCATATCGAGGGCACCCGATGCGGTCCAGACCGCCCCAAGCAGCTTCGCCAGGTTCGCAAAGCTCGTGGCCACGCCGCCCTGAATACTCTGCATGTTCGTCGCCATGCCGGCGACATCCAGCTTGGCCGCGTTCAGCTGCTGGCGATAGGCGAGCAGGCCTTGCGCACTCAGGGCGCCGGGTGGCTGGCGATAGAGGCGGGTGAAATCGGCCTGGCCTCGGGTGAGGTCAAAGGACATGCGCGTCGCCGTGTTAAAGATGGTATTCAGCTCCGTCGCCGTGCGCTGAATGGCTCCGATCATCATCATGGTATCGTCAATGCGTTGCAGATTCTTCACCTGATTGGCGATCTGCTCGATATTGGCGAGGAGGATATTGTATTGATAGATCAGGCTGCGCCCGCCTTGAATGAGCTGCGCGGCACTATTCACTTCGACCACGGCCCATTGGGCGGAGACCGGAGACGTCGCCAGCCCTAGGAGCATCAGACTAGCGAGACCGAGACGGGTGCGGCGGTGTATGCCTGTCATATCTTGGCGTCTCCCTCGGGCTGGAGGGTGCGACCACGACGGGACTCTTGGAGTTGAGCCAGCCGGCGTAACGCGATCAGCCCGACCATATCCACGAGCATGCCAATCCAGTCCTGGTGACTCAGCAGGCGCCCTAGATCCCAAAACAGCACCGCTGCGACGCTGACGCCAACCCATCGTGGGATGAGCGGCGGAAAGGATTTATCGTCCCACCAACGCTTGTCCACGGGTGACTCCTCCTTGCTGCCCATACGCCGTGCGAAAGGCCTCCAGGTAATAGGGCAGGGGATGGTTCAGGATAAAGCCGCTATCGGCAGTGACTTTGGTTTGCAGCACCGTCTGGGATCCGCGAGGCTCCAAGCGCACTTGAATATTGATGGCCCGATCCACGCGGGCCGCTACCGTATGGACCGGTATGGGGTCCACAGGCGCGAGCGCTCCCGTGACAGGCCAGCCGAGGGCATAGAGGGCTTTCTGCGTCTTCGCAAAGGCCTCCGGCGAGGCATCCGTGACGGTAAACTCTTCCGACTGTTGCTGCGGGGTGAGGGTCAGCTGGGACAGGCCACTACAACCGCCTACCCAGGCGCCTCCCAGGAGGGCGAGGCCCACGGTATGGAGCATATGGCGACGGGTCATCATGGCTGTGTCTCCTGCACAAACGGGTTCGGTGGTATCGTGCCATCCGCATGCCGATAGGTCGTTGCAAACTCTTGAAGATAGCGTATCAGGGTGTCTGGCTGAAGCATCTCCGTGTGCGTGAGCGCCAGCACAAAGACATGGGTGAGCGCACGATCAGGAGAGTGCTGGAACGTCACAACGATATCCACAGCGTGATCAATACAGGCGGTAGCCATCAAGGGTCCAGGTGCATTATCACTGAGGAAATAGCTCGGTCCCGTGAATATCCACCCGAGCGTTTGCAGCGCCCGGAGTGTTTTGCGATAGGCGACATCCCACGGAACGGGCGTCTCGAAAAAGTCTCCAGCGCTTTGATGGCTCGGAGCGTCTTGCACCGACACAACATTGAGAGCCATCAGCTGCTGTGCGGTGTGTGTGAGTGGTCCTATGTCCCTCACGGCCCATTGCGCCCACGCCGGCGACGCGCTGCACGTCACGAGCCCGAGTCCGAGGAACCAGAGAGAGAGTCCACGGAGTTTCATCACTTATTCTCCTTGCGTGGGGGTAACTTTTGCCAGGCATAATCGGACACAAAGAGCCAGAGCGGGTTCCGCGGTTTCACACTCAGTTTGTCTTTCGGCACGTCTTTTTCCTCCCAGACGACCAGGTTGATAATGGCCTTCCAACGGTCACGACTGACCAACGTCCCCGTGCGGCTCACCACTTCCTCCTGCCATTCGAGTTCAATCGAATGCGAGTCCGGCGTCATTGGCAGCGGTTCGTCGATGTCGAGTTGCGTGGTTTCGCCGCGCTCGAACATGGCTACGCGCTCTTTCCGAAAGCTCTCGCTCATCCGAATGGTCGGCCCGGTCATGAAATCGCCGGCATGATGGAACTGTTCTTGGAGCATCACCTTATCAATGCCCACCCGCCGCATGTTGTAGAGCCAGCCCCGCATGAGGGTGTGAATGACGGTCGGCGTCGCCCCGCGTTGCGGCCCCGGCAGAATGCCCACATTGCGAATCTGGCCCGTTTCGGCCACTTCGATAATCTGGGTCTGGATCTCAATCTTGCTGATGGCCAGAAGGACGCCTACGAGCATAGTGAAAAATGCCAACCACAAGAAACCACACTGGATCTGCCAGTTGCGGACGCGGTGTTGCAGCTGCCGCACATTGGCGGCATGCGCCTTGGCGGTGTCCTGAATCGGATCATACGTATCCCCATTGGGACTCACCGAGGCCGGTGGGGCAAAGCGGGTCCCTTCCGACATTACCGACTCCTCCGGGCATAGGCGAGCCATGCTTCCTGTAATGCGGTCCTGGGGGGACTGGTATCCTGATCTGCCTGGAGCTGCGTGAGGACGTTAGTCGCAAGCACCACCCATGGCTGCATGGCTTGTGCGAGGGCGCCGGGAGAAGTCAGGGCATATTCCTCGATCCCGACGTTCAACACGCACGTCTCATCCTCAGGTTGGCGATCATCAAAGACTTGCCCAAAGAAGGTCTGTAAGGGGTTGTCCCAGCCGACAACGACCGTGCAATGGGAGTCAGGATGGGCAATGGGATAGCGACTCATACGGTATCCTCCTTGGTGGCCCAGACCAGGGCCACGAGCGGATCATGCGCCGGGTTGCTCGCCCGGTGCGGTGCATACCGCACGCGACAGCGCCAGGCGAATACCTGCGCCAGGATCATCGTGCCAGTGAGCAGCGCTAAGGGGATGCTGAGGAACGTCCACGCCCCCGAGGCCGTGAACCAGAAGACCAGCTTCGGCACGCCCCAACAGGCGCCGACCAGGACCCAGAGGCCCAGCCCGAGCCAGATGCCGAGCTGATGGGACCAGGGATGGGTACAGCGATGGCGGACAATCATAGGGTCTCCTTCGGCGCGTAGTCGCGCACGAAAATATCGGCCATGTCGCCGAAGTCGTTGCGCCGGAGCCACGCGGCGGTGAGCGGTTCCTTGAGTTGCTCCAGGCGCATCGTCGCAAAGCGCTCGCGGTCCATGTCCCCGGAGGCCGCGAGCAAGAGCCGTTCCATGGGGGACAAGAGGATCTGGACCCGCCGGGCATGCCGGCCAGATTTAAAGAGGTAATCCTGTTTCGGTGTAGAGACGGTCAGGAGGTGGATTTCCTGATCTGTCAACCCCGCCATGCGGTAAAACTCGATACTGCCCTGGTCCATGGCGTGGACATTCGGCAAAAAGACCAGCGTTTCGACATTATTTTTGAGCGCATGCCAGGCGGTACTTTCGGAGAGGTCATACACATCTTGGGTATCAAGCTCCACACTGACGTCGAGTTTCGCGCGCTCTTTAATCCAGCGAATCACCTCATCGACAAAGGTAGGGTCTTTGAGCAGGCGGTGGACCTCGGAGAGCAAAATGAGGGTTTTGCGGCCATGGCCAAAGCGGGACTCCATGCGGTGGAATCGGTACCGCAACACATGCGGGAGGGCCTCGGGAAACTCTAAGAGGCCGCTCATCTCAAAGACCGTCCAATCGGCCAACACCACGTCATCGACAGAGGCATCAAAAAAGGCATACGGCCCGCCGAGGCAATAGGGCGCGAGCGTCTGCTTGAGCCGGGGCACTTGCAGCACTTCCTGAAAGCCACTCAGGGTCCGCAGCGACGGGGCAAAACTCGTCAGGCGTTGGAGGGCGAGCCACATTTGTTCGCGATCCTCCGCGTCAAGCGTTTCGCCTTGGCTGAGGAGCAGCCGGTTCACCCACTCGAGCGCCCAGCGTTGCTCATCGAGGCCTGTGTGAATCTGGCCGAACGGATGAATCCCATGGCCCTTGTCTTTGCCCAGATCGTAATAGCTGCCCCCATGCAGGGCCGTGGACACTTCCAGCCCATAGTCTTTATCGAAGCCAAACACCTGGGCGCCGGCATAGCGTTGGAATTGGGAGGCCATCAGGCCTTGCAAGCCGGTCTTGCCCGTCTGGCTTGGTCCCAGAATGAGCCAGCTCCCAATCGCTGAACTGCCCGGATGCAACGCCGCCCAGAAGGGCGAACCATCACTCGACGCCAGGAAGAGCGGTTCATCCTGCCAGCGCTGATCCCAGCGATCGCCGATCCATTTGGTGCTGTGCGGGGCGAGAAAGCCCACACCCAGCGACGGCAGCAGCGAGACGCGGGCATTGTGCACGAGATCGCCGGGCTGCATGCTGAGCCAGGCTTGACTCGCGTTGGTGGTTTCGGGGACGGAGACACAGCCTTCACTGTCCAGGATGGCCAAAATTTCGCGTTCGCGGTAGGTCAGTTCCTCCATCGTCTCGCCCCACACGAGCACCACGGGCGTACTATACCCATAATGCACATCCCCAGCGCGCATGCTATGGAGGGCGCGATCAATCGAATCGATCTGGAGTTGTGCGCCGCTGGGCAGGAAGGGCTGCACCCACCCGAGGGGGCCAGACCAGATCTCTTCGAGCATATTTTTCCAGCGGCCTCGTTGGGATTTCAGCGCCTTTTCGGCATCGGGGATATCAAGGGGCTTGTACCGCACCACATAGCGATACGGGAAGGTGACCCGGCTTTGCAGGAGGCGCGGGATGTCCATGCTGAGCCCGCCGCCTTCCGCCACGGTGTGCTCCGGCCAGGATTGAATGCCAATGGGGCGTAAGAAGCGCTCCAGCCGTGGCGGATCACTGTCTACCACGAGGCGTCCCAGCTGCGGCGTATTGCCCGGCAACCAATCATCACAGGCAAGCCGCGCGGCCGTATGCGTGG
>Ga0066903_100000738_pt1 | contig 21839 bp, 30 predicted proteins | sample PanSoiMetaGPlot1_FD_67491 | JGI IMG/M metagenome (GOLD analysis project Ga0066903, IMG submission 67491) | Tropical forest soil microbial communities from Panama analyzed to predict greenhouse gas emissions - Panama Soil - Plot 1 (version 2) | ecosystem: Environmental > Terrestrial > Soil >... | reverse complement strand
TGCCAACGACAACGACATGATTGATTACCTGCAGCGCGTCGCCGGCTATTGCGCCTCGCCGTTCACCACCGAGCAGGCGTTTTTCTTTTTCTACGGCAGCGGCGGCAACGGCAAGGGCACCTTCCTGCGGGTGCTCAAGCGGCTGCTCGGAAGCTATGCCACCACGGCGAGCCTCGATCTGTTTCTGGCGACAAAGTACGAGGCGCACCCGGAGGAGCTCGCGGCGCTGCGCGCCATGCGGCTGGTTATCGCGACCGAGACCGAGGCCGGGCGCTCGTGGAACGAGGCCAAGATCAAGGCGCTCACCGGCGGCGACTCGATCCGGGCGCGGTTCATGCGGCAGAATTCGTTCGAGTATCAGCCCTGCTTCAAGATCATTGTCAGCGGCAATCATCAGCCGGCGATCAAGAACGTCGACCCGGCCATGCGCCGGCGCCTGCAGCTGGTGCCGTTCGAGGTGGCGATCCCGACGTCCGAGCAGGACGGCACGCTCGAGCATCGCCTGCTCACGCAAGAGGGACCGCAGATCCTCGCTTGGGTGCTCGACGGCTTCAACGAGTGGCGCAAGCACGGGCTCTCGGCGCCGGACAAGGTGGTGAGCTCGAGCGAGGAGTATTTCGAAGATCAAGACCTGATGGCGCAATGGATCGGCGAGTGTTGCGACACCGGCGAGCTTGACGCCTTCGACTACTCGATGACGCTCTACAACTCTTGGAAAATCTTCGCCGAAAAGGCTGGCGAGCGGGCAGGCAGGCTCAAAGCTTTCATCACCGATCTGCGCAACCGCGGTTATCAGCACAACCACGCGCGCAACGGCAACGGCTTTCACGGCATCCGGGTCAAGCGCGATCAGATGGTGGATTGACCATCGAACTTCATGGAGGACGCAGAAATGAAAGTGCATCCCGTTGCCGAATTATTTCCGATGATGTCCGACGACGAGCTTGCGGACCTCGCCGCCGACATCAAAGCCAACGGGCTCATACATCCGATCATCACCGCTATGATCGACGGCGAGGAAACGCTGATTGATGGCCGCAATCGTTATAAGGCTTGTGAGATCGCCGGCGTCATTCCGCGCTTGGCCGATCTCAACGGTGGCGACCCGACGGCATTCATTCTCTCGACCAATGTTGCGCGCCGGCAAATGACGAAGGGCGCGCTCGCGATGGTGGTCGCGAAGGCGTACCCGAAAAGTGATGAACGCGGCCGCGGCAAAAAAAGCGCGGCCACCGCGCATTTTCCGATGGTCAAACCGCGACGGCTCGAAGAGGCTCGCACGGTGCTGCGCTATGCGGGCGAGCTGGCCGATGCTGTGATTGCTGGGACGACCTCGCTCGATCAAGCTTATGAAATTGCAGGCGAGCGCAAGCAGGCAGCGCAGTCCGACGCAGCGAGAATGATCACGCTCCGTGCAGGAGCGGCTGACCTTGCTGACCAGGTCAACGAGGAGCGGTTGTCGCTTTCGGAGGCATTCGCGGCGTTTGAACAGCGACAGCGCGATGCCAGCGAACGGGAAAAAAGTCTACGCGAAACATTGATTCGATCCGTCGAGGCCTCGTTGAGTGTCTTAGCGTGGGCAAACGACGAGTTTGTCGCTGATGTGCAAGCACGGCTAAGCGATCCTGAATTTCGAGACACGCTGATCAGACGCTCCCGTATCGACGCTAGGCCAATAGCGGAAATCGAGCGGGGCGCGGCGGCGCTCGCACGGGTTCTTACTAACTTAGGAGAATGAATCATGATGCTTGAAGACGACGACGCTCCCGTTGTTGCCGATAACCTGCGCGAGCTTTTGAACACCGAGAAACGCAAATACATCGAAGGTCGTAAGGAGGAGGGCGGCACGGCGGAAGGATTTCGCCAGCGCATCCGCCGCCAATATGCGCGCGATCCTTTGAAGTTTGATTCGTTAGTTCTCGATGCGCTGATGGAAGCTGCGACTAAAAATTGGCAGGCACCCCCGCGCAAACGAGGCAAGGACCTGTTCTCGATTGCGGAGATTTCCATCCCCGAATTTCTCACACGCCCAGCCGCTGCACACGTAACGGCCGAGACGTTAGACGACGAAGAAGCTTTCGAAAAGGTGAGCCAAAAGTTTGCGACCGTCGCCGATCTCGCCGAAGACGTGACGATCAAGCTGCGCAAAGCTGCACAATCGGCTGCGGCTGCGAACGAGTTAGCGCAAGCTTTAGACGAAGCGCGGCGACGGGCGCGCGGCAAGGAAGGTGCATTCCTGCATGACTTGATGGACGACCCGGAGTGATGACCGCTGTGCCGTCATGTTGGACCACAGTTGCCAAGTAAATCGTGCTCCACTGACCGAACGGCGTGGCGACTGCTATGACACGCCAGAGGTTGCCGTCGAAGCACTGCTTCGGGTTGAGCAGTTGCCCGAGCTTATTTGGGAGCCCGCCTGCGGCGCGGGCAACATCGTGCGCGTGTTGCGCGCCGCCGGCCATAAAGTCATCGCCACTGATTTGAACAACCGCGGCTGTCCGCACGGTCGCTCAGGTGTGGACTTTCTGCTGCTCGGCGGTCCGCGCTTCGACTGCGACGCCATCGTCACAAACCCGCCCTTCACGCTCGCCGAGGAGTTCCTCGAGCTCGCCCTCGACCGTGCACCACTGGTGGTCATGCTCTTGCGCTTGGCATTTTATGAGAGCGAGCGGCGCCGGGACATCCTTGAGGACTGTGGCCTGGCCCGCATCCACGTCTTTCGACGGCGCCTCCCGATGATGCACCGCGAAGGCTGGCAGGGTCGCAAAGCCAACTCCGGCATGGCGTTCGCTTGGTACATCTGGGACCGCAACCATACCGGGTCGACCGTCATCGACAGGATCTCGTGGTGATGACTAGCCCGCTGATCCCTGCGCCGCCAGCGTGGATGTTCTGGGCGATCATCATCGCGGCCGCCATCACCTTACTGTTGAGCGCCTGCTCGTATCCGCTGCGCTTCGACCCCAACCGCCAGGATTTGCAATGGAAGCAAGAGCAGTGCCTCGCCAAGGGCGGCTCGCCGAAGGAGTGTCGACCATGAGCGAACCGGAGGATTGGGCATGAATAAACTCTCCGGCCGCGCTGCGCTCGTGCTTGGCGCTGTGGAGCGGCAACACGAACGCGTCGGCGCCCAGCTCGCCACAGCGCGGGTCTACGCCGACGCCGGCAAAACCGACGAGGCACGGTTCGTTTATCGCGAGGCTTGGCGCGAAGCAAAACAGTTGGTGGCGCGCTTGCGTAAGCTCGACGCAGCGCTCAAGCGTAATCGCTTCCTGCTGCCACCGGGCGAGCGGTTTCAGGTGGTGAAGTGAAGGGCTACCCACATGACCCGCAATTTCATCTTCGTTGCCTCTATCCAATTCGACCAACACCCCATCAGCCTGTGGATCGCACAACAATGCCAAGTCCACCCAGACACCTCCGATTACTCGCAGTGGCTATTCCGCTACTGGGAACGCTGGCGCGTTATCCATAACGTCCCACCCATCCCGTTCCGAGCTTTCGTCAAAGCCCTTAAAATCAAGGGCTTTAAACAAGTGCACCGACGGGACGGTAATGCTTTCTATGGCTTGCGCGCTAAATCAGAACCAATACATGAGAAAAACCAAATAGCGTCGCGTGAAGCGTAAAACCAGCTACCCTTCACACCTGTGAACCTTGTGAACCATTTACCCTTCACGGTACGTCGACGACCTCCTCAAATTTTGTGTGGTGCAGCAGAAATTGTGCGTTGCACCGTTCACAGCCTTCACAAGCTTCATCAAAAAACATAAGCATTATAATGCTGTGAAGCATGTGAAGCATGTGAACCATATGCGCACGCATTAAGACCCCCCCTATGCGCCTGTAGAGGATAACTAGAGCGTTTCCTTCACATCCTTCACAGAGAGCCCGATGGAGCTCAGAATTTGCCTTTGCAACTCCGCTCGCTCCGCTCGCTCCGTCCCTCGGACGGCCTCTTGTTTCTGACCACCGAATCGGTGTCGAATTTGTACCGGGAAGCTACCGGAAGGTAGCGGCCCCGCCGGCCACCGCCCCCGCCTGCCCGCCGCCGGCGGACGGCGACCGACCACCTCGGCCGGGCTCGAGGCGATGGCCTCGACCGGCCGAGGAAAGGTCGATTGCCGGGGCAGCGGCGGCCGCTGGTACGTTTTCGAGGCTGGCGGGTAGTTGGGAGCCTTTTGAGCAGCAAAATTGCTGTGTGCGCTTCTAATTGGTTTTCGAGCTATGCGCCGCGGGCATAGCATTGGAGTTTGCGGTACTCCAATTCACCATTGATATTATTGAGCTTTTTGCTCTGTGTGTCCGGGTTGTGTGCCCGCCTCGAGCTGGTAGCATTTCATTCTCTGGCTTGAGCAAATTTCATTTGCAACATCAATGGCTTATGTGATTCATTTGCATCGTTCCAAGCTCCAATTATCCAACGATATCAAAGGCTTCCGAGTGCCTTGAGGGCATGGGATAGCATACTATCCTATGCCTTATTGCTTGTAAGCTTTTGATTTTAAAACAATTTTTTCGACGAAAAAAATTTTTCGGCGTGAAAAAAAATGGGCCGGGCCAAGGGCACCCCTTTTGCGGACGGAGGGGTTAAAAGTTCCAAGGTAGAAAGGTACCGAGGGCATAGGGAGGGGCGCTGGTGCGTTATTTTACCGGATTGGGTATGAACCAGTGCCCGAAGTGGGTAAAACGCATGGGTGAGGCTAGGAACTGGTTTGTCGGGGGATTGGTGGTGGAAGTACCGTTTTGGTTGCTGCTGTCTGGTGCTGCGGTGGTGGGGGCGGTATTTGGGTTGATTGCGCTGTGGATTGAGTACCGCCACTACCGGGATCGGTGAGGCATGAGATGGGGTGTGTGGTGCGAGGTGACTGGCGGGACGGTCACGCGCCGTGCCTGGTTGAAGCACGAGGATGCGCTTGCGGTTTACGACAAGCGTGAGGAGGCCGAGGCTGAGGCTAAACGGCTGCAGGCAACGCTCGGCAGCAATCCCAACCGCAAGGCTGAGTTTGTCTACGTTGCGAGGCCGATGCCATGACGAGGGCTAGATGGACATTCGCCTAGTCAACATGACTGCCGAGCCGATTGAAATCGAGGACGGCCTCGGCGGTCGGCTGGTGCTGCTGCCTGGCGTGCCGACCGACTACCCTGGCGAGATTGCTGGCGCGGATCTGCGCAAGCTGTTGCGCGAGCTCAAGGTGCGGATCAAGGACGTGCCTGGCGGGCCGCCGCCGATCGAGTACAGCGATTAACACTTGCCGCCGGAGCGATGGACGCCGCGTTTGTAGCTGGCGTTGAGTGCCCAATTTGAAATTGCTGCGGCGCTTGCCTTGCTGTGGCCGCAGCGCTTGAGTGCCTCGTAGGTTGCCGGGTTTTTGATGCTCTTGCCGTGCGGGAATGCGGCGGTGCGCACGACTGCTCGCCGGAAGCCGCGAGCAAACCCTCGAGCGAAACCTCGTCTTGCCATTGGTGTTCTTCCCTTTCCGGTGTTACCTGATGCGGTAATATAGGCTCCCCGATGCGGGAGGACATGCCATGGCACCATTGACCACCCGACAGCGCAAGGCGTTGCGCAAGAGCTCGTTTGTTTTTCCGGGCAAGGCTCCCGGGCCAGGCTCTTATCCCATCCCCGATCGCAAACGAGCTATCAACGCGCTGGGGCGAGTAGCGCAGCACGGCACGCCGGCGCAAAGGGCGACCGTCCACGCAGCGGTGTGTAGAAAATTTCCCGGATTGCCAGCCTGCAAGCGCGGCGGCTAATACAGCCGGACGTAACAAAAGAAGGCGCGCGGCAACAAGTGCCGGAGTGCCTGCAGCGCTAATAGCGGCATGCCGACCGGATCGAGCAAGGCCAGCGCGCAGCCGGGTATGGGCTCGAGCTCGCTGACGAGCATGTCGGCGGCGTCGATCAGCCCACTCTGCGCTTTGTAATCGCGGTAGTAGTCGGCGACCTCGACGATGAGCGACAGTGCTTGGTCGATCGGCGTTTTCTTGTAGCGCTCCTCGAGGCCGACGCAGTCGAGCCGGGCAGCGATCACAAGCCCGATCGCGGCGTGGATCTGCTGGCAGGCGTGGGCCAAAAATTCTTTGCTTTTGGTTTTGGTCGCGCGTTGGATCAAGGCGGCGAATTCGGTCACCATCTCGTCCATGTCTTCGCCATCGATGAGCGGGCGCGCATCGCGGGTGTGTGCGCCGATGATTGCGACAGTGCTGCCGACAATGGCACCAGGAATGATGTCGTCGAGAATGGTGTCGGGATTGCTGACACCGAGCGCGCGCACCACCGCGGCATCGAGTTTGGAAACTTCGCCTGCGCGCCAGGCGGTGACCACCAACTGACTCAAGTCGATGCGCTCGGTGAGTGCCGCGGCGATGGCGTGGTGCACGTTGTCGATGGAGCGCATCGGGGCTAAGGTTGCGCCTATGGGCGAGGTCATTCAATACGACGCCGCCGCCGAGCTTGAACGCGATCGTAACGCTTTCCGCATGATGCTCGAGGGCGACCCGGTCAGCGAGATTGCGCGCGAGCTCAAATGCAATGTTGCCGACGTGTACGCCGCGCAGCATCGTATGTGCGCCGGCGTCACCCCGGAATTCAGAACGCGCGTGCTCGAGATTGAAATCGCGCGCGCCGAAGCGCTGAATAAGGTTTTCTACAAGAAAGCCATCGCCGGCGACATCGAGGCGGCGAATTGGTGCATGCGCCGCGCCGAGCGCATGTCGAAATGGCTTGGCCTCGACGTGCTGCCGCGCGGCGACGCGGTTACCGATGACAGCCGCGAGCCGAGCTCATTCGAGAAAATCCACGAGATGATTCTTCGCATCGGCCGCAAGGGACCGATGATCGACGGTGAGGTGGTCGAGGCGCCGGAAGATGGCTGACCGTTTTCTCAACATCGTGCACCAGATTCATTATCTGCGCGAGCACATCGAGCAGTGGCCCGACCAGCAAAAGCTCGCCTTGGCGCAGGAGGCCGGCGACGACTACACGACAGAGTGGACGTTCGCGGCGCGCAACGCGCAACTTCCGCCCAACGACCTCGACTGGTGCTGGCTGTTTCTCGGCGGCCGCGGCACCGGCAAATCGCACGCCATGTCGGCGTCGGTGCACATGGCTGTCCGCGCCGGCCTTGGCCGTATCCACGTGGTCGCCCCGACCACCGCCGATGTGCACGACGTCAACCTCGAGGGCGTGAGCGGCATTCTCGCGACTTCACCGAAGGGCACGCGTCCGCGCTGGGTCGCCAGCCGGCGGCGGCTGGAGTGGTCGAACGGCGCGCGTTGCGTGTTTTTTTCCGGTGAGGAGCCCGACAGCCTGCGCGGCCCGCAGTGCGAGCTGTGCGTGATCGACGAGATTGCGCGCATGCGCTACCAGGCCGAAGTGTTCGACATGGCGTTCATGGGCACGCGGCTCGGCGACAAACCGCGCATGCTGCTCGCCACTACGCCGCGGCCAACGCCGTTCATGAAAAAGCTGATTGCAAAAGAAGGGGTCTCGATCACCAGCGGCACCACCTACGACAACGCGCACCACCTCTCGGCCGCGTTCTTGCGCAAGGTGCGCGAGCTCTATGAAGGCACGCGGCTCGGCCGGCAGGAGCTCATGGGCGGCATGCTGCTCGATCCGGTCGCAGCGCTGTTCAAAGACGGTTGGTTCGTGCATCAGGACGTGCCGGACGACATCATCGAACAAGTTGCGGTTGGCGTCGATCCGTCGGGCGGCGGCGACGATGTCGGCATCGTTGTCGTGGCGCTGCTCAACGACGGGCGCCTGGCGGTGCTCGCCGATCGCACCCGCACCGGCAGCCCGGCACAATGGGGCGAGGAAGTGGTCAAGGCCTATGACGATTTTGATGCCGACGATTGCGTGGTCGAGCGCAATTTTGGCGGCGACATGGCGGCCGATGTCATCCGCGAGGCGGCGCGCCGCCGGCATGCGGCCGAGCTCCGCCCAAGTGAATTGATTCGCGTGCACGAGGTCTCGGCGTCGCGCGGCAAAGTCATGCGCGCTGAGCCGGTTTCGCTGCTTTACGAAAAAGGCCGCGTCGTGCACCGCCGCGGTCTCGACCAACTGGAAGCAGAAATGCTATCGTTCAGCCGCGATTGGGATCGCGCGGTCGACGGCAGCCCCAACCGATTAGACGCTGCAGTGTGGGGGCTCACTCGGCTTTCGCGCATCGTGACGCACATTCCGTGCGTATAAAGGCGCGGTCATGTTTATCAGCAGCGCATGCTCGGGCCGACCGTATGAAGGTCAATTGCCTGATCCCTGGCCGTCGTTTGGGGCCATGGGTGCCGGCGGTGCGCGCACCGTTCTGACTGCCGCTTTCACCATGCCAGCCGAAGGCGCAAACGGTGTCGCGCAAGTCGAGGACACCGAGGGATTAGCCCCCGGTCAGATCGTCCACATCTCACCGATCGGTTGGCTTCGCGTCGTCACCGTCAATTCCGGCACCAGCGTCACGTTGCAAAATGCCGAGTATCCCGGCAGTAGTGCGCCGGGCGCGGTGGCAGCATCAGGAGGCAGGGTTGTGACAACAGGACCGCAAGGACGACCCGGCCCGATTGGTCCGTCGGGAACGGTCGCGGTTGGCACGGTGGCATCGGGAACGCCGGCTGCCGTCACCAACACCGGCACCGCAACGGCTGCCGTTCTCAATTTCACTTTGCCGCAAGGTGATCCCGGCCCGCCGTTTACTCCTTCACCAACACCACCGGCGACACCGGCCCCTGGCGAGATATGGACGAACCAGAATAACGGGGACCTGTTCGTGTTCATGGGGCCTCCGCTTAATGCGTGGAGGCAAGTGTGAAATACCCGCCGCACCAAGAGCTCATTACGGCGACGCGCGCGCCGCGGTCATTTCCCACCAACCCGGTCGACGGCCAAGAGCACATCGAAAACGGCATTCTGTTTCGCTGGGATGCGAACGCGATGGGGCCTGGCCTCGGCGCCTGGCGGCGGATCGGCCCGGTCGCTACCGAGACGCGCTACGATCACACCGAGAGCCCGGCGGCTGATGTGTGGACGATCCCGCACAATCTCGGCTTCCGCAACGTCCAGCATCTCGTCATTAACAATTCTGGCAACACCGTTATTGGTGATGTGGATTGGCCGGGATCAACGGCCACGGCTTTGCGTCTCGTCTTCGATAATCCCGTCCAAGGCACCGCGACCATTTGGAGGTAGGCCATGCCCATCGAACTACAGACCAACATCGCACTCAAGACCACACCGGACGCACCGGATCATTTGGTGAATGTCCAATGGGTCGAGCAGTTCTTTACCGGCAAGGTAAAGGCACCCGTTCGGTTGGTGTCGACCGTCGACATACCGGGGACATATGCAGCAGCAACCCACACGCTCGAGGTTACCGCTACGGGGCCGACTGATATCGACGGTGTCACCGTCAACGTCGGCGATCGCGTCTTGCTCGTTGGGCAAACCGCAGGCGAGGAGAACGGAATTTACGTCGTGGCCGCTGTCGGTGCGGCAACAACTCACACCGAGCTCGACCGCGCCGCCGACTTCAACGACCCCAGCCAAATCTTTGAGGGCGTCACCATCGCCGTCAACCAGGGCGACACGCAAAGCGGCACCACGTGGAAGTTAGTCACCGGCGGTCCGATCACGCTCGGCTCAACGCCGCTCGATTTCATCAGCGTCACGCCGGCGACGGGTACGGCCGCTTTTAGCGAGACAATCACCGGCGACGGCGTCGACACTGAGTTCGATGTTGTGCACAACCTCGGCACCTCGGATGTCAGCACCACGATCCGAAATCTGGCGACGCAAGGCATGGTGTTGGCGGACGTGAAGGTGGTCGACAACAACACCGTCGAAGTCGGCTTTGCCGAGCCGCCGCCGGCAAGCGCAGGCCCCTATCGAGTCACGGTCATCGGCTGATGCTTGAAATCCTTGCGCGCACACGGCTGCCGGTCGCGCCGGTTCTACCGGACGAGCTCGCGCGCAAGGACGACATCGGCTTGCTGCGCGGCCATCCCGGGACCTACGTGGCCGGCACGGACTTCGACGGGGCAGGCCTCCCCACGCTGCAAGAGTTTCTCGACGCAAACATCAACGGCCGGGCGTTTGCCGAAGGCGTGACGATCGATAACGGCAACTTCTCGCGCTCGACGCCGATCCTCATTCATGACGTGGTGCTGCCGGGAAGCACGCTCGACATCATTTCCAACGCGCAGTTTGCCACCGACTGCACAATCTCAGGCGTAGCGGGTGCGGTTCGCTTTTCCGGTAACTCGAGCAGCGAGCTCGTCAGCGACACGTTGAGCATTCAAAGCGTCATCGGATCGGTGACGCTCGCATGGGCGACCGGGTCTGCGTCGTCCATCTCGTTCGGTGATGTGAGTTTGTTTTCGTGCCGCGATGTGCGCTTCGACCCCGACATCTACCCGTTTCGCATTAACGAGCTCCTATTGATGGCGTCGGCGGTCATCCTGCAGGGCCAAGGCGCTGCGAGCCACCAGTACGCGCGGACGAAAATGCGGTTTAACAGCCGCCTCGAGATACACAGCAACCTAGGAGCGGCGGCCGTTACCCTTAATGCCGATTCGCCGGAGCATGGGTTTGTCATTGACTACCGCGAACCGAGCCGGCCGCTCGAAACCTTCGCGCGCAAGGCAGACACCATCGGCTCGAGTTATGGCGCCTCAGCGCCGAGCAATCCGCGCGCCGGGATGTTGTGGGCGCGGCCGGGTGCCGGCTGCGCCGAGCTCTCGGTTTGGACCGGAACGGAATGGCTGCCGCTCTGCGGCGGTGCGCCGTTAGGCCCGTCGACTTGGGACGGCGGCAACACAGTGTGGGACGGCGGTTCCACCATTTGGGACGGGTGATGACATGACCAGCCAAGTCGATCCGAGCGTTCCGGTTCAAGGCAATCCGACCACGCAATCGATGCGCGATAATTTCGCGGTCATCAAGGACGAAATCGAGGACCTGCAGAACGACATTGCCGCGCTTCCGCCCGGCGGCGGTGGCGCTACGATCGACGATACGGCGGCGAGCACCACGACGGTGTTCTCGTCGAGCAAGACGCTAAACGAAATCGGCGCTTTGATCAGCGACGGGACAACGACGCCAACCGAGACCTGGTCATCGCAGAAAGTCAGCGACGAGATTAACGCCATTGTTGTTAGCGGCGGCGGCGTAGCGATCAACGACACGACGCCAAGCACGACCACGGTATTTTCCGGCAGCAGGGTTACGGCCCTGGTCGGCGAGAAGCAGGACGCGATAACCGCGACCGGCACTGCAAATCTTTTGACCGCGCCGGCCGCGGCCGGTGGTCAGCCGGGGACCGTGGCGCAGAATACTCTCGCCCCGGCAAACATCACGTTGGCCAATGCGGCAGGCTCCACAGAGCTGCCGATTACCACGAGCGGCACGACCACGTCGAAGATTCAAACGCTGCGCAATCTCACACGATGGCTGTTAGAGAACGCCGGCAACATCACGCTGACGAATTCGGCCGGCTCTATGGTGTTGCCGCTCACCACCGTTGGCTCGGTACAATCCAAGCTGCAAGCTTTGCGCAACAATATGCGCTGGCTGCTTGAGGTCGGCGGGGTCGTTGACAAAAACGAGGAGCTCCCAAACGGCGCGAACCTCAACGGCACCCCATACGTCTACGCGGGAATGTGGAAGTGGGCTCGAGCGGACCAATTCAACGACATTGTGAATGCCCCGACACAGACCGACCGCGGCGTGCTTACGGTTTTTCGCGCACGCGACTACATCCGACAATCGCTGGCAACGCGCACCGCAAATGTTGCAGACCCGCCGCGCATCTTTGAAAGAATGGCTGCGCTCAATCCTGCTGGCACCGCCGCATTGAGTTGGAGCGCTTGGTTTGAAACCACCGCACAGGCTCCGGGGCCAATCGTGCGGCCACCGGCAGCCCTGCCCAATGCGCCCGCGATCGCAAATTTTGCTGTTCAGAGCTACCGGCCATATGCCTACATCACGGGGAGCGGCCCCGGCACAGACTACGCCGGGACGTGGTCTTCTTTTCATTGGAGCCCGCCGCCGGGCGCAACGATCGACCCGGACTTTTACGAGGTCGAATGGAACACGGTTAACACCTTCCCGCCTGCCGGCATCCCTGACCCGGTGTGGCCGCGGCAAGATTGGCGCGGTAATCCAGGCAATACCACCGGGGCCGGACGCGACGTGACGCATTGGGGAGGTTGGGGCTACTTCCAACATTATCCGCAGCTACCCTTTGGCGCGACGATCTATTGGCGGGTACGCGCCCGCACTGTCGCGCCGAATCCAGTGTTGACGAGTCCGTGGAGCGCTGTCGCAAGCTTCCGCACACATGCGACATCGCTTGGCCCCTGGCAGCCGCCGCCGCCTTACACGCCGTCGTTCTTTGCCGCCGCACGCGAGCCGGTCACTTTCCATGCCGGCGCTACATCAACGTCGATGCAAATCGTCGGCGACTTCCCCTTCATCTCTGTTGAGAAGGGCGGCTTGGTCGAAATCAATTCGCCAGTGTATGCACATGGCGGACTGTTCACGCCCGGCGGTCTTGTCCAATCAGCGGCGGACCCAAGGGTGACGACGGGCGTGCAGCCGTACCGCATCGGCTTGAGCCAAATTCTGCAACTCGAGCCGATCTCCTACAAGTACAACGGCAACGGCGGTATGAACGGAAACCGATCGTATGTCGGGCTAGCGCCAGAACGCGCGCGCTCGATCGTGCCCGAGGTTGTCGGCTCCTATCGTGCTCGTGTTCACGAGGAGGACGAGCGCGAAAGCGATATCCTGACGACGTCCGCCGAGCCGTTGGTCTTTGCGTTGATCAACGCCGTTAAGGAGCTCGAGGGACGGCTGCGAGCGTTGGAGGGCGGTCAGCCTATACGGCGGCGCTGATGCGATCGTTCAAGACCGCGCACCATGTGCACACGCTGAATAGTCCTGGTGACGGGACTGTCCGGCCGAGGGATGTCATCGAAGTCCACTATCGCATGGGCTTCGACATCCTTTGCATCACCGATCACAATTATTTAACGCGCACTTGGCCTACAGCGACTCGAAGCATCACGCAGGAACGATTGGATGAAATATCAGCCGGCGTCGGTCGCGGCGGCAGACGCATGCTGCAAATTCCAAACGTCTGCGAACAATCGCGCAGCGATCACCTCAACACGTTTTTTGTCGATTATGTGAATCCCTCGGTCCCCAACAATCCAGCCGCTCAACTGGCGAACATGAAAGCCAGTTTGGCGGAAACGGAAGCGCAAGGCGGCCTGGCGCACGTTAATCACCCTGGCCGCTTCACCAACAATCAGTCGAACAACCAAACGTGGATCGACCGATGTCTTGAGCTATTCAGCGCTGAGTTTACGACAAACGTCGGCATGGAGATCATGAACAAAGACGACCGCTATCCGAATGACAGGATTTTGTGGGACAACGTCAACACCGAAACGATCCCGCAGGGCCGATACGTTTACGGCTTCTCGAATGACGACTCGCACCGCAATTCGGAGATTGGTTGGAGCTTCAACGTAATGTTCATGCGCAAGAACACGTTGCAGGAATTCCGCGAGGCGATGACCGCCGGCCGGTTCTATGCGGTCGCCAGAGTTGCTGGCCACGAGGGTGTCAACAATCAGGACTTGAATGAGCCGCCGCCGGCGATCAGCGACATCGCGGTCACGCCCGCAAGCATCAAGATCACGGCCGAGAATTACGACCGGATCGTGTGGCTGACCTCGGGCGGGGTGCCTGTTGCCGAGGGGGACACCATCGACCTCGGCGGGGCCGGCTTGGTCGTCTTTGTCAGAGCTAACGTGATCGGACGCGGCGGCATCGCTTTCACCCAACCCTTCGGTGTTTGATGTGGCCGATTGCGGTCATCGGCTTTAATCGGCCGCAGTACCTCGAGCAGACGCTCACCTCGTTGGCCAATCAAAAGCGGCGCATCGACGGCGTGGTCGAGGAGCTTGCGGTTGATCGCATCGCCTTGTTTCAGGATGGCGCGGTCAACAAAAAAAGCGGCGAGCGCTATGCCGACGATACCGAGATCGCCGAGAACGTGGCGGTGTTCCGGCGCATCTTTCCGCGCGGCGAGGTTTTCGAATCACCGGCAAATATCAGCATCGCCGCAAACATCGACCGTGCAGAGCGGTGGGTGTTCGACACGCTCAAGTCTGACGCCGGAATATTTTTCGAAGATGATCTCGTCGGCAACAAATACTATCTGCAATCGCTGTGCGGAATGCTCGAGCTTGCGCTCGCCGACAAGCGCATCGCTTACGTATCGTGCTACGGCGAGCATCGCTTGTGCTTGCGGCTGCAGGAGCGGACACCGACCAAATACATTCCGCTGGTGCATCATTGGGGCTTTGGCATAACCCGCCGGCAGTATCTATTGAGCAAGCCTTATGTCGACGATTACTTGGACCTGATCAAAGACAACGATTACCTGCGCCCCGATCTAAGAGCGATTTTTAAGATGTTGGAAAAGTGGGGTATGGGGCCGTTGTTGCCAGCGCAAGACATCATTCGCGGCGCGATTTGCTGCAAGGTCGGATCGCTGCGGCTCAACACCACCGCTTGCCTCGGAAAATATATCGGTGCGGACGGCACCCATCACACGCCGCGGCAATACGATCGGATGCGCTACGGCAAAACCGAGGTGTACCCGCGACCGATTACCGAATTCCCGGCGCTCACCGACGCCCAATTTCAGGATTTCACTGCACGGCAAGACAAGTGGCTGCGCAACGACCTGACCTGGCACGCGCGGCAATGGATGATCGGCGTCGGTTTGGCGGAAAAGAATTGGCCAAATTTTGAGGTCGAGTTTGATCGCGCGCTCGGCGTTGTCAGCAACATCGATCCGCAAGGGCGTCGGCGGATATGAACCTGCACCGCCACAGCCACACGTTCCTAACCTTGGAGCAAATGGCGACTAGCCGGGTCATGCCATATCGCAGGACCTATGAGTTCGCCGGTGATTTCATCGACGAGCAACACGAAAAGCTCGGCACCGCAAGGCGCAATTCAAATGGCTTTATCGACATCGGTCTCTACGGACTGTTGTCGCCGACCGATGCGTTGAAGCTCTATGAGCTAACCTACTTTTGCGGCGGCGATGTGCTCGAGCTCGGCACCGGCTACGGACTGTCGGCGTTCATCGAGGCGCAGGCCTCGCATGCTGCCGGGCTGGACAACGAAATTGTTACTATCGAGATATTGCCAGATCGAGTCGCCATTGCACAGAAAAGGTTGCTCAGCAAACACGGATGCGAACGGGTAAGATTTATCTGCGGCAACTACATCCATGTGCTCAAGGAGATGGAACGGTCATTCAAGTTTGTGTTCGTGGATCATTCGCACGATTTCGACAATGTCTATTGGCTCTGCAAAAATTATCTCGCGAAGGTGATGGAGCCCGGTGCTTTCGTGTTGTTCCATGACTTCAACGACCCGCGCAATCCCGACAAGGAGCACAAGGACTACGGCGTTTACCAGGGGGTCCAAGGCGGTCTCGATGCGTCGCGGTTTGAATTTTGGGGCATCTATGGTTGTGCCGGCCTGTTTCGTTTAAAGTAGGTATCAGCCGTTCGGGTGAATATTTACCGGAAGCGGTACCGACGATAGGGAGGTGCCAATGCCGCCCGTGCCATCACGACCAACGCCTGCAGGAGGCCCGACCATGTTGACTGAGGATCAGATTCTCGCGCGGCTGAAAGCCGAACGTCATCCGCTTGCCCAAGGATTTGCGCAATTGGCGAACCAGGAGATGCAGCAGCCGGCATCTGCGGCGCGGTTGGCTGCAATGACGCGGCTGCTCAGCGCCTCCGAGAGTGCTGCAAAGCTGTTCGCCCCGGCGCCAGCACGGCCGGCGCGGCCAGCGCCAACAGCACGACCAGCACCGGCGCGGCCCGCCCCGACACGGCCGGCACCAGCAGCCCGGCCTGCGCCGCCGCCCGCTCGGCCCGCACCAGCACCACCGAGGGCTGCGGTACCACCACCGCGAGCGGCAGTGCGGCCAGCACCACCACCACCACCACCGCGGCCGGGCGCTCCAGTGCAGCCGCGCCGACGATAGGAGGCAGTCATGGCATGTGGCGGTTGCGGCCAAGCCCGCGGCATTGCGGTGGCTGGCTTGCGCTCGGGCGACGTGCGAGGTTTCGCGCGCGGCATCTCAATGGGCGTCGCCGTGAATTGGCAAAAGATGACCGGCACCTATAACGAGGCAAACTACGTCAGTTCTGTGCCGGTCAGGGAAGCGAAGCCGTATCAACGGCCGGTGGAGCGAACGAGATAAAATGGGCTTCCGTGCCTGGTTCACGAAGCAGGAGGAGTCGCCGCCGCAATTCTTCGTGGGCTCGGCCCGCGGTCCGCAAGTTTCACTCGATCGCACCAGCACAGAGATGCTGCGCGAGTTCGTGCGCTCGATCTACATCTGGCGCAGCGTCGACATGATTGCGCAGATGGCGAGCGCGGTGGCGCTCGAGGTTCATTCCGAGGGCGGGCAACTCTCCCCGCAAGCGCGCCAGGTCGCCGCGCTTATGCGCAAGCCAAACCCGCAATGGACCGGCGCGGCGCTGCAGTATTTCCTCGCCGCAAGCCTCGCCATCACCAACCGCGCCTTCCTCAAACGTGTCGGCGGCGTTGCCAACGGCGCCAGCACAACACAAGAGCTCTGGCCGCTCAACGCCGATGAGGTCACGATCAGATACGCCAACGGCTCGAAGATGATCGAGGGCTTTGAGCTCATGCCGCGCATGGGACAGCCGAGCCAATTCTTTCCGGTCGGCGAAGACGGCCAAAGCGAAATTATTTTCATTCATCGGCCGGTGCTTAATCCGCAGGCCGATCGCTCGCCGGCGGCGATCGCGGCCCCGCCGGCGGAAACCTTCACAAGGATTTTGCAGCGATGTGCCGATATTGTTTCCAACTCCTCCAACATCACCGGCTTGCTCTCAACCGACGCCGACATTCTCGAGCCGGCATTGGAGAAAATGAAGGACAAGCTCGCGCAATTCAAGCTGCGCGGCACGGAGAGCGGCGGAACGCTGTTGAGCTCGAATGCAAAGTGGACATTCACGCGGTTGAACGAGGACCCGGCCAGCGCGCTCTCGGTGGCGATCAAGGATAGCCTGGCGCGCGACGTGGTGATGACGTTCGGCGTACCGAGTCAATTGGTGGGGCTCCCCGGGCAAGATACCTACAACAATATTGCCATGGCACGGGTCGCGTTTCTCACCGACACCGTTATGCCCGGCTACATCGGGCTCTATGTCGCGGCGCTCAACCTCGCGCTGCTCTCCAGCGAGGACGCGATCATTCGGCCCGACATCTCGCAATTACCGGTGATGGTGCAGGGGCGCCTGCAGATGACCGAGACCGCGGTGCGCGCCACCATGCTGTCGGTCAACGAGCAGCGCGCGCTGCTCGGCTATCCGCCGCATGACGACCCGATGGCGGATGTGCCAGTGATGGTCGAGGACCTCCTGCGCAAGCGCCTGCAGGTCGAGATATTCGGCGGCCACATGACCGGCGGTGGAGCCGCGCCACGGCCAGGTGCTCCGGCTGCCCCACAGCCACCGCCGATGATGAAGGAGATCGAGCCATGAGAGTGACGCTCTTGCTTTTGGCCTTTGCCGCTTCTTGTCTCGTGCTGGCGCTCTCAAGTTGCGGCGAGCCGAGCAAGGCTGGCGCGACGACGGCAGCGCAGGACATTAGCCAATGGCACAACCGCCGCTGCCGTTGCACGCGCTCCGATCGGCGCGGGTGTGTGCACTGGTCTTGCCGTCGTGTTGATTGACGTTCGCAGCGATCGCGAATTCCAGCGCTACCTCGGCGAGCAGGAGCAAAAGCTTTATCTGCGCATGTGGCCGGTGGCGACGGCGTTTTTGCGGCTTTACGTCGCGCAGAATTCCTGGCGAGCGCAAACATATTTCGTCAACCGTGGCCAGGCGGTGCTGCTGGCGGCGTATCGCAGAATCTACGCCGATCAATATCGGGCGGTGACCAACAACTCAAACAATTCGAAGGCCTGGCCACCGACGGCGAATGATTTCATGCGCGAGCAATTGATCTATTTGGCCAGCAAAGCCGGCTCGAGAATCACCGGCCTGTCGGTCACCATGACCGAGCTCATCGGGCGCATCATCATGGAAAAGGTGCAGGAAGGCTGGGACAACCGGAGGATCGCGCGCGAAATTCAAGAGCTCGCCCCGGAAATTTCCAAAGGGCGGGCCGCGGTCATTGCAAGAACCGAAACACACAATGCAGCACTCGCGGCAATATTCGAAACCGCGAGCTATCGACGCATCCCGGTACGCAACAAAACATGGTGGACGGCCGGCGATGAGAAGGTCCGGCCCGCCCATGCTGCCGTGCACGGCGTCACGGTTCCCTTTGGCGAGTCGTTCAACGTCGGCGGCTTTGCGATGTCGAGGCCTGGCGATGAGTCGGCGCCGGCCGACCTCGTCGTCAACTGCCGCTGCTCGCTCTTGCTCAATACGGAGGAGTGACCATGACCGATTGGTTCAACACACCGGACCCGAGTGATCCGCCCGAGGAAGATCAAGACTTGCTCGACCAGGTCGATGCCGCAATCGGCGCTTTGGCCGACAAGCTCGAGCTTGAGCCCAACCTAATGCGAACCGAGGCGATGGCATTCATCAAAACGGTGGCGCCGGAATGTTCCATTTTCATGTCGCTGATCTGGCCGGCAGCGCGCGAGCTCGCTGGCTTGCCGCGCAGCGCCGGCAAAGGTGGGCGGCCGAAAAAACCTGACGTTAGGTTTCCCGAATCCGGTAAGCCGATTGCGCCGTTCCGGTAATTGGCCTAGCTTCTCATGCTGCGGCGCTCGGCTGCAGCAGGGTTCGCCCTCCCTTTCTCTACCATGAGATTGTTGTAGCCGACCGCCGCGCCTCGCGGGGGTCCGCATGCTGTTGTTTCAAGACTTGGCCGGCGTTGAAACGAAGTCGCTCCGCGAAGCAAAGAACGACGATAACCAAAAGATTGCCCTGTTCGCTGGAATCGCATCCACCGCCGACAAGGACTTAACCGATGACATCATCGAGGCCGGGGCGTTCGGCGAGGTCAACGCCGAAGACATCCGGCTCTTTCGTGACCACGATCCGCGCCAGGTCATCGGCAAGTGGCATAAGTTCGAGCAGAAGGGCAAGCGGTTGGAGGTCGAGGGGGAAATCGGGCTCGACATCGACAAAGGGCTCGAAACCTACAAGCTGATGAAGCACGGCTACATCAAAGGGCTTTCGGTGGGCTTTCGACCGAAGCGTGGCGGCGTCAAATGGGATGAGGAAAACGACATCCGCTACATCAAGAGCGCCACGCTACTCGAAATCTCGATCGTATCCATTCCAGCTAATCCGGGTGCGCGCATCCACGCGGTCAAGTCGCTGTCACCCGAGAACACGCGGCAATGGCTGTTCGATGGCGGCCTGGCCGAGGACGAAGTCGACATCGTGATGGCGCGCGGTTTTGAGGCGCTGCTGAAAACCAAACGCATCAACATCACCGAGATCGACGGCTATCGTGCGCATGACGATGCCGCCTTCACCGCGCTGGCAAACGAGGCCAAGCGCTTTGCGGAGTTACTAAGATGACCCAAGACGCGGTTGCGGAATTGCTCAAGACCGTACAGGCCGATGTGAAGGCGGCACGCGAGAACGTCGAGAAGACTGACAAGGCGCGCGTCGATGCCTTTGAGGAGCTCAAGGGCGAAGTTGCCAAGGGCTCCAAGACGGCGGCCGATACCGAGGCCAAACTCACGCGCATCGCCGCTGAGGCGGCCGAGAACGTCAAGCGCCTGCAGGGACTCGAGGAAGCCATCAACGGGCTGATGAAGCAGACCCACCGTCCAGGCGGTCATGTCGAGGACAAGGGAAAGGCTGCTTTGCGCGAGTCAGCCATCGGCTTGCTTGAGCACAAACACATCAACGTCTACAGCAAGCAGGAAAATCTGCGCGAGCATCCGTTCACTTACACCGAGGATCAGATTGCCGAGGCCGAGCTCGCCATCAAGGGCTTGCGGGCGATGATGCATACGACCGATTACAAAACCCAATTATCGCCTGAGTACGTGAAGGCGCTGTCGGCGTTCACGTTCGGGTCGCAAGGCTTCATCATGGCACCCGAGCAATCAAACGAGATTTTGTCCTGCCTCGTCGATGTCACCGACATCACCGGCCTCATGCGCAACATGACAATCAGCGGGCCGTCGATTCGATTCCCGGTGGACAATGAGCTTTGGGATGTGGCCGCTTGGGCGTGTGAGAGCTCGTGCTTTGCCAACAATCCGACGCAACAGATCGGCAGCGGCCTCGGTGAACTTGAGATAAAGCCCGAATCGCTTCGATACATTGTCTGCGCGACAAGGGAACTTTTGGACGATGCTTCGACTAACATCGAGGCGTGGATGATCGACAAGGTCAACCGCGCGTTTCGGCATCAGATCAACGCCGCGATCCTGATCGGCGACGGGTTTGGCAAGCCGATAGGGATTCTCAACCCAGCGGCGGGCATTCCGATCATGGACACCTCGAATGCGACGCCGCCCGGCTTTTTCACGTGGCAAGACCTGATCCAACTTAAGTGGTCGATCCCGATATCGCTCAACGGCAACGGCGCCTACCTGATGAACCAGCACACGTTCGGCCTCATTCTAACGATGTCAGATGCGAACGGCCGGCCGATCATCCTCAACAACCCGACCGAGGCCGGGCAAATGATCATGAACGGCACGCGCGTTGTGATCGTGCAACAGATGCCCGAGGTTGAGACGGGCCATACACCCATCGCTTACGGCAACTGGAACCGGGTTTACATGATCGTGAACCGGAAGAATGTCACAATGCAACAGGACCCGTACTCGGCTGGGTTCTGTATTCTTTACAAGTTTGAGGCGCGCATCGGCGGCGGCATCATCTGCCCCAACGCAGCGCGGCTCCTGCGGATCAGATAGGAGGTCACATGAGCGGATATTCAGCGGCCGGCCAAGTCCAATCGTGGGACGCCAAGGCGCCCAAGTGGGTGGACCTCATGCCGGGCATTGCCTACGCGATTTGCGTTAGCAATCCGACGGACAACGATGTCGACACCGGCACGATAACGGTCGAGGTGGCGGACGAGGACCCTAACACCCCGTGCCGGCCTGGCCCGTTTGCGACATTCCAAGTCGATGCCGATTGCGCGCAGCCGATCGGGGTGACACCGCGGCCCGCGGTGATCGAGCTCTCGGTTGAGCATCCGATCCCGGCACACATGCAGTGCTCGTATGCCTTCCCCTGCCCGAAGCGGTTTGCACGGATTGCGACTGGTTCGCCGGCTACGCTCGACATCCACATCGCGATCACCCGCTTGAAGCGGACCGGGATGGGTGCCGTTGATGCGAGCGTCTGGCCGTGGGGCTACATGCATCCTTACAGTGCACCGATCGCGCAACCGATCGCGGCACAAACAGCGCCAGCGCCCGTGCCGCGTGCTCCGGTACCACCGCCACCGCGGCAGCGAGCACCGGCGCCGGCGGAGTGACGCTTGGAGGTCCTGTTTAATCGCGGGACCTCGACGCCGCGAAAGGTCAGCGGCACAATCACGCGCATCGCCTTCCACGGTGAGGGCGAAGCGCGTTTTCGTTTGCAGCACACACGCGACGAAAACGGGCAGCCGGACGAGTTCTCATGGGTTGACGTGTCCGGCATGTCGGACGGCCGACTCGACGATCCGTTGACCGAGTTGGAGGGCGTAAGGCCCGGCATGACCACGTTGCCGCCGCGCTACATTGGCAGCGTTCGGCGGCCGGTGCTGGTCGACCGTGTTACCGGAAACG
>Ga0066903_100000737_pt1 | contig 21843 bp, 17 predicted proteins | sample PanSoiMetaGPlot1_FD_67491 | JGI IMG/M metagenome (GOLD analysis project Ga0066903, IMG submission 67491) | Tropical forest soil microbial communities from Panama analyzed to predict greenhouse gas emissions - Panama Soil - Plot 1 (version 2) | ecosystem: Environmental > Terrestrial > Soil >... | reverse complement strand
TTCCCAGTGCGGTCAACCAGCAGGCCGCCGAGGAAGGCCGGCGGCGGGGTGACGAACCGCCAGCATGAGACGCGATCGAGGAACCTGGTGGCTCCTCCGGCATCAACCCCGAGCTGGATTCCGCTTCCGTCGTCCGCGACGGTGCCGAGAGGCAGACCGCCGCGGTAGGCGGGCGCGTGCTCGCGCAGCAATGCACGGTTCGCCACGAACCCGCCGGCCGCGATGACCACCCCTCGTCGGGCGCCGATCGTGAGCGAGCCAGCATGCCGGCCCTCTAGCCACGCGACCGGCCGGTGCACGCTCCTGCCCATGCCGCCGCCATAAAGGAACAACTTCTTGCCGAGCTTGTGCAGCACCCGGTGGCCGAGCCGAGCCCACGCCGCTGCCGCGCGCAGGCTCATGCATTCCACGCCGATCACCTCGCCAGCGGCCGTCCTGACTAGGCGGCTGGCGCGAGTCTGCGGCACGACGGTGACGCCCGCCGACCGGACGGCACGGGCGAGGCCGGTGAAGAGCACCCGCCCAGAGGTTCCCCGGCCGACGGCACGGTGCCCGCGCGGCGCCGGACTAGCGACGTGGCCGAACGACCGCTCGCTGCCCGAGTAGTACAGGTAGTACCGGTTGGTGGGATAGGAGGTCTTGTCCGGGCACAAGCTGCCGTCGAAGGCTACGCCGACGTCTGACAGCCAGGCCAGCATCGCGGCGCTGCCATCGCAGAAGTCGCGCAGCGTTGCCGGGGTAACCGCATCGGCTACCTCCGCAGCGAGGTACCCGTACATCGCATCGGGGCTGTCCTGCACGCCTGCCTGACGCTGCGGGGCGGTGCCGCCCCCGGCATAGATGACGCCGCCCGACAGCGCCGTCGCACCGCCGCCGCTGAACCGGTCGATCAAGATCACTGTCGCGCCGCTCGCGGCGGCCTCGAGCGCGGCGCAAGCCCCGGCAGCGCCGAACCCGATCACCACGACGTCGGCCTCGAGGTCCCATGGCTGCGGCACTGACGCCTCCGTCCTTGGCGGGTGGCCAATGGCCTCCCGAACTGTAACGTGTTCTATCACCACGAGCCGGGCGTAAGGTGTGCGAGTGCGCATTCCCCAGGACGTCGCCTTGGTCACTGATGCGTTCCTGCGCTCTGCGGAAAAGATGGCGCCTGGCCTGGTCGATGGCCTGCACCTGCACGGATCGCTCGGATTCGGCGAGTATTTCCCGGGAGCTAGCGACGTCGACTTCGTGGCGGTGCTCTCGACCAGGCCGGACGACGTGCAGCTCGCCGGCCTCGCGGCTGCCCATCGCGATGTGAAGGCCGCGTTCCCTCGCCCGCAGTTGGACGGCGTCCACCTAGTGGACGCTGACCTGCGCAAACCGCCGGAGGTCTGCCCTGATGTGCCCTGCGTTCTCGACGGCAGCTTCCAGTCATCGGGCCGGATCTCTGTCAACCCGGTGACCTGGCACGAGCTGGCGTGGCACCGCGTGACCGTGCACGGCCCCGCGCTCGCTGATGGGCAGGTCTGGACAGATCAGGGGGCACTTCGCTCGTTTACCTACGCCAACCTGACCTCGTACTGGACGCCCGTCGCGGCGCGGCTGCGGGCAGCGCCGCCCGAGGCGATCACCCCGCACGACGTGGCGTGGTGCGTACTCGGCGTCAGCCGCTTGCACCACCTGCTGGCCGCCGGGTCGATGACATCCAAGAGCGGCGCCGGCCGTTACGCCCGCACAGTGTTCGGGCCGCGCTGGCACCCCATCGTCGCCGAAGCGCTCCGTGCTAGGGAGAGTCCCGAGCTACCGTCGGCCTACGCCGACGATCTCGTCGCGCGGGGCAGGGACACGGCAGCGTTCATGACGATGGCGATCGAGTCTGGCCTGTCCTGCGTCCCGTGATCCTCGGCTCGGCGGTCATCTCAGCCAGCCGCCGCGGGCCCGAGCCGGCCAGCACGCGCAGCAGCCCGGCCCCGAGCACAAATCCTGCACCCTGCGCCGTAAGGAGATCGACGGCACTGACGCTCTGACCAAGGGTGCCGGCGACAGCCGCACCGACAATGTTCGCAGCAGTCTCGGCCGTTCCGAGCAGAGCGAACATCCGGCCGCGGTAACCGTCAGTGCATGAAAGCTGGAACAGAGTCAGCAACGCCGGGTAGCCGATGCCGGCCGGGATCCCGATGCCGCAGAAGAGGGCGATGAGCGGCCAGAGGGCGGTGTGCCAGCGCGGCGCGTTGAAAATCGCGAGGTCGCCGATCCCGAACAGGCACATGCAGATGCAGCCCAGTCCGACCGGCCGGCAGCGCCGTATGGCGCCCGTTCCGGCCACGCTGCCGACGATCCCGCCAATGGCTTGTGCCGACAGCATCCAGCCCATTTCGCGCCCGCCTAGGTGCAGAGCCCTGCTGACCCATACCGCGAACAGGCTGCTCATCATGCCCTCGCCGATGGAGATGACGACGATGAAGATCATCACAGCACGCGCCAGGCGGCTGCCGGCGATGACCGTGACACCGTCGGCCAGCTCTCTCGCCAGTCTGGCCACGCGGGCCGTTCGGGCCAGACTGGCCGGTTTGTCGGGGTCTTGTCCTCGTTTGGCAGCGGGCCTGTACCTGCCGGTGATCAATGCGTAGGCAAGCGCTGCTGCGGCGAAACTGCTGGAGTCCACGGCGGCGGAGCCGGTCAGTCCCGCCGTAGCGGTCACCAAGCCGCCGATGGCCGGCCCCACGAGGCGTCCGGTGAAGTTGGCGACGCCGTCGAGGGAGTTCGCCGTTGCGACCTGACTGGCAAGCACCAGGCGCGGCAAGAGAGCGCTCGCCGCGGGGCCGGCAACCTCCGCCAGCGCGGACTCCACCGCGGCGACTGCAGCCGCCAGCCAGGTCGGCGTCGCCGGCCCGCAGATAGCTACCGGGATGAGGGCTGCTGCCTGCGCGGCGTTCGCCCAGACCAGCACCCGGCGCCGGTCCAGGCGATCGACGATGACCCCAGCAAACGGTCCTGCTGCCAGGCCCGCCACAAGCCCGGCAAGCACCACGACGGATACGGCGCTCGCTGAGGCCGTCAGCCGGAGGACGTAGAACGGCAGTGCGACGCGCAGGGCCCAGTCACCAAGGATTGAAATCAGGCCGGCCAGCCACAGCAATCCGAAATTGCGCTCACTGAGCAACCGAAAGGAGGGAAGGTACGCCATCACGAAGATCCGTCGGGCTCGGCATGAGGGCATAACGCCAACAGGCGTCAGCTCCGGGCATCGAGTCGACGGTGCGATGACGTCGCGAGGCAACGTCGCAACCCGTCGCGCAGGCTCGCGAGAAGCGTGAGCCCAACCACCTTATTACGGCTAGGGCCCTTTGTGGGCCGGGCCCGCCGTCAGGATGGGATCATCACGGCCCGGCGGTGCGGAGCCGTGCCGCACCTAGACCATGCGGAACCGATCGCGGCGAGTGGAAGCATCTCGCGATCGGTGTCGATCCTGCCCTCCGCCGCGTGTCGGAGTATCTCGGCCAGCGCCGCGACCTTCTGCTCGGGGCTAAGGCCGTTGTTCGTGTAGCCCAGCACTGACAGCTCGCCGCCGCGCAGCGTGGCAGAGGACAGGTTTGCCTGCTGACCGGCGGACGACCCCAAATTGACGAGCCGCCCGCCTGGAGAGAGCGCCCTCGTCGCGGCCTCGGCCGGTATGCCCCAGACCGGGTCGAGTACCAGGTCAATGCGGCCCGCGCTGGCCTCCGTCAGGCGCTTCGCGATACCTGCGGGGTCATCACCGGTCAGATCGACAACCGCGTGCGCGCCCAGTTCGCTGGCCCGGTGCCTGCCGTGGGCGTCCCGGCACGCGGCGATCACGTGACCTGCTCCGTGCAACCGCGCGACCTGGATTCCGACCTGGCCGACGGTGCCGCTGGCCCCGAGGACGAGGACATGCTCCCCGGGCTGCAAACCGCCGCGCCAGGTCAACGCCATCCACGCGGCGATCGCGGACAGCCCGAGCGCGGCAACGAGGTCATCGCTGACCGAATCGGGCAGCGCCACGATGGCGCCCTCATCGGCCACGAAGAACTCGGCCATCGTGCCGTCCCCTGGCGCCATCCCTGCGCTGCCGCTGAACCAGACTCGCTGACCGATCTGGAACGTGTCCGCCTGCTCAATGACGCCGACTCCCTGAGTGCCGGGAACGTATGGCAGCGTCGGCGCACCGAAATACGACACGCCGGATGCGCAGAGCAGGTCGAGCGGGTTCACGGGCGCCGCCGTGACACGGATCAAAGCCTGGCCAGGTGCCCGGCGAGGCGCCAGGTGACGACCGTACTCAGGCGACTGGCCATGGCCGTGCAGCACGGCAGCGCGCATTGTCGCTTGTGCGCCGTCGCCTTGCACATTGCCGCCCTGCACCGTGGCGCCCGGCATCGTGTCTCAGTCCTCCGTATAGGTATAGGTGTACGGGTTCTCGAGGACTCTCGTCTCCGGGATCTCCGGATGCATGCCCTCGTGCCAGGCTTCCGGGCCGAGCACTCCCTTGAGGTAGTTCACTGTCTCCTCGACGACCGTGCGGGCCTTGCCGAGGTCAGAGCCGACCAGGCGATGGTCATGCTTCACCAGGTTCCCGTTGACGACGACCGTGTGCACGTCAGCGCGTTGAGCCTGGAAGACCACGTGACCGTAGGGATTGAGCATCGGGAACATGGCAGGCGAGGCGTCATTCTTAATCAGCACCACGTCCGCCTTCTTGCCGGGTTCGATGCTCCCGGTCACTGCATCCAAGCCCAGCGCGCGTGCGCCGCCCATCGTGGCCCAGTCGACAACGTGCTCAGCGCGGAGCTTGTGGTGAGTCACGGTCTCGTCCTGGTTATGCGCCTCAAGGTGTTCCCTCGCCCGGTCGGCGCTGAGGGTTGCCCGCATCGCGGAGAAGAGATCTGCGCTCCACCAGACGCTCGTGTCCATGGACAGCGACACCCCGATGCCGTGCTGCCGGAGCTTCCAGGTCGGCGGGTAACCCTGGCCCGCGCTCTGTTCGCTCTCGGTCGACATTGACGCCGAACCGCCAGTTGCCGCGATCCTGTTATACGAGTCGGCGGAAAGGCTCGCAGCGTGCACATAGACGGTGCGCTCGTTCATGAATCCGTGGTCATGCATCAGCCTGATGCCGTCGTCGGTGGTTACCTTCCAGACGCCCGCATGCGTGGTGACCGGCACATCCAGGTCGCGGGCTACCTCGAATGCTGCCTTCTCAGGAAACTCAGGACTCGCGGGCGGAACGTCGAAGGCCATCTGGAAGCCCAGCATGTCCGTCCCGCTACCCGCGAACCGCCTCGCGACAAAATCACGGAACTCAGGTGCCGCCGACCATTCCCATGGAGCTGCCTGGATGTTGCCGTACGCGAGCACGAACCTGCCGGGCACTTCGGTCAGTGCGTCGACGGCAGCTTCGGCGTGATCGATCGTCTGCAGGTTGTGCGACCAGTCCACCGTGGTCGTGACGCCAGCGTCGATCGCCTCGATGGCACTCAGCAGGTTCCCGGCATAGATGTCCTGCGGCCGGAAGGACTTGCCCCACTGAAGGTAGTTCCAGACGAAGTACTGCGTGAGCGTCCAGTCGGCGCCATAGCCCCGCATCGCGGTCTGCCACATGTGCCTGTGCGTGTCGATCATTCCCGGCATCACGATGCCGCCGGTCGCGTCGATCTCCACCGTTCCCTCAGGCACCTGCAGCCGAGGACCGACCGCCGCGATCTGCTGACCTGAGATCAGTACATCGGCGCCATGCTCGACCTTGTGGGCGCCATCCATGGTCAGCACGGTCGCGTTCCGGAAAACGAGTGGCCGGCCCGCGAGGTCAGCGGCTGGCGCAGAATGAGACTGCCCAGGATCAGATGACACGGTCATGTCGAACCTCCGGGGACGGGTAAGTATCAGACAAGGCGGACAACCGTCCGTATCACGGCCGCATGCGGCATGACCGGAAGCGTTGTCGGTTTGCTTGTTCCTGTCAAGAGGTGCGAACCTACCTGGGAACCGGGTGATAGCCGACAACCGTGCACACCAGCCGGGAACGGGAGACACGATGGCACGCCGCGAGACGGGGCCCGACTTTATCGAGGCGCTAGCCCGCGGTCTCGACGTGATCCGGGCATTCGGACCTCGCCGGCCTGTCATGTCACTGGCTGCGGTCGCCGCGGCTACCGGGCTAGCCAGGCCGACGGCGCGCCGGATCCTGCTGACCCTGACTGAACTTGGTTATGTTCGTTCGGTCGACGGCGGCTTCGAGCTCACGCCACGGGTGCTCGAGCTTGGCATGTCATACGTCCTGTCCAGGAATCTGTGGGACGTTGCCCGTCCGCATATGGAAGCTCTCGTGGCCAGGACGCACGAGTCTTCTTCGATCGCGCAGCTAGACGGCTCGGACATCGTCTACGTGGCCAGGGTCGCAGTGCCGAAGATCATCACGCTCGCGGTCACAATCGGCACCAGGTTTCCGGCCATGCAGACATCGCTCGGCAAGGTGCTGCTCGCCGGGCTGCCGCCTGAGCAGGTTGACGCAGTGCTGGCACAACCCAGCAGATCGGGCATCCTCGCCCGATGGCAGCCGGGCGCTGCGGAGCGGGGCGCCGAGCTCCGCGAGGTGCGAGCTCGTGGCTGGTCGCTGACCGATGAGCAGCTTGCACTCGGCATCCGGTCAGTTGCCGCGCCGCTCCGCGACGGGGAAGGGCGCGTGATCGCGGCCATGAACGTGACCGTCCATGCGGCAGAGACGTCCGTGGACGTATTGACCGGCGATTACCTGCCGCTTCTGCTCGCAGCGGCGGGCGCGATCAGCGCCGACTGGGCCGCATACCAGGCGGCGCCCGCCGTCACCGTTCCGCTAGCCGTGCCTGCGTCTTGACATGCCCGCGAGCCCCGAACCATGCTGACGAAATTGACCGGACGAATGTCCGCTACACGGACAGAAAGGGTTCCGCGCACCATGAGCCAAGCAGTACCAGGTCCGCTGTCAGGCCTCCTCGTCGCCGACTTCTCCCGCGTCCTGGCCGGTCCGTACTGCACGATGCTCCTCGCCGACCTCGGCGCGGACGTGATCAAGGTGGAGAGTCCGGCGGGCGACGACACCAGACGCTGGACACCTCCTGAAACAGCGGACGGGGTATCCACCTACTACATGGCGATCAACAGGAACAAGCGCTCGGTCGCGCTCGATCTCGCCGATGCACACGATCTTGCCGCAGCCCGGGAACTCGCCAAGCGCGCCGACGTCATGGTCGAGAACTTCAAGCCGGGCGGTCTCGCCAAGTTCGGGCTTGACTATGAGTCGGTCCGGCCGCGCAATCCAGGCCTCATCTACGCCTCGATCAGCGGCTTCGGATCCGGGGGCGGGCGCCATCTTCCCGGCTACGACCTGATGGTGCAGGCGATGTCGGGCCTGATGAGCCTGACCGGCGATGCTGAAGGGTCGCCTTACCGGTCTGGCATTTCGGTGTTCGACGTTATCGCCGGGCTGCACACGACGATCGGGATCCTCGCGGCGCTGAACCACCGCGCGAGTACCGGGGAAGGCCAGCATGTGCAGGCCAGCCTGATGGCGTCAGCGCTGTCGGGCATGGTCAACCAGACCAACGCGTACGCCGCAGCCGGAGTGGTTCCGTTCCGCATGGGCAATGCCCACCCGAGCCTTTATCCCTATGAGCCACTGCCTACCGGCGACGGCGATCTCATCATCACCGCCGGCAACGACACTCAGTTCCGCAAGCTTTGTGACGTACTCGGGGCACCGCAGCTGGCCGACGACCCGCGGTTTGCGCGCAACGCCGACCGCACCGCGAACAGGGGCGAGCTAAGACCGCTACTGACCGAGCTGCTGGCCAAGCGCACCGCTGCCGAATGGTTCGGTGCGCTGATCGCGGTCGGCGTCCCGTGCGGGCCCATCAACACCGTCGACCAGGGCATCGCGTTCGCGGCGGAGATCGGGCTTGACCCGGTGGTGACCGCGGGCTCTGGCGCGACAGCCAGGCCCACGATCCGCCATCCGCTGACGTTCTCAGCGACGGCGCCGCGGTACGACCTCCCGCCTCCCGCGCTTGACGAGCACGGCGAGGAGATCCGCAAGTGGCTGGCAGCCGGGCAGACACCATGACGCAGCCAGGGCCGGATGAGCCGGCCTTCCGTTCCTCTATCGGCAGCTCGACCGCCGACACCATCACCGTGCTCGGCCAGGATCTCGCTGGCGACCTGATGGGCAAGGTCGGCTTCGGCGAGCTGGCCCTCTGGCTTGTCACCCAGCGGCGGCCCACACCGGGAGAGGTCAGGGTCTTCGAAGCCGTGCTGGTCGCGCTCGCAGATCATGGCTTCACGCCTACCGCGATCGCCGCACGGCTCACGTACCTAAGCGCGCCGGAGTCGGTTCAGGGAGCGATCGCCGCTGGACTGCTAGGCGGCGGCTCTCGGTTCCTCGGGGTCACCGAGGACGCTGCCCGATTCCTTGATGACGCGCTTGCCGGGCAGCCAGAGCCAGTTGATGACGCCGGCTATGACCAGCTGGCGCTCGCGGCGGTGCGACGCGCCAGGGAAGACGGCAAGTTCGTGCCTGGCCTGGGACATCCTGTGCACAAGGTCACCGACCCGAGGACGCCGGTGCTCTTGGAGATCGCTGAGGCCGAAGGCCTGCGCGGTCCGCACCTGCGGCTGTTCGAGGCGATCGGCCGGATACATTCGCAGGTGCTCGGAAGAACTCTTCCGCTTAATGGCGCAGGAACCTGCGGCGCCGCGCTCGCCGACCTTGGCCTGCCAGCCGATCTGCTTCGAGGATTCGCGTTGCTCGCCAGGACGGCCGGGCTGCTCGGCCATATCGCCGAAGAGCAGCGCCGGCCAGTAGGCATGGAGATGTACCTGAACATCGAGCATCACACCCAGTACCAGCCCCCCGACCCTGCCAGCACCTAAGAGAGCGCCCATGGCCACCATCGCCGCGGTCATCGCATCCACTCATCACCCGTTTTATTACCGCGCGAGCACGTCGACCGGCGCGGACCGGCCGCCATTCGCCGATGAGTGGGTGGCCAAGATCGAAAGCTTCAGGGAGACCCTGACCAGGGCCGAGCCCGACATTCTCGTGATGGTCGGCAGTGATCACTTCCATCAGCTCTGGCTAGACAACATGCCGCAGTTCCTGATCGGCAAGGCCCCGTTCTACGACGGGAACTTCTACAACGAGGAGCGTGAGTTCGGCCTGCCCAGAATGCTGCTGCGCGGGCACGAGGAACTGTCCTCCTACTTGCTGCGCGCGGGCATTGACGCCGGGTTCGACCTGGCCTTCAGCAACGAACTGCGGATCGATCACAGCATCACCTGCCCACTGATCACGCTGCGGCCCGAGGCCGATCTGCCGATCGTGCCGATCTACACAAACATCTTCGCTCCGCCGTTGCCGCAGCCACGGCGGTTCGTTGAGCTGGGCGCGACAATCAGAAGGCTGGTCGAGGCCTGGCCTTCCGACCAGCGGGTCGCGATCATCGGCACCGGACACCTGTCTCTGGAGCTTGGCGGGCCCCGGCAGTTCGGGCCGCATGGACCCGATCCCGAGTTCGACCGGAAGGCTGTCCAGTGGATCGCCTCGGCCGACCTCGACGGCGCGCTCGCGGAAGTCAGCCTCGAGAGTCTGTGGCTGCCAGGCAATGCGACCCACGGTTTCATGGACTTCATGCTGATGATGGCCGTCGCTGGGCCGTCTGTCCATGCCGATTACGTTGACTCTCTCGATCTCTTCCACACGATGGAGGCCTACTTCACCTGGTACCCGAAGGGGGACAGCCAGTGAGCAAATACCTGCTCAACAAGTTCCTCTACACCGTCGACCGTGATGCAGAGTTGGTGGAGCGATACAGGAACGATCCCCGCGGCACGGTCTCCTGGTGGGAGGCTGAGCGAGCGAACGTCATCCTGAACATTCCGGAGATGGAGCGCAGCACCTGGCTTACCTTTACCGAGGCCGAACGCGAGGCGCTCAGCGCACATGACTATGTCACGCTGTTCGAGCTCGGCTGCCACAACTTCCTGTTGCTGACTCTATTTATCGCTCTGTTCGAGCGCGATTACGACGAGCCGTTGGCGTTCCAACGCGAATTTGCCGCCCGTCTCAGCCACTGGACGGTCCCGTACCCGGACATCGCGACGTAATCAACTCAGGTGGCTCACACCCGGATTAAAAATTGCCCAATTTGCACCTAGCTGAGCAGAGTCGGTAGCCGGGCAGCGGTTCGAACGTCATGATGTCCGACATGGCGTTGAATTCCGCTGACGCATGAGCAGCACGAGCGCGCAGCCGCTCGCGGTCGCGTTGGCTGTCACAGCCGCCGGGACGTTCGCCGTCGCCAACGTGGTCCAGCAGCGGGTGGCGGCCAGGCTCAGGTCGGACGCGGCGTTCGACAGCGCCGTCCTGCTCAGGCTCGTCCGGCAGCCGCTCTGGCTGGCCGGCCTGGTCCTCGTCGCCGTCAGCTTGTCCCTCCAGGCGATTGCGCTTGACCTTGGACGCCTCGTGGTGATCGAACCCGTCCTGGCCAGCAGCCTCTTGTTTGCTCTCGGCCTAGCCGCCTGGGCGGACCACCGCCGGATGCGGCCGGGCGAGTGGCTCGCTGCGCTCGCGACGTTTGCCGGGCTCGTGGTCTTTCTGTCTGTCGCCCGGCCGTCAGGCGGCGAAGCTACGGCCAAGCCCGGCCTGCTCGGCCTCGCCGCACTTGCTGCCGTCGTGGCCGCCGTGATCGGCGGCCTGCTCGCTGTACGCATGTCACCGTTGCGCCGCGCTCTGACTCTCGGCGTGGGCGGCGGGATCGCAGCTGGCGTTACTGACGCGCTCACCAAGACCGTTGCCGCCCTGGTCGGTGCGCACCAGCTGGGCGCATTTGCCGATGTTCGCCCGTACCTGCTGATCGTCATCGGCTTGCTGACATACACGATGCAGCAGAACGGCTACCGGGCCGCGGGAATGGCCGCTTTCTTGCCCGTCTTCTCGGTGCTCGACCCGGCCGTCGGTTCCCTGCTCGGGATTCTGCTCTACCACGAGCATCTTGGCGGCGGTGCCGGACGCATTGCCGCGGAGGTTGCCGCCGTGCTGGCCGCCACGTGGGGGATTTCGCGACTGGCCAAGTCGACAGCCGAGGCCGAGCCGGTCCGGCCGGTTGTCCCGCCGAAGAAGATCAAGCTCGCCACGCCGACCGTGTCCATCGGCCCGCTTAAGTCGCCGTTGCCGGCCGCTCAATTGGTTGGCGATGCGTTGCCTGCCGGTGCATTGCTGGCCGCTCCGGTGCTCGCCCCTCCATTGCTGGCGTCTGGCGATGACTCATCAGTGCCGCGCTGACCGACCTCCTGGCTAGCATTCGCTTCGTGGCTACGCGCTATGACGTCACCGGTGTCCCGCCGCAGGGCGGCTACGTTGCCAAGCAGTGCCCGGTACGCGCGCAGTGGGACGCCATCGGTCCGTGCGACCCGCTGCCTCCCTCAGCCGCCCTTCAGCGCCTGTTCGCACGTGGCAACGAGTTCGAGGCCGATGTCGTGGCTGAGCTGTGCGGACTCCATCCCAGCGCGCTGAATCTACTCAGCGAAGACCGGGATAGCCGGGCAGAGCGCGAGCGAGCGACCCGCGAGGCGATGGCCTCAGGCAGCGGGCTCATCATCGGGGGGCGGCTGCCCACCGACAACGCCGGCCACAGGACCGGTGAGCCCGACCTGCTCATCGCATCGGCAGGAGCCGGATACCGGCCGGCCGACATCAAGCATCACCGCAGCCTGGTCGAGCGATCGGCCGACTCGACCGCCGAAGCGGCGCTTTGCTCGGCGCTCGGACGCCCCGGCAAGGAGGCAGCAGATCGCGATGCGGCGATGGCAGCCCGCAAGAGGCGCGGGGACCTGCTACAGCTGGCGCACTATCAGCGCATGCTCGAGGCAGCTGACCTAGCAGCCGGCGGCGGCAGGCATGGCGGCATCATCGGCGTCGAGCGCGTCGTCGTCTGGTATGACCTGGACGCACCGATCTGGCGCACGCGGTCCTCGAGCGGCAAGACCAGACTTCGGTCGACGATGGAGGTCTACGATTTCGAGTTCGACTTCCGGCTCGACATCATCGCCGTCGCGGCTGCGTCGGCAGGCGACCCGTCGGTTATTCCGCTGGTGGTGCCGGTCAAGATCGGGGAGTGCGCGCAGTGTCCTTGGTGGTCATGCTGCGGGCCGCGGCTTCAGGCCGGATCGGGCGACGTGAGCCTGCTGCCTCGGATCGGCTGGCGCGAGTGGCGCATCCACCACGACCACGGCGTCACTGACAGGGCGGCTCTGGCTGCGCTGGACTACCGCACGGCGGCGCTGATCGCGGCCGGCGTGGACTTGCGGCCGCTGATGTCCGCCCTCGGCAAGCTGCCGCCCGAGACCGAACTCGCGGCCGTTCTCGGCGGACGCAAGCAGGCTCAGCTGGGCCACCTGGCCGCAGCAGGCGCTCGCACGCTGCGCGACGCGGCAGCGCTTTGCCCGCGCACGGCCTCCTACAGCGACGCAGCCATGCTGGACCTGCCCGAGCAAATCGACCAGGCCAGGGCGGCGCTCGGCGGAAGCCCCGCCTACCGCAGAAGGGAGGTGGACGAGGTATCCGTGCCGCGCGGCGACATCGAAGTCGACATTGACATGGAAAACACGCCCGACGGTGTCTACCTATGGGGAACGCTGGTGACGATCAGGTCGCCCTGGAAGGCGCGTCCCGCCGGATATCGGGCGTTCCTCTGCTGGGAGCCAATGGCCGCAGCGGCCGAGGAAGAGATCTTCACCGAGTTCTGGCGCTGGCTCACGGATTTGCGCGCTGCGGCGGCCGAAGACGGCCTGGACCTGCGCGCCTATTGCTACAACGCCGGCGCGGAGAACACCCAGCTGCGCAGGCTGGCAGCCGCGTGTGGCCTCAGCGCAGAGGTGGCGGCATTCATCGATTCGGCACAGTGGGTCGATCTGTACCGGGTGTTTAATGGCCAGCTGATCACGGGCGGATCAGCCGCGCTGAAGACGGTCGCTCCGCTGGCCGGATTCTCCTGGGAAGTCGCTGACCCGGGCGGTGATGAGGCCATGCTGCGCCACGACCAGGCCGTAGGCCCGGATGGCGACCAGGCTGCCAGAGCATGGCTGGTCGCTTACAACAGGAACGACACCGAGGCCACCAGAGCCCTGCGGAGTTGGATGGACGAGGCCGCGAGCGGATGTCCCTCTATCGAGGCAGCGGTAGAAGGCGCGCCGCAGGGGGAGTAAGCAGTCGTGCCGCATACTCCAGACGATCCCCCGAGCGCTGGCAGTCAGGAACTCGCGTCTCGCAGCGAGCAGCAGGCCGCGCCGCAACTGCGCCCGCGCCAGGTCCTCGTCATCATGACTGGGCTGCTGCTCGGGATGCTGCTTGCCGCGCTCGATCAGACCATCGTCGCCACCGCGCTGCCCACGATCGCCGGAGACTTGCACAGCCTGTCCAGGCTCTCGTGGGTGGTCACCGCCTACCTGCTTGCGTCGACAGTCTCGACCCCGCTGTGGGGCAAGCTCGGCGACCTGTACGGGCGGAAGATGTTCTTCCAGGCCGCCATCGTGATCTTCCTGATCGGATCGGTGCTGGCCGGGCTGTCCCAGACGATGACCGAGCTGATCATCTTCCGCGCCATTCAGGGCATTGGCGGCGGCGGGCTCATGGTCGGCGCCCAGACAATCGTCGGAGATGTCGTCTCCCCCAGGGAGCGAGGCAAGTATCAGGGCTTCTTCGGCGCAGTCTTCGGCGTAACCAGCGTGATCGGCCCGCTAATCGGCGGCTTCTTCGTCGACACCTTGTCGTGGCGCTGGGTCTTCTACGTCAACCTGCCGGTCGGCATCATCGCCCTCGTCGTGGTTGCTGCAGTGTTGCCCGCACGGCGCGGCAGGCAACGCCGGAGCATCGACTACCTCGGCACGATCATGATCGGTGCGTCGGCCACCAGCCTGGTGTTGCTGACTTCGCTGGGCGGAGTGACTTATCCCTGGAGCTCGGGACCGATCATCACACTGGGCGTGCTGGCCGTCGCGTTCGCCGTCGCGTTCATCTTCGCCGAGCGCCACGCGGCTGAGCCAGTGCTGCCGCTGCACCTGTTCCGCCAGCGCGTGTTCTCGGCCGCGGGCGCGATCGGCTTCGTCGTGGGCTTCGCGATGTTCGGTGCGCTGACCTACCTGCCTCAATACATGCAGATCGTCAAGGGAGTGAGCCCGACGACATCTGGCCTGCGGCTGCTGCCGTTGATGGCAGGGTTGCTAGCAACCTCGATTGGCACCGGCCAGCTGATCAGCAAATGGGGCAGGTACAAGATCTTCCCCGTGGTCGGCACCGCGATGCTGACCGCGGGCCTCTACTTGCTCTCACATCTCGGCGTGACCACGAGCACCCTTGCCAGCTCGCTGTACATGCTCGTGCTGGGGGCAGGCATCGGCGCCACCATGCAGGTCCTGGTGATCGCGGTGCAGAACGCCGTCGACTACGCAGACCTTGGCGCAGGCACATCAGGAACGACGTTCTTCAGGTCGATCGGGGGATCGTTCGGCACATCGGTCTTCGGTGCGATATTCGATCATGTACTGCCGGGCAATCTTCAATCGGCCCTCCACGGCCTGAAGCTGCCGACGGGCGTGGGCGTGACTGGCGGTGCGAGCCCCGCTGTGCTGGCCGAGCTGCCACCACCTGTGCACGCCGCCTTCGTCTCTGGTTACGCGGCTTCGATCCGCACGGTGTTCCTGGCAGCCGTGCCAGTCGGAGCCGTGGCGTTCTTGCTCACCTGGACCCTGAAGGAGCTGCCGCTCCGCCGGACGTCAAGGGCGGTCGACCAGGCGGACAAGCTAGCGCCCACCGCCCGGCCGACCATCAGGACCTCCGATGAGGAGATGCGGCGCGCCGTCAGCTCGCTCCTGTCTCGGGAGCGCAGGCGCGAGGTCTACGCCCATCTCGTCTCCGCCTCGGACGTCGCGATATCTCCACGCGCTGGCTGGCTGCTGCTGAGGCTGGGCGAGCATCGGGGCGAGTCGCGCGAGGCGATCGCCCAGCGGCTCTTCATCACCGTGCCGCAGCTAAACAGCAGGATGACCGAGCTAGTTCAGGCCGGCTTCGCCGCCGCCGCAGGTACCGCGGATGAGCTCACCGAGTCCGGGCAGCAGGCCTACGCGCAGATATTCGCGGCGCGCCAGGACCTGATAGAACGGATGCTTGACGGCTGGCATCCGCAACTGCACCCGCGCCTGCTTGAACTGGTAACAGAGATCACCCACGAGCTCGCAGCGAGCAGCGAACGGCCTGACCCGGATCTGGACCCGGTCCGCTAGCCACCGTATGATCGCCGGCCGGCGCGGTAGCTGATACGCAGATCGCGGCTTCAGAACGGGGGAAATCAAGGCGCCATGGCGGCCGATACCGTCGACGTGCTCGTTGTCGGAGCTGGCCCCACCGGCCTGCTGCTGGCGGGCGACCTGGCAGCAGCAGGCGTTCCGGTCACGGTGCTCGAGCGCAGACAGGGTGACTCAGACACATCGCGGGATTGCGCCGTGCACGCGAGGACCCTGGAGTTGCTCGACGCCCGCGGGATAGCAGATGACCTGATCGCCGTAGGCCGCACTGTGGACCACCTCAACCTCTTCGGCCACATCGATGTTGACCTGGGCAGGCTGCCGAGCAGGTTCGGCTTCGTGCTGCTCACGCCACAACATGAGACCGAGCGGTTGCTGGCCGAGCGCGCTCGGTCTCTGGGCGCGCAGATCATCGAGGGCATGGAGGTGAACGCCCTTCGTCCGGCCAACGAAGGTGCGCACGTACAGGCCGCAGGGGCGGCGGGCAAATGCCGGACGTTCACGCCGTCATTCGTCGTCGGCGCCGACGGCGCCGGCAGTACTGTCCGGGAGATGATGAGCCTGCCCTTCCTCCCGGTGGACCATGGCGAGATCCGCGAGACCATCAGGAAGATGCTGGGAGCTGATCTGGCCGTCGATGCCGGCTGGCTCGGCAGGCAGGCCGACGAACGGCGGGCTCCGCGCTACAGGTCAGGGCCGGTCTTCCTGGCAGGCGACGCAGCGCACCTGCACGCGCCCGCGGGCGGTCAGGGAGTGAACGCCGGGCTGCAGGACGCCGCCAACCTGAGCTGGAAGCTCGCCGCGATCGCTCGCGGTATGGCAGACCCCAGGCTGCTCGACAGTTATCAAGATGAACGGCACCCGTCAGGCAAGGCCGCGCTTCGTCTTTCGCGTAACCTGCCCACCGTGCCGTTCTTCTGGCCACTGATGACTCGGCCCGCTGCCCGCGCCGCCGCACGACCGCTGGAGCGCGCGAGCGCGATCGCCGACCGGATCGCCGAGGCGGTGTCCGGCATCGGCGCCGGCTATCTCGGCGGGCGCGGCGCACACCAACTAGCCGGGCGACGTGCACCGGATCTGCCGCTGACCGGCGCCGATCAGTGCCGCCTTTACGAGGCTCTGCGCGAAGGCAAGTTCATCTTGCTGAACGGCCTGCGGCGGCAGGATGCGGTGAGCAGCACGGCGGCGCCCTGGCGGGAGCGGGTTCTGACCGCCGTGCCACGGGCGCCGCAGGTTCGGCTCAGCCTGATCCGTCCCGACGGATACGTCGCCTGGGCGAGCGATGTGACCGACGAAGCCGGCTGTGGCGATGCGCTCCGGCACGAATTGACCCGATGGTGCGGCACCGGGGCGGTCCTGCCGCCAGCGGCGGCGCCGCGTTAGCCGTCGAACTCTTAGACATCAATGGATCATGCTACGCTGCGGCCATGCGACCAGCGCAGACGCCGATCGGCCTCCAGCTGACTCAGGCCGCCCGAGCCATCAGCCGCGCTTTCGACGATGCCCTGGCTGAGGCCGGAGGCTCGTTGCCGGTCTGGCTTGTGCTCCTGGCCATGAAGACGCGGAACCTCGCCAGCCAGCGCGAACTAGCCGACGCAGTCGGGATCAGGGAAGCGACCTTGACCCACCACCTCAATGCGATGGAGCGTGCCGGGCTGATCAGTCGCCACAGGGATCCAGCGAACCGGCGCGTTCATGTCGTGAGCCTCACAGCTGCAGGCGACGAGATGTTCATGACGCTGCGTGCCGCCGCGCTGCGCTTCGATGAGCGGCTGCGTGACGGCATCGGTGACGACGAGATCGCCGGGCTGCGCGATTTGCTCGGGCAGCTGGCCGCGAACGTGCTTCCTGCGCCGTGAGCCGACCAGTTCGGCAGCCGCCATCGCAAGCAGGTACGGCACCAGGTCAGTTGACCTGCGCAGCACCCAGGCCGTTCCCTTGGTCGCCATCCAGCCGATCTCGGCCGCTCTGGACGGCGGCGGGTTGGCAGGCTCGGCGTCAGGGGCCGGCCCGAGATCGTGGCCAGCGGAAGCGAGCAGCGCGTGAAATGACCTGGCGATCATCCGGTGACCGCGCTCGTTCGGGTGCAGGCGGTCGACTGCCCACATCTGCTTGTCGTAGGTCGCTGACGTTCCGGCCGCATCGAAGTGGAGGGTGCCGAACCGTGCCGCCACGGCGTCCAGCACCGCATTAACCAGCTGCGTCCTTCTGGCCAGCGGCCGCGCGAGCGCCGTGGGCAGACCGAGCATCCGGCCGGCATCTGGCAGCCGCATCGTCAGTACCTCTGCCCCGGCCGCTCGCAAAGCGCCGACCGTGTGCGCCGCGGACCGCTCGATCCGCTCAGGGTCGAAACCAGGCCGCAGCGTGTCGTTGATCCCGAAGATCACGCTGGCTATGTCCGGGCGCAGGCCGAGCGCCTTTGGCAATTGCTCGCCCTCGATCTCGCTGGCGCATGCCCCGCTGGCGGCCAGGATGTGCAGCTCAGGATCGGTCAGACCGTCAGCGAGCAGGGCTGCCCAACCGCGCCACGCCCGGCCTCCGCCCGCAGCTGGCATTGTGGCCTCGTCTTGCCCGCGCCGTGCACGGACGGGATCGCCGATACCCAGCGTGATTGAGTCTCCAAGCGCCGTGAAGGTCGTCATGCAGCAGCTCCCACCGCGACCATGCCGATCGCAGCCTCGTAATGAGTGATTAGCTCGGCGCATCTGCGAGGCCACGTCCTGCCGAGCACGCCAAGGCGGGCGGCCGCCCCCTGGGCGGCGCGCAGCTCAGGACTCGCGGCAAGACGCGAAACCGCGTTCGCCAGTGCTGCCTGGTCGCAAGGCGGCACGAGGAATCCGGTCACTCCGTCTTCTACCAGGTCGATCGGGCCGCCCGCAGCGGGTGCGACGACCGGCAGGCCACTCGCGGCCGCCTCTTGCAAGGTGTTGCCGAAGGTTTCATGTGGCCCGCTATGCACGAAGACGTCAAGGCTGGCGTATGCCCTGGCTAGCTCGTCTCCTTGCCGCTGACCGAGGAAAATGGCCGCTGGCAGAGCCCGCCGGGCGGCGGCTTCGGCCGGGCCGGCTCCCACAATCACCAGGCGGACTCCGGGCAGTCTGCTCACGTCGCTCAGCAAGTCAAGCCGCTTCTCGGCGGCCAGCCGGCCCACGTATCCGACTACTACCTCACCGGCGGGAGCTAGGTCGGCGCGCAGACGGTCGCTTCGCCGCGATGGGTTGAACCTGACCGCGTCGACGCCGCGGCCCCAGACGTGCACCCGGTCGAAGCCCTGTGCACGCAGGGCGACCGCCGTTGCCGTAGACGGCGCGAGGGTTCGGGCCGCGGCGTTGTGGATGCCGCGCAGGTGCCGCCAGCAGAGCGCCTCGCCTGCCGTGCCCAGGTGGTAAGCGCGCGCGTAAGCCGCCATATCAGTGGCGTAAACGGCGACGAAGGGAATTCCCAGCTGGCTCGAGGCGGTAGCGCCGCCGGCGCCGAGCACAACAGGGCCAGCGAGGTGCACCAGATCGGCGCGGTGGGCAGCGATCGCGGCGCGGACGGGAGGGCCAGGCAGGCCGACACGAAAGCCGGGGTATAGGGGGAGGCCGAAGGAAGGTACCCGGACGACCGGGAAGTCGGTCCTGACGCTCGGTAGCCGCCGAGACGGTTTCGGGGCGATAACCAGCGGGTGGTGACCGCGCGCCGCGAGGTGCTCGGCGACGCGCATCGCCGTGCTGGCGACGCCATTGACATCGGGCGGGAAGGACTCTGTCACATAGGCGATCCGCACGTACTCACGGTCGCCCACAAGGGTGCTGATCCCGGCTGCGACGACATGACGACACGACGAATATCCGGTGACAACTCCGGAGAGAACCTGCAGGTCAGAGCCGTATGGGCGGCAGAGCGTTTAGTTCCGATGACACGCGGTAGCAAAGATTCGGTGAATCAGGTGGAGCGGCTGATCCGCCGCGTCGACGGTTGGCAACAGCGCCACCGGCCCACGGCGTTCATTTACGGTGTGATCAAGAAGTACGGCGATGACAACGGCGGCCAGCTTGTCGCGAGCCTGTCGCATTCTGCGTTCGTCTCGCTGTTCCCTTTGCTGCTGGTGCTCACCACGATCCTCGGCATCGTTGCCGCGGGAAATGCTGCGCTGCGCGATCAAGTGGTATCGGCGGTCACCGGCCAATTCCCGGCGATGGGCCGGCCTCTTCAGCACGTGCATCAGCTGCGCAGATCCAGCGTGATAGGGCTGATCATCGGCCTGGTCGTGGCTCTGTGGGGGTCATCGAGCTTGGCCCAGACCGGCATGTTCACGATGGCGCAAGTGTGGAACCTGCCTGGACCTGACCGGCCAGGGTACTGGCAGCGCCTGGGCAGGGCCGGGCTGTTCTTGCTCGTGCTCGCCGTCGGAGTGATCGTGACTACGCTGCTGACCAGCTTCGGCACCTGGGGGAGCAGCTCTCTCGCCCTGACGGTACTGGTCGACGTGGTCGCGGCCTCAGCGAACGTCGGCATGTACGTGATCGGCTTCCGCGTCCTGACACCAAAGGTGGTGCCGATCCGCAGGTTGCTGCCAGGCGCGGTGATTGCCGGTATCGGCTGGACGGTCCTGCAGACCATCGGCACCCAGCTGGTTAAGCACTACCTGCACAGCGATTCGGTTTACGGGATCTTCGCGATCGTTTTGAGCCTCCTGGCATGGATATACCTGATCGTCGAGGTCACCATTTACTCGGCCGAGATCAATGTCGTGCTGGCGCGGCGGCTGTGGCCACGCTCGATAGTCCAGCCGCCGCTGACCTCTGCGGACCGGGAGGCACTTTCGCTACTGCCGCTAGCCGAGCAACGCAGGGACGAGCAGCAGGTCGCGGTGTCATACGTAGACGAGCCGAGCGATGAGAGGCAGTCGCGAGAAGGCACTGAGTCGGCGCCGAGCTGAGGCAGCCGCAAATGTGCGGCTGCCTCGGACTTGATGTCCTAGCCGGAAGCTCCGGTCGGCTGGGCCTGCTGTGCGGTTAGCGGCGTCGCGATGTCCTCGAGGCTGCGCCGCTCGGCCTTGACGCCGAGGAAGATCTCGACGAAGCCAGCCAGAATCATGAGCACGGCTCCGATTGAGAACGCGATGACCGTGTCGGAAACCTTTCCTGTGCTGACCAGCGAGGAGAACAAAACGGTCCGCTGATGCCTCCCGCCGCGGTGCCGATCGCGTAGAAGAACGAGATCGCCAGCGCCCTGGTTTCCATCGGGAAGACCTCGCTCACGGTCAGGTATGCAGCACTGGCGCCGGCCGATGACGATCATCCAGTGCCATCGTGACCACGGCAGGCGGTCCAACCGGGCGGGCACCTTCGTGGTGACCGTGCCGAGTTGCTCACTGCCCCGTTGCTGCGTGCGTTCCTCGGTCACTGCGCCTCCTGTGCCTGACCATCCAGGCGACCGATCTCCGCTGCCCGCCATCCCTAGGGCCAAACGCGCAGGCTAGGTTGATCCGTGCGACGCAAAGGAGTGAGGTTGATGGATCAGCAGCCCCTCGACGTGCGCCTGACCGGGCGCAGCCTGCTCAAGGAAACCGACCTGTCCAGGGCGGAGTTCATGTACCTGGTCGACCTTGCCGAGCGGCTGCGCGATGAGAAGCGGGGCGGTTTGCGCCCCAGGCGCCTGGCTGGCCAGAACCTCGCCTTGATCTTCGAGAAACCTTCAACCAGGACCAGATCAGCATTTGAGGTCGCCGCATATGACGAGGGCGCGCACGTCACCCATCTCGGCCCGGATGAGTCCCAGATCGGCCGCAAGGAGTCGATCAAGGATACAGCCCGCGTCCTCGGGCGGATGTTCGACGGCATCGAGTACCGGGGCTTTTCTCAAGACGCGGTCGAGACGCTCGGCGCATTTGCTGGCGTACCGGTCTGGAATGGGCTGACAGACACTTGGCACCCGACTCAGATGCTCGCGGACATGCTGACAATGCGCGATCACGCAGCCACAGGGCTTGATCAGGTTTCGTACTGCTACCTGGGCGACGGCCGGAACAATACGGCGAACTCCCTGCTGGTCACGGGGGCTTTGCTCGGCCTCGACGTGCGCGTGTGCGCGCCGGAAGTGCTGTGGCCAGACCCGGCGATCCGGTCCATCGCAACCGGCCTTGCCAGCTCTTCAGGCGCTCAGGTGACCGTGACCAGTGCCATTGACCAGGCGGTAGCCGGAGCGGACTTCCTCTACACCGACGTCTGGCTGTCTATGGGCGAGCCCGCGGAAGCTTGGGATGCGCGTATCGAGTTGCTGTTGCCGTACCAGGTGACGATGGACGTCATGGCGGCGACTGGCAATCCGGCGGCGAAGTTCATGCACTGCCTGCCTGCTCTGCACAACACCGAGACCGATGTCGGCAGGCTCATCTACGAAAAGCGCGGGCTGACGGCGCTTGAGGTAACCGAGGAAGTATTCGAGTCGCCGGCTTCGGTTGTCTTCGACCAGGCCGAGAACCGCATGCACACGATCAAGGCGCTGATAGTCGCGACGCTGCCCGCG
>Ga0066903_100000736_pt1 | contig 21853 bp, 15 predicted proteins | sample PanSoiMetaGPlot1_FD_67491 | JGI IMG/M metagenome (GOLD analysis project Ga0066903, IMG submission 67491) | Tropical forest soil microbial communities from Panama analyzed to predict greenhouse gas emissions - Panama Soil - Plot 1 (version 2) | ecosystem: Environmental > Terrestrial > Soil >... | reverse complement strand
TACTCGTACTCCGATTGACCCAGAATGTAATTGCCTTCGGTTTTCGAAGCCATCCGCCTCGTCAGCTTATTCAGCTAGAGCGCCATCGTCAGGCGTTTAATTGGGGGAAGCCAACTTCAAGTCTTAGGTCGAATTCTGTCGAGACCATTTAACGAGAATAAGATCACCTGCAACAATTGGGTCGCGAACTTAAAAACTGTACATTCGCCGAATACTTGAGGCATTTTCGCGGGTCCAAATGTCCAAGAACGCCCCAGCAATGACGGTGCAAACGCGGCGAACAGAATGACTCAATTATTCTGTAAATGTACACAACAATTGTAGACTCGCCGAACATTTGAGCCGTTTTGACCTATCCTATGTCCAACTAGCCTGTTGCCAACTCCGTCGACCGGATCATTTCAATCATCTCCCTGTCACTTTGCAGGCCGGATCCAGCGACCTCATCAACCACCCCGAGCCAATACGCCTCTTCCGGTGTCAGTTGGTAATCTTTCGTTTGCAGCAGACGACACAATGAAACGACGAAATACCAAAGGACCTCAAGCTTGTCCGCCGCATGACTCTGCAAATAGACTTTGTGCTCTTCTTCGGTTTTGCTTTTGAATTCGGCGCTTTGCGCCTGGGTTAGAAACAGGCTGCCATAAACCTCCAGCAGAGCATCCAGGTCCTTCGTTTGCGAAGCGTAATCGTGAATGAGATTGAAATCGCTTGCCACTTCGCGCATTCCCGTGCGGCTCAACAGCCAATCATCTTCCTTATGCAACCTGCTTCTATAGTCCACGATGGCGCGCACCAACTCGGGCTCCAACTGCTTATTTGGCCACTGCGCAACGTTCTTGCGCCTTTTCAGGTAATTATTGGCCGCAGTTTGGACTTCTTGCAGTGATTTTTGCTTTGCAATCGCCTCTCTCAGCAGCGTTGCATTTTCCGGCGTGAATTTGGCCGTTAAAGCCTCGACCAATTCTTCCAGTCCTTCCGGTCCAGCCCGAAATTTCTCGATTGCATCCTTCAACTGGACTACACGCCACATAATCCTTCGGAACGAAGAACGCGCTAGGCCAAGCGCAAGCCGCTCGTTGGCTTCCTGCAGATTGGCCGCGACCGAGGTTACCCCCTCAAAGGTCAGCACTTGTTCGAACGCCTGCCGGGACCCGTGATAAAGGATGTCAGCCTGAGGTTCAGCTATGGCATAATCACCCAGCGCCAACAAATCCGCTGCCGCGCTCGCTGCCGTCCCTATCGCGACCGTAATTAATCGGCACCTCCTTCCGTCCTGATCCGGGGCTTTAATTAGAAAACGGATTCCCTCCGCTACCGCCGATGATCCCCCAGGGCTGTCGATATACAGAGTTATCGGGTCTCCGCTGGCGGCTCGGAGCTCTTTTATTCGCGGGGTTAGGGCGTACGCCGCCTCCTGCGTTATTTTTCCCGTTAGGAACAATGAGCGCGCAAAATTCTCCCGATAGTCCTTGTCGTGGACGGCCATTTACGCCAACGCCGCCTCGTCGCTATGTTCCGACGCAGCCTCAGCCTTCCGAGTCACCTGTATTCCGTGACGGTTCGATTCGACAAACGCCTTCACATCTCCGTCATATTGTTCGACAATGATCCGAACAACGCTCGCCAGACGTTCGTCCACTCTCCGGGCCTGTTCTCCTTCAAACCTTTTGTCGGGCATTTCCATCAATCCCTTACGCTTGATGGGAATCTTTCGACCATGGGGACGACCACCCCAGATCCTCGATGCTGTGGCCGGCGCAAAAGCTTCACGCCAGCCACTTTGCATTTCTATCGTCATCGACTCACGCCGCAGCGTAACCCAGGAACTCCTTCGCCTTGGCAACTTCAGTATCCCATTTCTTTAACTGTTCCGGAGTAAGAAAGCGCTCCACCGCCTCGCGCAGTTCGGTTCGTTGAGATCCGATCGCATTGATGATGTCCTGCCGGGTAACTTCCGGATGGGACTTTTTGTATTCATGGAGCCTGCCAGCTGCAAAAGCCAGCCGCTCCTGAAGTTTTGTCTTTTGTTCATCCGAGAGGTTTAGCCCCCCCGCGATGCGTTTGAGTTCATCTCTGATTGCTTGACCTTGTTCAGCACTAATATCCATTGCTCCTAGTCCTTAATTAAACCGGGAATTTGATTTTGGCTCCCGTTCGCCACCCGGCCAGATTGTCCACTGTTTGGAGTCCAATAGTCCGGAAGAGAGCTACGTCGCAGTTTGAACCTCGGAACAGTTGGACTTTAGTCCATTAGACGATGGTCCCTAAGGTCATAGCCTTGCATTGCGCGGATTGCGTCTGTCCTTAAGCGCCGTAATTTCTTGTAGGCGACTTTCACTAATTGAAACACCGTCTACACGCTGTTTCAATCCGTGCGTTCATTCAGGATGCGCAACGTAACGAACATTCGATTTTTCGTGACATTCTCGCAAAATGCTGCCGTGGCGAGGCCGGAGCTTACGGACCAAAGTCCATGAGACCAAAGGCTGAGGTGCCACCCACAGTCCTAAACCAACATTGAAGCCGATGCGGGCGAAAGGATGTTTGCAAACTGGAGGAAAGGCATATGGAACGAACGATCACTGAGAGCGGTGCGCTTTATTTTGTGCAACATAAGAGGACAACCCCCGAGGGACTACGGCGGCACGGTACAGTTCCACAGATTTGGAATTCTAGGATTAGTTCTATGCGCCGACCTAGCGGAATTTTCAGTTGCACTTCCATTACAGCACAGGATGGCAGAAACGCCGCGCCCGACGGCACGATCGCAATGTAAAGTTGCAACCAAAGTTACCTCGCAATTACGAAGCCACGAGCAACGTTTTCGCGTTAGAAAAAAGAAACTGAAAGCACAGAAACTGTCGGCAACTCTGTCAAACCTCAACACTATTAAACCCCCACAAGATGCAACGAAAGGAACGATGTCTATGAACGCGATCGCGATCCGGTGCGCTGATAAATCTGCTAAACTCGATGACGTCGGGCGCCACAGGGTCTTGAATAAGCTAGAAATCCTCTATGAGGGCGGCTCGCGCCACGGCAAGACCGCCAACTTCCCATCGCGCGATCTCTCCTCCGTGATGGTGGGTCTCCACCGGCGTAATCGGCACGTCTTTGAGACTTATAAACGCACAGTCTCCCTCGATATCCGGAGCGGCCGGACGATCTTTCGCTACGCCGGTTTGACTTCTAAATCCAACAACAGCAATTCGTGGAGGAGGCTGCTCGCAACGTCCCGCATCTGCAAGCCGAAGGCCATCGTAATATGAAATTCTCTGCTAGAGCAGTTGCTCACGCTCTATTCAATGCTCGTTCCGAGAACAGTTTCTTAAACTATGGCGCTGACAAGAAAAAAAGATCCGCCGCAAGGCGGCTTCATTCGTCGGGCGAACTTTGGCAGGGCATTACGCCGCAGCACCGATTCGCTAAAGAAAGTCTCCGCTAGTTGAGCTTGAACGTGGCACTGCCGATTACCTCGTTGCTGATTTTGATGTCAACGCGGTACGTTCCTACGCCAAGCCCGCCGGAGTTTCGCAATATTTAAAAAATGCTCGTAATGGCTTGATTCGAACCTCTGAGAATCGACTCAATTATTCTGCAAAGGGACAGGACATGCACATTCGCCGAATAATTGAGCCGTTTTCGCATGTCCAATGTCCAAAAGTTAGTTGTACAGCGATGTGTCTGGGCTTGATTCGCCATATTTTAGAGACGCCTCAATTCGGCATTCCTGAGAAACGGCTCGACTTCCGTCTCGAGGATTGATTAAATGCCGAGCAGGCAGTTTGGGTACGAAGGAATTCGTGCCGCAAAGTTTGGAGGATCAATTATGAAGATAACTCTCGGAATAATGCTCGCGTTGAGTGTCGGTGTTCTTGTCGCATGTTCGAAGCGATCGTCGGATACTGCCGATCAAATTCCAATCTATCCTGTCAAGATTGGTGAGAAGACCGATCTCTACGAGGTAGTCGGGCCCAACGATGTGAGGTTCGCCGACGGTGTGAAGATCAAATTTGTTCCGGAACCAGGCGGAAAAAACAATGGATTTGTTTTTATGCGACCGAACGGTGAGCTCGGCGGTTACATGCGCTGCGAGGGCTGTAGCGGGGCAACGATTGGCAAGTGTACAACTTCAAATGATAATCCAAATCATCCGGCATGCGAGGGCGATTGCGTAGATGACGAAGGCGTATCGCGTGGCTGTCAGTTAGTGGGTCCGCTTCCCGGACCGCCGCGCGACCCGGCGATGCTTCGTTTCATCGCTGCGAAACCAAAATAGCGATGCCGTTTCTAGAAGTCCTCAGCGAACTGCTACAAGCACATCAGAGTTTCTTCTAGGAGCCGAGCGCGATCGCGGCTGCCGGATTGAGAGTGAAGCAAACGGTTGAGAGTACGGCCCTTCATGATTTCTTTGATAATAATTAGCGGTACATCGAATCCACTACCTGCAGGTACGTCGTCGCAACCGTGGTCCGCAAATTATCCCGCTGCACCGCACTCACGAGCGCCCACCCAGGCGGGCGTCGCACACGGACGGGAACCTCGAACTTTCCATCCGCAGTAACGGGTGCATTCGTCGCGATAGTCTCGCCCTCGATCGTCACCGTCACACCACGATCTCCGGTGCCGGGCAGAAACTGAAATCCTAATATCTGTGCACTTTCATCCGGCATCGTGCGGACGAATACCGCCGGCTTCCTGAGAGGCGCAATTGCGAGTGGAGCGTTGCCTGCAATATACGCCACAAGTCGGCTGCCATCTAGAATCAGGCCCCGCACACGCTGTTCATGCATCGCGCCTTTACCAACACGACGCCGCAGTCCGTCGCCTTCTTCTTCGCGCACGGTATTTTCGACGGTCGCCGGCGCTTCGCGGCCGTCCCGTTGACGCTGTTCGACATAACCGCCGGACGTTGACACTTTCCGGACACTGTCATTCCCCTCAATATCGGTAATCCACCCATCGTGTACAAGCAGGACGCTACACGAGGCGCACACAGCCTCGTCCTGCAATCCCCCGAACTCGCGCGCAGTGCCGCCGGTTGTCATAATAATAACGGGTTTCGGCGGAATTGGGCCGGGTGGCTGCGGAAAGTTGCATCGTCCTGATGCCGGCGGCTTGCGATCTGACATCACCTGCCATAATCCGCGACCGTAAGTTGACATCCATATAGGACCGGTCGGCGGGAAGAAAAACGCGGTCACGATGGTCGCGTTTTTGGATCCAGGCACCTGGGCCCACGTGAATCCGCCATCGGCCGATCGGATCACACCGTTCTGCATCGTGCCGACTAGAATGTGACAGGAGTTTGTCGGGTCCCACGCAATCGTGGTCACGAACGGCACGGAATTATTCATCGACTCTTGGAACTTCCCCGAGTCGGTCACGGCGGCATCGAGCGCGGGAAGTGGAAACCAAGTCACACCGCCGTCGCGCGAGGCCTTCGTACCGGCGAAGAGATCGTGCGCCAACAAATGGTTCGGCTCTTTCGGATCGACACCGACCACTGCGTACCGCGCCTGTCCCGTCCGCAGCAGACCGATGGTTCCCATGCCGATCTGATCGGCCGCACTCAGCGCCGGGGTGCCGGACACACCGCTCGCGCGAACGAGCGTGGCGCCCGCGCCCTTCTCTTGCGCGGCATACGCCACCGGATTCGTGAGATCGCCTGCAAACAGAATCCTGCCGACATGAGTCCCCGGCACCACGAACGACTGCGTCCAGTTCGCTCCGCGGTTGCCGGTCAGCCAGTATTCAGAGTTCGGCGGCAATTTGAGCGGCTGCAGAAACGTGTCGCCAATCAGCTGGAACGGTGCTGTTGCGGCGGGGTTGTCCGTACTGCCGTCTGGAGCGTCGTGGAAACGTCCGTGATCGTCCTGACCGAGATGGGGCGTCACATCAAACAAATGGCAGTTCCCACAGCTCTTGCCCGTTACCGGGCCATCGACCATCGCTGGATTCGCGCCGTCGACTTGCAGGAATGCACCCTCGCCGCCCTGCTTCCCATTCCACGTCACGCCGCCGTCGTTCGAACCTCTGATTTGGTTGTCCTGCGTGGCGTAGTAAAGATCGAGGTGCGGCGAACTTCCGCCGACCTGTCGTCCCGCGACCTCACAGATCTGCAGCGCGACAAATCCACCGACGTTGCCGCCGGTAATCGTCCACGTTTTGCCCTTGTCCTTCGTCAAATGCACGCCGCCATCTGTGGCCAACATCAGCGGTTCTTCCTGCCCGGGAGTGAAGGCGATGTCCGCGGGATCGGAATGATCCAAGCTGAGCTTACGCCAATCAGCGAGTTGCCCACCGGGAACCGCCGTGGTCACCGCCTCGCGCCAGAGGTCAACGCCATCGCCGTAGTACACGTCGATGTGGGTCGGATCGCCGTCGAGTCCACGGGCCGCCCGCACAAACGGTTCGCGATTGACGCATCCTCCTGGGCTCGAGTCGCAGACTGTGTTCATCTGTCGCCACGCACCGCCGCTCGTCGTCGACACCCAAAGTCGTTTGTCGCGCCCCGCGTGATAAAAGATGTTGCTCGCCGCCCACCAGGGAGAGGCAAATGCGTGCGGCGTGAAGACGTCGCCTGCGTCTGGTCCGCCAAGCGACGGTGTCCATTGGCCATTGTTCAGGAACCAAGTGCGACGACTGTCGGCTGCGACACCGGTCGTGCGATTCACTACCAGTACCGAAAACAGCTTGGGGTTGTTGGGATCGATTGGCGTGGTGGTGAAGCTGGATCCGTTGTCGTTGCTGACGGCAAGTCCGCAGTCGGTGGCCACATAAAACGTGCGCGAAAGAGGCATGTGCGAAATACCTGCCGCGCCGGGGCGGCCACCGCATCCTGCAGGAGGCCATCCGGTCGGACGCTTCCATGACGCGCCGCCGTCCTGACTTAGCCAGATGCCACCGCCTGAAATTGTCGCAAAGTCATCACGGGACGTGGCGATGATGACGTTGGGATCGAGTGATGCCATCACGACATCGACGGCAAACAGTGTTGGAAATGCGTCCAGATGTTGGAAGCTCACGCCCCCATCGAATGTGCGGAACAAGCCACCGCTCTCGGTCGCCACAACCAGTCGCTTCGCGTCCGATTGGCTAACGGCGATCGCGACCGCGCGGCCTCCCTGTAGGACTTTGGGCGGAACAATCTCCACGTCTGATGGCGGCCCGCAGGCCGAGATGCCTGCGCCAACTAGCATCGCCATTACAACGTGTCTGAGGTTTCTCATTGAACGAGCCGTTCTTTCGTCCAACCCACGCCATGCGTTACCTCCCTCGTTGCCGTACCTATATTGTGCCCGACTTACAACAAATTGGACCTTAGTCGTAAGAATTTCCCCTAGTGAGTTCTAGCAACCAATTATTTAAAAATGCTCAAATATTCGGCGAATGTACAGCCGTAGGAGACATCTGCGCCCGGCGGGGGTCGAACCCACAACCTTTGGCTCCGGAGACCAACGCTATGCTAGGACGTATGACCTAGGTTGCCGTTCTGTTGCCATTTTCTGGGCGCTAGAACGCGCCGGAACCCATTGGGGTTGCTCGGAGTAGCGATCGTGAAAAGCGTTGCTATGCGTCTCAATTTATGGTGAATATGGTAGTTATATGAGATGCAGTCGCTTATTTCGCCCGGGCTTCACCCTTGTGGAAATCATGATCGTAGTTGCGATCCTCGCGTTACTGGCAGCGCTCGCCATCCCCGTTTTCCTCCGCGCGCACAAACGCTCGCAGGCTGGCCGCATTCTGAACGATCTAGACATGGTCGATGCAGCCCTTTACCGGAGTGCGCTCGGGACCAACTGGAAGGCTGGCGATACTGTTGCCGTGAGCGACTGGACGAATCATCTCAATGATAAATGACAGGTTCGCTTTATTTGTCGGCCGCTTTCAGTGCCCGCCTGCCAGTTGCCTTTCTGCTAACTCGGCTACCACGTTAATCAGTCACAATTCGGAAACATGGACCAAGAATCATTCACTCAAGGACGCCCTCTTCCGATCTGCATGCACTGCATGCACTGCAATAAGATTCGAAATGACAGACAGCAATGGCAGTTCGCTGACACGTCTATCTGGTCTAATTTGGAAGTACATTTCACTCACGATATTTGCCCCGACTGCGCAATGGAGCATTACGGCCATTCCGTCGACAGAACCAATCGCTTATGAAAAAAAACTCCACGTCTAAATCTGCCTTTTTTATTCCGCGCCTTGTAGTTGGCTCCCTGCTCTGTTTGGTGGGTACTTTTCTAGCTTTACTTGCGCTTGGACTGTTGTCAGGCGGATCGGCCTCGGCTCAAGGATCAAGTCAGAATCAAATTGCCCGTGGGTTGCAAGTGGCTCCGTCGTATCAGAACGACGTCTCCCCGGCGCTGCGGGATCTGTCAGCTTGGTCCGGAGCCGAGTTCAAACAGCAGCGCGAGGCGAATGAAAACCCGAAGGTACCGTATCGCCATCACGACAGCGCTGACACAGTAATCCAGCGCAGGTTTGGTGCGATGCCCGACATGGTGGCAGCGACAGCAGCTAACTTGCCCAGCCCAATTCTGAACTTTGACGGCATTCCCTTTCCTGGAGTCGGATGCAACTGCGCACCGCCTGACACGAACGGAGCAGTCGGGCAAACGCAATACGTCCAAATCGTGAATGAAGGGTATCAGGTCTTTGATAAAGTCACTGGAACTTCTGTTTTGGGACCAAACCGCATCGCTTCAGTTTGGACTGGATTTGGCGGAGTGTGCGAAACGGGTGGAAGCGGTGATCCAATCATGCTCTACGATCACCTCGCTAATCGGTGGCTTATTAGCCAGTTCGCAGGCGCGGCCAACGGCCCGATCACCGATCAGTGCGTTGCTGTTTCCACCACTTCGGATGCCACGGGCACCTACAATCGCTACGGCTTTCACCTCGGTTCCAACTTTTATGATTACCCCAAGCTGAGCGTCTGGCCGGACGCTTATTATATGAGCATGAACGTCTTCAACTCCTCGGGCAGTTCATATCTCGGCCCGCAAGCGTTCGCATTCGATCGCTCGAAAATGCTCGTTGGTCAGCCAGCCTCTTTCATCAGCCCCACCGGCCCTCTGGGTGGCAGCATTGATCCTTTTTTGCCTGCGGACGTCGACGGTGCGACATTGCCGCCTGCTGGCGCCCCGGAAACGTTCGTCGGATTTCCAGGGCAAGCCTCAAATCCCAGCTACACCACGTATCACTTTCATGTGGACTTCGCGACGCCGTCGAATTCCACGTTTACCACGTTTGCTTTGCCGCCGGCTGCGGGTTTTACCGCGCTTTGCCCAATTTCACGTTCATGCGTGCCCCAACTCGGGGTGTCCTCAGGAAGTAGTTTGGATGGTATTGGCGACCGTTTAATGCATCGGCTCGCTTATCGAAACTTTGGTGACCATGAATCGGTCGTGGGAAATTACAGCGTGAGCGCAGGCGGCGTTGCAGCCGTTCGCTGGTTTGAGCTGCGCAACGTAACAGCCGGTCCGGTTGCAGTCTTTCAGGAAAGTACTTACCAACCTGATTCGACTTGGCGCTGGATGGGTAGTGCAGCGATGGATGGGCAGGGAAATCTTGCCATCGGGTTTAGCGCCTCTAGCTCTAGCATTAATCCACAGCTTCGGTATGCGGCCAGGCTGGCCACAGATCCGTTAAACACGCTCGGACAAGGTGAAGCCCATCTATTTGATGGCACTGGCAGCCAAAGTGGCACCAGCAATCGTTGGGGCGACTACAGTGCGCTGGTCATCGATCCGGTGGACGACGCCACTTTCTGGTACACCAATGAATACTATTCAAGCACGGGCTCTTTTAATTGGCGGACACGCATCGGCAGTTTCAAGTTGGCCTCGGCTAATCCGACTCCGACTCCGACCCCGACGCCAACTCCAACCCCGACGCCCGCTCCAACTCCAACCCCGACGCCAACTCCAACTCCAACTCCGTCACCGGACTTCTCGTTGTCGATTAGTCCTTCATCTCAAAATCTGCCGGGCAGTGGAACCGTTTCCTATACCGTGACCGTTACGCCGACAGGCGGCTTCAATTCACCGGTGACCCTATCCGTGGGTGGGCTGCCTTCTGGCGCGGTCGGAAGCTTTAATCCGAATCCAGCTTCCAAATCTTCGATACTGACAATAACCGTCAGCTCATCCACGCCACGCGGGACGTATCAATTTAGTGTTACTGGCACTGGTGGCAGTTCAACGCACACAGCAAGCGCCACGCTCGTCAAGAATAAGAAATAACCGGATTCCGACTTGTTAGGCTGTTTAAACAGCCGGTTAATTATTCGTTAGCGAGCCAACACATCCAGATGTGAGATGTGGCGGTGACGAGCCTCGTTAATTAATCGTGTAGGTCGTAGTCGCAATCGCGCTGTCCGTCATGCCGCTCTTGGTTCCGATTGCTTTGACCGTTTTCGCCCCTTTTGTGCTGATGGTAAAGCCACCGGAAGGATAAGTGGGCGAAACGGCAGTAGGAGTAGAGCCATCGAGCGTGTAATGAATGGTCGCTCCGGAAGTGCCACAAAAAATGTGGACGGTGATACTGCCGGAGTATGTGCCGCTAGCTGGCCAGATAAAGGGTTTAGAAACCGTGTTTGCTGGTGTCGGAGTCGGTGTTGGACTCGAAGTGGGCGTTGCCGTTGGGGTTGGTGTCGCAACTGGGGTCGGTGTCGGTATTGGGGTAGGTGTGGGTGTTGAAGTAGTCTGGATTGGCTTGAAGGCGTAATTATTAAATCCGGGAGTTGCGAAGGTGGTTCGCTTTCCCCCCGGAGTATATTTATAGATGGCGTCGCCGGTTTTCAGGTCGAAAGCCGTGACAAACAGATTGTCTGCGTTATCAAAGGCCAGACCACCGTCTGGAGCTATTTGATTCCGCGCCCAGGAGAAAAAGGTGCGTTTCCTTCCCCCGGGAGTAAGTTTATAGAGCGCGGAGCCGAGGCCGTCTATGTCGCCCGTATCCGCCACCCAAAGATTGCCCGCTTTGTCAAACGCCAGACTCCACGGGCCAGTAAGCCCGGAGGCAAATGTGGTTCGCACTCCTCTCGGAGTGAATTTATAGATCTTAGCTACGCCCTGGGTGACGGCGTCGAAGTCAGCCCCCACAAACAGGTTGCCCACGCTATCAACGGCCAGACCCGAACAGCTACACCCAGAAACAAAGGTGGTTCGAACTCCTTCGGGAGTGAATTTTAGGATGTTGCCGTCATCCGTCACAAATACATTGCCCGCGTTGTCCAAGGCCAGACCAATTGGGTTGGTTAACCCGAGAGCAAAAGTGGTTCGCACTCCATCTGGACTAAATTTATAAATGCTGCCGCTGGAGATGTTGTCGACGAAGACCACGTCCAGCACGAACAGATTGCCGGCACTGTCGAAGGCTAGTGCTCCAGGACCCATCAACCCGGAAGCAAAGGTGCTTTGTATTCCGGCTGGAGTGAATTCAAAGATCTTCCCGCCGCTCGCATCGCCCCCAGAGACAAACAGGTTCTGCGCCGACGCGTTGAAGCAAATCAGAACGAAGGCTGCGAACCAAACTGCCGTCCTCCTGAAGAGACGACGCGCGACGTAAATGGGAGCCTCGGATTTCGTTTCTGGTTGTTTGCTTGTCATAGTTCTACCTCCCTTTCACAGGCTCCTACAGGAAAGAGGAGGCGAAGTTCCCAATTAATTTGCGTCGGCGTTGCAAATCACGGCGCCGCTATGCTGAGGGATTTGTAGAGATTTGTCGCGAAACGACTTTAGAAACGCTTCTTTAACGCCACGTACCAGACGCGCCCTCTGATATTGGCCTGCCGCGCGTCGTAGTTCCATTCGGGGTTAGAAGAAGCCCTAGCGAACGGCGGATCCTCGTCGAGCGCATTGTTCATGCCAATAGTAACGGTGGTGTTGTTGAGCCACGCGCGCCACCCGCACAGGTTATACTCGGCGGTAGAGATGGGCATGACACTCTTTTCCTTGCTGTCCTCTGTTTTCACATTCTTGCCACCGTCCCTAGCATAACCCGCAACTTCATTTTTCGCCGTAGGCGCCGGCAAGTTAAACGTGTAGTTCACAATCAAATCAAGTGTCGTCCATTCACGGACTTTCCGCTCGCCGTCCGTATACTGGGCAACGTAATGGACAATGGCGCCGGCATCGAGTCCGCCGAGCCATGAGCCGGCCGGGCCGTCGTAAAACGCGCTCGCATACCAGCGATCTCTCGGATATGAGCCAAATCTTGTTCCGAATAGTCCGCCGGTGAAATTAAGTCGATGTTCCTCCGGGCCAAATTGCCGGACAAATCGACTCAGGTAGTTGCCGTTGAAGGTGAGTGTGACTTTTCCCAAATCGCCGTGGCCGAAGGTTGAGCTATCCAGTTGATAGTTAGCTTCGTAATCGAGACCTTCGGTTCTAGCCCGATCCGAATTCTGTGGGCTGGTGTTTACGCTCAGGACAGCGCCATTAACGGGATCGCGTTGAATCAAGTCCGAACGTAAACCACCAATTGGAGCGCCGTTGGGGAGGGTCCCCTTACGAGTTTCGAAGTTAAACTCCAGAATAAAGTTAGGGTCGCTGTCGCCGGCGGAATTACGCAGATCGATGTGGTACCAGTCCGCGCTAAGGGTGAGTCCCTTGATCAATTTCGCAGGAGTCCAAACCGCGCCGTAGGTCCATTCATAGGCTACTTCCGCGTTCAAGTTCGGATTGCCGCCAATCGTTTCCTTGGCCGGGCTATTCGGCGGTGTGAGCGGGGTACCGGGCGTGCGCCCCAGCGGATCGCCCGGAAGCACGGTCGCGGGATCATCCACAAGAAAGAACTGCGCCTCGTGCGCCGTGTACATTTCGGCGAGAGCCGGCGCATGATAGGCTTCGTTATAAGTCCCGCGCAGCGTCAGCGATGAATCGATTGGTTGCCAGCGAAAGAAAAACTTGGGCCTCTCCGTAGAACTGAAATCGCTGAAGTTATCGTATCTTTCCTGGTAGCCGAGTTCCAGACTGTGGAGACCGGGGCAATTCCAGACGGCGCTCGTAATTGGGACACGAACCTCCCAGTAAATGGACCAGACGTCCCGGCTCCCTCTCGTTGGGAGGAAGTCAGGTACTGGCTCCTGTTCTTGGTTTTTGAGTTTTTCCGCGCCAATTATTTGGCGGGAAGCTGTTAGCGCGTCCGGCTGATCATTTTCGTGCTCGGTTCGATGCTCACCGCCGATGGCAAAGGAAATGGGCCCAGCTGGAAAATTCCCTAGATCACCGTATAGCTTGAGATCTTCTAGTGTGAGCGACGCGGTACCGACGCGCTGCGTCGTGACAAAAATTTTATCAATCACCGCAGGCGAGTTCTGATTAAGGCCGAATGGATTGAAAGCAGTTGCTGGATTGGTGTCGAGTAACGCGGCCCGTAGCGCATTGCTGTTTACAATCCCGCCACGGCTCTCGATGCGACTATCTTCACTGTAACGGAACCCTGCCTCCCAGCTCCAACTCCTGAAATAGTCTCCAAACTCACCCAAATTACCTTTGAGACCGCCGGTAAACTCGTAGTTATTGGTTGTAACCTTGTCAGTCTGCAATCCCGCTTCCAGAGCACTGTAATGCACACCGGTAGTGAGCTGCGTGCCAGGGGCCACAGCACTTATTTTAGACTCCGGAATCCTCGGGTCTGCTCCTCCCGGTGAGGTGTAATCGGCGACTGTGAATGGGTTAAACGGATTCTGAATCGGCACGCTAATGCCATTGTCGAGGCCGCTTATCCCAAGGGGGTGAGTTGCATCGGTGAATATATCGCTCGCAAATGCCGTTGGCGCCTGCGCTCCGTCCCAGAACGTGCGGACGTACTTGAAATCAGCAAAAAGCTCCAAATACTGGTCGCAAATTTTGCGGTCAAGCGAGCCGTAGAGATATTCACGGTCCACCGGGGCCACTGCCGGTGTGAGAGCGAGGAAGTTAAATCCTTGCTGCCCCCGCGGCAGGCCGGAGAGCGGCACGTACTGCGGATCATTCGCCAGATCAGGAAAGGCGTGTGGCGTTGGTGAGCGTTGACCACCGTTTAGCATTGGCTGGTAAACGAAGTCTCCAACACGCCCGGCGAAGTGACTCGACCGGTCATCATCGCCACCAAAGCTGGTCGCATCTGCGTTGGAAGTAATGGCTCGGTCGCGGTGAAAGATTGCGGCGCGATTGTACACCTCGGCATAAACAACAATGTCGGTCTTTTCGTCACCGGTGCCGGCGAGCAGATAGGCTAACTCTTCCCCTTGATCGTTGGAGGCGCCGAGGTTCGTGTTGCCATAGCTGGCATAAACTTCGAGACCGCGAAACCGGTGAATCAACCAGACATTCACCACACCGGCGACTGCGTCACTGCCGTAAATGGCGGAAGCGCCGTCTTTCAGAATGTCGATATGATCAATCAACCCGAGGGGAAAAAGGTTTAAGTCCACTGTGGGACTGAAGAAGAAATTGGCACCAGCATCATAACCGGCAAAACCATCAGTTGCTAAGCGACGTCCGTCCTGTAAGACAAGGGTCTCTTTGGCAAAGAGTCCGCGCAGATCGATCTCCGTTCGGCCGTCACCAATCGTATTGCTATTGTCATTGATCGAAGGTCCGGTAGCGATAGGTAACTTCTGCACAAAGTCAGTGGCACTGCGCACTCCGAGCCGGAAGATGTCGTTCCTGCGAAAGGTGTCGACCGGATTCGGTCCGACTTCTTCAGCGGTAGGAATGTTCGAGCCGGTCACAATGACCTCGACCGATGTAGCGACAGGTTGGCTAGCTGGCTGCGGCGTCGGAGTGACGTCTTGCCCAAAAGCAACAAGCACCGGACCCAACACGCCTGTGATGAGCGCGAGACACCAGCCGGCACACGGGAACATCTTCATCTTCGTGGTAACGCATTCCCGCAACGTCCAAGCAGGTCCTACAAAGTTTTCGCTTACCTCACAAGTCTGGTTTTTTGAGGGAGTAGCAGCGTCCCCTGCCAGTGGCTAAAGCTAGTGAGGCGGACTGGGCGCCGAACGCGGCAAGGCGTCGGATAGATCCGCCGCGGGAAAGAGTGTTAGTAATTGTGCCGGTGTCGCTCGCGAATCCTGCAACTGGCCATCGAAATAGACTCGAACAATGAATCCTCCATAACGTCGTTCTTCGGTTGAAGAGATTTGCTTCTTTGGGCGCCGATAAGTCGCGATCAAGATCTTAGGAGCCGCGTCCGTCCAGTCGTTTATTGGCGTAAGCCAATTATAACCAACCTGTGCATCAGTTGGCTTCATTTTGTTATCTCTCGTTAGGTCATAGAAGGAGACGACAATCTTAACAGCGTGGCCGTTTTGAGTACCTAGTCGCGGGGTGACTCCAACTTTTAGAGTTAGGCCATTCTCGGCGTTCGCATCGGCAGACCCCGACAAAGTTGTTTCTGTGATCGCCAAGATTGAGGGCGTAACGCCGATTCGACTCAAGAGATGAGGAAATCGCGTGTCAGAGTGCAGTGGTCGAAACTCGGGAAGAAACGCGATCCATTGAAGTATTGCTGAGTGTTCAGTAAAAGCCCGTTCGAGCCACCGGAAAGCTTCTTCTTTGTCGCCAAGTGCGACGTACACGGCCGCGATCAAAGGCGCTGAAACGTATCGGCTCTGCCTCGCATTCTGGAGCTGAGCAAGAATGTTCCGTGCCTCGGCCTGGCGATCCATTCGGGTGTAAGTGATCGCAAGACCGCTACTCGGAGAATGCGTTGCCTCCTGCGCTTTTTTGTAAAGGGCGATCGCTTCAGTGAAGTTCCCTTTCTCGCGATAGGCGGCGGCAAGAGTGGAATCGAGATAAAAATAATTCGGATCGAGCTGCAGCGTACGTTGGCCTTCAGTAATTGCGTCGTCTGTGCGGTTGTTAGCCAGGTAGGCGGCGGTGGCCACGTAACTTGTGATCGGCGATACCGGATCCAACTTCTTCGCTTCCAACACGAGTCCGAGTCCTTCCTTCAAATCGCCTCGAAAAAGAGACCGCAACGCTTGGAAGAAATAGGCTGGAGCCGAGTTAGGGTCGAGCTCTAGTGCGCGTCTTAATTCTGCATCCTCGCCGACGACGTCCCAGTCGAGAACGCGTTTGGCTTCACTAAGATAGCAGTGCGCATCAGGATCTCTCTCGTCGAGGGCCAAGGCTTTAATTGCAGCTTCCTTTGATGCCGGGTAGGCTTCGAGCGGCCTTACGTAGACGTCGGCTAGAAAATACCAGGCCTTGGCGATTCCAGTCCAAGCACGGGAAAACTTCGGATCTTTTTCAAGAGCTTGCTGAAAGAAACTGAGAGCTCGTCGCAAGTCCTCTTCGCTGCTCTTGTTAGAGAAAAAGAGGCCTTGCAAGTAAAGATCGTATGCGTCCGTGTTCCGCTGCTCATGAGTGGGAAGTACAATCGCGAGCTTGATTTTGAGCGCATCAACAATCGCGCGCGTGATCTCGTCCTGGAGCGCAAAGACGCCTGCTAAGTCGCGTTCATATGTTTGCGACCAAAGATGAAAACCATTGCGAGTATCGGTTAATTCCGCGGTAACACGAACGTGATTGCCTTCACGTCGAACACTGCCCTCAAGCACGTTCCCTACATTTAACCTTTTCCCAATCTCCCTGGCGGTCACGCTTTGCCCCTTGAATGAAAATGACGATGTGCGGCCAACAACACGCAGCCCATCGATCTTCGAGAGGGAATCGAGAATCTCTTCGCTCATTCCATCACAGAAGTATTCCTGATCCTTGGCCTGGCTCAGATCGAATAGCGGCAGTACCGCGATGCTTTTTTCGGGAGGATTGAATCGTGACGCCCTAAGGAGTTCATCGCGGAACAACCAAATTGCAGCGCCGCCCAAAAGGAGACAGGCAGCGGCCGTCGCTACCAACTTTGGATTGCGCCACGACCAGCGCCAAACTCGCACGAGAGGCGAGACGGGACGGGCGAGAATTGGCCGGCCATCGAGCCAGCGTTCCAAATCGCCTGCCAAATCTTGAGCGGACTGGTAGCGCGCTTTTGGATCACGCTCGAGACAGCGGGCACAGATGGTTTCCAAATCGCGGCTAAGAGAAGGATCGAGGGAACGCAATTTCGGGGCAGGCATCTCGGTCGCCTGTTTAATGACCGAAAGTGCGTTTGGACCCTGAAACGGTGGTCGCCCCGCCAACAATTCGAAAAGGATTGCGCCGAGGCTATAAACATCGGCGGCTGCAGAAAGACCCTTCGCCATACCGTGGGCCTGTTCCGGTGCAATGTAGCCCGCGGTTCCGAGCGTAGTGAGCGATTTTGTAACGTCTCTGTTCTGATCGAGCCATTTTGCGAGACCGAAATCGCTGACCAATGGTTCGCCCCCGCCATCGAGCAGAACATTTCCTGGCTTAAGATCGCGATGGAGAATTCCTTGGGCATGTGCGTAATCAGTCGCTCGCGCAACTTTCGCTATCAGTTGGACGCATCGCCGAGGTTCGCTGCGTAGACCCGGACCGACCTCTTTTAAGCTGCCGCCGGTCGCCAACTTCATACTAAAGAACGGAATCCCGTCCTCCCCCTGCCCCACCTCGTAAATCGGCAGAATGTTGGGATGATCGAGACTCGCGGCGGCTTCAGCTTCGCGCCGGAAGCGCTCCAGCGTCTCGTGCGAGTCGGCGTCGTAGCTTAGCACGCGCTTTAGAGCAACAATCCTTCGTGAGTGCCGTTGCTCGGCCCGATAAATCACTCCCATGCCCCCGCGGCCGATCTCCTCAAGAACTTCGTAATTGCCCAGATGCCACCTCTGGTTCGGTACATCGATTTCAGCGAGTACGCTTTCAAAAACAGCACGAGACGCTTCACCGCCGCTGGCAAGCCCTTCGCGCAATAGGCAGCTCACGCACACGCCTGTCTCGAGTCGGGTAAGGGACCCACACTGCTTGCATTTTACGGGGCTCTTAGTGCCGCTCGGGAGCGAGTCCGGGGGTTCGCCCAAATTCTTCATCGAAAGCTACTCGGTTGCGGCGGCGAGGACGCCACAAAGGTGCCGAATCTCATCTTCCACATCAGCGGGATCGGCAACCGTGTGAGCAACTTCATCCCGCAGCAACCACCGGTAACGCTCCCGCATATTATGGAGTTGTTTTTTGACAGCCGTCTCGGCCACTCCCAGCGAGGCAGCGAGACTAGAGTATGACACCTCATCCCGCTCTGCCGTGAGATAGTCTTTTAAGGCATGAAAAAGCTGGAGCCGACCTTTTGATTCGTACTCTTCGCGGAGACGTCGAAGGGCATGTTCTACTACCGTCGTCGCCCAACCATGATCGAAGAGTCGTTCCGGCGACAATGAGTCGAGCGTTTGAGCAGGGAGGAATGAAGTCGATGGTTCCATCCAATCGTGCCAGGAAACAAATTCCACGTCGCCACCGCGTTTCCGCGCACGGTCTCTCTCAGCGGCATTCGCGAGAAAATTCTTGAGTGACTTGAGTAACAGAGAGCGGAACCGGCCGCGATTTCGATCTGCATGCTCCAGCCAGTTACCTTCCAATATCATCACAAAAAAATCCTGTGTGAGATCCTGTGCATCAGCTCTTGAATAACCGCGCCGGTAGACAAAAGAAAAAATGGGCCGCCAATACGCGCGGCAAAGCTCGGCGAGCGCTTGGCGCGCCTTTTGGTCTCCGCTTGCGGCATCGACTGCGGAAAGGATCAGACTCCAGCGGGTGGTGACGAACTGCCGGGGTTCGTCGGCGCCTTGCTTGCCGACTTCCGGGTTCACAAAGCAAAGATTGTGGCGGTTTTCTTTATTTCTACAAGCCTAAACGACGGAGTCAGTTACGTAGTTTTAGCGCTTCAGCGGGGTGCCCTGATTTGCAGCGGTGGAGTGCTCTCTTCGAGGACGGCGCAAATTAATTGGGAACTTCGCCTCTTGTTTCCTGTAGGAGCCTCCTGAAGCAGGAAAATCCCTAAACCAGGAAGTAGAACCTATGAACAGGAGAGAAATGAAAACGAAATTTGTCTTTGGCTTCGCGTGTCAGGTATTTAGCCGCGTAATCTGCTCGGGAGCGATCATTCTGATTTGCTCCAACGCGTCTGCGCAGAACCTGTTTATGTCGGCTGGCGACAAGATCATTGAATTTACTCCCGAAGGAGTGCAAAGCACCTTTGCCTCTGGCTTGAGCGCGGAAGTATTAGCCTTTGACAGCGCGGGCAATCTCTTTGCTTCAGTGGCTGATTGCAGCGTCGTACCCTGCAGCCGCGCAATCTACAAATTTACTCCGGACGGAGTCCAAAGCACCTTTGCCTCCGGCGTGGGCGCGGGAGCATTAGCCTTTGACAGCGCGGGCAATCTCTTTGTGACAGATGGGAACAGCATCTTAAAATTTACTTCGGAGGGAGTGCAAAGCACTTTTGCCTTTGGGTTGAGCGGTCCGACCGGTTTGGCCTTTGATAGCAAAAACAATCTTTTTGTAACTGACTATGGGACTGGCAGCATCCTGAAATTTACTCCGGACGGAGTGCGAACGACCTTTGTCAGGCTGAGTAACCCCATTTCGTTGGCCGTTGACGATGCGGACAATCTCTACGTGACGGTTGATGGTTGGTCGGGCGTTGCAAACAAGATCTATAAAATCACTCCGCAGGGAACGACAAGCATCTTTGCGGACAACTTGCTTTTCCCGGAGGCTATGACCTTCGATAGTAATGGCAATCTGTTTGTGGAGATCGATGGCCTTACTGATTACCCATCCTACACTCTTGAGATTGCTCGCGGCGGAAGGAAAACTACGTTTACATCTGAGTTTGGTGGCTCCATCGCGTTCCAGCCAATGTCGATTGCTCCGACTCCCACACCAACACCTACCGCCACGCCAACACCCACGCCGCCGTTCGGGACGCCAACTCCCACTGCGACACCAATTCAGACGGTTGCTACACCGGTCATTTCGCCATCAAGCGGCACATTCAAAAAGAAAATAAATGTGAAACTCTCCTGCGCAACAACCGGCGCGACGATTCACTACACGGTGGACGGAAGTGATCCGAGCGCATCGTCCGCCGTATATAAGAAGAAATTTAAAGGACTAAAACTTAGTGGAGTGACCGTTTACATCGTAAAAGCGATGGCAACGAAGAGTGGATACAACAACAGCTCCATCGCGACTGCGATATTCAGTTCATATTATCTGCCTTGACTCCCTTCCATCTATTGTTGAACGCTTTTTGTAGGGTTGTACGCTCGCCCCATATTTGAGCCGTCTTGGCATGTCCAGCGGCCAAAAAGGTCATTGTTCGCGCTCGTCCAACGACGTTTTCCACTAGGGAAATCGGCTGGCTATAGCATGCAAATTAATCGCGAACTTCGACTCTCGTTTCCTGTAGGCACTAGGGAAAGAGAGGTAGAACCATGAAAAACAAACAAACGAAAACGAAATTCAAATGTGTCGTTGGCGGGCGCGTCATTTAATCATCTCACGCTTGCCTTCGGTATTGCTTATCACCTTAGTCTCTTGGACGATCGGTCCGCAGAATCGAGCATGGGCCCAATCGCCGCCGCTCGTTCTCCACGTTGTCGCACCGCAGGCTACTGATCCTGCGATCGACCGAGCGCTCGACGACCACCTTGCCTGGCTCGACCCTACGGCTCCCGCCAACCACAAGCTGTTTGTGTTCCTACCCGGGACTGCCCTTGTCCCCACTGACTCGCAATTGATCCCGGAGCAGGCAGCACGTCTCGGGTACCACGTCATCGACCTGACGTACGCAAATGGTGTTCTTTTAGCAGGCGCATGTGCCGGCAACCCCGACCCCAATTCCTGCTTTGAGAGTGCGCATTTCGAGATCGTGTATGGGAACGGGCTGGGGATCGACAGCCCTGTTGTGGACGTCAATCAAGCGAATAGCATCGTTAACCGGCTAACGAAGTTGCTCCAATACCTTGACGACAACTACCCCGCGGAGGGTTGGGCGGAGTTCCTGGCGGACGGTGCGCCGAAATGGTCAAGGATCGCGATTGGCGGGCATTCGCAGGGTGGAGGCAACGCTGTGATGATCGCCAAGTACCACGTCGTCGACCGCGTCGTAATGTTCTCTGCAGTTGTCGACAGCGCGAGCGATTGGGAGGTCAGCCACGTGACGCCTTCCGAGCGGTACTGGGGTCTGGCACACGACCGCGAAGATGCCTTTGGCGCGATCGTGGCGGGATGGCAGTCGCTAGGCATCACTGCCTTCGGGCCGGTGGTGACTGCTGAAACAAGCTCGCCGCCGTACGGATTCACCCATACATTGGCCACCGACCTGCAACCGCAGCGGGGTGGATACAACAGATCTCATCCTCATCGCTCTACCGGCCAAGATTTTTACGTCCCGCTCAACAAAGACGGTACACCAGCGGTCGCTGACGCGTGGCGGTACATGATGTCGCAGTGACGAAAACAAGGAGCGGACCCTGCGAGAGACTGCCGCCCCGTCGATCCGAATGCATTCTTCGTCAAGTTGGATGTCACCCGTGACGTTAGCGATTTGCTTCCCAAGGTCACGAGGTGGGTCTCCTCGCGCGCACTGGCGACCCTAACGGGATTCGAAACCGAGCCTCCATCCGACAGCACAATCGCGAGGCAAATTGCAACTAAAGTTACCTCGTAATCGCACTGCGACGCCGCGACCGTTAACGATGAAGGAAAAAGGAACAATCCACAACATGACAGCGTTGCCGCGGCCGATTGTCGCGGAGACTGGAAACAAGCAGTTAGTCAAAATCCTCGCGCTCGGCGACGTCGAGGGCTACAGCCCGAGCTGCTGGGTGGTGAACGAAAACGGCGAGGTCGATCTGGAAAGCGTATCGCGCTTCACGGTTATCGATCCCGAGTTTTTGCCGCCTAACGCCCAGAGGTTCTTC
>Ga0066903_100000735_pt1 | contig 21871 bp, 17 predicted proteins | sample PanSoiMetaGPlot1_FD_67491 | JGI IMG/M metagenome (GOLD analysis project Ga0066903, IMG submission 67491) | Tropical forest soil microbial communities from Panama analyzed to predict greenhouse gas emissions - Panama Soil - Plot 1 (version 2) | ecosystem: Environmental > Terrestrial > Soil >... | reverse complement strand
CGAGAACATCCTGTTCACCCTCAGCCAGCCTTTCAGCAATCACAACGGCGGTGGGTTGGCTTTCGGCGCCGACGGCTTTCTCTACATCGCTTTGGGCGATGGCGGCGATGCAGGCGATCCGCTCTGCAATGGGCAGAACATCAACACGTTGCTCGGCAAAATTCTCCGCATCGATGTGGATTCTGCGCCCGATTTCGGGCTCAATTATCACATCCCATCTAACAACCCGCTGGTGGGCCAGGGACGCGGCGAGATCTGGCTGTATGGGTTGCGAAACCCTTTCCGCTTTTCTTTTGACAGCGCGAACGGAAATCTCTGGATCGGCGATGTCGGACAAGATGCCTACGAAGAGGTGGATTTGCTAACTCCCCAACAAGCCGGCGCCAACATGGGATGGAACCTACGCGAGGGAACGCATCCTTTTTCTTCTTCCTGCACGCAGACCGGCAGCACCCTGACCGATCCGATCTTCGACTACGACCACTCGCAGGGCGATGAAACCGTAATTGGAGGGTACGTGTATCACGGCAGCGCAGCCCCGGGACTCGCCGGAGCGTACGTGTTTGGTGACTTTATTAGTGGGCGAGTCTGGACGCTGACGGGAAGCGGCCAGAGTTGGACACGGACGTTTCTTTTCGATACTGCCAGCAATGACTTGTCATCGTTCGGGCAAGATCAGGCTGGCGAGCTCTATGTGGCACGCATCAGCACTGGAGAGATAGCGCGGATTCAACAGGTGAATCAGCGGTAAGACCTCATAGATTCTTGCTCAGGGGAATCAGCCGCTCTATTCATGCCTCAATACAACCATAGGATTCATATTGGCAGCCCTACGCGCGGGAACGTAAGTTGCCGCCGCAGCGATGGCAAAGAGTAGCAGCATGACTGCTACGAGTGACACCGGATCAGCGGGGCTTACTCGAAACAACAGCGTGGAGAGCGCCCGTCCTGTCCCTAGACCCATTGGTATCCCAATCACCAGCCCGGCAAGCGCTAAACTCAGCCCTTGCCGTAACACCATCTGCTTTACAGCGCTAGGTTCAGCGCCAAGCGCCATGCGAATTCCGATTTCGTGTCCTCTCTGCAAAACCAACTGGCTGACCACCCCATACAGACCAACCGATGCCAGAATCATGGCTAGACTGGCGAACACAGCCAAGAGGCAAAGCACGAAGCTGCGCCTTCCGACTGAGTCACGCACTACCTGTTCCATCGTAGCCACTTTCGAAACCGCCTGATTGCGGTCGATCGTAGCGATGGCTTCTCGAACCGGGCCAGCTAAGTTTGCAGGCGCGACCTTGCCACGCACAACCAGCACCACCCCGCCGTCGGTGAACTGGGTTTCGGGCAAATAGATTTGATCGGTGTGGGCGGCGTCAAGCGCCGCATGCAGGACGTCACCCACCACGCCCACAACAGTCCTCCATGGACCGTCCATGCCGCCTACCTTAACTCTCTTTCCCAACGGATCTTCATTGGGCCACATGTGCCGGGCCAATGATTGGTTCACCAAAACGACGGGCATAGAATCACTGCGATCCTCATCGTTGAAAGCGCGGCCCTGGAGGATGGGAATTCGCATGGCACCCAAATAATCAGGCGTGATGCTGTAGCGATCTGCACTGGGATCGTTCTGAGGGTTGAGGGATAGTTTTCCTTCGACGTGGACACCGTATCCGTCCACATTGCCGCCGAGCGGGAGTTGGCTGGTGAGACCAGCACTCTCGACACCCGGCAATGCGCGAATGCGTTCCAGCACCGCCCGATAGAAGGCGATAAACTGTTCGTCTTTGCGATAATTTGGGCCGGCCACGTCGACGTTGGCGGTCAGAACATTGTGTGAGTCGAATCCAGCGCGCACCTCGAACAGTTGCTGCAGGCTTCGGACTAACAGTCCGACACCGAGTAACAACACGAGAGCCACGGCGACGTTCCCTACTACCAGAGCGCTACGCAACCTCTGGCGCTTGGCGCTCGTCGAACTTCTACCTCCGTCTGCCAGCCGTTCACCCAAGTCTGCTTTGCCGAAATGCAGGCCGGGTGCCAAGCCGAATATCAAGCCACTAAGCAGCGATAGCCCGAGCGTAAATGCGAAAACTCTTCCATCCAGCGAGATAGTTTCGACAAGCGGAACCTGATTTCCGGCGATCGACCGGATCCATTGCAGGCTCCAATACCCGAGAAGAACCCCGGTTGCGCCACCCAGGACGCAGAGCAAAAGTCCCTCGACCAGCAATTGTCGAAGTAGTCGCCACCTCGATGCGCCCAGTGCCGTCCGAACCGCCATTTCCCGGGTGCGTTCGGTAGCGCGGCTGAGCAGCAGGCCCGCAACATTCGCACAGGCAATCAGCAGGACGAGGAACACCGCCGCCAGCAGCACATATAGAGGTGTGCGCACCTTGCCCACGAGATCTTCTTTCAGCGGAACGAGGATCACCCCACCTTGCGAATAAGAAGTTGGATAGGCACGAAACAAATCATTCGAGATAGCTGCCAAATCGGCCCACGCATGCTCAATCGAGACTTCCGGCCGCAGCCTGCCAATGGCACGCAAGTGTCGGCAGTCGCGACATGCTTGGGGCAGGCTCAAGTCATATCCCAGCGGCCCCCAGATCGATACCCGATCTCCTTCGTTGTCGAATATTGGAGCAAAACTTTCGGGGAGCACTCCGACGACTAGATACGATCGCCCGCTCAAGTCGATGTTCTTTCCGACGATACTGCGATCGGCTCCAAAGCGACGCTTCCACAGTCCGTAGGTCAGGATGACTGAGCGATTTGCATTGGGGCGATCTTCTTCGGGCAAGAAATCCCGGCCGAGATAGGGCCTCACTCGCAATACGCTGAAGAAGTCTCGTGACACGCGCCTTCCCGAGAGCCGTTCGGCCACGCCATCGCCGCTTAAGATTGGTTGCCACTGGCTGCTTACCGCTATGCTTTCGAATGAGCGATTGCGCTGTTGGAAATCAAGGAAGGTGGCGTAGCCCACATTGCTCTGACCGCTGGCTTTATCGTTTTCCCAGATGGTGGTCAGCTGCCCAGCCTGCGAAAACTCCAGCGGTCGAAGCAATACGGCGTTGACCGTGCTGAATATGGCCGTGTTGGCCCCAATTCCCAGTGCGAGCGTCAGCGCCGCAATCACGGTAAACGCCGGCTTTTTGGCCAGCATTCGCAAACCATATCGAATATCAAATAGAAGGCTGTCCATGTTCCCCCTCGTTCCGACAGATCCGAGTTGCATCAGCGGTAACTGCGGGCACTTTGCAGATCGCCAGTGAACTAATAGTAGTGAGTCAGGCGCAAAAATCCTGGGCTCTGACCGCAAGCGAAATGCCATTACAATCGACGCACATGTGACTGTTGAGGGGCAGTTTATCGCTTGCTTACGCGATTACCCGCTTGGCAGGATGTTCAAATCCGGGATGCGATGTCCGAAAACGCAAATTCTCGGCAGACATTCACAATGAAGCGTCAAAGCAATGCCTCTGACGACTGTAAAACGCCGCCGGTGAATTTACCGTGAATTGTCCCGGCGCGGGTGGGTTTCGTGGTATAGTCCCGCGCGAGATTTCGACCGGGAGTAGAAGCAATGAAGTGCCACCTGCTGGTTTTGCTGTGCGCCCTCTGTGCCGTAACTCTTAGCCCCATTTCCTCAGATGCTAGCGGCAAACCCATCGCGATACTGACTGCGTCCGATGGCGCGGCTGGGGACGACATGGGATTGTCGGTGGCGATTGCCAGTAACACAATCTATGCCGCGAACTTCACTTTCGATCGCGGCAAAGATTCGACGATCTACATCTTCCAGAAGCCGAACGGCGGTTGGACCAATATGACGGAGACCGCCCGGTTAACCGTCCCGTCCGGCGATCACAATAGGGGTTACACAGATATTGGCGCAATTAGTGCCACGAATGAAGTAGTGGTCGCCGCATCACGGAGCGGTTTGGGGTGCGGCAACCTATATGTGTTTCAGCGGCCGAGAAGCGGTTGGGCGAACATGACGCCTACGGCAATTCTGCGCCCCACGAGTTGCGATACGTTCGGATGGAGCGTCGCGATCGATGGAGACACCATTGTTGCAGGCGATCCAGGGTGCACGGGCAACGGTGATTTCGCTCCTGGTACCGCTTACATTTTTCAAAAGCCCAAAGCCGGTTGGCACAACATGACGCAAACTGCGGTGTTGAGCGCCACCGACGCAATTGGTTGTGATGTGTTCGGCGCATCGGTTGCAGTCAGCGGCAACACGGTCGTTGTCGGAGCATCTCGAGGCGGGTTCGATCCACCGGTAGGTCCAGGTGAAGTGTACATCTATGAGAAGCCACAGAATGGCTGGCACGACATGACCCAGACTGCCGAATTAAGCGCCATGACGGAAGTACGTTTGAACCAACTGGGTAGTAGGGTTGGAATCGGTGGAGACACCGTGGCGGCCACAGGGAGAAATACTGTACAAGGTGAGGCGATATCTGTTTACGTAAAACCTCTTGGCGGCTGGACGGATGCCACTCCGAATGCGACGCTGCTTGGAATTGGACCCGGAATGCTGGCAGTGGATCAGCGTGGAGTCACGATCGTAAGCGGCACACCTTACAGTTTGCAAAACGGCGCCGGCGTGGTCCGAAGCTACGTTGAGCCTCCATCTGGCTGGCAAGATGCTGCCAACGCGAATCATATCTTTACTGGCCTGAGTGACATCGACGATTTGGGATATGGCGTCGGAGTTGATGCCGCGACCATCGTTGCGGGTGCTCCGGGCGCGATAGTCAATGGCAATGCCGGACAAGGCGCGGTGTACGTGTACGCAAAGTAGAGGAAATGTGATGCACTGAGTCCGTGGTAGACTCGGGGACCCATGATCCTCGGAATTGCGCCTGTGTTCTTTACCATGGACATTCCTGCCACTCTTGCTTATTACGAAGACAAGCTCGGCTTCAAATGTTTGGGAACTTGGCAAGACCCGCCCGTATACGCCATCGTTGAGCGCGACCGATATGTGATTCACTTTCGGTGTGCCGAACCTTCCACGGCCAACCCCGACAAATATTCGGACGAATTGCTCGATGCATACATATTCATCGAAGACGCGGACGCGCTCTATAGCGAGTATGCGGGTCGAGGCGTGGAATTCGCGCGTGGACTTGCTAACATGCCGTGGAATTCGCGTGAGTTTGTCGTAAGGGACTGCGATGGTCGCCTGCTGGCGTTCGGCGCTAACGCGTAGTGCTTAGATGAGATCCAGTCCTACCCGTCCAGAAAGCGCGAGGCGCGCTGGTCGGATACTCCGCGATGATTCGTCATATAAGTAAAAGTCACTCGCTGATTGGATTTAACTGCAATCGGGCAGGAGTCATTCATGTTGAAACTCAGCAGGAGTCGCCGTGAATTTCTGAAAGTCGCTGCCGGAGCGAGTGCGGCCGTAGCAATGCCACAACTGGGGAACGCGAGTGTTCCTTCGAAGATGATCGGTATCCAGGTTGGAGCTGTGTCCTTTGTCGATGAAGGGACGGAGAAGGTACTTGACGTCCTGCAGGAGCGGGGATGCGTCAACACCTTGTTCCTCGCTGTCTTCACCTATGGTCGCGGTATCGCCGGAAGGCAAATTCCAGGCCAACCTCTTCCTGACCACGGCAAGCAGGAGTACGACCTAAATTTCCACGGCGGAAACTTTGCGACTCCGCACCCGCAGTACTACAAGAACACCGTCCTCAAAGATACTCGTGCTCCCGACCATGGCGATCTGGATATCTTGGCTGAAGTCGTTCCCGCAGCGAAGAAGCGCGGCATGAAAGTAGTCTGCTGGCTGGAAGACGTGTTTCGAAGCGATCTACCTGGCATTGAAAAAGTGCAAGAGCGAGATCTCTACGGGCGCAACGCCGAGACGCTCTGTGTCAACAATCCGGACTACCGAAACTTTTTTACCAGCTTGGTGGAGGATTACGCTCGCTCGTATGACATCGATGGAATCATGTGGGGATCGGAACGACAGGGTGCGTTGTCAGACAGCCTTGGAGCCACCCATGACGTGCCGCCGATCGATCCGGGAAATGTGACTTGCTTCTGTGAGTTCTGCCAGCAAAAAGCAAGGGAGCGAGGTATCAATTTCGAGCGCGCGAAGCAGGGATTTCTAGAGTTGGAAAAGTTCGTGCGCGGGGCCCGTTCCGGCAAACGTCCTACCGACGGCTTTTATGTGCAGGCCTGGAGGATTCTGCTGCGATACCCAGAGGTGCTTGCCTGGGAAATGCTCTTTACCGATAGTCTTCGTGAGAACTACTCCGCAATTTATCAAACCGTGAAGTCCGTGAAGCCCTCCATCCCCGTGGGTTGGCATATCTGGCACAACAGTTCTTTTAATCCCATCTACCGGGCGGAGCAGGATCTTGGTGAGCTTTCGAAGTATTCAGACTTCATTAAGGTAGTCATGTACAACAACTGCGGTGGGGAGCGCATGGCTCTCTACGCCGACAATATCGGCTCTACGCTCTACGGAGACCTCTCGAAGCAAGCTCTGCTCGATATGAATTACGCCTTCATGGGGTTCAAAGAGGGGAGCTACGATCGAATTCCGGCGACAGGACTGTCTGCTGATTACGTATATAGCGAGACCAAACGGGCGCTGAAGGGAGTGGCCGGGAGCAAAACTCTAATCTGGCCAGGCATAGATATCGACATACCGACCGACGCAGGACACAGCAAACGCACTCCCGCAACGGTGAAGGAAGCAGTCGAAGCAGCTTTCCGCGCTGGCGCACCTGGGGTGATTCTGTCTCGCAAGTATTCCGAGATGCGACTTGCTAACCTGAGCGGAGCTGGAGATGCAATCCGGGAGTTGGATCTCCGTCGTTGAAGCGCAGTTTCTCAAATCCTGACGGAACAATACACTACATTACCGTCAAGAATGACAGGGCACCTGAGCCAAGCAGGCCACTCGAGGCTTACAACTGTTGTGGAATTTTGGCAGGTATCAATTTATCCTTTCCTCAATTGCATCGGGTGCCGTATATGGGGTTCGCCAGCCATTCAAAACAGTGACCACATGGTTTCGCCGATGACTCGCTATTGTTCCAGCCGCGGATTGCATGCAGGGTCATAGCGGCGCATGGTTGAGCGTGTTCGGATAAATGGAATGCCAGTAATTTGCCCAGCTCCTGAGAACCTCTCTCCTCCCACCGGGTTCAGGTCGCGGACACGCGTGCCCACCGAACTTCTTGGGAAGACGTCTTCGCGCCTGTATTGGCTGGCGATTGTCGTGCTGTTTTCTACTATTATCCTCGTTGTTGCGCGCCACTTTCTCGATCCCGATCTAAGGGCTATTGAGAAGCAGGTTACGTTCCTGCTTGATATCGGATTGCTAGTGTTCTCATCTTTGGCGGTCATCGTGACCCATCGCCTTGGATTTCTGCCTGCGAGCCGAGTTCTTGAGTTAGGTCTGCTGTATGAAGTTCTGGTGGGATTTGGACTTGCGACGCTTGAGTTTACCCGAGCGCAAGTAGATGGCCCGTCATCGGTCGGTGCATCATCGCTCGGAATGTGGATTCTAGCTTTCGGGATATTTGTCCCGAATACGCCAATTCGAGCACTTATAGGCGCAATGGTCACTGCAAGCGCTGGACCGGTTTCTTACTTGCTGAGCCGCTGGTTCTTAAAGTTTACGCCTTGGGATGGGAGCGAGCTTACGCTGTGGTTTGCGCCCACGTTTCTTATGGCGGGCTGGACTTATTTCCTGTCGCGGGACATTTTCCATATGGAAGTGGAAATAAGAGATGCCCGTGCAATGGGGAGCTATTCTCTGGAGAGGCTGCTTGGCAAGGGTGGGATGGGAGAAGTTTGGGCCGGGCGCCACCGGCGCTTGTGCAGCGGAGCCGCGATCAAGTTAATTCGTCCGGAAATATTGATCCAGAAGACCGGCCGGGAAGCACACGTCATCAGGCGCCGGTTCGAGCAGGAGGCGCGCGCGACAGCTCATCTTCGTTCGCCGCACACTGTAGCGATGCACGATTTCGGAGTTTCTGAAGATGGCAGTTTTTACTACGCTATGGAGTTGCTTGAAGGACTCGATCTGGAGGGTCTGATTGCACGCTTTGGCCCGCAGCCCGCGCCGAGAGTCGTGCGTATTCTGCGCCAGGTTTGCGATTCATTATCGGAGGCGCACGGTTACGGATTAATCCATCGCGACATCAAGCCGAGTAACGTCTATCTGGCCAGACTGGGACTTACTTGCGATTTCGTAAAGGTGCTCGATTTTGGGCTGGTAAAAGCGGAGAATGCCAGCAACACGCGCCTGACCCTGGATGGGACTACAGCCGGCACTCCAGCCTATATGGCTCCAGAGTTGGCTACCGGTGCGGCGTTTGACAGCCGCGTTGACATCTATAGCTTGGGCTGCGTTGGTTATTTTCTGCTGACCGGACTGCCCGTGTTTGAGGAGTCCACGCCTGTAGCCATAGCTGTTGCGCATGTGCAAAAAGATCCAGTGCGTCCTTCGCTGCGCACCGAGCTTCCCGTGCCGGCAGCACTGGAGGCGCTGATTATGCGATGCCTGGCGAAGAATCCCGCGGACCGTCCGCAAAGTGCAACAGAGTTGGCGCACGACTTAGGACATCTTGATGGGGTGGTGGGGTGGCACTACGAGGACGCCGAACGGTGGTGGAGGCTGAATCTCCCTGAGTTCTTCGCCTCTGAAAAATCCCAAGCAACGGAGGCGTTATCGCTGGCGCGCTAAACGGTGAGCGCTCTGTGCGTTCACTCGTTCCGTTCGCCATGGTGGTTTCGTGCCTGATGCTGGCGCATCAAGTGGCCGGCAAAGCAGCGCGCGACGCGCTCTTCCTCTCACAGTTTAGTTCCTCTTACTTTCCAATGATGGTGATGGCAGGTTCTGCCATCTCCATCGTCGGGGGACTACTGAATTCCCGAATCCTGCAAGCCCTGACGCCGGCGCGGATGGTTCCCTGGGCGTTCCTCGCCAGCGGGGTTCTGCACATCGCTGAATGGACCCTGCGCGACAGCGCCTATCGTTCGGCGATGGTCGTAGTGGTGTACATCCACCTCGTAGGCCTGGGCGCGATCGTGCTCTCGAGTTTCTGGTCATTGCTGAACGAGTGTTTCGATCCGCGCACCGGCAAACAATATTTCGGCCGGATCGCAGGAATAGGAACTTTTGGCGGCATATTGGGAGGACTGGCCGCTGAACGTTTCGCCGTCCTTCTACCCGAGACTACAATTTTGCTTTTTTTAGCTGCAATGCACCTGATGTGTGGTTGCTTCTGTTTCCTGGTGGTACGAAAGTCGCGTGATTTAACTTTTTCGGAGCACCCTCACCACGAGAATAGTGATGAACCTGTAACCTCCGCTGCCTGGCCGATCCTTCACGGCTCAAAGTATGTCCAAATGCTGGCGGCGCTCGTAGTGCTGGGAACGACATGTGCGGCGCTGCTGGATATCGTGTTCAAGACGCAGGCGGCCGCTCTGATCGGCCGTGGAGATAGTTTGCTTCGTTTCTTTGCCATCTTTTATACCGTCGGGCAACTGCTCAGCTTCGCAGTTCAGGTCTTGGTCACGCGAAAGTGGCTGGAGAAACTGGGCCTCGCGCGTGGAGTAGCGTCGCTCCCCGCGGTGGTGGCGGCGGGTGGTCTTGGGTCAGTCATCTTCCCAGTGTTCCCGGTACTCGTAGTAACACGGGCGCTTGAAGTTATCCTACGAGGGTCCATTTATCGCGCGGGTTATGAACTTCTTTACACGCCGTTGCCCGTGCAGGAGAAGCGCGCCGCAAAGCCCGTCATCGATGTGGTTTTTGATCGCATGGGAGATGTCCTGGGTGGCGCAGCATCTCAGTTGTTTCTTTCGCTGGGCGGCGCGTTTGCAGTAAAGGGAATTCTCCTGGTTACGGTGGGGCTGGCGACGATTGCGATGTATGTGACCCGGCGATTGCGAAAACTTTACGTGCGGGTGCTGGAAGATGGGTTGGTCACGCGAGCGATTCAACTGGAGGTCAACACCACCAATGAACTGATGACACGTTCGGTGTTGTTAAAGTCTTTGTCGATAAAGACCACCCCTGCCGCTCCATCGCCCGCGTCGAAGCCAGTTTCAGACAAGAAGTTACCCGCGGTGACTTTCCCGTCCACGATCTCCGATCCCACGCTGCAAGAATTGTTAGACCTACGCTCCGGAAATGCCGAGCTCGTGCGCCGAACACTGGAAAAAATGGAACGGCTTGATGCGCTTCTGGTTCCGCAGGCCATTATTCTTCTGGCTTGGGACGAAGTTGTTCCCGATGTGCTTCAGCTTCTGCGCGTCTCGGTGAACCAGGTTGCTGGCCAGTTGGTAGACGCACTGCTGGACGAGAACACCGAATTTGCGATCAAGCGCCGACTTCCCCGAGCGCTGGTTTATTCGAATGACCGGCGCGCAGTTCAGGGATTGATGCGTGCTCTAGAGGACTCCCGTTTCGAAGTTCGGTTCCAGTGCGCTCGTGCTCTGGACGTCATTATTCAGGAGCACCCCGAGTACCGACCCGATAAGGAAACCATCTTTGCCATTATTGAACGTGAGATTTCTGTCAGCCGCGGCGTATGGGAAGGAAGACGACTGCTGGACAGTAGGCAAAGCACCGAGCAGTTTCTGTTTCTCGACAGCATCCTCAAGGAACGCACCCAGTTAAGTTGGGAGCACTTGTTCACCTTGTTGGCGCTGATATTGCCACGGGAACCTCTGAAAGTCGCATTTCAGGCTCTACACACCGATGACCGCATGCTGCGTGGGCTTGCGATGGAATACCTGAACAGCATCCTGCCGCCATCGCTGAACCGTGTCCAGACTATTTTTGAGGCAGTCGCAACGGCTCCCTTAGAGGGCAAGGATTTAACGACCCGCTTAATGGACGCACAAAAGTCGGTGAGCAAAAAGATCGTCGCATCAGGTGTTCCGTCGGAGGATAGATTCTAGAACGATAGTGCGGATAAATAACAAAGGCCGGGTCAGGAACCCGGCCTCACCTTTTGAGAAGCGAATCTGATTAAGAACTCGCCCCGGCTCCCGCGCTTGATTGAGGGGGAGGCGTAGCTGCGGCTGCCGTCGCGGCTGCGGCTTCATTCAAGATTCGGTGATGAATCGTGAACAGCGCCAGTTCAAGCCGATCGGAAACACCGATCTTGTCGTACACGTTGCGCAGGTAGTTCTTGATGACCTGCTCGGTGGTGCCGAGTTGGGTAGCGATCTCTTTGTTTTTGTACCCCTGAACGATCAATGCGACGATGCGCAATTCTTTTGCCGTGAGGCGGTCGCGAACACGCAAGCCGACCATGTCGTTCTCAGTCAGTTCGCTGGGGACGGCGATGTCCTGCACCCAGCTTTCTCCACGCGCCACTTTGCGGACGCAATCTACGAGTGCAGCGCTGGTGACATTGCGGTAAACGACGCCGTTTCCACCTGCGCCCATGTATCGCTGAGCGCTCTCTCCGGTGTCGGCAAGAACAACGACGCGCGTCTTGTTGCGCGTTGCGTTCTGTAAGACGGCGTTGAAGTCGGAGTGGAATCCTCCCGCCACGATGAGCACAGCGGCGCGGAACTTATCGAGCGCCATGAACATCTGCTCGGGCGTTTGCGCCTGTGCCACGATGCGCATCTCATCTTCGACGGCTAGCACCTTCGCTATTCCTGCACGAAAGATAGCCTGGTTGTCGGCCAGAATCAGTTTCAGCATTGCGTCAGCACCTCATTAATTGTGGCGGACGAAGTCATACGAATCGATCACGCAGGCAACACCGCGCGCCTCCGTGCTGCTGCCGGCGGGCTCATCCGTGCGCACTACTCTCCCGCGGCATTGAATCACCACATTTTCCTGGGCTCCAGTCATTTCAGGGGGTAGAGCAATCTCGAATTCGACGGCGGAGCCTACGTCGAGTGAGGAATCGGCGCGAATGTAGACGCCCGCGGCGCTCAAGTTTCCTGTGACTCCGCTCGCATCTCCGCTGCTATCGCTCTTATGGATCTTTATCGGCAGCTCTAACGGAAATCTTTTTCCAGTCCGTGCTTCGGACACAAAACCTCCTAGCTTCTGACCCAAAATTATCGGTCAGTTCCGTCTGGCTCTCCAGAATGGAGTGGTAAATACCTAGCCCGTCCTGTATATCACGGATGATCTTCGTACAAAAGCCTGATATCTCCGGCAAGCGGGGTAAGAGCTAGGTTCCCCCACTTTTGGGCTACGTGGCATCGCTGCGTTCGCTTTGCAAATCAGGTTCGAGCGAATTTATTCATGATTTGCAAAGTGATTGAGAATGATTGAGTTAGATGGTGAGCTGCGAGACGTGTCGACTAGAATCGCAGTGAAGAACAACGTGATTATTGGAGCGCCTTGCCGCCAGTAAAGTGCAGTTACCAAAGTTTGGGATGATGGGAAATGATCAGCGCAAAACAGCAGTGAAACATGCCCGCCTTAAAAAAAAAGAAAGCGTGACATTTCAACAATGTTTCAGAAGGAGTGCGCCGGCTGGTGCGCGGGTAAGGGAACGCGGCTGCGCGGGCGGTCATCAGTGTTCTTATCCTTGGCAGGCTTTTTCCAGAGGGCCGCTAGAGCCGTAGCGGCGTCTGTTAACGCGCGCTTTTGGGCGGTGTAGGGGTCGACTGGGATTTTGGCTATGTGGCGACGCGGCACGATCGGGCGGGTTCGCGCGCTGGAGGAATCAACGGCTGCGCCGAGCTCGTTAAGGGCGGATTCAAAAACCTGTTTCCACTGGTTCGAGCGCTGTGCGTCAGGGGTCGCTGCTTCGTTATTCATGGATGATCTCGCGATGAACTGTGGCCTATTAAAAGACAGAACGTGATGCCGCACAATACGGTCAATCCTTGAGGCCGCAGAGAGTAAGTGCGTATTGCCGAGACAGGTACAGCACAGAATGTAAGCGTGCAGCGGGAGGAACTGTAGAACTCAGGCCCGAAACGTTTCAAGTGATGAAAGGTGTCATTGCGGAAGGTTGAGGTGTGATTGAGACGCGATCCGGCACAGTGCTAGAAGGCGCTGCCGCCGCCTCCACCAAAGCCGCCGCCGGAGAAGCCACCTCCTCCGCCGGAACTAAAACCGGATCCGGAGGAGCTTGCGCGGGGAGCTGAGACGAATACTTGGTGCATATCCGACGCCATGCTGTGCATGGAGTTGGTAAAGAACACCGGATTGAAGCCTCTGTATCCAACGGGAGACGAGTACCACGTTGGGGGATTCTGCACGATGCCAGCGAAGGCTTGAGCCCATCGGTGCTCGACGCCCAGGGCCATCGCGTAAGGCAGGTATTTCTCAAAGGTGTCGGGCGGCATTCGCTTGAGGCGGTCAGCATCGACGCGATTCATAAACTCCTGGAAACCCAGCACAGCGATGCGAGTGCGGCCGCCTTTAACCGTCTTGGCGGACATCTGGCGCGCGAACATCAGCCAGATGAAAAAAGAAATTACGCCGCACACGATCAGAAGAAGGATGGAATTGAAGACGTTGTGCCCTGTGAAGTGCGCGACCAGAAATGGCGCGATGGCTAAGGCACCGGCCCCCAGGCTATAGAGGGTCGCAGAGTCGGGGTCAAGCAGGTACACACCTTTATTCTTGAGCGCCGACTTGATGTCCTGTTGGATGGCGGGCAGGGCTTTGTAGAAGCGGTTTCGCAGTGACGAGAGGTTCGTTGTATCTCCGGAGCTGAAAACGTTTTCGAGCATGATCTGCTCGTGGGGCGCGAGCCCTTGCCATTCACTGCGTGGCTTTGTCAGGTGGAAGACATAGTCCTTGCTGTGAAAGACGAGGAGGGTGCTGTCCTGGGTCTCTTCGATCTTTAGATACCCGCGAACGGCGAGGTCAATCAGAGTACAAGTAATGTCGCGGGGGTGAATGACGTCATCGATGATGGTGCCGGCTTCGGCGGGAGTCATTCCTGCAGGGGGTTCGTACATCGGAGCGACGGAAAGTCCGGGATCGGGGTCTTTCCCTTTGTACCGCCACAAGATGTACATGACCACAAACATGACTAGAGGTAGAAAGATGACAGGATTGCTGCCCAGGAACCAGATCAGGCGCGTGAAGGAACTGGGTTCGTTGATGTATCCCTTAGGTGTGTAGATGTCGATCGTGAGCCCGCCGCGCATCGGCAGAGGGTTGGTTGTCTCAAAGCGGACCGTGGACCCATCGATCTGACTCGTCGCCTCGTGCTCGCTCGAGCCATAGGCCCCGGTGAATGCCTGAGCACGAAGTGATCCGGCAGCCGCCGAGGGGAGTTGTACGGTGGCGGTCGCATGATCGATAGGAACCGGCCAGTCATTTCCCGTGACATTCCAATAAAATTCGTCATGATCAGGAAAGAATCGGACTGCGTTACGCAAGCTATAGGCGATATCTACGGTCTTGGTGGCATCGACAGCTCCGGGGATGAAGATTTTGAGGTCACGGAATCCACCCGATGTGCTGGATTCGAACTTGAGTTTGTTGCCATCCCCGTCGGTGATGCTTTTCACATCGAGGAACAAGGTGTAATTTGTGCCATTCGGTCCTGGGTAGTCGATGGGGATTACGCGATGGATGCCGTGCCACTCGCCTTCAAAGACCAACTGGATATGCTCGCGGACGAAGGTGGATCCGTCGCCGGAAACGGTGATGTCATCGTTATAGTCGGCAATACGCCAGGAACGAGCGAAGGCGGTAGTCGCCAGGATGAGAATGACGAGGAGAACGTAGGAGAGACGCAGCGCCCAGTGTTTCTGTGCGCGCGAGCTGCGACACTGACTGAGTGGAAGTGCGGGTTGCGTTTCCAGTGAACGCCTGCCAAGCGTTGTCATCGGCTAAAACTTTACCGCGACTGGTTCGCGATCGGCAGCTGCAACTTCGAAGAACTGGCGCGTCTGAAAACCGAACATCCCAGCCAGAAGATTGGTTGGGAACGACTGAATTTTTGTGTTCAGGTCCCGCACCACCGCGTTGTAATAGCGGCGGGCATTTTGAATGACATCTTCAGTCTGGTTGAGGGAGTCCTGAAGCTGGGTGAAATTGGCGGAGGCTTTCAGTTCAGGATAATTTTCGGCCACGGCGAACAGGCTCTTGAGCGCCCCGGTGAGTTGATTTTCGGCAACAGCCTTATCGCCGGGCGTTGTTGCTTGCATAGCCATCGAGCGATATTTTGCGATGTTCTCGAAGGTGCCTTTCTCATGCCCGGCGTAACCCTTGACGGTCTCAACCAGGTTGGGGATGAGATCATGGCGACGCTTGAGTTGTACGTCGATGTCGGACCAGGCGGAATCTGCGCGCACGCGCAACTGGACAAGACTGTTGTACATCCCGATAAGGACGAAGGCGATGACGACCAGAAGGCCTAGAAAAATCCAGCCGATCATGAGGTTCTCCCGGTACGAGCGATAGAAATCAAGGCGACGGTAACACAGTGGTAACAAGAGGCGCAATGACGGGTCTTTGCGTGCAGGATTCACAGGGTAGAATTAACGTGATCCACAGGGCTACAGCCCGACTCGCGCAAAATGAATCGTAGGATGTAGCCGATGAAAACAAGGAATGGGCAGCTCATCATGACCGCTTGCCGTAAGCCAGAAGGTTATCGGAAACCTGGCATGGTGTTGATCGCCGTTGTGGCGATGCTTACGATGACAAGGTTTTCGCTCGCACAATCGTGTACCACAGCGAATGACATGGATGATGCCACGCGGAGTGCCATTACCAGCGCGGCTAAGCGCTATTTTGATTTTGTCTCGCGCGGCGATTCGGCGGGGTTGCGGCAGAACGCGATTCCGAGCCTGGCCTCGGATTTTTCAGGGATCGAGAATGCAATCAAAGACAGTCAGCCAAACCTAGGAGGAAAGCAAGGCAGCCCCCGACTTCCTTATTTGCTGAAGGTCGAAGGTACGGCGCCTGTCGAGAGAGCTGAGTTTCTGTGCGGCGTGTTTGGATCACAGGGCCAGACATCGAACAGCGCAGTTTTCGTGATTCCAAACCTGCCGCCGGGAAGTTACGCCATCGACACGGTGGATGCGAGCACCGACAAGGGACCGCAAACAGTATCGTTCGTCTTGCAACAAGCCGGTAACGACTGGAAACTGGGCGGGTTGTACATCAAGCCGGCGCAGGTTTCGGGTCACGACGGAAACTGGTTCGCAGACCAAGCACGCGCATACAAATCCAAGGGGCAGACGCACAATGCCTGGTTCTACTTCCTGCAAGCGCGCGAACTGCTTGTGCCTGTGCCTTTCATGAGCACGAAGATTACCGATAAGTTGTATGACGAAGCCGAATCGGTCAAGCCTGCGGATCTTACCTTCGACCTTGTAGCCGGAACGAAGACTTATAAGGTGACGCAGATATTCCCGCTTGTTGTGGGCAACGATCTGGACCTGGTGGTGAAGTACCAGTCGGCTGATGTGTCGAATACTGGTCAGGCGTTTCAGGACAATATGGCCGTCATGAAGGCACTCGTGGCGAAGTATCCGGAATTTCGAGAGGCGTTCGCCGGAGTTGTGGCACGAGCTGTAGAGCCCTCGGGAAAAGACTACGGATCGCTATTGCCGATGAAAGACATCAAGTAACGGGCAGCGAGGCAAGTTCGAACGTCATGTCCTTGGTTCTTCAGGCGCCTGCTCAAAGGTGCATTCTTTCGGATCTTTATCTTTGCGTAAGCCCATATAGACCGGTGCGCGCAACTTTAAACCTCCGTCGGCAGTTTCGTGAGTCCACTCAGTGAATTTGATTTCGGCCACAAGTTCCGGCCTGATCCAATGAGTTTTTTTCAGATCCACCGGGCCGTGAAATGGACTTGTCTTGATCTCCCGTTGGTGCATGATTTCCCAGACATCTTTGAGAGTGCTCTGGGTGAATCCGGTGCCCGCGTTGCCGACGTAGATGAGCCGTCCTTTCTTGTCGTACAAACCAAGGATAAGTGAGCCGAAATATTGGCGGCTGCCTTCGGGATCGATGTATCCGCCAACGACGCAATCGACAGTCTGGGTAATCTTGATCTTCAGCCACTCGCGGCCACGGCGTTCTTCATAACAACTGGCCCGACGCTTGGCGAGTATGCCCTCGAGTCCCTTTTGCTTTGCCACTTCGAATAAAGCTATACCTTGGCCCGGATAGTGATCGGAGTAGCGCATGGTCTCACTAGGAATCACGAGGGTTTCCAGAACTTTCTTACGCTCCTCGAGCGAAACACGGCGGAGATCATAGCCATCCACATACAGGAGATCGAACACGTAGTAGAGGATTGGGAGATCGGTGCGCCGACTGCTACGTTTGTGAGGACCGCGAAGACCGGTCCGTTGCTGCATCAGGCTGAATGAGGGGCGGCCCAGATCGTCGAGCGCAACAACCTCACCATCGAGCACGGCTGTTTCTACTCTGAGATAAGTGGCCAGATCTTGCAGTTCGGGGAATTCCTTTGTCAGATCGTTCTGGTTGCGCGACACCAGGCGCGTGGCGCCTTTTTGGACGAAGGCGACGGCTCGATAGCCATCCCACTTGATTTCAAAGAGCCAGTCGGGATTGTCGAAGGGCCTTTCAATGGAAGTGGCAAGCATCGGCCGGATCACATCTGGCATTGAGCGCTTGACCGCGCCCTGAAGAGTTGCAACGACGGATGCAACCGGGGAAGCAGCTTTGGCGGATGAGGTCTTTGGAGCGGCGTATTTTCTTACGCTATCTTTTTCTTTTTTTTTACTGGAGGTGCTTTGGCAGCGGTGAGGGAGGCCTCCCCCGTTCGTTTTTTCTTATCCAGCTTGGCGAGAGTCTCGTCGAGCCATGCCGCTTTCGAACCTCGGCGCGTTGCGGGGCGGCTGCTAGTCCACTGGTCGGAACCGCTGTCGCCAGCAATTTCCTTCATCGTGCGATCGGTGAGTACGGATGTGTCGTAGTCGTCAATGTTGAAGCCTTCTACGACAGCTTCGTCGTGCTTCTTAATAAGTAGCCATTCGTTGCCTTTGCTTCCGGCACGACGTGCTTTGATGTGAACGATGGCAAAGTCACCGTTCAGCCGTTTGCCGTGAAGGCGAATTTTGAGATCGCCCTTGCGCAGCATCTCGGAGGCTTCAGCATCGGTTCCCGCGACATATTGGCCATTGACGGCCTTAGGAGAAAGAGGTTCCCAAGTGCCCACATCCCATACCATCACGCTGCCCGCGCCGTAATTTCCCTCGGGGATGGTGCCCTCGAAATCGAAGTATGAAACCGGGTGGTCCTCCACAGCCATGGCGAGGCGTTTGTCGGCAGGATCAAGCGATGGACCTTTTGGAACTGCCCAGGATTTCAGCACGCCTTCCATCTCCAGGCGAAAATCATAGTGCAAGCGCGTGGCGCGATGGCGTTGTACAACGAACCGATGACGAGATTTCTTCTCGACTTTGGGCGGAGGTTCGGGAGTGCTTTCGAACCGGCGTTTTCGTTTGTATTCTTCGAGTGCCACGGGACTATTGTACCCATGATGCCGAGGGTTCGGGGCCGGTTGCAAATTGTGGGTTTCAGTCCGGCGATCTGAGGACGGGTCGCATTTTTTCGATCTTGTTACAATCCGTCGCACAATGAAGCGCGAATATCCCGAGACGCCGTTCGTCGGCGTCGGAGCCATCATCATCGAGGACAACCGGGTTCTCCTGATCAAGCGGGGGCGTGCACCATTGCTGGGAGAGTGGTCGATTCCGGGTGGTGTGCTTGAAGTCGGAGAAATGCTGCGGGAAGCCGCGGTGCGAGAGGCGCGTGAAGAAACTGGATTGATCGTGGATGCCGGCGAATTGCTCGGAGTCTATGATCGCGTATTGCGCGACGAGCGTGGACGGACGATGTATCACTACGTCCTGATCGATTTTCTCTGCCAGACTGTGGGCGGAAAGATGAAGGCTGGCGAAGATGCGATTGATGCGCGATGGTTCACACGGGAAGAATTTGAAGCGCTAGCCCTCCCGCCGGAGACAGCGGAGGTGATTCGGGTGGGGTTTGAGAAAGCAGGGCGCTCCGACAATGTCGGATGACAACAAGTTGCCTTGGAGTCCAGTCCGGTTAGGGATTCATGCGGCGATAGTATCGGCGAGCCTTGTCGCGATTCCCGCAGATCCGCATGTCACACCAACGACGTCGATGATTCTTCGTCTTGTCTAGAAAGACCCCCGAGCAATTGACGGAGGCACACTGGCCCAGCAACGCTGCATCTTCTGATGTAAGGAGATCCGCCGCTGCCCGAGCTACTGGCCATAGAATCGAATCGAGATTCTCTTCGAGATCGATCCACTCCCAGGTAAAACGGCGGGCGCTGTGAACCAGGCGAGAATGTTCCGCAACGCGGTGGAGCGCGCGATTCAGAGATTGCAGTGCGACGTCTGGAATTACCCGGCGCCCGGCAACGGCTGAAAAGATAGAGTAGAGCGCATCGCGGAGCTGCACAGACTCGCGTAATGCAGCCTGCGCCTTGCCTGGAGTTCCCATTGCGAGGGAGCGAAGCCGCGCAATAGTTTTCGAGGGCACAGCTCCGCCTTCCGCGGCCCATTGCAACAGATCATCGTAGGACTTCAGCAGCTCAACCGGATGATCGCTTTCAGGGTTCTCAACTGTATTTGCGAAGTCGAGGGCAATGTGCCCACCAAAAAATTCAAATTTCGACTTTTGTTGAGGCTGAGACATCAAAATAATTGCTTTCCTATTATCTAACCATCAAAACGGTCTTGACAAGTTAGGCATTTAAAGCATACTCTGATCTCACCATCAAAACAACGTTTGATAGTGATAAACAATCATGCAGCGTCGTAATACATCCCGCGTTCAAGCTGCTCCTGCGGCATCTGTCGCTGGAGGGAGCCGTCCGTCAAGGATGCAGCTAGTGCTCGGCTTTGCAGCGATCTACATAATTTGGGGTTCGACATATCTCGGGATTCGCTATGCGGTTGAAACGATTCCTCCGCTGCTGATGATGGCAGTCCGCCACTCAGTGGCCGGAGTCACTGTGTACGCGTGGGCGCGGTATCGGGGTGCCGAATCGCCAACTCTGAAGGAGTGGGTGTATGCGGCGATCGCGGGGACAATTTTGTTTCTTGGGGGACATGGGACATTAGCTTGGGCGGAGCAGAAGGTGCCGTCGGGGTTAGCGGCGTTATTGTGCGCAACATTGCCGCTATGGACAGTGCTTCTGGCGTGGATCTATCGAAGCGAGCGGACTCTCGGAGCAAAGGCGTGGGTAGGAATTCTGCTCGGGTTTGCGGGCGTTGCAATTCTTATTGGGCCGGATGTTTTCCGCCCTCACGGATCTCTAGATCTCCTGGCTGCCGGAACAGTGATGTTTGGATCCTTCGCGTGGGCCGTGGGAACGGCATACAGCCATAGCGTCAAATTGCCATCTTCGACCGTTCTCTCGGCTGCCATGCAGATGATTGCCGGCGGAAGTTCGCTGTATGTCGCAAGTATCTTCTCCGGAGAAATTAGCAACATCCATCTCGCGTTATTCACTGTGCGGTCGGTGGCGGCGCTCGCTTATCTCATCGTTTTCGGTTCGATCATCGCGTTTACCGTTTTCACCTGGCTGGTTTCTGTATGTCCACAATCGCGAGTGTCGACGTACGCGTACGTGAATCCGGTGGTCGCCGTTTTCCTGGGATGGGCCCTAGCGGGAGAACCGATCGGGATACATACGATGGTAGCGACGATTGTGATCCTCGCGGGAGTGGCGCTGGTAAGCATTCGAACCAAGTCCGAGCCTGACGCGGAGGCGAAACCCGAGCCATTTTCTAATCAGGGATGCGAAATGGCGAGTTAGGGGAGATCACGATCGGCTGTCCGCGCGGGACGCCGATGTTTTCGACTGACTATTACAATTCCAAGTCATTACTCTTGTATTTTTCCCCAGCCGGACCTTCTTTCTTTCTAGCAAATTTCTCTGTGGCATCATTGTGTTATAGGTATATCATTCTAGCAATGAGTGTACCTAAACCGAGACCGGGCACCTGGTTCTTATTGCTCTTCAGTCTTCCGGCATCGAGGGCAACACAGCGGGTTGAAGTCTGGCGAAAGCTGCAGCGTTACGGGGCTGTAGCTCTGCCGTCGGGAGGGCACGTGCTACCTGACACAGCTGAAAATCAGGAAAGATTGGAATGGTTGGCGGCTGCAATCCGAAGTTACAAAGGTTCTGCCTCGGTCATGAGGGTAGGTGCGTTCGACGACCTGAGCGATAAGGACCTGCAGCAGTTTTTTGTCGAAGCCCGCTCGCGAGATTACCAAGAAGTAGCCCGGGAAGTGCGCAAGCTCCTGTCACTGCGGGCGGCAAGGCGTCCCGCAGGCCACCTCAGCCGCTTGCGACGCAGGTTCCAAGAGATAGAAGCCATCGATTTCTTCTCCGGTCCTGCGCACTCTCAACTAGAAGCTTTGTTTGCGAAAGCGGCCGAACCTGAAGAGCAGACTGGTAACAGGACGGATTCTAAGAAGTATGGCAATCGCGTGTGGATGACGCGTTCCCGCCCGGGAATTGACCGGGTCTCATCGGCCTGGCTGATTCGGCGGTTTATCGATCCGAAAGCGCGTTTTGTTTTTGGGGATGATCCGGCGCGCAAGCCGGAGGCGATCCCATTCGACATGTTCGTTCCACAGGGATTTGGGCATCGCGGCGACAACTGCACATTCGAAACGTTATGCCGTGAGTTCACGATTCGTGACAAACGAGTCAAAAAGATTGCGGAGATTATTCATGACGCTGATCTGGGAGATGAAAAATTTGGTCGGCAAGAGGGAACCGGACTGGACCAAATTTTGCGTGGTTGGGCATCCCAGGGCGTCGAGGATGCGGAATTGCTGCGGCGGGGCATGGACCTGATCGACGGGTTGTATGTTGTTCGCGAACAAAGTCTGAGTGATTCGAAAGCACCT
>Ga0066903_100000734_pt1 | contig 21871 bp, 21 predicted proteins | sample PanSoiMetaGPlot1_FD_67491 | JGI IMG/M metagenome (GOLD analysis project Ga0066903, IMG submission 67491) | Tropical forest soil microbial communities from Panama analyzed to predict greenhouse gas emissions - Panama Soil - Plot 1 (version 2) | ecosystem: Environmental > Terrestrial > Soil >... | reverse complement strand
TCACGGTTTCGACGCAGCCTGTGTACCCCATCTTCATCGTGTCGCCCATTCTTGGTTCGCTCATGTCCTTGCCGGACTGTGCACTCACTGCCGCTGATACCGCGACAACGACGAGTGCCGTACTCCACATCCATTTCATGGCTGTCTCTCCCTGTCTGGAGGCAGGACGCGATGCGCCTGCGTCATGACATGTGAATGTCGAGGGTCGCTCGGAATATTCCGGAATATTTTCGTGGCTGGGCGACATAACGGATCTGGAGGTCGTTGATGCCATCGGCAGGCCGCATAACTGCATTCCGACAATGGGCCGCGCTTCCGTTGCGCTTGATCGTGGGCTATGGGTTCATGGCGCACGGCTATGCGAAATTCATGAACGGGCCGGAGCGCTTCGCCGCGTCGCTTCACGCGCTCGGAGTTCCCGCGTCACACTCGATGGCGTGGGTGACGATCGTGTTCGAGCTCCTCGGCGGGCTGGCGGTCCTCGTCGGTGCGTGGATCCCCCTCGTCAGCCTGCCGCTGTCGGCGATTCTTCTCGTGGCCGCGATTACCGTGCACCTTCCGTACGGCTTCAGTTCGATCAAGCTTCGCGAGGTCACGGCTGCCGGACCCCAATTCGGTCCGCCCGGTTACGAGACAAACCTGCTGTACATCGCGGCCCTCGCGACGCTCGTCCTCGGCGGGTCCGGGCCGTTCGCCTTTGATCAATTCCGGACTCACATCAGCCGTCACACACCGCACTCGGAGGAAGCCAGCTGATGACGACGCCGGTCGATCGCCTCTTTGAAGCGCACCTGACGGTCGCCGACCTCGACGCGTCCATCGCGTTCTATCGCGACCGTGTCGGACTCGAGCTCGCCCACGTCGCTGGGGCGCGCCAGGCCGCGTTCTTCTGGGTCGGTTCGCGCGGCACCACGATGCTGGGACTGTGGGCGGGCGGATCGGCACCGCAGAAGACGACGACGCACGTCGCCTTCGCCGCCAGGCGCGAGGATGTGATCGCCGCGCCGCGCGTGCTGCGGTCGGCTGGCATCACTCCGCTCGACTTTGACGGACATCCGGCGGATGAGCCGGTCGTGCTCGCATGGATGCCGGCCGTATCGATCTATTTTCATGATCCCGACGGGCATCTGCTGGAGTACATCGCCATGCTCGCCGAAGACCCCCGTCCCGATGACGGAGTCGTCCCGTGGAAGGAATGGACGGCGTCCGGCGACAAGTCCGTTCGTTAGGCGGAGGAGCCGGAATATCCGCGAGGGACGCGGAGTTGATATCCGTATGGACGGACGTGTGGTTCGTGTTCTCGGGATCTCGGGGAGCCTCCGCGGCGCATCCTCGAACACCGCGCTGGTACGGGCGGCTGCCCGAGTGGCGCCGGTCGGGGTCGAGGTGTCGATCTATCGTGAGCTGGCCGACATTCCACCATTCAACCCGGATCTCGATACCGATGTCGTTCCAGCGGCGGTGTCCAGGTTTCGCGCCGCTCTCCAGGCCAGCGATGCCATCCTGATTTCGAGTCCCGAATACGCGCACGGCGTGTCGGGCGTGCTGAAGAATGCGCTCGACTGGGTGGTCAGCAGCGGAGAACTCATCGACAAAGCCATCGCTGTGATCAACGCGTCGGCGCGCGCGACCCACGCGCACACATCTCTCTGCGAAACGCTCGCGACGATGTCCGGACGTGTGATCGAAGAGGCCTCAGTGACGATTCAACTCGCTGCCTCCGCCTTGGATGCCGACGGCAACCTCAGCGATGCCCGGCTCTCGGCCTCGTTGACGTCCGCGGTTGAGGCTCTCGTGCGCGCTGTCGGCACGCGGCACGCGTTGTAACACCACTCCTCTTCCGCGCGGCCGGAATATTCGGCCGGCGCGCGGGTATTCCTGACGTGTGAGGAGAACGTCATGTTCAGATTCAGAGTGTTGAGTGCGGCCGTCGCCGGCGTGGCGATCGCGGCGGCCACGGCGGGAATTCACGCGAGCGATCATGGACGCACGCTCGTCGTGACGATGACCAACGACCAGAATGCCAACCAGATCAAGGTCTACGACGCAGAGAGCCATTCGCTGCTCCAGACACTGTCGACGCACGGCAAGGGTGGCGTCGGCGGCAACGCACGAGGGATCAAACAGTACGACGGCAGACTCGTGGCAGCGGTCAACAACGGATCAGGCAACGTGGCATTGTTCCGGCGAGACGGGGACGAGCTCAAGTTCGACAAGGTCGTTCAGACGACCAGCGCACCCGTCAGCGTGGACTTCGGCAACGATCATTTGTATGTCGCCGGCGCGGCGACGATCGATTCCTTCGTGCTTCACGAGAACTCGGTCGAATGGCTCGATGGCACAGCAGGTCTGGTGTTGGCCGGCGGTGGAACTCCTCCGGCAGGCAGCGCGGCTCAGGTCGGTGTGATTGACGGCCGGCACGTCCTGGTCACGCTGAAGGCGGATCCCGATCCTGGTACGGTCGACGTCGTCTCGCTTGACCGAGGCAGAATCACAGGATCGACCCCAACGGCTGTATCGGCTCCCGACGGGACGCTGACACCGTTCGGGTTTGCCACCTACCCTGACGGCAGCGCGCTCATCACGCTCGCGCACTCGAATCAGGACGGCCTGTTTCGCAACGGCTCGTTTGCATCGGTCGTGGCGGCCGGTCAGGCAGCTTCCTGCTGGATGACGAGAACCGGCAAGTACGTCTTCGTCGCCAACACAGGGAGCCGGACGATCAGCCGCCTGGTCGGCACGGGCAGCAACGTCTTCGTCGACAGCCCGGTTGCGGCGCAGACGCCGACTGGATCTCCGGCCGACATCGACGCCGATGCCGGCGTGCTGGGTGTCATCGACCATGGAGCCGGCCAGTCACATCTGTCCGTGTTCACGTACAACCGCTTCGGCGAGCTCGCGCCGGCGGGCGCCGTCATCACGATCGGTGTCCCGGACGCTAACGGTGTGGCGATTCTCTCGCCTCGCGGCGACGAGCGGAACTGAGCGCCAGCCATGAGAGCTTCGACGTGGATCGCGTGGACCGTCACGGGCCTGATGGCTGCGCTCTTGGTGCTGTCAGCGGTGCCCGACGTTCTTCGGATTCCCGGCGCTCTAGCGGTGTTCAGGCACCTCGGCTATCCACCGTACCTGCTCGTGTTCCTGGGAACGGCGAAGATTCTGGGAGTCGTCGCCGTCCTCCTCCCGGGCCTTCCACGTGTCAAGGAGTGGGCCTTCGCCGGCCTGACCTTCGATGTGACCGGTGCGCTGTACTCACATGTGTCGGTCGGCGATCCGCCGAGCGTCTGGACGCCGGCCGTCATCGCGTTGACGCTGGTGAGTGGCTCATATGTCGCGTATCGCCTGTGGCGACAATGAGTGACGTCACAGTGAGTCCCGTCGAGCCGACGGCCGACGACGTGCAATGCCTCGAGGATCGACTCTACGAATTCAACTCGAGGGCGACCGGCATCGCCGACGGCGAGATGCTGGCGTTCGTCGTGCGTGAGCGCGATGCCATCGTGGCGGGGATCTGCGGAAACACGTGGGGCGGCACGTGTGAGTTGCGCCAGTTCTGGGTGGAAGCGTCCCGGCGTCACCGCGGACTCGGCACGAAACTGTTCGAGGCCGCAGAGCAGGAGGCGCGCCGGCGGGGCTGCACGCAAATCGTGTTGATGACGTTCTCGTTTCAGGCCCCGGCGTTCTACGAGAGGCACGGCTTCGAGGTCATCGCGACGATCGACCATCACCCGCGCGGCTACCAGAACCTGCTGATGCGCAAGCGTCTCGAGTCAGGTTCCTAGCCGCCTCCCCGCCGACGTGGCAGTGAGCCGCGGCGTCCTCACCGAAGTCGCCGGGCGTAGCGTGCGGGCGGGGCTCCAAAGCGGCGTTTGAAATCGCGGGCGAAATGCGCCGGGCTCTCATATCCGACGCGAAGCGCCACGTCCGACGCTCGGGCGCCTTCGCTCAGCAGCAGCGTACGCGCAGTATCGAGTCGCACCTCTTTCACGAAGCGCATCGGGCTCATTCGGGCAATGACGCGAAACCGATGAGCAAAGTGCGACGGGCTCATCGCCACCTGGCGGGCGATCGCTTCCACAGACAACGGCCGAAACGCCTGCATCCGCATCAACCGCATCGCCTCGGTGATTGGACGCGCGTCCGCCGCGCGTATGGCGCCGCGTACGGCCGCGGCAGCGTCGGAGCGCAGCAAGCGGAAGACGAGCTCTTCAACCGCCAACGGCGCCAAGGTCCGGCGCTCGACCGGATCGTCCACCACATTGAGGAGCCGCGAGAATGGCTCCGCGAGCGCAGCGTCGAGCCGTGCCGTGAACGCCGGCATCGGTGAACCTGACGGCGACTCGCCCCCATCGGCGAGTGCCACCGTGGCCTTCGCGACGAGTTCCGGAGGAAACGTCAGGCTCACGCCCAAAAACGGCCGGCGATCGCTCTCCGGATGCACTGTGGCGTCGTACTGCATCTCCCTCGTCACCACGAGGTAATGCGAGGGATCGATCTCCAGGGTGTGGCCGTGCACGCGAAGTGTCTTGCGTCCCTGGGCGACGATGCCGAGCGTCGCGCCAAACGCCGGCTCCTTGCGTATGACTGTTGTCGACGAGATCCGGAAGACCGTGAGCGCGCCGTAGGGCGTCTCACAACGCCCCTCGACAGGCGCGTGGCGATCGATCCACTCGACAAACGCGTGTCTGAAGCGCCGAACGCTGCGCACGGACCGGCCGCTCGCCTGGTCTCTCATCCGCACCTCTCGACTCTATCGAATCCGATATGCGGCAGTCACGTCGTTCTCGAGCATTCGCAGGATTGAGCAAGACAACGGCAGTTGTCGTCAGCACCGGCCGCTGCGCGCAGCGTCATAACCAACAAGTCACGCTCGTCGCGAGGCCGCACGGTAGGCGGCCGCGGAGTTCCGGTTGTTCGGAATGTCGAATCATGAGGAGAGACGGACATGAAGAAAGCCATCGTCGTATTGAGTGGTGTCGTCGGCCTCGCACTGGCTGTCGGTGCGCAGGCTTCGATGCCTGGCCATGCACCGCGCCCCGGTGACGGCGCGTCGGGTGTGTCTGCGCGCATCCAGCAGCTCGAAGATCTCGAGGCCGTTCGCGCCATTCCAGCGTGCTACGGCTACGGACACGACCTCGTCTACAAACATCTCGGCGGGGACCAGACGGAGGCCCTCAACGCGCTGCGACGCTGCCACGTGAGCGCGCTGACGACCAACGTCTTCCTCTTCAACGAAACGACGGCGGCGGCGACCCTGCATTCGATCCGGGACCTGATTGGATTCATCGAATCGTTCGCCAACGATCAGGGATACAGCAGCGCGCGCAACGTGCCCGGCAACGTGCAAGTCGAATTCACCGGGCCCGCCACCGCCCGCGTGCAGTCGTTCACGGTCGCTCCGCATTTCCTCACGATCGGCCCGAAGAGCCCCGCGACCGACTTCGTCGAAGCACGCTATGTGAACAGCGTCGTGCGCGGAGGCGACGGCGTCTGGCGGACGGTCGAGTTCGACCTGGTCGTGCAGCAAATCTGGCGCGGTGCCGGCACGTACCCGTTTGCCCAGCAATAGGGTTGGCGAATATGGCGAAGAAATCACTTCCGCTGCTTCTCGGAGTTCTGATGCTGACGTTCGGACTTCTGAAGATTGTGAATCCCACCATCGATGGATGGTTCACTGTGCAGATTCAACAAAGCCACTTGCCCCACGCGGCGATTCCAATGGGCAAGCTTGGTGAGATCATGACGGGCCTTCTCTTCCTGCTTTCACGGTTCCGCGTGTGGCCAGAGCGATGGAGGGCTCGCATTTTGTTGCTCGCCTGCTCGAGCCTCTTCCTTGAAATGCTCGTGGCGACCTACGTCCACCTTCAGCCCGGAGTTCCGGCCGAGGTACTGCCACTCGGTATCAAGCCTCCGGTCATCCCCCTCTTCGTCCTTATTCTTGGTGTGATCGTCGCGATTCCGGCTTGGCCGGACAGCCGGATGACACGCGCAGCACGCGCACGCGATGTCGTTGCCAATGCCAGCGTTCGAGCGCGGTCGTGAGCACAGCAGGACTCTTCACGCCTGGTCGGCTGGGGCCCTATGCCTTTCTGGAAGGGCCCCTCCCGGGCGCGAACGCCGGTATAACATGCGCCGCGTGACCTCGATCCGCTGGATGGTGGCGGTGGCGCTGGTCCTCGGAGCGCAGGTACTCGCCGCTGACTGGCCGCAATATCTCGGTCCCGGCCGCGACGGCGTCTACGCCGGACCACCTCTGAATGAAACCTGGGGCGCGTCAGGCCCGCGCGTGGTCTGGCGCCGGCCGGTCGGCCAGGGCCTCAGCGGACCGATCGTCGTCCAGAATCGCGTGATCCTCTTCCATCGCACCGGCGATCGCGAGACCGTCGACGCGCTCGATGCCGCCGACGGCAGGACGGTGTGGCAATACGCGTATCCCACCTCCTATCGCGACGATTTCGGCTTCGACGAGGGGCCTCGCGCGGTGCCGGTGGCCGCCAATGGCGCCGTCTATACGTTTGGCGCCGAAGGACAGCTCTCCGCCGTGGATCTCGCGAGCGGCAAGAGCCTCTGGAGCGTGGACACGGCGCGCCAATTCGGAGTGGCGAAGGGCTTTTTTGGCGCCGCCGGTTCGCCGCTGGTCGAGGACGGCCGCGCGATCGCGAACGTCGGCGGAAAGAACGCGGGGATCGTGGCGTTCGACGCGAAGACCGGAAAGGTGCTCTGGACGGCCACCGACGATGCGGCGAGCTACTCGTCGGGGATCGGCGCCACGATCGCGGGGCGCCGCTATGCGGTGTTCCTGACGCGCAACGGTCTGGTCGGGCTCGATCCCGCGACCGGGCAGGTACGGTTTCAGCGCGCGTGGCGCGCCCGGCAGGCGGCGTCGGTGAACGTCGCCACGCCGGTCATCCACGGCGACTCGATTTTTCTGTCGGCTGAATACGGCCCCGGCGCCGGCGTGCTGAAACTCGACGGATCGACGCTGACGGACGTGTGGGCGTCAGACGAGGTGCTCTCGAATCACTACGCGACCAGCGTGTATGCCGGCGGATATCTGTACGGTTTTCACGGACGGCAGGAGTTCGGCCAGAGCTTCCGCGCGGTGGACTTCCAGACGGGCAAGGTCCGCTGGAGCCAGGATCGATTCGGCGCCGGCACCGTCACGCTGGCCGGCAATCGCCTGCTGATCGTGCGCGAAAACGGCGAGCTGGTCCTCGCGGCCGCATCGCCCGAGCGTTTCACGCCGGTCGCGCGCGCGCAGATCCTTCCGGGCGTCGTGCGGGCGTACCCGGCGATCGCCGGCGGCCTGCTCTACGTCCGGAACGAGAACACGCTCGTCTGTCTGGATTTGCGAAAGTGATCGCGCGCCGGCTCGCTCCGTTCGCGTGGCTCGCTCGCGGTGCTCGCTCGCGCGACATGTGTGTCGTCAGCGGGATGGATCTGTCGGCGCCATGTTGCGGATTGCGGAGATTCGCCAGGCATTCTCGACGCGCACGACCACGAAGGTCGTCCGCATCCGTCGCGGCGCCGCGGCCTGGGCGCCGGCGATCTCGTAGCGGCCGTCCGCGATCGCGACGCCAGGCGCCACGAAGCGCACGGTCTCGATCGTGATCTGACGCGAACCGGGATTGACCTGTGACGAGGCCAGCCCGCCGCGGACCACGTTGTCGCGTCCCTGACGCCACTCCCCCGTCGTCACCAGCTGATCGGCGTCGGCGGTGAAGAGCGCCTCGAGCAGCGTCGCGTCGCGCTTCTCGCGCGCGTCGACATACTTCCTGACGATCTCGCGCACCGCGGCGTCATCGGTGGATCCGGGCGCGGCGTTCTGGGCGATGGCCGGCAGTGTGGCAAGGCAACAGATGACGAGCGCAGCGGGCAACCGCATGGGACACCTCAACACCAACAATACGCGAAGCTGGCGTGGCACGCTCGCGACTGGCTCATCGCGGCGCGCCAGTGAATCGCGCCGCGGGTCCGCTTCCAGCCACTTCCCCACACCGTGTCGCAACGAAGATGTCGAAATCGTTGCCGGTATCGTCGCGGGCGATCGGATGACGGGACGTGAACGCGACGACGCGTCCGCTCGCGTCGACGGCCGGCCATCGACTTGGCTCCATCCACCCGGATTCCGGATCGGTACTGAGGCGCAGGATCGATCGATCGTCCCGGTCGAAGACGAACACATCGGGCAGGAGGTTGATGTCCCAGTCCGGCGGGCGGCATCGCTTGCCGCACACCAGGTTGGACGCGTCGGACTCGAACACCACGAAGCGCCCGGTCCCGGAGAGAGCGGGCCGCGTGCTCGCACCATCGCTCGAGACGCCGTCCGCACTGCGGCTCACGAGCGTCGTCGTGGACGTCTGAAGATCGTGGAGATAAATATTGGAGCCGCCGTTGACGTGGTCGGCGGCGATGTCGGTTGCATTCGAGACGAAGGCCACCCACCGGCCGTCGCCGCTGATCGAGGGCAGGAAGCTCGCGGCGTTCGGCTCGCGGCCATCGGGCCGTCGACTCACCCGCCGCACGATCCCACTGGCCAGATCGCGCACGAACACCTGACGCGTGCGCCCCTCACGGCCGTCCGTGCGCGCACGTCCCGGGGCGTCGCCGAGCGGCGCGTCGGACGTGAAGGCCACATATCGACCGTCGGCACTGATGGCTGGCGAGAAGCTGGCCCCTTCATGCTGCCGGCCGCCGGCGTCGACGCTCGCGCGCGACACCTCGCCTGTGGCGACCGCGACGACATACACATCGGGTGTCCGATCGTTCACGTCGGCGCCGGCCACGAGGTTGGTCGCGCCCGATTCGAAGGCGACCACACCGCCGTCGGCGCTCAGCACGGGACTCGTGCTGTCGTGATCGCCGGGAACGCCGCGCTCGTTGACGCTGAGCAGTCGCGTCGTCCCGAGCAGACGATCGCGGAGCATGATTTGCGTGTGGGCAGCAGGATCGCGCGGGTCAACGGGCGCGCCGACCCATTCGAACACGAGGAAGCGGCCATCGCCGCTGATGCGGGGGCTGCGGCTGTCCCAGCCCGACAGGGTACCGCCGGACTGGGGGCTCTCGAGGGTCAGCGTGTGTGTCAGCAGATCGACGACATAGACCTTGCTTCCCGCATCGGCCGCGGACGACAGCAGGCGGACACGCGACGCGAAGGCCAGGAACCGTCCGTCGGCGCTGAGACTCGGCCCGCCGAGCTCGTCGGGATCCGCACTTCGCTGAGGGATCGCAGCCAGTCCGCATGGGAGTGCGCCCCGTGTCGTCGAGGCTGCGAGGAGCAGACCGCACGCCACCGCTCCCCATGTCCGAGTCGACCAGAGAACCATACGAACCTCTACTCCCCGACTTCCGCGGCCACGGCCCGGCCGGTCTGCGCGGCCCGTTGCGTCTCGAACACGTGATCCCCGATCACCCAGACGGTCGTGGGCGACAGGCGAGCCAACCGAGCCAGATCGAGGCCATCCAGCTGTTCGAGGATGTGCTCGAACTCATGGGCGATGAGTTCGATCCGATCGCGCTCCACGTCCCGGTTCCGGAGGTAGACCGCGGCCTCGAGTCCTGTGCCGCGGCGCTGGAACTCAGTCGCTGCCCGGCCACCCGAGTGCCCGCCGGCAGCGCCCATGTAGACGCGCACCTGGATCCGCGGCTCGGCCCGCAGACGGGCGCACTGACGCCGAAAGGTCTGCGATTGCGCCCACATCTTCGACAACAGAGGCCTGAGCAAAGGCGGCACGTCGAGATTGGCGGGGAGATCACCGTCCGTCGAAGGCGCGGCGCGGCCCGACGACGCGCTCACGGCGGGTACGAGCTGGGTTGGATAGGACTCGGCGGGCGGCGCGAGTGCCGGGCCGGCGATCGCAGTCGAGCGCACGCCGGCGAGCACGGTCGCCACAACGGCGGCGGCACACACGCGTCCGCATGCCGTCACCCACGGAAGAATTGCCAGGAATGGATTCTGGAGCGTCACGATGTCCCCCTTCTCTGGGAACAACGTGACGGAGATCCGTTCCTAACAGCGGCAGTCGTTCAGACCGGTGAAGGTCCCCGGACGAGGCGCAGGCCCACCGTCCGATATGCGCGCTCGGCGTCGGGAGCGGGCAGCCGGAAACGAGTGGGCCTGATCCGAATAGGCTGACCGATGACGTAGGTACTTGTGACCAGCGGCCCTACTTGACGAACCAGTATTCCGACTGAGAGCTCGGTTTGCTGTCCAATGATTGGTGCTTGATGAAGACGTGCAGTTGCGATCGCGAGTCACGCTGCTCCACACGCACCCACATCTGGTCCTGATAGCCACCGGTCGAGACGTTGCCCTGCAACCAGTGCTGCCCTTTCCATGGCCGGTAGACCGCCGTCACGGTTGGTCGTCCGTAGAACTGCCCGGTCGACTGTTTCACCCAGACGCGCATGGTGTAGCGAACGCTTGAACCAGTCTCTACACCGTTGAGCACCTGGTCTCCACAACCACCGACCATCCTGACGTCGATGTACGACGGATCACCGTTGTTGTCGAGATTGCGCCAGCGGCCTTCTTCCGCGATTCCCACGCACTGACCGAATGCCACGCCTGGGAACACGAGCGCGCTGGCGACAGCGACGAGTGCGCCGATGCGGCGCAGCGTGAGGAATGGATTCTGGAGCGTCACGATGTTCTCCCTTGTTCGAGGAAATGGCGCTCGACCGGCATCCCGTTGCGGGATGCCCGGTGCGCCTGCCTCTCTGGTAACAACGTGGCGGAGAGCGGTTCCTAACGGCGGCGGTCGTTCGGCCTGCGACGCAACGTCAGCGCGGCGGGTTGACGAATGTGATCTGGCGCACCCAGAGGCCGTGGGCTGTTTCCGCGGTCTGGGCCAGCTCGGTGGTGAACCGTTCGGTGAGACGCGAATCGCCCGAGGTCTGTGCGGGCCGTGAGACCAGGCCGCCGACGCCTCGTAAGAGGCCCACGTCATCGTGGGAGAGCGGAGCGCTCTCGACCGGCGCGTGCAACGCCGGCCGCGGCAGAGCCGCGAACATCCGCTCGAAGGCGGCCATCGGCTCGGGGCTGGCGAAGATCAGGAAATGCTCGCGGCCGCCTGCGCTCGTCACCTGCCAGTACAGCCTCGTCCCATCTCGATCGCCCGGAAGGCGGGTCGGCGATCCGGCGGGCAACGGGTTGGTGAGCGCCTGCCCGGGGAGCGGAAAGAGCAGAAACGATGCGCCGCGATCGTCTTCGTTGACAACGTACACATGGGTGGGCGTCGAGGCCTGCAGTTGAAGAGACAATCGGTCTCCCGGTTGAACGGATGCGTTCGGCCGCAACCGATCCTCGCGGCCGTCGCGTTCGCGATACACCGCCGCGTCGATGGTGTAGGCGCCTTCGACGGGGCCCGCTGCTGCAGGTGTCGCGACGGCGGTTGACTGGACGACCGACTCCGTCGGGGATCCCGATCGATGGCGATCGGCCAGCCAGTACCCGAAAGCGCCGACCACGATCAGGGCGCCCACGCCTGACGCGATGACCGCCCAGATCTTCGTGCGCCGCGTGTCGAGGGCTTCGGCACGGGCGCCAAGAAATCGTGCGATCTCGGCCTCGAACGCGCCCGCGGTCGGCCACCGTTCCTGCGGAAGGGGTGCGAGGGCGCGCTCGACGATCTGGACGAATGCGTCCGGCAGATCCGGCCGGACGTCGCGCAGGCGCGAGCGCTGGCCGCGCCGATGCGCCTGCCTGACGGCCGCCACCGTGGCCCCTTCGACGGGGTACGCCTGTGTGACGAGGTGATACAGCAGGACGCCGAGACCGTAGATGTCGGCCGCCTTCGTCCGCGGCTGTCCGTCGAACACTTCCGGCGCGAGATACAGCGGGGTACCGGCGAGATCGGCCTGCCCGACGCGTGTGGCGGACCGATCGGTGCCGAGATCCTTCCCGGTCCCGAAGTCCATGAGCACGGTGCGACCGCCCTCTTCGCGCATCACGTTGTGCGCCTTGACGTCGCCGTGCATGAGTCCGGCGCGGTGCACGGCGGCCAGCGCGCGACAGACGTCCAGGCCGACGAACGCCGCTTCGCGCGCGCCAAACCGTCCGTGGGTCCGAAGCAGCTCCTCGAGCGTGTGGCCCTTGACGAACTCCATCCAGATGCCGACGCGGCCCTCGAGATTGTCGGCCCCATGCACTCTCACGACGTTGGCATGCCGGACACGCGCCAGCAGTCGCGCCTCTCTGAGCGCACGGGACGCGTCGATTCCCTCGGCCGACGGCAGCAGTTTGAGCGCCACCTCACTCTGCAGCTTCTGGTCGATCGCGCGGTAGACCGCGCCGAAGACGCCGGCGCCCACCTGCTCGACGATCGCAAAATGACCCCACGTCAAGGGACGCGCGACCTCGGCCTCGAGCTCGTGCTCGTGCTCGTACTCGTCGCCGCCGCGATGAAACCTGGCGATGTCCTCGATGACGCGCAACTCGCGCATCACGATCTCGTCGTCGGCTCCCACGGTCTTCCGCTGGAGCCGATCCCACTCGACGTCTTCGCCGGCGGAGATCGACGACGCGACGGACAGGACCTCGGGATCGTCAGGCCCGTCGCTCATGCGACATCTCCTTGGCCAAACGCGCCAGCGCCCGGCTGACCGCCATGTGTGCGGCGGCGATGGACGGCTTGCCGAGCAGCTCGGCGACTTCGGCGTACGCGCAGCCCATCTCGACGCGCAGGACGATCGCCTCGCGGTCTTCGGGTTTCAACCGCTTCAAGGCCGCCTCGTAGCGCTCCAGCGCCTCGGCGCCGATGGCCATCTCGAGCGGCGACGAGTCCCGAGTGGGTTGCGCGCTGTCGAGCGGTTCGGAGGGTCGTCGCGCAGCGCGACGGATTTCGTCGAGGATGCGGTTGCGCAACGCCTGGTGCATGTAGCCCTGGAGCGCGCCCTCATGGCGAGGCTCGAAGGCGTGCAGGCGTTGAACGACCTGCATCAGCGTGTCCTGCACGAGATCGTGCGTGTCCAGAGAGCTCCGCATCCCGGCGGGCAGCCGGCCGTGCGCCCATCGCTTCAGACGCGGCAGATATCGGGTGCACAGTGCGTTCAGGGCGGCCGTGTCGCCGGCTTGCGCCCGCACGAGGAGATCGAACGACGATTCGCCATCCGCACGGCGGCCCGCGGCGTCAGGCGACGGACGGCCTGGTGGCGATGCTTCGACCATGGTGCGAAGAGCCCCGACGGTGACGCCGGAGGTCCTCATGATACGTGATCCCGCGTCTGGTACTGCTGCCACGGCCGCGCTCATCGGCTTCCCCCCTTGGTACCAACGTCAAGGCAGGCCGGACCTCACAGGTGTAGGATCCCCTGCACCATGCCGAGGAAACGACCGCCGGCCAAGCGGCGTATGACGAAGCGGCGCACGAAGATGCCAGTCAAGCCGTGGACGTTGCTCGTCTACATGGTCACGGATTCGGCGGAGAAGCCAACCCGCGCCCGCCCGTTGCTCGACACGCCCGCGGAACAGGATGCCTACCTGTTAGCTGACGCCCTGCGGCCGCACGCACGCAGGATCCACGTCGCCATTCAAGCGGACTTGAAGGCGACGAGCGGTACGTATCGGTGGATCCTTGGACAGGATGCGCAGTTCGGCAAGGAATCGCGCGCGACCAGCACGCGTGCGTTGAACGAGTTCTTCGACTGGGGCCGGAAGGCGTGTCCCGCGAAACGATATGCGGTGCTGTTCTGGGGTCACAGTGAGGGCCCGATGGGACTCTTCTCTGACAGTGATCCCGGCAAGCCGCATTCCGAGGACGAGCTGAGCCTCAAGGAGTTGAGCGCCGGCCTGCGGCACATGAGCGTCAAGTTGCTGAACAGGCGACCGATCGACGTCGTCTTGTTCAAGAACTGCTTTCAGGCGATCCTCGAGACCGGCTTCGAGGTCCGGGACTCGGTTCGGTACGTGATCGCCTCGCAGGCCTTGGTCCCCTCACCCCGCTGGCCCTACCCCGGACTGCTGGCGTCGTTGACGCAGGCCCGGACCGCGGCGATCGTGCCCAAGCTCCTGGATGCGCTCGGCGAGTTCTATTCAGACCCGACCAACAGAGGGGATCCGGTTCATCCGGTGGTCCCGTTTTCGCTCCTTGATCTCAAGGTCCTCGATGAAGTGGCGGCGCCGTTGAGGGCCCTGGTCAAATCGCTGATCGCCGCCAAGAGCATGTCCGCTCAGATCCATGAAGCGTGCAAGCGCGCATGGGTCCACAACGCGTGTGAGCAAGACGCGCTGACGCCCGGCGATGTGATGCTGCTGGACATCCGGGCGCTGTGCGACGAGCTGACCAGGCTCGGGGCGCCTGTCCTGTCGCGTCAGGCCGGTGCGCTTGGCCAGAAGATCGAGCGTTTGGTCGTCGGACTGCGTCCCCAATCGAGCCCATTCCGAGGCGTGAGCGCCTACTACTTTCCGCCATCGTCAGCGCAGCTCAACAAGTCCTTGATTGGTCCGCTGCTCAAACAGTCGGCGTACGAAAAGCTTGTCTGCAGTCGCAAGACGCACTGGGCCAAAATCGCCCTCTTGAACTCTGCATAGCATCAGCACAATGCGACGGATGCGTCGCGTGGAAAGGAACGCACCATGGCAAGCGGCCCGCCCAAAGGCACAGATTTGTCTGGCGAACTGAAAGAGGCCAAGGACGCCGTTAAAGAGCTCTCACAGTTCATCACACGCCACGTGAGTCCATTGCTTTCGAAAAACGAGAAAGATCTCGAGCTCGCGCTGAAAAGCGTCGCGCCTCCGGCTTCGGAGGGCGGAAAGGGCCTCAAGCACATCATGCAGTACATCTCCGACAGTGTGACTTTCATCGCGAACAAAATGAAGTAGTGATGTCTCGTCGGATCGCCGGCTCGCGCGTTGTGGGCCTGGCTGCACCGTGGCTGTGGCTGCACGTCGTCCTCGGCGTCCCGCAGATACCGGCAGGCGTCGCTGGCACATCGCAGGATGTACGGCACCTGCTCGATCGCGGCGACTTCGGACAGGCCGAGCAGCAGGCCCGGCGTGTGTGTGACGAGATCGAAGCGCGCGATGGGGAGCAATCGCTCGAGTTCGCCAGGGCGTCCGACCTGCTCGTCGAGGCCCTGATTCGCAATGGCAAGGCCGGGCTCCCCGAAACACTGGCGCTGGCGCAACGGGTCGTCCAATCGAAAGAGCGTCTTCTCGGAACAGATGATGGCGATGTCGCGCCGTCGCTGGACAACCTCGGCGCGGTCCATGTTCAGCGGGGCGAGTTCCGCCTGGCGATCCCGCTGCACGAACACGCCCTCTCGATTCGATCGCGCGTCTTCGGCTCCGACGATCCGGCTGTTGCCGACAGCCTCGATCGCCTGGCGCTTCCGCTGATTCGGCTTCAGCGCTTCGGCGAAGCGAAGCCCATGCTCGTTCGTGCCCAGGCGATCCGCGAGCGCAGGTCCGATGCCGAGCCGATCGCGTTGGCGCGGACGCTCGAATTGGTCGCCATGCTGAACCGCTATTCCCGCGGATACGGGTCGGCGATGCCGCCTCTCGAACGCGCACTCGTCATTCGTCGTCGTCTTTCACCCGATCATCCCGACCTCGCGCTGGCGCTCCATCTCCAGGGCGAGTTGCTGTGGCTCGGAGGAGACATCCGCGGCGCGCAGCGCACGTGGGTGGATGCCCTCGCGCTTGCCGAACGGACCGTGGCGCCTGAACATCCCCTGGTCGCGCTGCTGCTGCGCAAGCTGGCCCTGGCGTCCGCTGACATCGGCAACCTCGCGGAAGGTCGCCGTCTGCTCGAACGGGCGTTGAAGATCGGCGAGGTGTCGTTGGCGCCCTGCAACCCCGAGCTTCCAGCGCTCCTCGACGACCTCGCCAGCTCCGTCAGGGTTGACGGTGAGTATGCGGAAGCCCGCAGGCTGTACCAGCGCGCCTTGACCAGCTACGAGACGTGTCTCGGCCCCGGGCATTCACTCACGGCGACCGTCTTGCACAACCAGGCGCTTCTGGCGGCGGAGATCGGCGACTTCGTCGAGGCCGAGCGGTTGGAGCGGCGGGCGATGCGCATCTGGTCGGCCGGTCTCGGACCGAATCATCAGTACGTCGCTCGAGCCATCGACGCGCTCGCGGAAGTCGTGGCGGCGCGAGGCCAGCTCACGCGGGCAGACGCGCTCTACAAGCGCGCGCTCGACCTGAAGCGCGCAACAAGCGGCGCCGATCATCCGGACGTGGCGTTCACCTTGACGAATCGTGCGCGGAACCTCGCCAACATGGGCCGCGTGTCGGTGGCGCTCCAGGACGTCGACGAGGCGATTCGCATCTATCACCTGGCCGGCGCCGCGGATGACTCCGATCACCTGCCGCGAGTGCTGGCCCTGCGCGGCGCGATCGAACTCCGGCGCGGGAACGCCGCGTCCGCCAGACTGAGCTTCGCCGAAGCGCTGTCCGCCCGCGAGTCGATCGTCGGAAAGGAACACACTCTCACCGCGCAGTCGCGCGCCGATCGCGCCACGGTGGACTTCGCGCTCGGTGCGTACGACCAGGCGTTTGCGGACGCTCTCGACGCCGAGCGCGTGGGACGCGACCACCTGCGGTTCACCATTCGCTATCTGCCCGAGCGTCAGGCGATGGGGTACGCGGCCCAGCGGCCGCGGGGCCTCGACCTGGCACTCTCGATCCTGTCCGCCGGTCATGCGACCGATACGTCCGCGGCGATCGACGCCGTCATTCAGACGCGCGCAGTGGTGCTGGACGAGCTCGCCGCTCGTGCCCGATCCGCCGGGGGATCCGATCCAGCGCTGGTCTCCTTGCACGCGTCGGTGGTGGCCGTCCAGGAACGGTTCGCCAACCTGATGCTCCGCAGCCTGCAAGGTGAGGAATCGGTGTCGCGCGCCGTGCTCGACGAAGCGCGCCAGCAGAAAGAGGACGTGGAACGATCGCTCGCCGAGCGGAGTGCAGCGGTGCGCTCGGAGATCGCGCACGCGCGCGTCGGACTTGACGAGGTACGAGGGACGCTGCCGAAGGGCGCCGTTCTCGTATCCGTCGTTCGTTACGACCGAACGCAATTCACGACCGCCGGGCCGGCGACACTGCCGCGGATCACACCGTCCTACCTGGCCTTCGTGATCCGGGCGGACTCGACCGCCGTCGACGCGGTCCCGCTCGGCGCGGCCGCAACGCTCGAACCGATCGTCAGCGCCTGGCGCGAGGAAGCCCGCGGACGCTCGCTCGCTGCGGGGACGCCCGATCAAGCGGAGCGCGCGTACCTCACGGCGGGCACGCGACTTCGTCGCCGGCTCTGGGATCCGATCGCCGCCCGCATCGCCGGCGCCTCGCTGGTGTTCGTCGTACCGGACGGCGCCGTCAATCTCGTCAGCCTGTCTGCGTTACCAACCACAGGCGGCCGGTACCTGATCGACGACGGCCCGCGCATTCATTACTTGTCCACGGAGCGGGACCTGGTGGGAGCGGATTCGCCTTCGGCCGGTCATGGCCTGCTGGCCGTGGGCGGACCGGCGTTCGACGAGCGGATTCAACCTGCGACGATGGCTGCCGTACGGCGGTCGGCCTCGGGCTGCGAGACGCTCGCCGCGGTCCGGTTCGAACCGCTGCCTGGGTCGAAGGACGAGGTTCTCGATCTCGGGAAGCTCTGGCCGCCGGGCGCAGCCGAGAACGACCGCGCGCTGGTGTTGAGTGGAGCCTCGGCGACGGAGAGCGCGGTCAAGCGAGCCGCGGCCGGCCGGCGTGTGGTGCATCTGGCCACGCACGGATTCTTCCTGCGATCGCGGTGCGAAGACGGGCCCGCGCACACGCGCGCCGTCGGCGCGCTCGCGAGCCTGTCCTCCGGCACAGCGGCGTCAGCGGACAACCCGCTGCTCCTGTCGGGGCTCGCCTTCGCCGGCGCGAATCGACGCAGTGACGCACGACCGAACGAGGACGATGGCATCCTCACGGCAGAAGAAGTGGCCGGACTGAATCTCCAGGGCACGGAATGGGCCGTGTTGTCGGCGTGCGATACGGGCATCGGTGAGATCAAAGCCGGCGAAGGCGTGTTCGGCCTCCGCCGTGCGTTTCAGATCGCCGGCGCCCGTACCATCATCATGAGTCTCTGGTCGGTCGAAGACCGATCGACTCGACTCTGGATGCGGGCGCTCTACGAGGCGCGGTTCCAGCAGCACCTGAGCACGGCCGATGCGACCCGCGCGGCGAGCCTCCGCGTACTTCAGAGCCGGCGCGCGCAGGGGCAAAGCACGCATCCGTTCTACTGGGCGGCCTTCGTCGCCGCGGGCGACTGGCGATGAACCCGGAACGCCGGCAGGCGCCCCTCCACCCGTCGAACACACCCGCAGTCGGTTAGGAACGGCTCGCCGCGGCGTTCAAAGACGAAGGATGTTCCGACGTGGCGAGACGGCCACGTCCGGCGCCTTGACGTTGGTCAGGCGGGAGTCCAGGCGTATGTGGGTCGTCAAATGAGCGGCGAGCACAGACGCGCCTTTCAGACTTTCAGGAAGATGCGCCTGCGATATAACAGCCACACCGGAACGAAGCAGACCGCGGTGAAGCTGACCGAATAGGCAAACGCCGCCCAGCCCCGGTCAGGAATGCGCGCGAAGACGTGCTCGCTCAGAAACGTGATCACGTCGGTCTGCGTCCCGGCTGATGCGACGTGGAGGTTGCCCAACACGCCCGGGAGCAGCTCGCTGAACATGTAAGCGGCGATCGCATTCGATCCGAAGACGAGCCAGATCCAGGTCCAGCCCGTGCGCCAGCCTTTCACGTCCACGGCCCAGAACACCAGCGTCAGCAGCGCCAGCGAGTAGCCCCCTGCGACCAGCACATACGAGCTGGTCCACAGGTTCTTGTTCAGCGGAAACCAGTGTGCCCACCAGTATCCGAGCGCCAGACAGACGACGGCCGCCGCCGCCATTCCGGCTGCCTGCGCGGACATCGATCGGCGCGTCCGCAGCCAGAGGCCCGTCAGCATGCCCATCAACGCGGTGCCAATCGCCGGGAGATTGCTCAGCAGACCTTCCGGATCGCGCAGGTTGTGGTCTGGCGCGTCGCGATACAAATGATAGGGAAACAGTTGCCGATCGAGCCATGACACCAGGTTCTCGCGCACGTCCATGAACGCCACGTCCCGGCCCGGCGGGCCCGCACCGGGCACGGGTATCCATCGCAGCAGCACCCAGTAGCCGGCCAGTGCGATCACGAGCGCCGCCGCAATCGCCCACGCACGGGGCTTCCATATATAGAGGAGTGACACGGCGACATAGCAGACCGCAATGCGCTGCAGCACGCCGTAGAAGCGCATGTGCTCCAGCTCGAAGAACGGGAAGCTGTTGACGACGACGCCGAGGACGCAGAGGATCGCGGCCCGCTGCATCGTGTGGCGAACGATCTGGCCGCGCGTCGCGCCGCGAGCAAGCCGGCTTTCGATCGCGAACACCGCCGATATCCCCATCACGAAGACGAAGGTGGGAAAGACGAGGTCCGTGGCGGTCAGGCCATTCCACTCGGCGTGGTTCATGAAGCCCCACGACCCGTCGCCGCCATTGTTGTTGACCATGATCATGAAGGCGATCGTGATCCCGCGGGCGACGTCGAGGGACAGGAGCCTCGGGCCAGGCCCGGGCAGGCGTGCGATGTTCGCGGACAGTGTCTGTGTCATGGCAAATGGCGTCGGAAAGAGATGGACACAGTTAGAAGCCCTTTTATAAACTATTTTTCAAAGTATGCCTGATCCGCGGGTTTCCCCCGGCGCCTCGGGCTCCCACGCCGGCGACCCGCGTCACGCAACCCATCTCCGCAGTCTGAACCTCGATCGGGTCCTGTCGGTGGCGATGGATCAGGCAGGCACGTTCACCCGTGCGGAGCTGAGCGACGCCACTGGTCTGTCCGGGCCGACGGTGGGCAGCCTCGCCGCCCATCTCATTCGGGCGGGGCTGATCACCGATCTCGGAACCGGCCGTTCGCGCGGCGGACGAAAACCGTCCCTGATGGAATTCAACAGCCGCCACGGCTTTGTCGCGGGCATCGATCTGGGTCCGACCCGCACGCGGCTGGCCATCGCGGACCTGCGTGCCAACCTCGTCGCGCACCACATCGTGTCGACGCCGACGCAGTTGCCCCCCGAGGGACTGCTGACGTTCGTGGCCACCGCCCTCCGCACCCTGGCGCGCGAGCATCACGTCCCTTACGAACGCATCCGTGTGGTCACGGCAGGCGTCCCCGGTCCGGTGAATCTCGAGAGCGGCACCGTCGCGTTTGCGCCGAATCTTCCGGGCTGGCGTGACGTCGCGGTGCTCTCGATTCTTCAGGGCGCGCTCGACACGACCATTGTCGTCGAGAACGACGTCAACCTCGCGCTGCTCGGCGAGCGGTGGCGCGGCGTCGCGCGCGGCCACGACACCTGCGCCTTCATCTTCGTCGGAACCGGGTTTGGCGCGGCGTTCCTGATCAACGGGCGGCTTCATCACGGGCACCATTACATGGCCGGAGAGATCGGGCTGATGTGCATGGGGATCGAGTTCGCGGACGTCGACGTCGGATCGCGCGGCAATCTCGAGACGCTGGCGGGGCTCGACGCGCTCCGCGCGCGCTGGCCGGACGCGAAAAAGGAGGACCCCGCGCACTGGGTCATCGACCTGATGGCCGCGGCCGACGCGGGCGACGCGGCGGCGCAGCGCGCCGTTCACGACACGGCACGCTTGATCGGCATCGCCGTCGCGAATGTCGGAACGGTGGTGGATCCCTCGATCATCGTGCTGGGCGGCGCCATGTTCGCGCAGGCGCCTCGTCTCGTCGAGCTCGTGCGCGGCGTCGTCCACAAGCAGACGCGGACGTCGTTCGACATCGTGCTCTCGGAGCTGGGCAAAGAGGCGCCGCTCGCGGGCTGCCTGCTGGTCGCGTCCGCCGAGGTGCGCGCGCAGCTGCGGCGCCAGTTCAGCGGAACGGCGGCCGCGGCGAACGTGCTGGCGTGACCGCTATTCGCACTCGCGCATCCTGCGCAATCTCGATCACCTGATCGGCCTTGACCTTCTCGCGGCGTGACGTCGTGCCGTCGGGCCACGTCACGTCGATCGCGTCGACGGTGTCCGAGGTGCCGAGGCCGAAATGCTGGCGCATGTCGTGCTGCGACAGATAGCTGGTGCCGCTCTGCACCAGGCCTTTCTGGACGACCGCTCCGGTCCTGACGCTCACGATCGCGCCGATCGCGTCGGTGTTCGGCGCCGACCCTCGAAGCTTCACGATCAGCCAGTGGCCGCGTCCCGCCAGCTCGTTGTGGAGGATCTGGGGCGCGCCGTCGAGGTCGTTGATCACGACGTCCACGCCGCCGTCGTTGTCGATGTCGCCGATCGCGAGGCCCCGGCTCACGCGCTCTTCGGTCAGCGCCGGCCCGTACTTCGCCGCCACTTCGTCGAACGTGCCGTCGCCGCGATTGTGATAGAGCAGCTTGCGCTGGCGATACCCCGCTGACGCGCCCAGGCGCGCGCGATCCAGCTGCGGATACACGTGGCCGTTCACGGCGATCAGGTCCAGCCACGTGTCGTTGTCGTAATCGAAAAAGGCGTTGCCCCAGCCAACGTAGGGAAGACTGACGGCGGCGGTGCGGGAGCGGAACGACACGTCGGAGAAGTGGTCTCCGTCGTTGCGATAAAACGCGTTGTATTCCTCCGCGAAGTTGGTGACGTGCAGGCTGAAGCGTCCGCTGTGGTCGTAGTCGCCCAGCGCGATCCCCATGCTCCCCTGTTCGCTGCCGTCCTCGCTGACCGCGACGCCCATGGGAAATCCCACTTCCTTGAACGTGCCGTCCTTCTGGTTCAGGTAGAGAAAGTTTGCATTCGAGTCGTTGCCGACGTAGAGGTCGGGCCAGCCGTCGCCGTTGGCGTCGAACCACGCGATGCCGAGGCCGAAGGA
>Ga0066903_100000733_pt1 | contig 21913 bp, 18 predicted proteins | sample PanSoiMetaGPlot1_FD_67491 | JGI IMG/M metagenome (GOLD analysis project Ga0066903, IMG submission 67491) | Tropical forest soil microbial communities from Panama analyzed to predict greenhouse gas emissions - Panama Soil - Plot 1 (version 2) | ecosystem: Environmental > Terrestrial > Soil >... | reverse complement strand
TGAAGTTCGCCTACTCCGGACGCAAGCAGAAGAAGCGTCAGTACCGAAGCCTTTGGATCGTGCGTATTGGGGCAGCCGCGAAGCTGAATGGAATGAGCTACAACCAGTTCATCCACGGTTTGAAGCAGGCAGGTATCGAACTGGATCGCAAGATCCTGGCCGATCTGGCGGTTCATGATCCCGGCGCGTTTAGCCGCCTCGCCGAACAGGCGAAGGGCGCCATCGGCGGGGCAGCGTAAATCAGCTCTCAGGTTTCAGTCGTCAGCAATCAGACTCATTCGTCAGCTCTCGGCTTTCAGTCGTCAGCTTTCGATAATGGCGGGACGAGCGAGCTCGTCTGCAGCAGAATTGTCATTTCGAGCGACTGCGCGTAATCAGAGTGGACGACAGCTGCGGTTGGATTTGTGAAATCGAACTGCGGATCCCTCGCTTTGCTCGGGATGACAGACCGTGACTGGGGAGCAAGTCGCGAAGCAGAAATGCCATACACCGTTCCTAAGTTGACGCAGTTCGACGCCGCCGCACTCGAAAAGGCGGCGAAGGACCTCCTCTCCGCGTTAGAACAGGAATCGGCTGCCGTTGGGAGCGAGTCTGACTACAAGACGTTCCGCGATCGCTGGGTGGCTCGCAAGAACGGCGTGGTCACCTTGCTCAACGATCAGTGGCTGAAGGCTGCGCCGAAGGACGCTAAGCGCGAAGTCGGCCAACGTGTAAACGAACTGAAGGCGAGAGTCGAGCAGACTGTAGACGCGACGATTGAACGATTAAAGGGCGGTGCTTCCGAATCGCGATTGGCGGCCGAGCGTGTGGACATTACTCTGCCGGGTATTCGTCATCCTCTCGGCGCCGAGCATCCCGTCATCAAGACGATGAACGAGATCATCTCCGTCTTCCGCAATCTCGGCTATTCAGTAGAACTTGGTCCGGAGATTGAGACCGACTATTACAACTTCGAGGCGCTAAACTTTCCGCCGAATCATCCTGCACGCGATACGCAAGACACGCTGTTCATCGCCAACCAGGAATCGAAACCGCTACGCGAGCGATTACTGCTGCGCACGCATACGTCCCCAGTGCAAATTCGCAGCATGGAGAAGCTGAAGCCGCCGCTAAGAGTGGTATGCCCGGGAAAAGTTCACCGCAATGACGCGCCCGACGCAACGCATTCGCCTATCTTCCATCAAGTGGAAGGTCTTGCGATTGATACCAACATCACGTTCTGCGATCTGAAAGGGACGCTCGATCACGCGATGAAGGCACTGTTTGGCTCGAGCGTGAAGACGCGTTTTTACCCATCGTTCTTCCCTTTCACCGAGCCGAGCGCGGACGTGCAAATCAGCTGTATTTTCTGCGGAGGCAAGGGCACACGAGACGGCGCTCCCTGTCGCAACTGCAAAGCTAGTGGTTGGATCGAACTCTTGGGCTGTGGCATGGTCGATCCGAATGTGTATGGATTCGTCGGTTACGATCCAAAGAAAGTTTCGGGATTCGCCTTCGGTATGGGCGTCGAGCGCATCGCTATTCTGAAGTACGGCGTCGATGATATTCAGTTGTTCTTCAATGGCGATGTGAGGTTTTTGGAGCAATTTATTCAGTGATTCTCTTTCTTACACACACCAGATGAGATCGCGTCTCAAAGTTGGGCTGGCTTTTACGGGCATGGTGTTGTCCAACCTGTGTGCGATGCTCGGATTGGTGTTCTACGTCCTGGAACATCCGAGAGATCTAGTTCCACGTTGGATCCCGATTTCGATGGTGTGCTTCTTCATATTGACCTTCTTAGGGTACTGGGGCACCGTTCGACGGTCAGCTCAAAAGATGGCGAACGAAGAAACATCTGAACAGAGAGTTCAACGGCGCAGATGGATAGCAGTAGGGCTGAAGTTTGGGTTGGTTTTTTATATCGTAGCTCTCCTGAATGGGATTCTACTGATAATGGAGCATGAGCTTCCTTTGAAATATGCGGGCGTTGGCCTAACTGTTGATATCTTGCTGATTCTGGGTTTCTGGAAATCGCTAAGAAAATTGCAGCAGCTTGAGCTGGACGATCACGCCTCACTGGGATCATCCCCGCAATGAAATTATCACCACAATGGATTCGCGACTTCGTTGACGTTCCCGTCGACAACCATCGGCTTGCGGATGCACTCACGCTTGCTGGCATCGCCGTCGAAGGAGTCTCCGGCCAAGCTGATTCGACTGTCTTCGAGATGGAGATTACGACGAACCGTCCCGACGCCATGAATCACTATGGGGTCGCCCGAGAAGCATCTGCGCTCTACGATCTGCCTTTGAAGACCGTTGAACCCAAACTGCCCCCAGCAATGGGCAAGGCAGACGTCCAGATCAGCATTGAAGAACCTGATCTATGCGCACGCTTCACGGGGCGTGTAATTCGTAATGTCAGGGTTAAGCCCTCCGCGCAAGCAGTGGCACAACGCTTGACGCTCATCGATCAACGTCCGATCAACAACGCCGTAGACGCTACGAACTACACCCTGTGGGAGATGGGTAAGCCGACGCATGTCTTCGATCTTGACTTACTCGAGGGCGGTCGCATCGTGGTTCGGCGCGCCAAAGACGGCGAAAAACTCAAGACTCTCGATGGTGTGGAGCGCAAGCTGACCAGCGAAGATCTTGTCGTCGCCGACGCGGTGAAAGCTGTGGGTCTCGCCGGAACCATGGGCGGATTCGACACGATGATCACGGACAAGACCCGCAATGTCCTGATCGAGTCCGCATGGTGGGATCCCGTCACGGTTCGCAAGATGTCACGCCGTCACGGCCTGCACACCGATGCGTCGCATCGCTTTGAACGAGGGGCGGATTTTGAGTCGACGGTTCTTTCCTGCAACCGTGTGGCGGAACTCATCCTGCAATCGGGTGGTGGTGAACTGCGTGGCGAAGTAATCGATGTAATCGCTCGCCAGCTCGATCAAGCACCGATCAGCCTTCGACTGGGCGAAGTCCATCGCATTCTAGGTGAGGATCTGCCTGCACACGAAGTTTTACGAATCCTCCGGCATCTTGGATTCGAATTGCTTCCGGAACCTGCCATGGACGAATTCATGGTCCGTGTTCCAGCGTGGCGCATGGACGTTGAACGGGAAATCGATCTCATCGAAGAGGTCGCCCGCTTACACGGATATGACAAATTCGCCAACAGATTGCCGGCATTCGTTGGTTCCGTGGTTGATCAACCCGACGCCGCAAAGGACGACAAGCTTCGCTCAACTCTGCTGGCACTCGGTTACAACGAAGCCATCTCGATGACGTTCATCTCGCATGCGGAAGCCGAACAGTTTTCGACGAGTCGCGTCATCGAATTGGCAAACCCGCTCAGTGAAGAAGCATCGGTCATGCGCAGTTCAATGGTGCCGGGCATGGTGAACATGCTTGCCTACAATTTGAATCGCGGCAGCGAAGATGTACGACTGTTCGAAGCCGGCAACGTATTCGAAGCAACCGGAAATTCCACAGTTGAGTTGAAGCGAATCTGTTTCGGTGCAACTGGCAGCGCCGTGGCCACTGGAGTTCATGAGGCGCCCCGTCCATTTTCATTCTTCGATGCAAAAGGCGATATCGATAATCTGCTCAGTGCTTTTCAGCACAGTGCCCTGATTTTTGACGCTCAGACCGCCGACTACTATCATCCCGGACGGTCCGCCCGTGCGGTGATGGACGGCAACGTGGTCGCACAGTTCGGACAGCTACATCCGGATGTCGCCGCGACTCGCAAGTTGCGCCAGGAAACATTCGTTGGAGAGCTCTATCTGGATGTTCTTTACCGAAACGGCCTGCGCGATGTCCGTTACCGTTCTCTGCCAAAGTATCCCGCAGTGCAACGCGATTTTTCGTTCGTGTTTTCGGACGGTGTTTCGTTTGAAGACATGCACCGTACGGTAATGTCGTTACGGGTGGCGGAGCTACGAAGCCTGGTTCCTGCAGAGATTTTTCGGGGCGGGAACGTTCCAGCAGGTAAGTATTCCCTGCTCTTGCGAGCGACCCTGCAAGCTGACGATCGCACCCTGAGAGAGGACGAAGTTGCGCGATGGTCAGCCCAGATCATCGCAACGCTCGAGAAACTTGGAGGCACGATTCGGGCGGGATCCTAGCGACTTGCAGTCCTTCTTCTACTGTTCCAATGGCCCTATTTTCCCAAAAAATAACGTGGTACTCTCTTGACCGCTTGATTGGAGGCCCTCCCCCAGTGTTCAAACGCTCTTTCTCTGCATTTGTCCTTTGCTCTGCTTTGGTCCTAACTACATCCATCAATTCCTCAGCTGCAAATTGGAAGAAGTTGAGTCCCGTGGATTCGCCATCCGCTCGCGTTTCGCCGATGATGGCGTACGACCCCGTCAGCCAGAAAGTTGTGCTCTTCGGCGGTGTTAATACTCAATATCTAAGCGACACCTGGACCTTTGACGGAGTCAACTGGACACAGGAACACCCGGCTTCGTCACCTCCTGCGCGTACCAGCGGAAACATGGCTTACGACCGAGTCAGCCGCATGCTGGTGCTTTTTGGTGGGTATGCCGGCAATGGACAATACCTAAGAGACACGTGGCTGTGGGATGGAGCCACATCGAGCTGGATTGAAACAAACCCGAGATTCGCACCCACGGCGGTGACTGCGCCTCTGGTCTTCACCGACCCGAAGACCGGTCATGCTATGACCTGGGGTGGCTTTGACGGACACCTGTATCAGAGCACCACATGGCTTTGGACGGGAACGAGTTGGCGTAATTTGCGAATCAGCAACGCGCCATTTGCACGCAGCTGCTCGATGTATGGCTACGACCCAGTGCTGCAATCCGTCGTACTGTTCGCGGGCTTGAGCGACGGCAATCCCACCAACACATGGACGTGGGATGGGACCAGCTGGAACCTGCAAAATCCCCAGGTGCAGCCGCCTTATCGCTACTGCGGTGCGGGCGCTTATGATCGCGCGATGAATGGGGTAGTTGGGTTTGGTGGCGGCGTCGGCGGACCGGACCTCAACGATACTTGGTTGTGGGATGGGACGAATTGGCAATCGGTGCTCGTCAATCACCGTCCACCGCCGCGCGAAGGCGCCGGTATGACATTCGATACGGACCTGGGACACATCATTCTGTTTGGCGGATTGCAGAATTCAAAGACTGTGCTCAACGACACATGGGAGCTGTTGCCCTAACCGTCCGCTTAACAATCGTGGGTCGCGCAGGACCAGGTGCGGCCTTAAGATATCGCGCCCAAGTGTGCTAACCTGACCAACCATGGCGGACGTTGCCTTCCAACCAAAACATTTCTTGAGCGATAAGGTTGCTCATTTTACGGAATCCGTCATCCGTGAGATGACCCGCCAGGCAATGCTGTATGGCGCGGTGAACCTTGCCCAGGGATTCCCCGACTTTCCCGCTCCCGCTGAAATCAAACGCGCAGCGCAGGAAGCGGTGGCGAATGACGTCAATCAATACGCCATCACCTGGGGTGCTAAGAATCTGCGCAATGCAATTGCGCGGCAGATGAAGGAATGGCAGGGCATACCCGTTGATCCCGAGACTCAGATCACGGTGTGCTGCGGTTCAACCGAGGCCATGATCTCGACGTTGCTGGCAGTATGCAACGCAGGCGATGAAGTCGTCATATTCGAACCCTTCTACGAAAACTACGGGCCAGACTCGGTTCTCTCCGGCGCAAAGCCGCGATTCGTAAAGCTTCGCCCGCCGTCCGATCCTGAGGGCGAATGGACCTTTGATGAGCGAGAGCTGCGTTCCGCGTTTCACGATCACACAAAGGCCATCATCCTGAACACGCCGAACAATCCGACGGGCAAGGTGTTCACGAGGGCGGAACTCGAACTCATTCGCGATCTTTGCCTGAAATTCAACGTCATCGCCATTACTGACGAAATCTACGAACATATTCTCTACGACGACACAAAGCACATCTCTATCGCGAGCCTCGATGGAATGGGCGATCGGACCGTCACGATTAATGGCTTGTCGAAGAGCTACAGCGTGACTGGATGGCGTGTAGGGTGGGCGGTTGGTCCACCGAGCGTTACAGGTGCAATACGAAAAGTGCACGACTTCTTGACCGTCGGTGCCCCGGCACCGTTGCAGGAAGCTGGCGCTGCGGCTCTTGGCTTGCCAAACGCGTACTATGAAAATCTCGCATACGGATACCGCACCCGCCGTGATCATCTTATGCCAGCACTGACAGAAGCAGGCTTCCGCTGTTTTCGTCCGCGCGGCGCCTACTACGTGATGACCGACATTAATGCCTTTGGATTCTCAGACGACGTGACGTTTACGAAGTATCTGGTCAAAGAGATTGGCGTAGCGGCAGTGCCGGGTTCGAGTTTCTACAACGATCCGAAGGACGGCGCGAGCCAGGTTCGGTTTGCGTTCTGCAAGCGTGAAGAGACTTTGGATGAGGCTGGAAGGCGACTTCTCAAGCTGAAGAAGTAAGTCTTCGAATGTGAGTGACATGCCTGCGTGAACTTCTGAATAAGGCTGCCTTCCCAGAAATCCAGACTCTGCCCACCGCATTCTGAGTTATACTGCGCTTCAGGTTCGAAATTTCTCCGAGGAAAGAAGTTCACCATGTCCGTCAAGCTGGATGAAGAGGTGTCTGCCCAGGTTCCTGCAGACGATTTTCAGGCTCTTGAAGAGAAGATCTATCGCACTATCGAGCTGTATAAGTCCGCTAAGGAAGCTCGAACCGCGGCCGAACGCGATGTGGTTCGCCTGCGCGAGCAACTGGAGGAGCGCGAAGAAGAGGTAGAGACGCTCCGTCGCGAGATGGTTAAGCTACGCAAGGAACGGGAAGAGGTGCGCGGCCGGGTAGAAAAGATGCTGCAGCAGATTGACAGTATCGCTGAGGAGCAGGCGGCCAGCTAAGTCCGAACCGGATGCCAGTCGGGGACTGGAGTAAATGTTTATGAGTTCTGTCACGAAACAAAATCAGCCTAAGAACGTGACTACCAACTCCGTGCGCGTAGAGATTTTTGATCAGGCGTACAACTTGCGCGGATCCGATCCCGATTACATCATGAAATTGGCAGAGTATGTCGATGCCAAAATGCGCGCGGTCTCAGAGCAGACCCACACCGTGGATACGGCGCGCCTGGCGGTTCTTGCCGCTCTGAATATCGCGGACGAGTACCATCTGCTGAAGCGCAAACAAGAAGGCAGATCGAGCGACTACATGCAGCGCGCACACCAGTTGTCCGATGCGCTGGATGAAGTTCTGGCCGGAGACAAGCGGCGCGCGAGCTGACTGGGGCGTGAAAAATCTGGTGACTTCGGTGCAAGCCAAGTACCATCTTTTTCGGCGTTGCCCCTTGCCAATCCTGGTGGATTTCCCCTAGCATCCAATCTGTAGCCGGCCTACCAGGTTGGTGATGGTGGTAACCGATTTTTGAACCAACACCGAATGAACGGGGACTCGACTCGAAAATTCGATCCGGTGTGCAACGTTCCGCCATGCGGAAATGCCTAATGGGTCTCGGCGGGTTCCCACCGTCAACGACGGGTTCATTCTCGGCCTACCACACGGCTGAGTGGGTCGGCTTATTCCTGCATCTAACTAAATAGTGTTCCCCCAACTGTTTCATATCGGCAGTTTCAGCTTACCCACATATGGGCTTCTGGTCGCTTCGGGGGTTCTCCTCGGGCTTTGGATCAGCGTTCGTAACTCCGCAAAACAAGGCATCGATCCCGATGACGCGTGGAACCTGGGCATCATCGTCGTGCTGTGCGGAATTATCGGGGCAAAGGTTCTCTACATCGTCAACGATTGGAGCTACTACACAGCAAATCCGCGTGAGATTTTCAGCATAGGTACGCTGCAAGCGGGCGGCGTCTTCTCGGGAGGACTGCTGGCAGCTTTTGCGGCTGCAGCATGGTATGTCCGCAAAAAGCGCATGCCGCCGCTGGGTACATGTGATGCCTTTGCTCCTGGCCTGGCAATTGGACATGCTATTGGCCGAGTAGGATGTTTCGCCGCCGGTTGTTGCTGGGGAAAGCCAACCCACGCCTTCTGGGGAGTGACCTTCACGAATCCCTTGGCTCACGCATGGGTCGGAACGCCGCTGAATGAAGCGCTCGAGCCAACACAGCTATTTGAAGCGGTGGTCGAGTTGGCAAATTTCTTTGTTCTTAGCTGGATGCTCAAGCGCCGGAAGTTCGAAGGACAAGTCTTCGGAGCCTACCTGATTCTTTACGGCGTAGCGCGTTACTTCCTGGAGTTCCTGCGGGGAGACCCAGGACGCGGTTCAGTTTTTGGCGGGATTATGACCGGCACACAATTGATCTCGATCGGCTTGGTTGTTACCGGTGGGCTGATCTGGTGGCTGCGGAGCGGAGCCACGAAGAGTGTGTCGGTTCAAACCGCTAGATAATTCCGCCTCGTGATTCGGGAGATCGATTCCTACCTTTGCTATCCTGAGCCACGGTTCTTACGGTGGCAGATTTCCCAAAAACCTTTATTGCGTCGCCCGAAGACGCTGGCAAGCGGCTCGATCAGTTCCTGGTCACGCAGTTGACTGAAACCAGCCGGGCCCGCTTGCAGTTGCTGATCTCCGAAGGAAAAATCCTGGTCAACGATGCCCTAGCGAAGACATCTCTCCGCTTGAAAGGCGGAGAGCGGATTGAAGTACTCGGAGAACCGCAGGCACCGCCTTTGCGGGCGATTCCAGAAGACATTCCATTGGACGTGGTTTACGAAGACGAAGATTTGGCCGTGATCAACAAGCCGGCGGGAATGATGGTCCATGCTGGCGCGGGAGCAACCGATGATGAACGAAATCGAGGAACGCTGGTCAATGCGCTATTGCACCGCTTTCAGACGCTCTCGGCAGTCGGTGGTGAGCTGCGACCTGGTATCGTGCACCGGCTCGACAAGGAAACAAGTGGATTGATCATCGTTGCCAAGAACGATGCGGCACATCGCAAGCTAGCAGTCCAATTCTCACGCCGCCAGGTGAAGAAGACATACATGGCATTGGTGCACGGCTGGGTGAAGCCAAACGCAGGGACCATTCAGGGCCGGATCAGCCGCGATCCCGCTCGCCGCACGCGCATGACAACCAAGGGATTCGCCGGGCGGGAGGCGATTTCGCATTACAAGGTGCAGCGACGAATCGAGTCAGGATTTGGAAAATTTACTCTGCTCGAAGTTCGCATCGACACAGGACGCACGCATCAGATTCGCGTCCACTTGGCATCGATCGGGCATCCCATCGTGGGAGATACGCTCTACGGAGCTCCGGCTGAGGTGCGATCCCTGAAGAAGGGCAAGCTCTCGCTACGGCGGAACTTCCTCCACGCTATGTCCTTGGAATTGCAACATCCTCAAAGCGGAAAGGATCTGGCTTTTGCGCGGCCCATTCCACAAGAACTGGGAGAATTTCTGAAAGCCGTCGAGACTACATAGTCAGGACCAGATCAGCTACAAGGGCCTGAACAACGCTGTTTCCGGGGACTAACCCGGACGGATATAATGAAGGCAATCCCATGAGCCTGCGTGGTTTCATCATAGGTTTGTCCAGCCTTGCTCTGCTTGTGCCCGCGTTGAAGGCCCAGAGCGCCGACCACGATCTGCCAGCCGCGCCATCTACGGCGCAGCAATCACAGCAAGCGCCGAAACCGTCTGCCACCACACCGAAACCTGCAGATCCCCCGCAAACGCAGAGTGAGCCTGCAAAGGCAGGACCCAGCGAGCCAGCGCAGAGTTCGCCAACGGAAACAGCGGAGCCTGCTGCTGCAGCGGCGCCAAAGTCGAATGCCGCTGTCGCGACTTCCGCGCCGGCATCTTCTACGGATGATCAGGCAGAAACTACTATTCGTCGGTTTGTCAACGAAGTGAACGTGGTTTTCACCGTCACCGATAAGCACGGGCGATATGTAAAGGATTTAAGGAAAAATGATTTCAAGGTAATCGACGATAGCCAGCCGGCTTCGGAAATTCGAAGCTTTCACAGCGAAACCGATCTGCCTCTGCAAGTCGGACTACTGGTCGACGCCAGCAACTCTGTTCGTGATCGCTTCAAGTTCGAGCAGGAATCAGCAATTGAGTTCCTGAATCAGACTGTGCGTCCGAAGTATGACAAAGCGTTTGTGCTCGGTTTTGACGTCACGGCGGATCTCACACAAGATTTCACCGACAATACGGAAGCCCTGTCGCGCGGGGTTCGTGCATTACGCCCCGGTGGCGGTACAGCCATGTATGACGCCCTATACAAAGCCTGCCGCGACAAATTATTGAAGGCTGCAGAAACCCAAACTGGACCAGCTCGCCGGGCTGTGATCCTGCTGAGTGATGGGGACGACAATCAGAGTCGTGTTACACGCGAAGAGGCGATTGAAATGGCACAACGGGCTGAGGTCGTTGTCTATACCATCAGTACCAATGTGACTGGCGCGCGCGGAAAATACGACAAAGTCCTGGAGCGGATTGCCGAAGCCACAGGAGGCCGGGCTTTTTTTCCGTTTCAGCTGACTGATGTCGCCAATGCTTTTGCAGAGATTCAGGACGAGTTGCGCAGCCAGTACGCCATCTCGTACAAGCCAGCTGAATTCAAAACGGATGGCCGCTATCGCACTATCGAAATCCTCGCACAAAATCACAAGAACCTGCGTGTGCGCAGCCGCCGCGGCTACTATGCGCCATCCGAATAGCTGATGACGACAGGTTATTCGGGCACTCCGCTTCCCAGGAAACTTGGCCTGAAAGACCAGCTCCGCATTGCTCTGGTGGGCATGCCTGCCGATGTGAAGGCAGAGCTGAAAGAGGCCCTCGCGACTTGTCAGACAGCCAAGAGCAGCCTTGACTTTGCCATGGTCTTCACTAAGAGGCAGGCGGACCTAAAGAAGCAGTTCAGCATCATTGGCAAACAGCTCGCGCCCGCGGGCATGCTATGGATCAGTTGGCCGAAGAAAGCCTCGGGCGTGGCTACCGACCTAGATGAAAATGTTGTTCGCGAGATTGGGCTAGCCGCCGGACTCGTCGATGTGAAGGTCTGCGCCGTGAATGAAATCTGGTCAGGCCTAAAGTTCGTGATTCGACTGAAAGACAGAAAGTAGGAAAAACCAGTCGTCAGCTTCAAGTCACCAGCTTTCCGTCGTCAGCTGTCAGTCTTCAATCGTTAGCTGTCAGACTCAGTCGTCAGCTTACTTCCCTGTCCCTGTCAGTGTGACCATCTGCGGGTTGAAGGCCGCGTTGTGTGTCACCGTTGCCGCACCCTTGACAATTCCGACCGCGCTCGGCGTAAACGTTACAGTGAAGGTGCAATGTCCGTGAGGAGCCAGCGAACTGCCGCACGGAGAAGTTCCTCCCGGCACCGCCATGTAATCACCGCTACCTGAGATTCCGTTGATGGTGAGGAATGAAGTTTGATTGTTCGTCATTGTCACTGTCTGCGGTGAACTCGTCGTGCCGACTGTCTGGTCGACAAAGGTCAATGCCGTTGGCGAAAAGCTGACGGGCAGGATGGCTGTACCCTGCAGATTGAAAACCTGCTGATTTACCGGAGCGGTATCGGTAATCACCGCGGCACCGACGATTTTTCCTGCCAGCGTCGGCGTGAATGTGACACTCATTGTGCAAGAAGCTCCCGCTGCCAAAGTACCACCGCAAGGAGTTGATCCGGCACCCTGAGCTGCATAGTTGCCGCTCGCGGTAAGAGATGAGATCGTGAGCGAACTCGCGCTCACATTCTTGACTGTCACGACCTTCACCGGACTGATCGTTCCCACCACTTGATTAGTAAAGCTTGCATTGGGTGGAGTGAAAGTAAGTGGTGGCGTTGAACCCCCGGTACCGGTTCCCGACAGCCCGACTTCTTGCGGGCTGAACGGAGCGTTGTGAGTGACGGTGAGTGCGCCGCTAATTGCTCCTGCAGCCGTAGGCTTGAAGGATACCGACATCGTACATTTTGCTTTTGCCGCCAGACTAGTCGTGCAGGGAGTGGCTCCGCTGCCCACAGCCGTGTAATTTCCGCTCGCTGCAAAACTGAATGTAAGTGTGGTGCTTTGATTGTTCGTTAGCGTAACTGTCTTCGGAGAGCTTGTATTCCCAACCGGCACCGATCCGAACGAGAGGCTTGCCGGCGCCATCGTTACCGCAGTGGTCCCGATCCCGCTGAGGGCGATCACCTGTGGTGAATCGGGAGAGCTGTCATTGATTGCGACAGCTCCCGTAATCGTCCCTGCTGTAGTTGGAGTGAACGTGACGTTGATCTTGCAACTCGCACCCGCATTGAGTGTTGGTGGACAATTTGTAACCTCAGCAAAGTTGCCGCTGGCCGTGATCGAAGAAATCGAAACTGCCGTTGTACCGTTGTTCTTCACCGTAACCACTTTCACGGCGCTCGTGGTGCCTATGACCTGCGCCGGAAAACTCACCGATAACGGTGTTGGCGTCACAATAGGATGATTGGCAACGTAGAAGGTCCTTGCTGCATAGGCTGCGCAGGCAGCACCATTGGGGAAGTTTTCTACGAACACTTGGAAGCCACCTGGAACCGCGAAATCAGCACTCGTCATCGCAACGGTCAAGGTATTGGCGTTTACAAAGGTGGATGTGCGGAATACGCCATTGATAAACACAAGGCTTCCCGACGTGAACCCTGTTCCGTTGATGGCTAGTGTCAGATTGCCGGCGCCCGCGACTGCCGCCGCCGGAACCAGGCTGGTCATGGTCAGGACAGGGGACGCGGTATTGTAATCCGACGTGACGTAAATCTCGTCAGCGACGGTCAAGTTCTGCGGATTTCCCGTCCCCGAGAGATCGTGCTGCCAGCCGGTGAAAGTCCACCCCGAAGCTGCTGTCTGGTTGAAGGAGAGCAAGCTACCGCTGTCATAGAATCCATCACCGGTTGGCGATCCGGGCGTAACGTCGATACTGCCTGCGCACGATTGGTTTGGCCAATCCAGCAGTTGAAACTGCCCGTTCAGGTTGGCCGTGTATGTCGTGCTCGCCGAAGGCAATGTGACATTGTGAGTAGATGAACCTCCATCGTTCCAACTTACCCAGGGATAGCGGAATGTGGTGCTCCAGGGAAGTTGTGGATCGTAAACGCCGATACTGTGACTCGATCCTGATGTCCAACCTGCGTCGTACGCGGAGGAGAAATTCTTTGGTGCGTACCAGAAGCCCCCATCGACCAAGACTCCGAGTCCCGGATCTGCAAGGTTCGTTGTCACCTGGTATACGGGAGACGAGGTGAAGTACCCAGTCATGTTGATGGGATTTCCGTCATCCGGTGCATTGAAGTTCTTGGGATTGGCGCTCAATGCATACGGCAACCAGAAGGGCGAGTTGAAGAATCCGTAAAAGTTCTGCCCAGCATTGGGAGTGGCTTGCAGCGAAACCGGCTGTCGCGCGACATAGTACACGCCAGTGCCACCGGGATATGACTGAGCGCTGGGAGTGGCGACAATTGTCCCGGAATTCGCTGGAAATACGGCGGCGGTGTACGGCACGAGCTTGATGAAATTGGCGCTATAGACCGTGACCGCCGGCAAGTTCGCCGGTTGAGAAATCAGTCCATTTCCAGGCAAGACAGTAATCGAATGGCTGGCAGCAACGTCGTCGCTCCAGCGTCCGTAAACATACGGAGTTCCACCTACTGTCTGCACGCTGTTTGAGGCAGCTAACGTGTGGGTTGAATCCAGCGGCCAGTTGAAAGTCTGAGGAGTAGTAATGGTTGTGCCATCGACGGTCACCTGAAGGCCGGGAGGATTGGATGTAACGGTCACTGTAGCCGGAGGTGCACCATAGAGCCGTTTGATTGAATCGCCATCGCCGGCGCTGTACGCGGTGAAGGCGGTCAGCGGAATGCCAGGCGGAATGGTTTCAATCGTAGTTCCACCATTCTTGGTGAATGCCGTCGGGTAGTACTGCATGATCGAGGCGTAGTCGTAGAGGCCGAGAGGCTCGGCGGCCTCCTGAACTTTGTCAAAGTTGATCTGCTCGATTTTGATGATGTTGTTGTAATTGACGCTGATGTACGTGTCACGATCGGCGCGGGACTGCTCATGCCAGAGACCGACGGCGTGTCCCATCTCGTGCAATTGGTTCGCGCAGTCGATGGAGCCCCAGATCTCCTGTTCCCCGCCTACACGTCCGATATAGGAATTGCAGACGCCGCTGTGATCATTCGGATCAAGATTGAAGTCGACCCAATCTGCTTCGGTGGTACGCGGGACCCACTGTAACAATCCCGGGAATGTAGCGTTAAAAGTGTTGATGGAATCGACGACCTTCTGATCACCTGAGGTGATTGTGTAAGGCACTTGATAGACGCTGCCAACTTTGGGCCACAAATACTGGTTGTATCCGTATCCCAAGCCAAAACCACCCACACCAGTCGTAATTTCCTGAACATGATCGAGAGCGATATCGCCTTCGAAAATCCTGTGGCCCTTTGTCACCTTGTAGGTGACAACACGTCCGCGAAAAAGGCCTTTCCGGACAACGGGCGTCTGCGCAAGCGCAAAACCGCAGAAGGTAACAATGAGAGTTCCAAGAACAGCAGATCGACGGGCAAGGGTCAACACAGGCGTCCTCCTGCGGAGCCACACGTTGGGAATTCTAGGGACCAGTCAAATGGGCGAGGAGCAAGAGGGGAGGATGCCCATCCGAGTTCTCGACAGTTTAATGCGAAATCTTCCGAAAGATGTAGCGAAAATAGTTCAGTCGGTTCGGCGAAGAAGGACAATTGCTAGGGCCGATAGTACTCTTTCGCCTTGTCTTGTCTAAGACGCGTGACGCCGATCACTTCAGGTTACTCGGTTACCGCGACACTACTGGTCCTGCGTCGCGATGGCGTAATACCCAGAACGTGCTTGCACCTTGTAGCTCTTGTCCTTGGCATGGACCTCTACCTTACGGAAGGTGCCGTCCTTGGCCCGGTTTGTAGGAGTGTAACCGACGTTGTACTGGCTGCGGAGTTCTTGTGCAATCTGATCAAAGGCTTCCTTGAGCTTGTCCATTTTGTTGCCAACTTCGATGACACGCCCGCCCGTCTCAGTGGAAAGCTTTTTCATCTCGCTGTCGCCCGAGTAACCACCAAGACCATAGAACCCACGATCGGCGATGAGGATCACGTACACGATGCTGTCGGACTTCTGCGCGGCCTCCACAGCGTCTTTCAGATTGAGACGGCTTCCCTGGTCCACGCCATCGGTAAGGATGATCATGGCCTTGCGTCCGACTTCCTTGGACAACTGATCGTGAGAAGCAAGGTATACGGCGTCATACAGAAGCGTACCCTTGGGGACACCAGACGTTGGGAAAGGTCCGCCGCCCAGGCCGCCGATGGTGCCACCGCCTCCGGCGGTATTGATCCTGGCGCTATTCAGCCCAGTCTTGAGGCGGTGTACTGAGCTTGTGAAGTCCTGCAGCAGATCCACTGTGACATCGAAGCTGATGACGAAGGCTTCGTCTTTCTGACGCAAGATCTCAGAGAGGAAGTCGCCACCGACTTCCTTCTCCATGTCGAGAACGCGAGCCTGGCTCCCACTGGAATCGATCAGAATGCCGAGCGTAAGGGGTAAGTTCGATTCGGCGGTGAAATACTTGATAGTCTGCGGCTTCCCGTCCTCGTTGATGTCGAAGGAGTCTTTCGTGAGATTAGGGATCAGCCCGCCCTTCTTGTCTTTGACGTTGAAAAAGAGCTGGACCACGTCCACGTTTACTTTGAGGGTCTCGGCGGATCGCTCATCGTTCTCGGGTTCACTGGGTTTGTCTTGCCCGGCCAGCGTCGGCATGGCTTGTGCATACCCAGCCAGACTGGTGGCCACTAGGAATCCGAGTGTAGCGAATGCGGTCCACAGCTTGCGCACAGATGTGTTTCGCATGGGGTATTCTGAGCTTCTTTGTTAGTCTATATTCCATACTGTTAGATGCATCAAACATAAATCTTCCACCGTCACGAAATTTGGATTCTCCAATTGGCAGAAAGGCGACTGTGCGACGAATGACCCGTACCCCACGGATAGCGGTTTTGTTAGGGACCTCCATTCTGCTACTGGGGATTCGCCCCGGAAGGGCGCAACTACAACAGAAACAAGAAGTTCCGGACGCACCATCAGCAACTCGACCCATCCAGCCATTCCCGTCCACGCCACCTGCAAACGCGCCATCCATGCCGCCGCCAAACCAGCCACCTCCACAAGGCGACTCATCCGCAGGGCCTTCGGGGAGTCCCGCTGCAGGTGAGGGGACAGCGTCCCCGGTTCCCGACGCAAACGCAGCCGCGAATTCAAACCAGGCGGGGGGCGCGGCCCAAGGAGAGCTCTATCGGATCGTCAGAAACGTGAACCAAGTCTTGATACCAGTCATGGTCAAGGACGAAGACGGCCGGATGGTGGGAGGCTTGCTGCCGAAGGACTTTACCGTTCGTGAGGGAGGAACCTCTCAGAAGCTGAATTTCTTTAGTGTGGATCCTTTTCCACTTTCCGCTGCCGTCCTGCTCGACCTCGGCTTGCCGGACGTGGCCATTCAAAAGATCAACAAGACATTTCCCTCCCTGCAAGGGGCGTTCAGCCAATTTGATGAAGTGGCGGTTTACACGTACAGCAGTACGTATTCACGGCAAAAGGATTTTTCTTCCATCGGGAGCAGTCTCAGCGAGGTATTGAACAGTTTGAAAACAGCTCGTGGCCGCAACAATGGTCCGCCGGTCACAGGCGGGCCGCTCGGACCGCAGGGACCGATTATCAACAATGTTCCCATTGATCCGGGAGCTCCTACCGTAAGCACGCCCCCGAGGGAGGCACATGTATTGAACGACGCCGTCCTCGCCGCAGCGATTGACCTTAGCAAACGCGATCGTGCACGCCGAAAGATCATCTTCGTCCTCAGCGATGGCAGGGAATATGGGAGCACAGCCAGCTATCGCGACGTGCTCCGGGTTCTGCTCTCGAACGGAATTCTGGTGTATGGGATCGGCGTAGAGGGCGCAGCTATCCCGGTGTACGGCACGGCTCAAAAGAAGATCCGGCTTCCCAAGTTTGGTTACGGCGACATCCTGCCCAAGTACGCGAATGCCACTGGCGGAGAAATCTTGAATGAATTGTCTCAGTCTCAAATTGATCGAGCCTATGCACGAGTCATCGGTGATGCCCGGAATCAATACACGCTGGGATATGTAACTCCTGCGACGCCCAGCAGTGCTTACCGGCAGATTGAAGTATTGGTTTCCCGCCCGGGTTGCCGGACGTCGAAGTTGCGTCCTTGCGTCGACGTAGTGGCTAAAGATGGCTACTATCCATTGCCACCTTCAAAGTGAGACATCCACGATTTCCCAAACACGAAACCTGGCGCGTTGGTGTAGTAACCGGGGTAACCTGCGGGTAACGGGTTCGCTGTGATATAAAACCAGCAAGCAATATCAATTTGCCGCGCAGACGCTCGTCTGAAAGCGTAGTGTCTCGCGCCGTTTGTCGAGGAAATACTTGAGTTTTATTAACTTTGCAGCCCGCGAGATCAATTGCAAGATCGTTTACTATGGCGCCGGGCTGGGCGGCAAAACCACTAATCTGCAATTTATTTATCAGAAAACCGCCGAGCAACAGAAGGGCAAGATGATCTCCTTGGCAACGGAGACCGAACGAACTCTGTTCTTCGACTTTCTTCCGCTGGATCTCGGATCGGTACGCGGCTTCAAGACGCGCATCCACCTCTACACCGTACCCGGTCAGGTCTTTTATGATGCCAGCCGCAAATTGATTCTGCGCGGTGTTGACGGCATCGTGTTCGTTGCGGACTCACAACAGGAACGAATGGATGCCAACGTCGAGGCGCTCGACAACCTGATGGCAAATCTGAAGGAACATGGATACGACTTTAAAAAAATTCCTTATGTCTTGCAGTTGAACAAGCGGGACTTGCCAACCGCGATGCCGGTCGATGCTCTTTCGAAGGAGCTAAAGCGGAAGGATGAGCCCGTGATTGAAGCCGTTGCCTTCCAGGGCAACGGTGTCTTCGACACATTGAAAGAAATCGCACGCCAGGTGCTCACCGAACTCAAACAGGGCGGATAGCCGGCGATTCAGTCAAAGATCGAGAACTCTTCCTCTAATCTACGCGTCTTCAATTTTTTCTCTGCACCAGTATCTTTGCCATCATGCCGCCGTCTTCGTGATCCAGAATGTGGCAGTGGTACAGGAATGTTCCTGCAGTTTCCGGGTTGCGAAAGTCCAGCCGCACCTTCACGCTGGGAAAGGGTTTACTCACTCCATCCCAATAAGGGATGAGAACTGTGTCGCGTGGCGCGGGATCATTCGTCGGCACTCCGTTGATTTCCAAAACAACGAAATGTACCTGGTGAATGTGGAAGGCGTGGACCTCGCCTGTATGGTTCTCCAAGATCCAGTCCTCTACTGAACCTTGTTGCGTGATGATGGCAGGAGGATTATCTGGATCGTACAGCCTTGGCGTTTGGCCCTTTACGGTCAGATAGAAATCGGTATTGCCATCATGCGTTTGCTCGGAGAAGTAAAGCTTCCGGACCTGGGTCGGCTTGGCGGTTGCAAGTCCGGCGAAACGAGTATCCGTCATTTTCTTAGTTGCGGAGGGAATTCGATGAGCAACTTCAGCATTGGAGTCAATCGTCACGTTGGCCAGAATTTCTCCTTGATTGAGATCCCCGATCGGTCCGGTATCGAATCCCAAATTCATGAACTGCGCAAATGAGCCATCGGGTGGCACTTGCACCACGAACTCAGCCCGGCCGGCGGGAGGGATGACAACCGTATCCATCGAACGAGGGGCGCTCAGCGGGATTCCGTCGAGCGCGATCACCTGAAGGTCCTGCGCGACAAGATCCACCTTGAATTGCAGCGCGAGGAAGTAAATCGAAGTCGCATTCAGGATGCGCCACAGCTGCTTAGTTCCCGGCTTCATATGCAATACGGGAGGCCCAGCATTGGTAAAAGCCGGAACGAAATTGATAGTTACTGGACTACTGTCGTTGTCCGACGGATTCAGCGGATCCGGTTGCGAACCCGGCGGCGGTATAAACATCTGCCGGATAACAAACACACGCTCTGGCAGGCCTGCAACCTCGGGCCGGATGTTCTGGATTCCATCAATGATCAACGCACCAGCGGCGCCGCCGACTACTTGCGTTGTCGTAAATCCATGTGGGTGGGGGTGATACCAATAGAGCCCCGGAGCATCGTTTTTCGGAATTTGAATCTTGTACTGAAACGGCGGATCGGATGGCTGGATGCTGGTGTGGATGACCTCATCCTGATGACACTTGGGCGATATATTCAGCCCATGGAAGTGCACGTTCGTTGAAGCGGAGGTCATATCCCCGCCTGCACACGGATTAGCCGCGGGCGTGGTATTTCCGTGAGCCATGCCGGGCATCGCGCCAGCTAAAGGCGTCAGGTGGTTCGTGATGTTGACTATCAACTGGTCGCCAGCATTCAACTCCAGAACTGGAGCCTCGCTGCCATCTGCATACAAATAGCAGTAATGCATAGTGCCGTCGTCGCCCATGTTGTTCACCTCGGTTAGATCCACCGAGAGAACTCCGTTCTCGCTATGAAGACGGAGCGGGTCCGGTATCGTCGCACCGATGCGTGGGCGTGGCGGACACATCTCCTGTCCGAATGCGTACCCACCGATAAAGAAAAGCAGCAAGAAAGAAAACGAGAAAAAACGATTAGGCCTGAACATTACCTGAGTCCCCTGCGGATAAAGCGAACCAATCCCAACGAACATGAATACGAAAAAATCGTCCCCGGATTTTGTGGTCCGGGGACGTCCGTTCTAGTTAATCGTTACGACGACTGCATCGGAAGCAATGCCGTTTGCCACGACCGCCAGGTCCGAAGCTCCGGTTTCAGCATCCGCCGGCACATCGAACTTGGTGGACACGCGTCGTGTTCCTGTGGCCACTGCCATCGTGCTGTGGTCGTGTGTCTTGAAGTAGCGCACGTGCCCGCTGGCATGATTCGTGACACGCACAAGAGGATAGTTGGTTGCCATCTGGGCGTCGTCACCGTAGGACGCACCTTGTGAAAGCCCATTGAATTGCCGTCCCGCAATCTGGTACGTGTTTCCGCGGCTAAGGGTTTGGGAAGAAATCTGCGCGATAACCGGCGCCCATGCGGGATCAGGAACGCCGACTGGCGTATAGATTTCGACGTCCTTGTCTTCGGCGGTAAAGAGAACCTGTCCCGTCGGGAGCAGCAACATGCGCCCCTGGTAGGAGGTTTTCTGAGGAGAATGCGGAGTCTCTGCAACTTGAGTGAAGGTCGAACCGTCGAACTCCATGAAGTGAGTGGGGGGTTGGAAGATTCCTGGGCTGACGCTAACCAGCACATTACCGCTCGGCAGGATTGTGGCTGGACCGTCGGCGAGATCCTGCTGCTGTCCGCCAATTTTTGGGAAGTCTGGACCAGCAGCCCACTGGTGCGTGGCAAAGTTGAAGATCGCATTGTGTTGGGTGCCGCCGGTAAACAAGGCCGTGCCGTCAGGGCGCAACACAGACGGGCCTACTTCATGCGATCCCGGATCAGCTAACGGTACGACTGTATTTCCCGCTTTTCCCCACTTTCCAGTACCCGGAACGTAGCGTTCAGCTTGCAGCGGATTCGCGGTGTTGTTGCAATCCGTGGTAAGAACGGATCCATCGGGAAGGAGCAGCCAGCCTTCCTCAGAGTTGCCATCGATCTTTCCGGTGCCAGTTGACGTCCACGTCAGGTTCGTAGCATTGAACAGCGCCTGCTTGGTGCTGAGTGCATCTGCCTGCATGTAGGTGCCATTCGCAAGGACTACGCTCTGACCGTCGCCGATCGAAGTCCAGCCCGCCGGAGGGTTGACCGGGGTCCACGTGTTCGCGACGGGATCGTAGATGGCGCCTAGATTGGTTTCGGCGAACGAACCGAAATTGTATTCGCCGCCTTCAAAAATCACCCGACCGTCTCGGAGCACTGCGGAGCCATAGTAAAGCGGGGCATAGTTGGTGGGCAGCGACGCCAGTTGTGTCCAAGTGCCGTTGATGTAGCTGCCGGTATTGTCTGGTGTCAATTTCCAAATTTGCCTCCCGGTGTACTGCTGCATGAGCACAGTACCGTCCGTCATTAATAGAGGCTCATTCGCGTTAAATGTCGGTTGGTTTACCAGCGGTGTCCACGTCTGCGACATCGCAAACGTTCCCCAAGCCAGTACCACAAGAATTGCCAATCCCATCATTCGCGTTAATTTCACTTTTGTCCTCGCGTGGTAATTTTCTTCGGGCGAGTGCAGGCGCGACCACAAAAGCACTGCCCGTAAGAGGGTGAGTCATTCCTTGAAATTGAGTTTGCTCGCTGCGACCGAAAAGACAACCGGACGCCCAATTTTCGCCACGGCGCAGATTGCCGGGCCGGGGCATTGTACAACGACTTTCGTGCTTATCCGCACACTCGATTTGTCAAATCGCTTCCCATTGTTCGCCGACCTCGTCTAATCTGCGTCCGGCACCCCCGTTTCGGTACAATGGCCTGCTACCATACAAACTTTTCACTCCAAACTTTTTACTGACCCAGGAGGACTACTCCCTTCCATGCGCAGACATCTCCTTGCAGTTGTGTTGCTGTTGTGTTCTCCGTGGCTGCTGGCGCAGGCCACCGGACTTCGCGGAATCGATGTCAACGACCTAGATCGTAGTACTGATCCGTGTACGGATTTCTTCCAGTATGCAAATGGAGCTTGGCGAGGCGCCAATCCGATACCGGCTTCCATGACCCGGTGGAGCAAGCGCTGGCAGGCCGGCGAGACAACCAAGGACAAGCTCAGAGACATTCTGGAAGATGCCTCGAAAGACACGAACGCCCCCAAAGGCAGTACTGAGCAGATCATTGGCGACTACTATGGCTCATGCATAGATGAGGCGAGAGTCAATGCGCGCGCACTGGCCCCC
>Ga0066903_100000732_pt1 | contig 21913 bp, 17 predicted proteins | sample PanSoiMetaGPlot1_FD_67491 | JGI IMG/M metagenome (GOLD analysis project Ga0066903, IMG submission 67491) | Tropical forest soil microbial communities from Panama analyzed to predict greenhouse gas emissions - Panama Soil - Plot 1 (version 2) | ecosystem: Environmental > Terrestrial > Soil >... | reverse complement strand
AGCGTCGAGGCGCTGGTCGCGGCGCTCACCGACCCCGGCACGCCCCCGCCTCAGGACGACGTCGTCGAGGCACGCGTCCTCTCACGCCACGGCGACAGCCTCCGTGTGTACCTGAAGCTGCGGCGCTCGGCGATCGTGACGGTGACGTATGACACCGAGCATGACGTCGTCTTCGAGCGCGCCAGCCCCACATCGTTCACGAGCCGGAGCGTCGCCTCGTCTATCCGTGAGGCTGGGGGCGGCGATCGCGGTTTTCTCTGGCGGATGAACTCCTACTGGACGTACCGGCAGGTCGACGGCGGCGTGCGCGTCGACGTGCTTTCCGTTTCGCTGAGTCGCGACGTGCCGATGCTGGCCAGGCCGATTGTGTCGCCTGTCGCCGGCCGCGTCGCGCGCGAATCGATGCGGCGAACGCTCGAGGCCATGGAGCGGTTTGGGATGCGACTGAGAATCTGAGAGGACATCTCAAATTCTCGTCGCACCATTTACTCTGCCCTCAACACCGCGATCGGATCGACCCGCGTAGCCCGCCACACCGGAACCAGCGCCGCAACGCCCGCCGCCGCGCCCAGCACACAGGCGGAAGCCGTCAGCGACATCCAGTCGAGAGAGTGCACGCCGTAGATCACGCTGCTCATGCTTCGACTGACGGCGACAGCCAGCGCGAACCCGCCGACGAGGCCGCAGGCCACCCACACCACGCTGTCGCGGGCGATGAGCGAGACGAGATCCCGTCGCTGCGCGCCCATCGCCATTCTCACGCCGAGTTCGGACTCACGGGAGGTCACGACGAACGAGAGCAGGCCGTAGACGCCGAGCGCCGCCATGAAGAGCGCGAGCCCGGCGAACACGGTGAACAGTTGCGTTTGCACTTTGCGGCCGGAGATCTGTCCGTTGACGATGCTGTCGAGGGTGCGCACGTCGGCGATGGTCTGGTCCGGATTGACGGCCCAAATCTCACGCTTCACCGCGGCGGCGAGGCCCAGCGGATCCGACGCCGTTCGAATGGCGAGGGCGCGCGGGCTGAAGAACCCGATGGCGTCCAGTTGCGCCGCGGGCAGGTAGATCATGCCACGAGTGTTGGGCACCTCGAGGCCCTCTCCCTTGATGTCGCCGACCACGCCGACGACCGTCATCGCAGCCGGGCCGATCGCGCCGAATCCCATCCGTTGGCCGACCGGGTTTCCGTCGAAGAGTGCGGTGACTCGTTCGCTGACGAGCGCAACCGCAGCCTTGCCGGTGTCGCGGTCCGAGTAGCCGCGACCACTGAGAAGCGGCACACCGAGCGTGCGCAGGAAATCGGGGGTCACAGCCCGGACATTGGCCACGTTGGAACCGTTGCCCGGATCGGGACGGCCCTCTACGGCAACCGGTGCGGCCCCGATGAGAGTGGTATAGGGCAGGAACGTCGTGAAGCCCGCCGACACGACGCCCGGCAGACGACCCACGCGCTCGACCACCTCGCGGTAGAACGCATTCTGCTTTGCCGGTGTCGGGTAATCAGCCGGAGTCAACGCGACGTTGGCCGTCAGGACATTCTCGGGGCGAAATCCCGGATCCACCGCCTGCAGGTTGAGGATCGTTCGAATCATCAGCCCCGTCGAGAACAGCACGACCACTGCGAGCGCCACTTCCGCGGCGACGAGGGCCGCCTGCGCACGACGTCGCGCGCTCGGATGACCGGTTGTCCGAGCATTCAGCGGCGTCCGCAGGTCCATCTTCAGCGCATGTCGCAGCGGAACCAGACCGAAGACCAGCCCCGTGAACACGACCGCCATGAACGCCACGGTCAGGAGACGCAGGTCCAGCGTCGGACCGACCGCGCCGCGGAGAGAGTCCGGGACGAGCGTCTCCAGCAGGTGGAACGTCCGCGTGGCGAGCAGCACGCCGACGACGGCCCCAGCCGCCGACAGCAGCAGGCCTTCGACGAGCAACTGCCGCAAGAGCTGGATCCGGCTGCCGCCGAGCGCCGTGCGAACCGCAAATTCGCGATCGCGCTCGGCGCCGCGCGTCACCAGCAGGCCTGCCACGTTCGCGCAGGCAATCAGCAGCACCAGCACCGCGGCTCCCAGGAGGAGCAGGAACGACGTCCTCGCGTTGCGCACCATATCCTGCTGAAGCGGGATGGCGAGCGCGCTGCCATCTGCGTTCTCCTTGTAGGCCTGCGCCAGACGATTGCTGACGACTCCGAGCTCCGTGTTGGCCTGTGCGACTGATACGCCCGGCTTCAAACGGCCCACGACATTCAGGAAGAACGACGCACGTGAGCGGACGCCCCAGCCCGCACGAATGTCGACGGGCGTCCATACCTGAATGCCTTCACGGGGAAACTGAAACCCGCGAGGCATGACGCCCACCACCAGGTGTGGCTCGCCGTCCAGGCGAATCGTCTGCCCGACGATGGCGCGGTCGGCGCCGAAGCGGCGCTGCCACAATCCGTGGCTCAGGATCGCGACGGCGGTGTGTCCCGGAGAACCTTCGGGCGCGGTGAACCCGCGACCGATGAACGGATCGACGCCGAGCGTCGGGAACAGGTTCGGCGTCACTTGCGAGGAGGCCAGCCGCTCGGGCGCGCCGGACCCCGTCAGGTTCACGAAGGCGTTGACGTAGGCCGCCAGGCTTTCGAACGACTGGACTTGATCCTGCCAGTCGACGAAGTTCAACGTCGCCGCTTCGAGTCGCGGCATGTTGAATCGAGGACGCACCTCCCAGACCGTCGTCAGGCGGTCCGGCTCGTGAAACGGCAGCGGCTTCAGGAGCACGCTGTCGATGAGGCTGAAGATCGCCGTCGTCGCGCCCATGCCCACGCCGAGCGTCAGGACCGCAACCGCCGCGAAGCCCGGTCGCCGCCTCAGCGCGCGTACGCCGAAACGCACGTCCTGGCGAAGCGCGTCGAGCCATCGGCCGACGCGCACGTCGCGGACGTGCTCCTTGACCTGATCGACGCGACCGATCTCCAGCCGCGCGGCACGGCGCGCGGCGTCGCGGGACTGGCCTTGCGCGACCTTTTCCTCCACCAGCAGGTCGACGAAGCCGTCGAGCTCGTCAGACAGCTCGCGCTCGACGCGGGTCCGGCGGAGCAGATTGCGCGCGAAATGACGGAGCCGCGCCGCGACGCTCTCGAAGAAGGCGATCATGCTCCCTCCTCCACTGGCCGCAGGGCTCGGGAGATGGCCACGGAAATGCGTCCCCAGTTCGCGGTCTCGGCTCTGAGCTGTCGTCTTCCCGCCGCAGTGAGCCGGTAGTATTTCGCCTTGCGGTTGGTCGCCGAGGCGCCCCATTCCGCCTTCAGCCAGCCCTTCTGCTCGAGCCGGTGCAGCGCGGGGAAGAGCGAGCCAGGATTGACCAGAAATGCTCCCTGGGTGAGCTGCTCCACGCGCCGCGCGACGCCGAGGCCGTGGTTGGGCTCGAGCGTGAGCGCCTGGAGGATGAGCAGGTCGAGCGTGCCGCGGAGCAGATCGGTTCTCGGCAGAAGGCCTCCTGGCGTCGACGCGTGTCGACGTATCGGGTTCCGATAGGAATACGCCCGAGACCTATCGGAAGTCAATAGGGCGATGAGAATGATGGCCTGCTGATGCTCGCGCTCTTCGTCATTGCCGTTCTCTTCTGCGCCACGCTCATCCGCTCGGCGCTCGGGTTCGGCGAAGCGCTGGTCGCCGTGCCGTTGCTGGCCTTCGTGCTGCCGGTCAAGGTCGCGGCGCCGGTGGCGGTGCTCGTGTCAATCACCGTCGCGGCGCTGGTGCTCGCGCAGGACTGGCGGCACGTGCGCGCACGCAGCGCGCTCCGACTCGTGCTCTGGACCATTCCGGGCATCCCGCTCGGCCTGCTGCTCCTTCGCGTGGGCGCCGAGCCGCTGGTCAAGGGCACGCTGGGAACGATCGTCGCCGGGTTCGCCGCCTGGAGTCTGTGGCGTCGCGGCGCAGGCACGCTGACCGACGATCGGCTGGCGTGGATGTTCGGACTGCTGGCGGGCGTGCTGGGCGGCGCGTACGGGATGAACGGTCCACCGCTGGCGATGTACGGCGGCCTGCGGCGCTGGCCCCCCGAACAGTTCCGCGCGACGCTGCAGGGGTACTTTCTGCCGGCGAGCGTCGCGGGCATGGCCGGGTACTGGGCAGCGGGGCTCTGGACGCCGACCGTAAACCGCTATTACCTCGTCTCGCTGCCGACGAGCCTGCTGGCGATCGCGCTGGGACGCACCATCAATCGAAGGATCGACGCGCGCCGTTTCTTTCTCTACGTGAACGGCGGGCTGATTCTCGCTGGCGCCGGGCTGGTGTTGCAGGCAATGCTGGGGAAATGAATCATCAACCTTCAAATCTCAAATTCACCGTCGCGTAACCGTCCGGCGCCGGTCGTCCCACCGCCACAGATCGGCGCCGTCATGCAGGTGCACGCCGCCGAGCCAGCGATCGATGCCCAGCGCCACGCGATCGCGCCGCCCGCTCAGCACCTCGCGGCCGGCCTCGGTCAGGCTGACCGTTCCCCGTAACACAGCCATCGGTCCAACGGCGCCCTGTCTTGGCGCGGACGCCAGGAGCGGCGGCGACGTTCGCGCCAGCGTGTCGACGAGGAACGCCAGCGACAAATCCGACACGTGGTACACCTCGTCGACGTGCATGCGCGGGAACACGGCCGACACGTTGATCGGGCCTTCTTCCGCAAGCTGCAGAAGCCGACGCTCGGTCCGCGAGAGCCCGTCCACCGTCCACGGATAGTCCTGCAGAAACCGCTCGAGCGCCGGCGCCAGAAAGGGCAGCGGTGAGAGATCGCTGTGCCGCAAGGCCTCCAGCGGTTCCGGCGTCGGTGCGCGGAACGCTTTCCAGGCGCGCTCCGCCACGTCGTACTGCCGATCGTCCACTCTCTGACGGGTTTCAAGCAGCGGCGCGAGCTCGTCCGGCGTGAGCTCGCCGAGTCCCTTGAAGTCAGGGCGGCCGGGAAACGATCCGATGCAGATGAGGCTCACCGGCTTGACTGCCGGCACGCGTGCCCGGATGTAGCCGAGCACCTGAATGAGATTCAGCTGATCGAACAGGTCGTGCTCGTACCAGAGGACGAGCTCGTCGTACGCGTCATGCGCGGCGATCATTTGCCGCCACGTCCGCAGATCGATCATCGGATCGATGTCCTCGTCCTCGCTGGACAGGTAGCGTTTGCGAACCTCGAGCAGCTCTTCGTCGCTCACGTCGGGCACCGGACCCTCGTACAGCGGATCCGCCCAGATGGAACGCGCGCCGGGCATGCCAGCGAGGTCCATCGTGTTCGTGGTGGACGTGCCGTTGGCCACGTGCAGGAAACGCGTCGACGCCACCTTCATACTCCCACCATAGATCACTTTGGAAACCGATGACGCTGACGCTCTACCGTTGCTTCCGGGTGGCGCGCGGCTCGGCGTCGACGCGCGCCTGAATGTCGCGGGCGCGCTGGCTGGCGCGGAACTGAATGATGCGGAAGTCGGCGAGCCCGCGATCGTAGAACGGATCCTCGCGGATGATGGCCTCGATGCGCTCGCGGCTTTCCGCCGTCGCGATGATGATGCCGCCCGTCCGGGGAACCTGGCGGCCGGACATCAGAAAGTTCCCGGCGGCGTAGTACTTCTCCAGAAAGGCGACGTGCGCCGCCATGCTTGCGTCGATGCGGGCAAGCGGCGCCGTGTAGGTGAGCTCGATGATGAACACGCGCCTACTGAGCTCCCGATGGCGCCCGCACCGGGAATCCGCAGTTCGGGAGCGTGCACACCGTCAGCGTGTGCACGTAGCGAACCTTCCCCTTCTCGAGGCGGAACAGATGGCTGTCGGGCAGGCGGTTGACGCTGAACTCCGAGAGCGCCACGACGGACCCGATATCCGGGTCGACGACGAAGCGGCGATTGGCGACGGGCATGCCGGTCGGGAAGCCGCCGCTGCAACTGTCGTCAGGCCGCCCTTTCCCGGTCCGCATGCCCCCCTCGAGGCGGTTGCACGGCGTGCCCAACGGCACGGCCACGCTGTCGTTGAAGAAGCGATCCTCGTAGGCGTTGGCCGCGGCGACGAGCGTCGCGCGGCTGTCGCGCGCATCGGTGGGAATCACGCCCCAGTTTTCGGCGGATGAGTACTTCAGGTAGTTGTCGGCGTTGAACAGCCAGTCGTCCTTGTCGGTGACGAACGCTTCGATCTCGGCGATCCTGCCGGCGGCCGTTTTCATGCGGACGCCGAGCACGTAGGGATGCTGGCTGTCGGTGACGATCACCTCCGTGAACGTCTGGCACGCCTCGACATCGAGGAGGCTCCGGTGAAAGTCGATCTTCAGAGGCGTCTGGAGAATGCCCCGGTCGATGGCCGTGTCCTTCGCGTTCTCGACGTACTTCGCGGCGCTGGCGAGGTTCAGTCCGGACGGACGGCCCGTGGTCTGCGCGGCGATGTAGCGGTCGACGGCACCCTGGAGTTCCGCGCGCGTGCAGCGCGCCTGCGCAGCGGCCAGGGAAGGTATGAGGACCGCTCCGAGCACGACGGCGAACCCGAACGCACGGCGCATGACACCTCCGAAACTGGCTCATCAGTCTAGACGATCTTTCCGGCGCGACCCGTCGCCGTGAGAAGATCGACCCTGATGAGCGACGCCCCACCATGCCGCCGTTCGAGCTCGAAGAGCGGTTCTTCGATCTCTCGATCGACATGCTGTGCGTCCTCGATTTCAGCGGGTACTTCAGGCGGCTCAATCGGGCGTGGGAGACGACGCTCGGGTTCACCACGCAGGAGCTGATGGCGAAGCCGTTCATCGAGTTCGTGCATCCCGACGACCGCGACCGCACCAGCAATCAGAACCGCGACGTGCGCGGCGGCGGCCAGGCCCTATCGTTCGAAAACCGGTACCTATGTCGCGACGGTTCGCACCGGTGGTTGCTCTGGAACGCGACGCTTGACGGACGCTCCAGGGCATCCTGCCCATCTGCTCGTACTGCAAACGCGTGCGCGACGACGAGGACTACTGGCACTCGGTCGACGAGTACATCGCCACCCACACTGACACGCGCTTCACGCACGGCATCTGTCCCGCGTGCTATCGGAACGTGGTCGAACCCGAGCTGAATGGCCGCGGCACGCCGCAGCCATAGACGGCGGGAAGGCCTGGACTACTTCTTCACGAAATACCGGTAACTCACCCAGTCGTCGCCGCAGCTGCGATCGTTGTCGATGTGCACCAGCGTCGCGCGCTGCCCGGCCACGAGACGCACGATCGTGTCCAGCGGCACGCCGAACATCGGGAAGTCTCCGGGATCCTCCTGGCGCGTGTCGGCCAGCATCGCGTCGCGCGCGTCGGTCGGCTGGGCGGCGCGCGGTTCGTGGGCCACGGCTGGACGATCGCCGCCCTCCCCGACTCGGACGTCCAGCCTCACCACCTCAGAGCCTCGATCGTGGAACCAGAGCACACCCTCGTGGGCGAGATCGAACTCGCACTGATACGCGCCAGGCTCCGCCGGCGCGTTGATGGTCAGCCCCACGTGGCACGCGTCGCGCGCCCGGAGCACGAGCGGCAGCCTCGTCCGGCCATCGTCGCGCGTCAGCATCCGGACGCCGTCGCCGTCGTACCAGTGGTCGCCCACGCTGAACGCACCGTAATCGCGCTGATTCCAGTCGACGATGCTCAGGTTGGTCACGCGGACGTCGACCGTCAGCTGGCTCCCCGGCTCGAGTCGTCCGGGCATGCCGGCAACCTCGATCGCCGCGTTGTACGCATCGTCGGGCATCGCGCGAGTGATCGATTCGAGCGGCCGATCCTGCAGGCGGCGTCGATGCGAGGGCAGCTGAAAGACCGCCACGCCGCCGGCGTTGAGCACGCGGATGAACTCGCGGACGTACGCGCAGGCGACATCTGGCGCGATGTGCTGCAGGACGATGCTGCTGACGATGAAGTCGAACGAGCGGTCTGGGAAGATGCGAAGATCGGGGGCCTGATTTGAGACGTACGAGACCTTCGACGGGTGCTGGTTGAACCGCGACGCAAGATCGCGCATGGTGGGCGAGACATCGACGCCGACGACGCGGTCGAAATGCGGGGCCAGGGCCTGCGTGAGGCGGCCCACACCGCAGCCGAAATCGAGCGCCGCGCCGCGGCGGAGGTCGACCTGCTGAGCCTCGAGCTCGAACAGGACCGTCGCAATCTCGCTGACCCCGGTCTGAAAGAACCGCGCGACGTCCCACTTGCCCTCGCGCTTGGTCGTGTCGGACAGGATGGCCCAGAGCGGATCGCGCCGCGCCTGGCGATCCCAGTAGTCTTTGCTGTCGAGGACGTCCACCATCGGCGCGGCGATCGTATCATCGTGGCTACGGGGCTGACCGGCTGTGAGTGAATCGAGCGACGACTTCGCCGCTCTCTTCGAGGCGTCGATCAAGGCGAAACGGTTCGAGAAGGGGCAGACGATCGAGGGCACCATTGTCGCCATCGGCCCAGAGGTGGCCTTCGTCGACGTCGGCGGCAAGGGCGAAGCCACGATCGACGTCGGCGAACTGAAGGATGAGGATGGCCGGCTCGAGGTGGCTGTCGGCGATCGCATGCAGGCCGTCGTGGTGTCGACCGCGGGCGGCCTCACGCTTTCGCGTCGGCTGGCGCGCCGCGCCGCCACCGCCCGACAGCTCGAGGACGCGTTCCATAGCGGCCTGGCCGTCGAAGGGAAAGTCGAGTCGCAAGTCAAAGGCGGATTCGAGGTGCGCATCGCCCGCCAGCGCGCCTTCTGTCCGTTGTCCCAAATCGACCTGACCCGCGCGGATCCGTCGGTCTACATCGGCCGCGTCTATTCGTTCCGGATCGTCGAGTACAAGGAAGGCGGCCGCAACATCATCGTCTCGCGGCGCCCGCTGCTCGAAGAGCAGCAGAAGGCCGCCGCCGCCGAACTCCGCCAATCGATCGCGCCGGGCGCCATCGTCACGGGTCACGTCACGTCGGTCCGCGAGTTCGGCGCCTTCATCGACCTCGGCGCGGGCGTGCAGGGACTGCTCCACGTGTCCGAGATGAGCTGGTCGCGCGTCGCCGATCCGTCACAGATCGTCAAGCCCGGCGACGCGGTCACCGTCAAAGTGCTGCGCGTTGAAGACGAAGGCCAGAAAATCGCGCTGGGCCTGAAACAGCTCGCCGAGGATCCCTGGGCCCGCGTCGACGACACGTACCCCACGGGCCAGCGTCGCGACGGGCGCGTCACGCGCGTGGCCTCATTCGGCGTCTTCGTCGAGCTCGAACCGGGGATCGAAGGGCTCGTCCCGGCCAGCGAGACAGGCGTGCCCCGGGAGGGAGACATCGCGCGCACGCTTCCTCCAGGGACGCAGGTCAGCGTCGTGGTCCTCGAGGTCGATCAGCCTGCACGCCGGATCCGCCTGAGCATCAAGGGCGTCGCGGAAGCGCAAGTGGCCGACGAGGTGCGCGCGTTCACCGAGCGTCAGGACACGGCCAGCCCCGAACGATTCGGGTCGCTGGCCGACAAGCTGCGCAGCGCCCTCGAGCCGCGCAAGAAGTAACCCGTACAAAAGAAAACGCCCGGGCATCGTTGCCCGGGCGTTCTTCGTGTCCTCGGTTCTTTTCCTTCTGTCCTTCGTGTTTAGAAGTCGAACTGGATCTGCAGCCGCGCGAATCGCGGAGCAACGAGACCCGTCGGGTCCAACCACTTGGTCGTCTGTCCAACGGCCGGCGGCGCGCCGGGGGCGCTGTACTGCGTCTGGTACGACGTGATCGCATCCGAGTTCAGGAAGTTGTAGACGTCGACGCCGACATTGAGTCGCCTGCCTGAGAACCGGATGTTCTTCGCGAGCTTCAGGTCCATCGTCGTGACGCGCTCGCCCCACATCTCGTTCGTGAGGAGAAGCTGCACAGGGATAGCCGTCGCGCTGCCGCCGAGAGGCGGGGTGATGATGCAGCCCACGCCATTAGCCGGGTTGGCGCACGGCTGCGTGGCGCGCGAGGCGCTCGCCGGCATCCACTGGATCTGATCCTTGCTGTAGGTCAGCGACGCCGTGATTTCGGTGCCGGGGAACGACTGCCACACTGTACTCACCAGGATGTCTACCTTCGGCACGTTGTAAGTGGCCGAACCCTTGAAGGTGGTCTGGAACGGCGCCCGCTGGTCGCAGCCGGCCTGCCACTCGGCCCCCGTGCGGCCGCGCACGTTCGGAGCGTCGAGCTCGGCGTAGCAGGTGTCGCGCTGCGTGCGCGACGTGCTGGTGCCGGCCTGGATGAAGAAGCCCTGGCGGCCACGGTAGAAGAAGTTCGTGTCGAAGCCGTTCCAGGTGTACTTCCGCTCGTTCATGATGGTCTGGACCGTCGGCGTCCCAACAGGGTTCGTTTTCTTCGTGTCGGCCAGACCGAGGATGGTGTACCCGCCGCCGCCCGGCAACCGCGGATCCACTGGAGCCTGCACGGTATAGAAGTCGTAGGTCGAGCTGGTGTAGTGCAGCATGCCGTCCTGGCACGTCCGCACGTCCGTGGCGCCGTTGTACCGATCGCAGCCGATCTGCAGCTGATCGTTGGTCAGGATGTTGATGTAGTTGCGGCGGTGATAGACGAACTCAGCCGACAGCCGCGGCAGAATCTCGTGCTGCGCGCCGATGTCGTACTGCCACTCCCCGCGGCGCTTGCCCCAGCCGTCTACCAGCGATTCGCCGTACTGGTTGCAGTACGCCGTGACTGCCGCCGGAATACCCTGCTCCGTGCGGCCGCACTGCGAGGTCTGCAGACCCACTGGCGTGCCCGACGCGTCGAGGGACAGCGGGTCCTTGCCAAATCGAGTCGTGTCATTGCCTGTCACCAGGCTGACGGGCGCGAAGGCAAGGAAGGTTCCGCATTCGCCGTTGGGGCTGAAGTTCATCAGGTTGCAGTCGGCGACGCGGTTGCCGTTGGTGTCAGTCCAGTTGCGCGCGAGAAGGTTCACGGTTCGCCGCGCCGGGTTCGCGGTCGAGTAGATGCCGCTGATGCCGGCCGCGTTGTTGAACCGGCCGAAGTTCCCTTTCACCGACGTCTTGCCGTTGCCGAAGACGTCCCAGGCTCCGGTCACGCGTGGCGTCAGGTCCTTGTAGTTGACGCCGTCCGACGCCGGCGTGCAGAAGCCGACCAGCACGAACTGGTTCGGGCCGATGCAGCTCGTGCCGTACCCGCTCGTCGCGTGGTCGTACCGCAATGCGGCGCCGATCGTGAGGCGCTTCAGCGTGATCTGATCCTGTGCGTAGAGCGCCGTGTACATCACGTGATCGTCCAGCGTCGCGGATCCCGTGTTGTACTCGATCGCGCTCGGGACCGGGTGGCGCCCGGTGTTGAACGGATCGGTCGGGTACTGGAGGCTCGTGTTGCCGCAATTGCCCGCTGACGTGCAGACTGTTCCCGCCACCGGGGCGACGTAATACCACGTCTGCTGCATGTTGTTGACCTTGTTGGTCTCCAACTGCGAGTAGTAGCCGCCGTCGTAGCCGAACTTCGCGTGATGACGGCCGGACACGTAGGAGATCGACCCGCGCGTCCTGTAGTTTTTCAAATCGCGCACCTCGGCGCCCCCGCCGATGGCGTTGTTCAGGGATCCAGAGGTCAGCTGGAAGAACGGTCCGCCCGCGAACTGGTTGACGCGCGTCGCCGTGCTGTCGCCGCCGGCGGTGTCGCCCGATTCGACGATGCGGGGAATGTTCACGTAGTTCGTGTACTCGCGGTGCGAGTCGGTGGTGTAGTGCTGGGTGTTCACGCTGAGCCCGGCTTCGAGCAGAATCTTGTTCGTCAGCGGGTTCGTCCAGGTCGCCTGCTGGAGGCGGTTCGGCTTCGTCGACGGCGAGAACCACGACTCGGGCGACGTGAACACCGAGACGACGCCCGTGCACGGGTCCTGACAGAAGTCCTGCTCGTCCCAGAAGAAGTTGAACTTGTTCTTCTGCGACGCCTGCCACGTGATGCGCGCGTTCACGTTCTTCCACTGGTTCGTGTATTCGACCTTGGGGTCGGCGCGATTCGGCTGATAGTTGTAGCCCGCCTTGCCTTCGTTCAGGTTTGGCCAGAAGTCGACGCCGACCGGCAGCTTGTGAATGCCCTGCGTGCGCGCGACCGAGAAGAACCACAGCCGGTCCTTCTTGATCGGGCCGCCGTAGCCGACCGACACGTCGTGATCGTCCTTCACCGCCTGAAACAGCGCGGGAACGGACGGATACGCCGACGTGTTGCGGTCGAACCATTTTTCGGTCGTGTAGCTCAGGAAGAAATTGCCGGAATAGCGGTTGCCGCCCGTCCGCGGCACGATGTTGATTTCCGACCCGCCGGTTTCCGATTCACCGAGCGCGCCCGACACCTTGATGTTGACTTCCTGCGAGTTGGCGATGTCGGCGGTGTACCCGCCCGTCTGCCCGACGATCGGCACCGTGCCGCCGGAGTTCACGACCTGGCCGTCAACGAGGACGCGGCCCTGCGCCATGTTGCTCTGGTCGAGGGCGGTCCCGGTGTCGCCGATGTTGAAGCCGGAAATCCCGGGATTGCAGAACACGCCGATGCCGCCAACGCACACGCCCGGCGCCCCGAAGGGAGTCTGAGAACTGCCGGGCTTGTACTGGCTCGAGATGCCGGGAGTCAGCTCGAGCAGGCTGTTGACGTTCCGGCTGGTCGGCAGATCCCTGATCTGCTCGCCCAGGATCGTCAGGGTTTCTTTCGAGTTCTGAATATCGACGATGGGAGTCGCGCCAGAGACGACGACCGTCTCCGTCAACTGGCCGACGCTCAGGGTCGCATTGATCGACGCCGTGAAGCCGCTCGTCAGTTCGACATCCGAGCGCTCCTGCTTGGTGAAGCCTGAAAGCGTGAAAGTCACCTTGTACGTGCCGACGGGCAGATTCGTGATGCGGTACTGGCCGTTCGAATCTGTCGACGCACTCCGTACCTTCTCGATAAGCGCAGGACTGGTCACTTCGACCGTCACACCCGGCATGACCGCATTCGATGTATCGCGGACGACGCCGGCAATCTGCCCTTCCTGGGCGTAGGCGGCGGCTGGTACGAGGACCAGCAGCGCAGCGACGGCCAGTAATCCCTTGACTACTCCACGTTTCATCCCTTCCCTCCAGACAGGCTGTGATCTAGCAATGTGGCGGTTGCTCCTGCGCGCGGTCGTAGCATGTCGACGGGCGAGAGGTTCCCCCGACGCAATCGATTTCACTAATTGCGGAGTTGGGTATACGCGCCTCGCAAAGATCTGTCAAGGTATTCGATCAAGAATTTGATGGCGCGCCGCAAACTGATTTACCACTTTGCCTTGGCGTGAAGCGGCGAGCAGCCCGGCTGTGCACGGAAAGACACTTGCCAGGGAGTAAAATCTCGCCCCGGATGCCGCACACTCGACGGCACACCCCCTCCAGTACGCTCCTCAGCTTCGTGTTAATGCTCGGCTTGGCCGTCGCAATCGCCCTGACCGGGACCGCAACGACCGTCCACGCACAGCTCGACTCCTTCGTTCAAGCCGTCCGCGCGCTCGCGGACGCCGCCGTCCAGAAACCGGTACAGACAGCCGCCATACGGACCGCCGTCGAGCGGATGGGGACGTCGCTCGCCGAGTGGGATCGCACCCTCGCCGCGCTGGAGGGGCGCGTGAGCCGCGACATCGCCGGCGCATCGGGCCGGCAGGCCTACCAGCTGCGCGTGGAGCTTGGCGTCGCGTATCAAGCCCGCGGCCGCACAGCCGACGCGTTGAAACAATTCGAAGCGGCCGTCGCACTCCAGCCGCCGGCGTCGGACGTTCAGGTGCTGCGCGCGCTCGCGCTCGAGGCCGCCGGCCGGATCGACGAAGCGGGCACGGCGTTTCGTGCCGCCTGGGCGGCCGACTCGGGCAACCCGGTCAAGGCGTACTACGTCGCGCAGCGGACGAAACCCTCTGGCGCCACTGGCAGCGACGCCGAACGTGCCCGCGCCGTGCTCGCTGACACGTACAAGCGTCTCGACATCGGCGTCCGTCACTCGGTCGCGGGGTTCCCGACACCGGCGGCGATTCCCGACACGCTTTCGCGCACGCCGATCGTCGGGGACTCCATGACGGCCCGCGGATTTGCGCTGATTGCCGAAGGGCGGTACACCGAAGCGGTCGCGGCGCTCACGCGGCAGACGACGGCGAACGACGCCCGTCACGACGACTCTCCACTCGTGCAGCTTGCGCAAGGACAACGCGACGAGGCCGCCAACCGCGTCGCGGAGGCGCGGCGCGCGTACGGGGCGGCGCTCGGGGGCGCGCTCGCCGGGCGCAGCGTGCTCTACGTGGGCATCGCGAGGCTCGCGCAGGTCGAAGGCGATCTCCCTGGCGCGATCGACGCCTTCACGCAGGCCGTGCGCCTCAGTCCCAACGATCCGACCATTCACAGAGAGTTCGCGGCCGCCTACGTCGCGCATGGAGTCGCCGACGCCGCGTTCTGCGAGTTGATGGCGGCGCTGCTCGTCGATCCACGCGATGCCCAGGCTCATGCCGACGTCGGCCAGCTGTATCTCGACACGAGCCGCGACGCCGAAGCGGTGACCGCCTTCGACCGGGCGCTGACGCTCGCGCCGAAACGCTACGAGTTCAGGTATGCCCTTGCCACGGCGCACACGCGCCTCGGGCACAGCGCCGAAGCCGCGCGTCAGCTCGAGCTCTTCGAGCGCGCCCGCCGCGAGGCCCTCGACGAGCGCCGCCGCGCGATCGCCAACGAAGTCGAGCAGGCAGAAGGGGCTCGCAGCGGAGCACCGGGGCGGTGATTGTGAGATGGCTTCTCCTGGCCGCCGTGCCAGCCGCGATCGCCGCTGCGGACGCGCCGCTGCCGCAATTTGTCGACATCGCACGGCAGGCGGGCGTGGTCTTTCACCACACCAACGGCGCGAGCGCCGACAAGCACCTGGTCGAAACCATGGGATCGGGCGGCCTCTTCTTCGACTATGACAACGACGGGTGGATCGACGTGTTCCTGGTCGACGGCGGATCGCTGGCCGACCCGGGCGTGGCACGGCGCGCGCGTCATCGCCTGTTCCACAACCTGGGTCTGTCCGGCAAAGGCCAGGGCGTGCGCTTCGAGGACGTGACCGAACGGTCGGGCATCCAGCATCGCGGGTACGGCATGGGCGCGTGCGCCGGCGACTACGACGGCGACGGCCGGCCCGACCTCTACATCACGAGCGACGGACCGAACGCGCTGTACCGGAACCGCGGCGACGGCACGTTCGTCGACGTCACGGCAACCGCGCACGTGGCCGATTCCCGCTGGAGCGCGAGCTGCGCGTTCGCGGATCTGGATCGCGACGGGGACCTCGACTTGTGGGTCACCCACTACGTCGATGCCGATCGCGCGCGCAGTCCGTTCTGCGGCGACGCGCGAAGCGGGATTCGCTTCTACTGCCATCCGCTGAAGTACGACCCGCTGCCGAACACCGTGTACCGGAACGACGGCAACGGCGTCTTCACCGACGTGACCGCGGCCTCCGGTGTCGGCGCCCTCCGCGCCAACGGCCTCGGCGTCGTCGTCGCCGACTACGACAACGACGGCCTGCCCGACGTGTTCGTCGCCAACGACACGATGCCGAACTTCCTGTTCCACAACACGGGCAACATGAAGTTCGTCGAGACGGGGCTCGTGTCGGGCATCGCCCTGGCCGCCGACGGCAAGGCCCGCGCCGGCATGGGCATCGACGCCGGCGACTACGACGGGGACGGGCGCCTCGATCTCGTCATCACGAATCTCGATTTCGAGATGCACACGCTCCAGCGCGGGCTCGAGCGCGGCCTGTTCGGCTATGCGACGACCGAGAGCGGCATCGGCTTCCCGACGCTGCCCTTCGTCGGTTTCGGCGTGGCGTTTCTCGATTTCGACAACGACACGCAGCTCGACATCGCCATCGCCAACGGCCACATCCTCGACAACGCGCCCCTCTTCCGGACCGGGTCCACCTACATGCAGCGCAAACTGCTCTTCCGCAACACGACGGGGCGCCGGTTCGCGGAAGTGGGGCGCAACGCGGGTCCGGCCTTCGCCGCCGAGAAAGTCGGACGCGGGCTCGCAATCGGCGACATCGACAACGACGGCGACCTCGACTTGTTGGTCACCAACAACGGCCAGGACGCCGAACTGCTGCGCAACGACGGCGGCAACCGTGCGAATGCAATCCTCGTACGGCTGCGCGGCGCCGGGCGGAACACTGGCGCCATTGGCGCGCGCGTCCGGCTCACCGTCGGCTCGCGCACGCAGATTCGCGACATCCGGGCCGGCTCGAGCTACCTCAGTCAGAACGATCTCCGCGCGCACTTCGGGCTGGGTGCGGCCGCCCGCGCCGATCGGATTGAAGTGTTATGGCCCTCCGGAAAGACAGAAACGTTTTCCGGCGTGCCGGCGAATCAGATCGTCACGGTCGAAGAAGGCAAAGGCATCGTCAACCAGCAGCCGTTCTCACGCTGATGCGAATGATCATCCTGGCCGCGCTGCTGCTGGCGCTCGCGGGCGGGCCTGTCGCGCAGGACCGCGTGGACCGCCCCGGCGATGCACTGCCGCCATGGACCCCCGGCACGCTCGACATTCATCAGATCGTCACCGGACGCGGGAACGCCGCGTTCATGATGTTTCCGGACGGGACGACGCTCCTGGTCGACGCAGGCGACGTGGGCGAGACGCCCGACTCCCGCGTCTATTCGAACGAAGCCGATCAGCGGCCGAACAGTTCGAGGACGCCCGCGCAGTGGATCGCCCGCTACATCCGGCGCATGGCGGGCGCCGACGCGCGGCTCGACTACGCCATCGTGACGCATTTCCACGTCGACCACATGGCCGGCCTCACCCAGGTCGGCGATGAGCTGCCGATTGCGCGCCTGGTCGATCGCGGGTGGCCCGACTACCAATACCTGCCGCCTCCCGCCGACGCGATGTTCAGGAACTACCGGCAGTTCGTGGCCGCGAACACCGCGTCGGGCCGCCTCACGATGATCGGCGCGAAGGCCGGCAGCGCCGCGCAGATCGTCCCTGTGCGCGGGCCTGTCCCCAGCACGCCGTTCGAGGCGCGCATCGTCGCGGTCAACGATCGCGTGTGGACGGGAACCGGCGACGACACGAAGGTTCGTTTCCCTCCGCTCGAATCGATTCCGCTGCGCGAGGACTGGCCCGACGAGAACATGTGCAGCATCGCGCTGCGGATCAGGTACGGCGCGTTCGACTATTTCAGCGGCGGCGACATGCCGGGCTATCCCGTACCCGGCGCAGCGGCGTGGCATGACGAAGAGACGGACGTCGCGAAAGCGATTGGCGCCACCGACGTGCACGTCGTCAACCACCACGGATCGCTCGAGGAGGAGAACCCGTTCTGGCTGTCGACGCTGCGCTCGCGGGTGATGATTGTGCCGGCGTGGTCCTCGACGCATCCGTCCCCGGACGTCCTCAAGCGGATGCTGTCGCCCCGCCTGTACGACGGCCCGCGCGACATCTTCATCACGCTGTTCCGAGCCTCGACGCAGGCGGCGACCGGCCCGCGGGCACGACAGGTCGCCTCCGATCACGGGCACGTCGTCGTCCGCGTGGAGCCGGGCGGGGCGCGCTACCGCGTGCTCGTGCTGGACGACACCACTGAAAGCTATCGAATCACCTCCGTACACGGTCCGTACATCTCCAGATAGGCGAACGCGAAAAAACGGCCGGGCCGTACGGCGGCCGCGTGGCAGACCTGATGCACTACCAGTGTGTGTGGAGGTGCTCAGATGAAAGCGTTGAGCTGGATCAACTTCGCACTGGGCGTCTGGCTGCTGACCGCGAGCTTCGCCCTTGCGCGAACGGGGCCGTTCATGGCCGAGGAAAGCGTGGCCGGCGTGGCGATCGCCGTCCTGGCCTACGCGGCAGCGGTCGCTCGGCCGCACCCGGGAGTCAGCTGGGGTGTGGCACTCGCGGGCCTGTGGACGTTCATTGCCAATTACGGCGCGCTGACAACGGCCAAGACCAACGCGATGGTCGTCGGGCTCGCCGTGCTCGTGCTCGGCACGGCGAACGCCATTCACCGTCACCACGTCCGCACGCACGTCGTCTGACCAGCGGTTTCGAAGGTCATCGAGTCCTGTCGGCGACGCGACAGATTTGAGATCGCGGCACCTCAGGTGTTCGCTTTCGCGGGCACAGACCGGTGCTCGAAAGCGGACAGGCCGGCGCGCCCCGTCAAGAAATCCTGACGTTTTCGACGGTCCGGCGAAATGCCGGGCTGGTATGTCCATTGCCCCCGTCTGAGTGTGACTGGAGGCAGCATGAAGGCCACTCTCGGCGTGCTCGTGCTCAGTGTGCTCGTCGCGGCGCCCGTCGCCGCAAAACCCAAGCACTGGCATGACGACGACAAGCACTGGAACCAGCAATGGGACGATCGCGACGACGAGCGTCACGCGGCCGGTTGTTATTTCCGGCCGAGGGAAATTCAGATCATCCGCGAGTATTACGAGCCTCGATATCGATCGCTGCCACCGGGCCTGGCGAAGAAGTACTACAGGACCGGCCACCTGCCGCCTGGCTGGGAGAAGAAGATGGAGCCGCTGCCGGTTGCCGTCGAACGGCAGCTGGTGGTGCTGCCGCCCGAATATCAGCGCGGATACTTCGACGGGTCGGTGGTGGTGTACTCGCCGCGAACGCACGTCGCCGTCGACGTCGTGGCGCTGTTCAGGCCCTGATCGGCGGATCGCCGCGGTGGGGGCGGGCGGGCTCCTTGGCGAGCCTCAGGAGAACGGCCCATACGCAGGCCGGCCGGTGCCCCATGAACTTGAGCATTTCCGCCGGCGTGAACTCAGTCGCGATGCCGTATTCGTGCGCGCGATCGTACCAGTCGGTCAACGTCTGGGCGGCCTGCGTCATCAGCTCGGCGTCGTGTTTCGCGACACCGTGAATGGTCAGCCAATGCTCACGAAGCGCCTCGATCTCCGATTGGAGCATGCGGTCGTAATGGCGAAGCTTGATCGTAGTCCCTGTGTGGTGCTGAAAGGCCTTCCAGTAATCAAAAGTGTCCATACGCAGGCGGAGGTTCGATCGTAGAACGCTTTCGGCGCGTCCTTGCCCGGAGAACACCCTTGCCCAATCAGAAACTGTGAAGGGCGCCCGTCTCGCTTTACACTTACGGGGCTGCCGAAGAGGAGGATGAGATGCGCCTTCGAGGTGTGATCGGAGCAGGTGCCGTCGCCGCGTTCGCGCTGTGTAGCCAGAATGCGCTGGCGCATCACAGTTTCGCCCCACATTTCGACGCGAACAAACCGGTGAACCTTGCCGGCACGGTGACCGAGTTCGAGGCGCGCAACCCGCACAGCTACCTGCACGTCAACGCGGTCGACGAGAACGGCCAGACGCGCGAATACGTGTGCGAGTCGCACGGCGCGACGCAGCTGGCGCGCAACGGCATCACGCCCGACATGCTCAAGGCCGGCACGAAAGTGCGCGTCATGGGTTCGCTGTCGCGGCACAGCCCCTACATGTGCTTCTTCGACCGCCTCGAGTTCGCCGACGGCCGCACCGTGAGCGCCAACGGTCCGACGGGTCCGCGCACCGCCACCGCAAGCCTGCCGCCGCGCAAAGACATTTTCGGTACGTGGCTCCTCGCGCCCATCCCGAACCGCAGCACGAGCGGCCCGCAGCCGATGATTCAGATGCTCACGCCGGCCGGCGAGAAGGCCGTCGCCGCCTACAACCCGTTCAAGGACGATCCCACCTTCCGGTGCGATCCCGTCGGCATCCGCCGGGTGTGGGGCGCGCCCGGCACGCCGCTCGAGATCGTGCACGACGCCGGCGGCAACGTCGTGCTTCATCACGAATGGATGGACGTCCGGCGCATCGTGCACCTCGACATGAAGGAACATCCGAAGAACGGGCCGCGCAGCTCGCTCGGCCATTCGATCGGTCACTTCGAGGGCGACACGCTGGTGGTCGAGACCGCCGGCTTCTCGGAAGGCGTCCTCAATCAGTACGTCGAACAGCCGGGTCAGCCGACCAAAGGCCTGCTCCACTCGGCAGCGCTGACGACGACCGAACGCCTGCACCTCGACGCCGCCCGCCAGCGGCTCGTCGTCGACATCGACATGACCGATTCCGTGTTCTTCAAGCAGCCGTTCCCGCGAGCGACGATGGAGTACGCGGCGTCGGAGCTGAAGATGGAGCCGTTCAACTGCTCACCTGAGGGCGTGACCGGCACCGTGCGGAAGTAGCCCGCTGGCTCGCTCGTTTACGGCATCCTTACATCGCGCCGCCAGCCCGCCTTCTATCATGGGCGCCTGTCTGGAGGCCTGCTCATGAAACGATCGCGTCTGTCTGCTGCTGTGATGCTCGCCCTCGGCGTGCTGCTCTTTTCATTCGCAACTAACGCCGCTCAGACCAAAAAGCCCGATGCAAAGGCCGGCGCGGCCACGGCGGCCCCCAAAGCCGCCGCCCAGAGCGCGACGCTTCTCGACATCAACAGCGCATCGAAGATGGATCTGATGACGCTGCCCGGCATCGGCGACGCCTTCTCGCAGAAGATCATCGACGGCCGGCCGTATAAAGGGAAGAACGAGCTGGTCACGAAGAAGATCGTCCCGCAGGCGACCTACGACAAGATCAAGGACCTGATCATCGCGAAGCAGCCGCCGGCCAAAAAGTAGACCTCTCAGTCGTCGGCGTCACTTCACGACGATAGACGAAGAGGCGTATCGGCCCTGTGCGTCGTGGACGCTGATGGTGTGCCGCCCCGGCGCGAGCGGCCAGTTGAGCGGTCCGTCAGGCGCCGCGACCCCGATAGGCATGTCGTCCACACGCCACTCGAGCCGCGCGGGACTGTCGCTCGCCGCGCGGAGACCGATCGTCTGGAATTCGCGACGCAGGGTCGGATCGATCAGATAGGTCGCACCGTCCGGCGGGCTCAACACGCGCACCGACGCGCGAACGGCTGACGGCTCGCCGGCGACGTTCGCAATCGGCGCTGACGGAGGATGCGCCGGGGCTTCACGTCGCGGCACCGCAACGACCGCGTTGAGCAGCCGCTCGCTCGCGGCCCACTCCTGGTACAGAGCCGGCCACTGGACGACGACGCCGCGGGGCGTCACGCGATGCCAGTCGCAGAACCCGGCGGGTGCGTCGTCCGAGATCCACTCTTCCACCTGACGGGGACAGGCGGGCGTCGCGACAAGGCCAGAGAGCGCGCACACAATCCGCCGCGTCGTGCGTTCGGGCGCCGCAGCCGTCGCGCTCGCCTGCGGATCGGGCAGCACGCCCGTGGCGCGGCTCGCCGCGGCCAGCATGATCGCGTGGAAGATGGGACCGGCGCCGGTCACTCCCGACGATCCGACGAGCGGCCGCCGATCGAAATTGCCCACCCAGACGCCCACCGTCACGTCGCGCGTGTAGCCGATGGTCCAGTTGTCGTGGTAGGCCTGCGACGTGCCGGTCTTGGCCGCGACGGCGAACGGAAACTCCAGGCTGCCGCCGCGCCCGAACGCGTAGGCGCGCGCATCGTCGTCGGACAGGATGTCGGTGATCCAGAACGCCGTGCGCGGCGACACCAGAATCTGCGACTCAGGTTGCTTCGTCCGCTGCACGAGCGTCGGGGCGATGACGCGTCCGCCGCGTGCGAACGCGGAGTATGCGGCCACCAGCTCGTCGAGCCTGACCTCGGCGTCGCCCAGCGTCACGCCGAGACCGTAGTAACTGGCGGTTCTGTTGAACGTCGACAGCCCCGCCGTTCGCAGAAAGCGCAGCAGGTTCGGCACGCCGACTCGCGACGCGAGCGCCACGGCCGGCACGTTCTCTGATCCGGCGAGCGCGTGCCTTGCCAGCAGCGGACCGCGAAAATGATTGTCGTAGTTGCGCGGACTGTAGACCACCCCGTCCTGGCCCGTCGAGAAATACGACGGCACATCGGGCAACACTGTCGCCGGTGACTCGCCATCTTCGAACGCGAGTGCGTAGGTGAACGGCTTCAACGCCGATCCCGGCTGCCT
>Ga0066903_100000730_pt1 | contig 21930 bp, 21 predicted proteins | sample PanSoiMetaGPlot1_FD_67491 | JGI IMG/M metagenome (GOLD analysis project Ga0066903, IMG submission 67491) | Tropical forest soil microbial communities from Panama analyzed to predict greenhouse gas emissions - Panama Soil - Plot 1 (version 2) | ecosystem: Environmental > Terrestrial > Soil >... | reverse complement strand
TGTCGCTCTCGCTCGACGCGCTCGATCCCGAGCGGCACGACCGCTTCAGGCGCGTACGCGGCGCCTGGCAGAACACGGTCGACGGGGCCGGGATCCTCAACCGGAACAAACTCCCGTTCATCGTGCAGACGACGGCGGGGTCGCACAACCTCGACGAGCTCGACGCGATCGCCGACTTCGCGCACGATCGACTCGCCGCCAGGGTCTGGAATCTCTACTTCCTCGTGCCGACGGGCCGCGGGCAGTTCGTTTCCGACATCACCCCCGAGCAATACGACGGCGTGCTCGCCTCGCTCTACCGGATCCAGCAGAAGTACGCGGGCCGGATGCTCGTGAACGCGAAGTGTGCGCCGCACTACATCAAGACCGTCCTCGAGCAGTCCCTTCGACCAGGCTCAGGGCAGGACGGATCGCAGGCGCCGATCCGGACCTACTCGGGCGGCGCCGGCGGCTGCCCGGCGGGGACGCACTACATGGGGATCCGGCCGAACGGCGACGTCACGCCGTGTCCGTATCTTCCGGTGTTCGCGGGATCGCTGCGGAGCGCGAGCCTCGCCGACCTCTGGTCGTCGTCGACGCTCTTCACCGACATTCGCCGCCGCGCGTCGCTCGGCGGGCGCTGCGGCGACTGCGAGATGAACGCGCACTGCGGCGGCTGCCGCGCGCGCGCCTTCGGGATGTCGGGCGACCTGATGGCGGAGGATCCGCTCTGCACGCACACGCCGGGTAAGTTCGCCGGCTCGCCGCTGCTGACACTCACCGGCCCGTCCGACGGCTCAGGCGCCGGCTGGGCACGCGCAATCGAGTACGGCGCGGAGTCGCCCCAGACGATCGCCTGGGACGATGACGCCGCCGAGCGGATGAAGAAGATCCCGGTGTTCGTCCGGGGAATGGTCGTGAAGGCCGTCGAGGACTCCTGCCGGAAGCACGGCGTCAGCCGTGTCACCGCCCAGGAGCTCGAGAAGATTCGCGCGCGGATGCCGACGCCGAAGATCTTCGGCCAGTGAACGCCGGCGCGGCGTTCGCTATTTGAACGGATCCGGAGCGCTCTGCTCCTTGATCTTGTCGTCCAGCCACTTCGTGAATTCGTCGGCCGGAAGGACCGTGACGAATCCCCGCATCTTGGCATGCCCGAGGCCGCAGAGCTGCGCGCAGGCGATCTCGTACTGGAACTCCGCGTTCCCCGTCTTCGTCCGCATGTCCGCCGTCGTGACGTTGGGAATGAACCAGATCGGGATCGTGAAGCCGGGCACGGCGTCCTGCTTCACGCGGAACTCGGGGACGCCGAAGCTGTGAATGACGTCCTTGCTCCGAAGCTGCACGATGACCGGCTTGTTGACCGGCAGATAGAGCTGGTTGACGGTCGTGACGTCGTCTTTCGCGTTGGGATCGTCGCGATCGAGGCCAAGAGGATTCGACTGCAGGTCGATCTTCGTGATGTCGGTGCGGCCGAACTTTCCGTCGGGCCCCGTGTAGTGGACGTTCCACGCGAACTGCTCGCCGGTGACCTGCACGACGAGCGCTTCGCTCGCCGCCGGGATGTGGTTGACTCGCGCGGCCCAGATCGGGACCGAGAACCCGAACAGCAGGATGACCTCGACGACGAACACGGCGCCTTCGACCCAGCTCGACATGTGCGACTTCGCCGACGTGTAGCTCGCGTTGGGCTGCCGCGACCGCCGGAAGCGGATCAGCACGTAGGCGAGGAACGCGCCCCAGCCGATGAAGAGGACGAACATGAACACGTGGGTCCAGGCGATCAGGCTGTCGATCTGCGCGCCGTGGGCCGTGGCGAGCGGGGGAAGTCCAAGCCAGTCAGTATTCATGTTCTCGGCACTCGCTGAAGTTCCGACCATTCGGCGTCCAGCTCGAGGTCGGCGACGCGTTTCGCGCGCTTGCGGAGGTAGAGAAAGAAGGCGACGAACGCCCCCTGAATCACGAGGGTGACGCCCAGCAGGAAGAAGACGCCCAGCTGCGTCCCGCTGACGAGCGTGGTTTCCTGCGCCCCGAAGCACTGCGGGCACGCCAGGACGCTCGAACCGCCGAGAAGGATCGCCGCTGCCGTCGTGAGCGCACGTTTCATCGCAGTGTCCTCGTCTTTCTCAGGAACCACGAGTCGTAGATGATGAGAGCCATCGACGCGGCGAACGCCACGACGGCCCCGACGACGAACGTCGTGCCGCCGTCCCGGCCGTACTGCGACAGGCACCAGAAGCCGAACAGCACCGCGAGGGCCGCGGAGAGCAGGATCAGCATCGCGTGGACCATCCGGAGATTCATCAGTAGCGAATCCAGAAGCCGTCACTGTGCGTAAGCACGGGAAGCGCCAGCAGCACGACGAAGAACGCCACGGTCAGCCCGAGCACCCAGTAGATCAGCTTCTTCTCCGAGATGAGGTGCATGAAGTAGCACGCCACCAGCGACCCCTTGATCACCGCGACGATGAGCGCCACCGTCACTGCCAGGTGGATCGGCAGGTGGAACCGCGAGATCGCCACGGTGACGATCGTCAGCACCATCAGCGTGACGAAGACGCTGATGTAGATCCGGACGTGTTTGTCGATGTCAACGGCGTGGTCGGTCGTCATGGATGCGCCTACAGGAGGTACAGGGTCGGGAACAGGAAGATCCAGACCAGGTCCACGAAGTGCCAGAACAGCCCCGAGTTCTCGACGCGGTTGGTGAACCACTGCGGATTCGTCTTCCACAGCTTCGAGCCGGGGAACAGGAAATACGCGTTCACCGCCATCCCGCCGATCACGTGGAGCATGTGCAGCCCCGTCAGCGTGAAGTAGATCGCGAGGAAGTTGTTCTTGCTGGGGAAGAGTCCCGTCTCGAACTTGTGGCTGTACTCGAAGTACTTGACGACGAGGAAGACGCCTCCGAGCAGGACCGTCGCGCCCATGTAGATGCGGAACGTGCCGAAGCGGTTGCGCATCAGCGACGCCCACGCCATCACCATCGTAACCGACGACGTGATCAGGACGATCGTGTTGAACGTGGCCAGCGGCACGTTCAGGATCGTGTCTCCTCGCGGCCAGGTCTGCGCTCCCGTGCGGATCAGGATGTAGCTCGCGAACAGCGCGCCGAACAGCATGACCTCGGAGGCGAGGAACAGCCAGATGCCGATCTTGCCGTTGGTGAGGCCGGTATCGGGCCGCGCCTCTACGGTGTAGGGAATGTCCATGCGATCAGACCTCGTACTGCGGCACGAAATCCTTGGCCGCGCCCGGAACGCTGTACTCGTACGGTCCGCGATGCGCTTCCGGAACCACGACGAAGTTGCCGTGCGGCGGCGGCGACGGCGCCGCCCACTCGAGGGTCGTCGCCTCCCACGGGTTGTCCCCCACCTTCTCTCCGTGCCGGATGCTCCAGAAGAAATTGAAGATGAAGGGGATCTGGAACAACGCCATGATCCAGGCGCCCCACGACGAGATCACATTCAGGTGGAGGACCGGCTGCGCGAACGCGTAGCCCTGTCCGCCGTCGAACAGGCGCCGCGAGACGCCGGCCAGCCCGATCAGGAACATCGGCATGAAGACGACGTTCATGCAGATGAACGACCCGATGAAATGGATGACGCCCAGCTTCTCGCTCATCTTCCGGCCCGTCGCCTTCGGGAACCAGTAGTAGACCCCCGCGAAGAGCGCGAAGATCGTCCCCGGCGCGACGACGTAGTGGAAGTGGGCGATGACGTAGTACGTGTCGTGCAGCGGGATGTCCGCCGCGTTCAGGCCGAGCGGCAGTCCCGTGAGTCCGCCGATGCCGAACATCGGCAGGAACGCCACCGCGAAGAGCATCGGCGTGTTGTAGCGGATCGATCCGCCCCAGAGCGAGATGATGAGCGACGTCAGGATCACGACCGACGGGATCGAGATGATCATCGTCGTCGTCTGGAAGAACGTCGCCATCGCGGTGCCCATGCCGGTCATGAACATGTGGTGCGCCCACACGATGAACGACATGAAGCCGAGGAACACGAGCGACCCCACCATCGACCGGTAGCCGAACAGCGGCTTCCGCGTGTTGTTCGCGATGATCTCCGCGACGATGCCCATCGCCGGCAGGATCAGCACGTACACCTCGGGGTGCGCGAGGAACCAGAACAGGTGCTGCCAGAGGAGCGGGTTGCCGCCGCCCGCGTTGGTCAGCGCCTGGCCGCTCACGACGAGTCCGCTCGGCAGGAAGAAGCTCGTGCCCGCCAGGCGATCCATCAGCTGCATGAAGGCGGCCGCTTCGAGCGGGGGGAACGCCAGCAGGAGCAGGAACGCCGTCACGAACTGCGCCCACACGAAGAAGGGGAACCGCATGAAGGTGAGCCCCTTCGCGCGGATCTGGATGGTCGTCGTGATGAAGTTGACCGCGCCGAGCAGCGACGAGGTGATCAGGAAGACCATCCCGAAGAGCCACACCGTCTGGCCCATGCCGGCGATGTCGGAGAGCGGCGTGTAGGAGGTCCATCCCGACTGCGCGCCGCCGCCGGGGACGAGGAAGCTGAGGAGCATCGTCACGCCGCCGAGGAAGAACGACCAGTAGCTCAACATGTTGAGCTTCGGGAACGCCATGTCGGGCGCGCCGATCTGCAGCGGGAGCACGAAGTTCCCGAATCCGCCGACCGCGAGCGGGACGACGCCGAGGAACACCATGATGGTGCCGTGCATCGCGCCGAGCTCGTTGTAGAACTCGGGCAGCATCGTCCCGCCGGGCATCCGCGAGTCGCCGAGGATCCGGCCGAGCATCGGCAGGGCGGCGCCCGGGTAGGCGAGATTCCAGCGCATCAGCATCATCAGCGAGAAGCCGAACAGGAGGAACAGCAGTCCTGTGACGGCGTACTGGATGCCGATGACTTTGTGGTCGGTCGAGAAGACGTACGACCGCCAGAAGCCGAGCTCGTGATGGGCTTCGTGCGCGCCGTGCGCCTTCCCTGGGGCGACAGCTCCTGCCTGACTCATACGCCTGTCCTCCGGAGAGCTACTTCGCGGCCGGGACGGCGAACTTGAAGGCCTGAGTCTTCGTGTCGTTGGCGCCGACCGTGATCGACGCCGTCTGCGTGCCCAGTTTCTCGTGCCAGGCGGTGATCTCGTACGTCCCCGGGTCGAGGCCCGAGATCGTGAACTTCCCGTCCGTGCCCGTCACCGAGAAGAACGGGTGCGTGAAGACGGCCATGTAGGCCTGCATCCACGGGTGGACGTCGCACTTGATCGTGAAGACCGCTTCCGGCTTCGAGAAAACCGTCGTCGCCTCTTTGAGCGTCCCCGGCATCCCCTTGTTGAAGGACGCATTGACCTTGGGGAGCGTGTGGATGTTGTGGAGGATGCCGTCCGAGTTCAGGATCTTGTAGGTCTGGCCGACCATGATCCCCATCACGTGCGGCTTGTACTGACAGCCGTTCTGATCGAGCGTGACTGGGGTCGGCGGCACGGGCCAGGTCTTGCCGGCCGGGAGCCCTTTCGAGACCCAGACCAGCACGTTGCCCATTGTGTTGCCGCTACCCAGGACGAGCGCTTCGCTTGGGGCCGGCGTCGTGTGCTTCTTGGCGCACACGGGGTCGGCGTCCATCGCGATCGGCTTGAGTGCGGGGGGTTTTCCGTCGAACGTGATCGTTCCGGTGATCGTCGAGGCTGCTACTGCAACTCCGGGCCAGGCTGACACTGCGAGTACGCAGGCCGCCAGCCACACCCTGTTCCCTGTCCAGCGCATCATCGGCTCCTTGGTCATAGCAAACCTCGTTGTTACCTAGGTTCCCACCGCCGCCGCCGCCGTCCGAGATTGGGCCGACTTTACACTGGTCCTCGCCGCCTGTGCAACAGGGCCTCAGGCGTTCTCGAAGGCCAGCGACTCGGCAAGCCTCGGATCGCGGACGGGTACGAGGGCCTGTCGCCGCATGAGCCAGCCCACCGCGGCTACGAAGCACCCGCCGACGGCCATGAACGCCGCCACGTCCAGAACGGACGGGCTGACGCCGTCGTGATGGAGCGTCGGCATCACCAGCCAGTAGAGGTCGACGTAATGCATGAGCAGGATCCAGGCGCCGCCGATCGCCAGGGTGGCGTCCCTCCGCTTCACGGCCCGTCCCATCAGGTAGAAGAACGGGATCGCGAAATGCCCGATCATGAGCAGCAGCGAGACCGCCCGCCAGGACCCGACCAGCCGCGCCTTGAACCAGAACGTCTCTTCGGGGAGGTTGGCGTACCAGATGAGGAAGAACTGCGAGAACGCGATGTAGGCCCAGAACGCCGTGAACGCGAACAGGAACTTGCCGATGTCGTGCAGGTGCTCGGCCGTGATCACCGTGTCGAGCAGCCCCGCCTGCCGCATCGCGACCGACGTCACCGACAGCAGCGCGATGTACCCCACGAACGACCCCGCGAAGAAATAGACGCCGAACATCGTCGAGTACCAGTGCGGCGTGAGCGACACGATCCAGTCGATCGACGCGAACGTCGTCGTGATCGCGAGGACGATGATGGCGGGCCCGGCGAAGCGGCGCAGGCGTGCCGAGACGGCCGGATCGCCCGTCTCGTCCTGCCCGCGCGAGGCGCCGTAGTAGAACAGCGCGATCGCGGACCAGCACACGAAGAACACCACCGCCCGGATGAGGAAGAACGGCACGTTCAGGTACGGCGTCTTCCAGCGGATCAGCGCGTCGTGGTCGGCGGCCCCGGGCACGGCCCAGGCGTAGAGGTTGCTCAGGCCGAACACGAGCGGCACGAACAGCACCGCCATGACGGGAATCGAGCCGAAGATCGTTTCGCCGATCCGCCGCACGACGATCCCCCAGCCGCCCTGCGAGGCGTACTGGATCACCACGAAGAACAGCCCGCCGAGCGCGAGGCTCAGGAAGAACAGGAACGACACGAGCCACGAGAAGAAGAACTGCGTCGGATTGCGCATGCCGAACACGGCGCAGGCGATGGCGCCGATCGCCGCGCAGCCGGCGCCGATGGCCGGCAGGCGGTTCCAGGAGTGCCCGGGCGGGATCGTGGCGCGATCGACGATCATGTCAGGCCTCCAGCAGCTCGACGCTTCGCGCGCCCAGGGACTCGAGGAAGGTTCGATTCGCCGACGCGTCGAACCTGGGATCCCACGATTCGATCGAGATGAAGAACACGTCGTCGGTCGCGCGTTCGAAGACTCTCGATCGGAAGAGCGGGTGGTGGTGCATGGGGAGCCGGTTGAGACCGAGCATGCCGAAGACGGCGCCGAGCGAGGCGAACAGGATGCCCAGCTCGAACGTGATCGGAATGAACGCCGGCCACGAGAAGAACGGCTTGCCGCTGATCACGAGCGGATAGGCGCTGGCGTGGACCCACCACTGGAGGGCGAACCCGAGCCCGGCGCCGGTCAGGCCCATCACGAGGACGATCCAGGGAAGCAGCGAACGGCGGACGCCCATCGCCTTCTCGATCCCGTGGACGGGGAACGGCGTGTGCGCGTCCCACCGCGTGAATCCGGCGTCACGCACGCGTTCGCACGCGCGATAGAGCTCTCCCGGCGTCGCGAACGCCGCGAGGATGCCGTAGTGCGGCCCCTTCGGCAGCTGCGGGACGAGCGGCAGCTGGAAGCCCGTTCGCGGCGCCTCCGCGGGTGACGGCGCGGCGGGTGCATCGTGTGCCGGCGCGGCGCCGTGCGTGTCGTGCGCGTCGTGCGGATCGGCCTGCGGCAGCACCGTCTTGACTTCGGCGGTCGCGACCATCGGCAGGAAGCGCACGAACAGGCAGAACATCGTGAAGAACAGGCCGAAGCTCCCGAGCAGGCACGAGATGTCCCAGATCGTCGGCCTGAAGTAGCCCCACGCCGACGGGAGGAAGTCGCGGTGCAGCGACGTCACGATGATCACGAACCGCTCGAACCACATGCCGATGTTGATGACGATCGACAGCACGAAGAGGATCGGGATGTTCGTGCGCGCCTTCTTGAACCAGAAGATCTGCGGGCTGATCACGTTGCAGCTCACCATCGTCCAGTACGCCCACGCGTACGGTCCCAGCGCGCGGTTCTTGAATGTGAAGAGCTCGTACGGGTTCCCGCTGAACCACGACGTGAAGAACTCGGTGGCGTAGGCGTAGCCGACCATCGACCCGGTCAGCAGCATGATCTTCGCCATGTAGTCGAAGTGCCGGAGCGTGATGATGTTCTCGAGGTGGAACGCCGTGCGGCAGATCACCATCAGCGTCAGCACCATCGCGAACCCGGAGAAGATCGCGCCGGCGACGAAGTAGGGCGGGAAAATCGTCGTGTGCCATCCCGGCAGGACCGAGACGGCGAAGTCCATCGAGACGACCGAGTGCACCGACAGGACCAGCGGCGTCGCCAGCGCGGCGAGGACGAGATACGCGGTCTCGTAGTGCGTCCACTGCCGCACGGACCCGCGCCACCCCAGCGCAAAGAACCCGTAGGCGAACTGGCGCACGCGCGTCGTCGCCCGATCGCGCATCATCGCCAGGTCGGGAATCAGGCCGACGTACCAGAACAGCACGGAGACCGTGCCGTACACGCTGACCGCGAAGACGTCCCAGAGCAGCGGGCTCCGGAAGTTCGGCCACATCCCCATCTGGTTCGGGATGGGGAACATGAAGTACGCGACCCAGACGCGCCCGACGTGAATCCCCGGGAACGTGAGCGCGCACATGACGGCGAAGATCGTCATCGCCTCCGCCGCGCGGTTGATCGACGTCCGCCACTTCTGACGGAAGAGGAACAGGATCGCCGAGATCAGTGTGCCGGCGTGGCCGATGCCGACCCAGAACACGAAGTTCGTGATGTCCCAGGCCCAGCCGACGGGCACGTTCAGGCCCCAGATGCCGATCCCTTCCCAGAAGAGCCACGAGACCGCGACGCCCAGCAGGCCGAGCAGCCCCAGCGACGGCACGAAGAACAGCCACCACCCGATCGGCGTCTTCCGCTCGACCGGTTCCGCGACGACCTCGGTGATGGAATGGAAATCAGGCGAACGGAGAATGAGCGGGGGGCGCCCCGCGACCGGCGGATCGAGCAGATCGACTACGTCCGTCTGAGCCAAGCGCTTCTCCGGTGTATGTCTGGAAAAGGGGCCGTAGTGAAGAGTGGCCGGTTTGTACCATCGCGCAATCGCGCGAGTCAAGATCAACCGAGGGGCTTCGCCCCTCGGACTCCCCAACACCGTCGCTCGCGCGCCGCTTCGCCGGCGCGCTCCGCTCCGGTGGCTCGCTTCGCTGTGCTCGCTCGCGTCGTTGGCTCGGTTGCAGCCCTGAGGTCCGTTCTAGTCCACGTTAGCCAGCTGCGCGAGAATCGCGTCGATCGGCGCCTTCGCGCAGGTGAACATCGGCGTGTCCCGCTGCGTGTAGAGGCTCGCCTCCGTGTACCGCAGCCGTCCGACCAGATCGACGAATTCCTGCGGATAGTCCGAGTCGAACGCGACGACGAAGTCCTGATCGTCGAGGCCGTAGCTGTAGCTCGTGTTCAGGTTGACGCCCTTGAACGGCGACGAGGCGGCGATGTGCTCGTCCATCATCCCCTGGCGGGCGTGCGGCGAGAGGCGGTACCAGTCCCGCGTCTTCACGAAGGGATACACGAAGAGGTATTTCCCCTGGCCGGGCAGCAGCTCGACGTGTTCGCCCGCTCCCTTCGTCTTGTTGACGTACTGCGACCGGCGCTGCAGCGACAGGAAGCTGTGCACCGTCGTCAGGTACGCGCCCAGCGCCGACCGGCGGATGTCCGCTTCCATCGCCTGGAACCCGAGGGGGTCGAACGCGATCCGCCAGAGCATGAAATCGACGTCCGCGCGCAGGCCCACGAGCGAGTACGTGCGGAGGATCAGATCCTCGGACGATTCCCACTTTCGCGTCAGCTCGACGAACGCGGCTGCCGCCGCGCGCTGTTCAACGTCGGGGAGACGCCGGAACAGCGGGTCGAGCCGGTAGAACGCGTAGTTCAGGTATTGACGGCGCTGGCGGTCGGGACTCTTGGCCGAGACGACGCCGGTCGGATCGAGATCGACGGTGGGGCCGCGCCGGGGCGGCGGCCCTGCCTCTCCGGGAGTGTGCTCCGCGCTCATACGTGTGCCTGGCGGGCAACGTATGATCCGCTTCCCGGATTGTCAAGCAACGCGCCGGCCGGCCGCCGCGTCAGGCCGTCGGGTGGTCTTCGAACGACCACGCGCCCCAGTAGTGGAGCTCGTGCGCATGCAGCGACTGCAGCACCTGCAGCGCGCGCGACCGCTCGTCGCTTTTCTTCTTGTGAATCCTGACGCACAGGAGGCTCGCGCCCTGGCGCAGGGCCTCGTCGATGCGATGGTTCGCATCCGCCTCGGCCCCCACCGCGGATTCGAGCGTCCGCAGCAGGCGGACGGCAAAGCCATGCTCGCGTCCGTGGAGATCGAGACATCGGGCGCCTTGCTCGCCCATGAAGACGTCGATGTCGTCCGTCGCGACACCGCCTTCTTCGAGTGCCTTGACCGAGGCCATCATTTCGCCCTCGGTCTTGACCAGGCCGGTCACCCGGTCGCGAAGCGCGAACCAGCTGCCGCCCACGTAGGGATCCGGATTGATGCGCGCCATGCACTCCCCTTTGAATGCCGTGTGACCCGGGGGAACCACCGCCGACGCCGCCGCCGAACTAGCGCCTTATATACCAACTTCGCCCCGAGGCCATAGCCTTTTTCGCCGGGCCCGCGACGTGATACGACAGTCGATGTGGCCCCCACATACCCCCCGGGCCCCCGCGGGTACCCGGTTCTCGGCGTCATTCCCCAACTCCGCTCGAATCCCATCCGGACGTTCCTCGAGGCCGCCGATCGCTACGGCGACCTCGTCCACTTGAAGGCCGGGCCGTATCACGGCTTCCTCGCGTGCGATCCGGCCGACGTCAAGCACGTCCTCCAGGACCACGCGCGGAACTACCACAAGAGCCCGCTCTACGATCGCCTCCGCGACGGCATCGGGAACGGGCTGCTCACGAGCGAAGATGCGTTCTGGCTGCGCCAGCGCCGCCTCGCGCAGCCCGCGTTCCATCGTCAGCGCGTGCAGGCGATGGCCGACGCGATGATCGAGTGCACGGCACAGACGCTCGAGCGCTGGGACGGCCTCGCGTCGCGCGGCGACACGGTCGACGTCGTCGCCGAGATGATGGCGCTCACGCAGGCCATCATCGTGCGGACGATGTTCAGCACCGATCTCGGCGCGACCGCCGAGGTCGTCAACCGCACGTGGCCGATCATCAACCGGCGCATCGGCGAAACGTTCTGGTCCACGAAGCTGGAGACGACGCTGCCGCTGCCCGCGAACCGGCGGTTTCACCGCGCGCTGGCCGAGCTCGAAGGTGTCGTGTACCGCATCATCGCGGACCGCCGCCGTACGAACCGCGACGAGGCCGATCTGCTGTCGATGTTCCTGTCGGCGCGCGACGAAGACACCGGCGCCGGCATGACCGATCGTCAGCTCCGCGACGAGGTCATGACGATGCTGCTCGCGGGGCACGAGACGACGTCGCTCGCGCTGTCGTGGACGTATTACATGCTCTCGCAGCATCCGGCGATCGAGCGGAGCATTGCGGACGAAGTCGATCGCGTCGTCGGCGACGGCCGGCCCGCGTTCGCCCATCTCGATCGACTGTCCGTCACGCGCCGCGCGATCGAGGAATCGCTGCGTCTCTATCCGCCCGCGTGGGGCTTTTCGCGGCAGGCGCTCGCCGACGACGAGATCGGCGGGTATCGCGTGCCCCGCGGTTCGCTCGTCTTTTTGATCCCGTACGTGATCCATCGGCGCCCGGCGCTGTGGCAAGATCCGGACCGCTTCGATCCGAATCGATTCACACCCGAACGCGAAGCCGCGCGCGCGCGATTCGCCTACATCCCGTTTGGCGGCGGCCCGCGCGGCTGCATCGGCCATCAGTTCGCCATGGTGGAGGCGCAACTGATCGTCGCCGCGATCGCGCAGCGCTATCGGATCGAGCTCGTGCCTGGTCAGGAGATTCGAGCCGAGCCGCTCATCACGCTGCGGCCCGCGCCCGGCATCCGCGCGCGGATCGTGAAGCGCCCGGCGCGTTCGTCGTCGCACAGCTGAGGCCGCACCACGTCATGTTCAGAGGGCGCCGTGTGCGGATGGTGTGGTGGCTCACGCGGCGGCCGATCGTGACGTTCGCCGTCGAGTTCGTCGTCCTCGCGCCGCTGATCCTCGCGGGAGCGCCGTCAGGCGCGGCGGGCGGAGCGATCTTTCTGCTGCCCTGGGTGCTGGCGTTGCTCGCAGTGGTGAATCTGCCGCTGCTCTCGGCGGCGTTCCGCGGGTTTCGGATGACCGATGCGACCCGCCGTAACCATGCGCTCGAGCACGCGACCATCATCTTCCTGCGCGACGCCGGCGTGGCTCGCATCGGCGGGTCCGCCGCTCCAGACGGTTTCCGGGTGCACGGACGAGTGTCGCCGCGACAGATTCGCGCGGCCTTCGACGCGTGCGCGCGGCGATTGCCAACGGGGATCATCTGCCGTACATCTCGCGCCACTGCGGAAGCAATCTGGTGACGGCGCTCGGGCTGGCGCTCGTCCTGCTGCTGTCGGTCGCGTTGGTCAGCCTGCTTCTCGAACCCCCGCTGGTGGTCCGCGCGGGTGCTCTTGCGGGCGTCGTCGTCTGTTTCGTGGCGATGCGACACGGCTTCGGCAACTGGGTGCAGCGTCGGTTCTTCATGAAGACAGACTTCCAGGACGTGTCCCTTCGCGACATCCGCGAGGTTTCAGCCAGACCCATGGAAAGACGCCCCGTCCACTTCGTCGAGACGATCGTCCGGCTGAAACCTCCGAATCAGGACCACGGCTCGCGAGCCGTCCCTACGCACGCCTGAGGAGTTCGAGCGCGATGACCGCCGCCGTCGGCGCGAGCAGCACGAACAGGAACTTCGCGTTCATGGCGTTCGACACGACCTGCGACACGCTGACGGCCGGTGCGGCCGGCCGGGCCGCGGGCACCAGCATCGGCACACGCGCGCGGTAGGACTCGTACGCCGCGCCGTGCTCGGCCACGAGATCGCGCTCTTCGAGCTGAATCGCGATCAGGATGTAGCCCGTCGTCGCCACCGCGAACACGAGGTGCGCGAGCGTCATCGTCGGCGCGGCCCAGAACGCGATCAGGAACCCGAGATACAGCGGATGGCGCACGAGGCGGTAGAGCCACGGCGTCGCCAGCGACACCGGCTTGTAGGGCTCGCCGCGCAGCGCGAACCACGACTGCCGCAGGCCGAACAGATCGAAGTGATTGATCAGGAATGTCGCGACGAGGACCAGGCCCCAGCCGAACGCCGAGATCGCGAAGAGCACTCCGCGGCCGGCAGGATGGTCCACGTGCCACACGACACCGCCGAGCGGACGCCACTGCCAGAAGAGGAGCAGCAGAGCGACGCTGGCGAGCAGCACGTACGTCGAGCGCTCGAGCTCGGACGGAACGATCCGTCTCCACCACGCCTTGAAGCCGCGACGCGCCATGACGCTGTGCTGCACCGCGAACACGGTGAGCAGCCCCGCATTGACGAGGAGCGACGTCACCAGATTGCCGGTCGCCTCGCCGTCGAGGCGCGTGGGAACGAACACGCCCTCGACGAACGCGATCGCATAGAGGAACGTTCCGAGGAACACGAGATAGGACACACACCCGTACAGAAAGAACGACACACGCTTGACCATCGCCTTGCTCCTTGAGGTGAGCGGAATTGCCCACGTTCAAGAGATCGCAAACCCTGAGAGGAACACGACAGGCGGGTGAGCGCGGGTTGGAGCAACTCTCAGATCGTCGTAGCGCGGACCTGAAGGGTCGCTCGACGGAGAAACAGAACAGCGCTCTAAGCTAAGAGAGAGAGAGAAAAGAACAGGCCACGGAGTATACGGACCACACGGAATGCGGCAAGTCGCGGATCAGTGTCGGTCCGGGTATTCCGTGTGTTCCGTGTAGTCCGTGGCCTCGGACTTGTTTTTCAGGACGCTGCTAGCGGTACGCGTCGGCGCGATCGCGGCGGCCCTGCGACGTGTAGAGCTGCACCAGCCGCGCGCGGTTGGCACGGCGCTCGTCGCCTTCCGCGCCGGGGACGTCTTTCAGCACGCGGTCGGCCTCGAGCATGAGGGCCTCTGCGTGATCGGATCGTTTCTGCCCCAGCAGCGCCGCGCCGAGCAGGCTCTGGGCCTGCGCGATCCGCCAGTCGCCGGTCTGATAGAGCCGCTGGCGGGCCGCGAGCACGCGCCGCAGCGCGTCCTCCGTTTCGGCGGCGTGGCCGCGCGTGATGCGGATCCGCTCGAGATTGATCGTGTAGTTCAGCACCCGCGGATGATCGGCCGCGAAGTGGCGCTCGACGATCGCCAGCGCCTCGCTGAGGAGCGACTCTGCCTCGTCGAGCCGGCCCTGCGCCTCCACGGCGCCCGACAGGCTGTTGAGCATCTGCGCGTACTCCGGGCGGTCGGGCCCGAACACGCTTCGATTCACCGCGGCCGACTGCCGCAGCAGCTGCTCGGCGGCCGGCGCGTCGCCGCGCGCCAGCATGAACGACGCGAGGCTCGCTTTCGCGCTCGCGCTGTTCGGATGGTTCGGTCCGAGCACGTGCTCGGTCGTCGCGACGTTCTCGCGCAGCAGCGGTTCGGCGCCGGCGAGATCGCCGCGGCGCAGGAGCAGGAGTCCGAGGTCGTTCTTGCTGGTCGCCGTCTCCGCGTGGTCGTCGCCGTAGATGCTGAGCCGCAGCGTGAGCGCTTCACGCGCCAGCGGTTCCGCGTCTTCGGCGTTCCCGAGATCCCGGAGCGTCCGCGACAACTCCACGAGCGTGACGGCGACGCCCGGGTCGCGGTTGCCCGCCACGCGCCGCCGCATCGCGAGGCTCTCCCGCAGCAGCGGTTCCGCGCCGCGCAGGTCGCCCCGCTGTCGCGTCAGCGCGCCGAGATCGTTCAGCGTCTGCGCCACGACCACGCTGTCGCCGGTGCCAGCCGATCGCCCCACCGTCAGCGCCTGCTCCAGGAGCGGGCGCGCCTTGTCCAGGTATCCCATGCGTCCGTAGGTCCGGCCGATCGCGGTCAACAGTTGCGCCTGCAGCTCGGGCTCGTCGGCGAGCTGCTGAGAAACGCGCGTGGCGCCAGTGTCGAGGAGGTACTGCACCGTCGGCTCGCCGGCGCCGCCTGTCGCATACGGATCGGCGTTGGTGAGCAGCCCCATGACGAGCTCGCTCACGCGCGACGCCTTCAACGCCTGCGCGCGCGCCCGATCGCGCTCTCTCGAGAGACGCACGGTGTAGAAACCGATCAGGATCACCAGCGCCGCGGTCGCGACCGTCGTGAGCGCGACCGCCTGACGGTGCCGCCGCACGAACCGCGCGGCACGGTACGCGACGCTGTCGCGCCTGGCGCTGATCGGCTGATGGTCGAGCACGCGGCGCAGGTCGTCGGCAAACTCGGCGACCGATTCGTAGCGCTCGTCCGGCTTCGACTTCAGCGCCTTCGCGAGGACGATGTCGAGGTCGCCGCGCAATGCACGGCGCAGCCGTTCCGGCGTCGTCGCGCGCGCCTCCGCGACCGCCGTCGTGTCTTCGGCGCGATCGGACTGGCCGACGGCCGTCGAGAGGCGCATCGGATCGGTGTCCGCGATCGCCTTCACGAATTCGGCGGGCGTCTGCGCCGAACCGGCGGTCGGGTGATGACCGCTCAGGAGCTCGAACAGCAGCACGCCGAGCGCGTACACGTCGGTGGCGGTCGTGATGGCGCCGCCGGTGACCTGCTCGGGCGCCGCGTATTTCGGCGTCAGGGCGACTTCGCCTTCGCGCGTCAGCTTGGACGTCGCTCCAGTAGACGTGTCGTCGGCGAGCAGCTTGGCGATCCCGAAGTCGAGCAGCTTCACCTGCCCGCCAGCGTCGACGAGGACGTTCGACGGCTTGAGATCGCGATGGATGATCAGGTTCGCGTGCGCGTGCGCGACCGCGGACTGCACGTCGAGGAAGAGCCGGATGCGCTGCTCGATCGTGAGGCGCTCCTCGTCGCAGAAGCGATCGATGTGGCGGCCGTCGATGCGCTCGAGGACGAGGTACGGCTGGCCGGCCGAGGAGACGCCCGCGTCGATCAGCCGCGCGATGTGCGGGTGCGTGAGCCGCGCGAGGATCGTGCCCTCGCGCTTGAAGCGCTCTTCGCCGGCGCGTCCCACGAGCGCCGCGTTCAGCAGCTTCAGCGCGGCCTGGCCTTCGAACCGGCCGTCGCTGCGCTCGGCCAGCCACACGCTGCCCATGCCGCCGTGCCCGATCGGCGACACGAGCCGGTACGCGCCGACGGTGAGGCCGGCCAGCGCAGGGTCGGGCGGCTCCACGAGCGGCCGCTTGTCGAGGAAGCCTTCCGCGCTCAGCACGCGGTGCTGCGCGAGCATCGCCTCGACGTCGTCGGCGACGTCCGGATCGCTCGCCCGCAGCTCGCGCAGGCGCGCCTCGCGGTCCTGCGCGGGCAGGTCCAGCACGAGATCGAGCCAGGGGCTGGCCCGCTGCCACCGCGCCCGGTCGAAGCGCTTCATCGTTCCCATCTACCCGTTAGATCGCAAACGACGGGGGAATCCCGACACTAGCCGGATCGGTCGTCGTCCCGCAGCAGGCCGTGCAGGAAAATGCGCGCTTTTTCCCAGTCGCGCTGCACCGTCCGCTCCGACACGCCGGTCATCGATCCGATCTCGGCGAACGAGAACCCGCAGAAGAACTTCAGGTCCACGACGCGCGCCAGGCGCGGCTCCGTCTGCTCCAGTTCGTTGAGGCCGTCGCTCAGGTCCGACAGCTCGTCGACGTTGGCGACCGCGCCGGCGATGTCGGTCGCGATCGCGGTGATCTCGAATTCGCCGCCGCGCTTCTGCGCCTGCCGGCGCCGCGCGTAGTCGATGATCAGCCCCCGCATCACGCGGCACGCATACGCCATGAAACGGTGCCGATCGGGAAACGCCGCGCTGTCTCTGGCCGAGATGTCGAGATAGGCCTCGTGCAGCAGCGTCGTCGCGCCGAGCGTCACACCGCCGCCGCGCCGGTTCAGTTCGCGGCGCGCCATCCGGTGCAGTTCGTCGTACAGCGCGGCAAACAGCGCGTCGGCGGCCGCCGTGTCGCCTTGTTCGGCTGAAGCCACGAGCGCCGACAGATTGGGCTGCGCCATGTCGGGTTCTTGAAGCGGTTTGCGATATCTCCAAACGGGGCTTGTTCCCGCCCGTGCCGAATCACCGGCACGGCCATCATAAACGAGGTCTCAACCAATGAACGCAGGGTCCTTAGTACTCGCGGCCGCCACGATCCTGGGCGCCGCGTCGCCGGTTGCGGTGTTCGATCAGGTCACGCCCCCGGCGGTTCCCGGTGATTTGAACGTCTCGAGCGACGAGCGCGCGTTCCTCATCGCGCACGCGGAGGGCACGCAGAACTACGTCTGCCTGCCGACGGCCGCGGGCGGTTACAACTGGGTGCTGTTCGGACCGCAGGCGACGCTGTTCGACGAAGACGGCGGCCAGGTCATCACGCACTTCCTGAGCGCCAATCCCGTCGAGGGCGGCACGCCGCGTCCGACGTGGCAGCACTCGCGCGACACGAGCCGCGTGTGGGCCGCGCTCGCCGCACAGTCGAGCGATCCCGCGTACGTCGCGCCGAACTCGATTCCGTGGTTCCTGCTGCGCCCCGTCGGCGCGCAGTACGGGCCCGAAGGCGGCGCGCGCCTGACCCGCACCAGCGCGATCCAGCGCGTGAACACGTCGGGCGGCGTCGCGCCGTCGACCGGTTGCGCCGCGTCGACCGACGCCGGCCGGAAGGCGCTCGTGCCGTACTCGGCCGACTACGTCTTCTACCGGATGCGCGACTGATCGCAACAACAACAACAACAACAACACATCAGAAAGGCATGAGGAGTACTGCAATGAAATTCGTGAAACAACTGGTGCCGGTCCTGCTCGGATGCGGCGCGATGGTGGCGATGAACGGCGGCGCGGCAAGCGCCGCCAAGGCGAAGGACGTCTGCATCGCCGCGCCGACCGGCGGCGGCGGCTTCAACACGTTCGTCCTGCAGAGCGTCGACACGCTGTTCCCGGGCGCGGCGGTCGCGCTCCACGGCTTCTACTTCACGACCGGCGTGAAGAAGATCGGTCCGCTGGAAGGCACTGCCGTGATGGGCTCGAACGGACAGATCCGGATCGGTTTCTTCGTGCACTCCTCGGCCGAGGGCGGGGCGATCGCGAACGACTTCACGATCTCGGGCATGCTCGACGCGGACTACAACGGCTTCGTGGGGTTCGACAACGACGGAGACTTCCAGAACAACGGCACGCTCGAGATGCAGCGTGTGGACTGTTCGACGATCGTCACCCCCTGATCGCCACGCGGTTCACGCGGCCGCCACTCGGTGCGTCGAGTGGCGGTCGGCTGGTCATTCGTGGCGCAGCGCGACCATCGGGTCGACGCGCGCCGCGCGCCGGGCCGGCAGGTAGCCGGCCGCCAGGGCCGCGGCCGCCAGGACCACGACCGCGGTTGCCAGCGTCCGCGGATCGGTCGGCGTCATGCGGAAGAGAAACGTCTCGACGAGCCGCGACGCGGCGATCGCGGCGGGGGCGCCGATCGCCAGCCCGACCACGGCAAGCACGCAGACCTCGCGCAGCACCATCCACGTGACGGTGCCGCGTTCCGCACCGAGCGCCATGCGCAGCCCGATCTCGTTCGTGCGCCGCGCCACCGCATACGCCATCGTGGCGTAGAGGCCGACGCAGGCGATCACCAGCGCGAGAATCGCAAACGCGCTGCACAGCCGTGCGAAGACGATCTCCTGATTGATGGTCTGATCGATGTCCTCGGCCTGCGTCTTGATGTTCGTGATCGGCACACGCGCGTCGGCGTCGCGGACGGCCTGACGAACGGCGGCGCCCGAGCCAAGCGGATCGCCTGCCGTCCGCAGAGCGAACGTCATCTGTCCGACCTGCGAATCCGGAACCTGCGTGTACGGGACGTAGACGACGGGTGGAACGTCGCGCTTGAGAGGGCCGTATCTCGCCTCGGCCGCCACACCCACGATCTCGAAGTCGAGCGGGACGCCGTCTTTCGCCAGGCTGCCTCCGATGGCGAGGTGCCGTCCCACCGGGTCCGAGTCGCCGAAGTTCGTCTTCGCGAACAACTGGCTCACCACCGCGACGAGCGGATGTCCCCGGCGATCTCCGTCGACGATCTCCCGTCCACGCACGATCGGGATCTGCATCGTCGTGAAGAACTGCGGACCGGTCCACAGCACGCGCGTGCGCTCCGTCCGCTGGCCGTTGACGCTCACCGGATGCGAGCGTCCCGCCCTGATGAGCGATGCGTGCGACAGCGTGACGTCGCGGACGCCGGGCAGGCCGCTCAGGCGCTGCCGCAGATCGGCATAGAAGTCCGCGGCGCCGGATCCGGAATAGCCCGCTTGCGGCGCGTTCAACTCGAACAGCAGCACGTGATCCCGGTTGAACCCGAGCGGAATCGACTGGAGGTTGGCGAGCGTCCGCACGAACAGTCCCGCCGCCACCAGCAGCAGCAGCGAGACCGCGAACTGTCCGACGACGAGCGCCCGCGACAGGGTCACGCGCGGGAACGTGCTGGTCATCAATGCGCCCGCTCCGGTGACCGCCCGGTCTCTGAGCCGCGGCATCAACGACGGACGGGTCGCCTGCAGCGCGGGCGCGAGCCCGAACAGCACGCCGCAGAGACACGACAACGCGAGCGTGACGCCGAGCACGTGCCAGTTCAGTTCCGCGTGCAGCGTGTAGCCTTCGCGGCCGTTCGCCAGCAGCGCCGTCAACACGCGAATGCCGAGCACGGCGATGAGTACGCCGAACGCGCCGCTGAGCGCCGACAGCAACACGCTCTCCGTGAGCAGTTGCCGGACGATGCGCCAGCGGCCGGCGCCGAGGCTGAGGCGCACCGCCAGCTCGCGCGTGCGAGCCGCGGCCCTGGCGAGCAGCAGGTTCGCCGTGTTGGCGCATGCGATCGCCAGGATCAACCCGACCATCGTCAACAGCACGTACAGCGGCTTCGAGAACTGCCGCCTCAAGCTGTCGAGCCCCGCGGCGCCCGGTTCGAGGTAGAGCACCGGCAGGTTGGCACGCTCCTGGTCGTTGCTGGCCGTCGCCGCGACCCAATGCGCAAACGGCGCCGCGAGCGCGGCCTCCGCCTGTGCGCGCCCGACGCCGGGGCGCAGCCGTCCCATCATCTCCAGCCAGTAGTAATTCGGATCGGTGAACGCCTCTGGATCCCGCTGCAGCAGAAGCTTCGTGCGCATCGGGAGATAGACCTGCGGCGCCGATTCCGGATCGACGCCGAAAAAATCCGCCGGCGCGACGCCGACGACCGTGAACGGCAGGTTGTTGATCAGGATCGCGCGGCCGATCGCGCTCGACGCGTCGCCGAAGCGGCGCTCGCTGTAGCCGAGGCTCAGCACCGCGACCGGCGGGGCGCCGGCGCGATCGTCGGCGCTCGCGATCGGGCGGCCCGCCGCCGGCACGACCGAGAGTCCGGAGAAGAAGTCGCCGGTCACGAACTCGCCCTGCGCGAGATCGGCCGCGCCGTCGACCATCGCGTTCAGGCGTCCGGCCGGCTTGTACGCGAAAAGGCTCGACAGCACGGACCCCGAGACCTCACGGAGCTGTTCGAATGCCGGGTAGGGCAGGATCGGTCCGGTCACGACGGGTCCGTCGGCGTAGGTGCTGCCATCCCCGCTGTACATCACGAATGCGCGTCCGTTCCCGAAGTTGACGAGCGGCTGGCTGCGCCATTTCACGACCATGAGCGACGCGGGATCCGCGACCGGCAGCGAGCGCAGCAGAATCGCGTCCATGAAGCTGAAGATCGCGGTGTTGGCGCCGATGCCCAGCGCCAGCGAGAGCGCCGCAAGGGCGGTGAACAGCGCGTCCTTGCGCATGCCGCGGAGCCCGTACCGGATGTCCTGCGCGAGTTGCTCCAGCAGCACCCACGACCAGACGCTGCGCGCGTCTTCGCGCACCAGCGTGACGTTCCCCAGATCGCGCCGCGCCGCCCGCGCGGCTTCGTCGTCCGGCATTCCCTCCGCGCGGCGTTCGTCCTCTTCTTCGGCGAGATGGAACTGCAGTTCTTCGCGAAGCTCGTCTTCCCTTCGCGTGCGCTGGAGCCACCATCGGACCTTCCGGAAGATCGGCGTCATCACGTCTCCCCGCCGCCGGGTTTCAGCAGCAGGCCCATGGCCCGCGCGAAGGCGTCCCATTTCGACTGCTCGGCCACGAGCTGCTTCCGCCCCTTCTGCGTGATCCGGTAGTAGCGGGCGCGCTTGCCCTTGTCGGAGAGCTGCCAGGACGCCGCGATCCAGCCCCGTGCCTCGAGGCGGTAGAGCGCGGGGTACAGCGACCCGGTTTCGACCTGCAGCAGGTCTTCGGAGGTGCGTTGAATGTGTTTCGCGATCGCGTGGCCGTGCGCCGGCGCGTGCCTGAGCGTCCGGAGGATCAGCAGATCGAGCGTGCCGCGCAGCAGGTCGACGCGGTCCGGCGGGGTGTCGGCCATTGTGTAGGAAGTCTACACTACTATTCTGTAGGACTCCTACATCACGTAGTCTTCAACCGCACTTGAAGTCTGCGGCCCGAGCCCCGATACTGGTCGCGTGGGTGATGTCCTCACGATCGGCGAGGTGGCCGCGCGCAGCGGCGTCGCGACGTCCGCGCTGCGGTTCTACGAGCAGGCAGGGCTCATCGGGTCGGCCCGCACCGACGCCGGACACCGGCGCTACCCGCGCGCCGTCATCCGGCGCGTGGCGTTCATCGTGTTCGCGCAGAAGATCGGTCTGACGCTCGACGAGATAAAACTCGAGCTCGACAGGCTGCCGCACAACCGCGTGCCGGAGCGCGCCGACTGGGCGAGACTGTCCGCGAGCTGGTCGAAACGGATCCGCGAGCGGATCGCGGAGCTCGAGCGCCTGGAGTCGAGCCTCACCGACTGCATCGGCTGCGGCTG
>Ga0066903_100000729_pt1 | contig 21932 bp, 16 predicted proteins | sample PanSoiMetaGPlot1_FD_67491 | JGI IMG/M metagenome (GOLD analysis project Ga0066903, IMG submission 67491) | Tropical forest soil microbial communities from Panama analyzed to predict greenhouse gas emissions - Panama Soil - Plot 1 (version 2) | ecosystem: Environmental > Terrestrial > Soil >... | reverse complement strand
GGCCGCATCCTCAATGAGCCTTCGCGGTCTTTTTCAGAGTTTTCCGTTACCCAGGCGTTACCGGGCCGGAACCTGAGAAAACCTAACATTTCCTAATATGCTGAAAAGACTTGGCGTCCCCGACGGGATTTGAACCCGTGTTACCGCCGTGAAAGGGCGATGTCCTAGGCCGGGCTAGACGACGGGGACTAAAAAAGGCAGGCCTACCACCAAACATCTGATACTAGCAGCGGCAACTGCGGAGTGTCAAAGCTGAGAAGAAGCGACTCGCGTTGTGGGTCTTAACAAAAGAAGCACGCGCTGCACAGCGCGCATATCTTATCGCAACGGATTTCTGTTTTGGATAACCGAATAAAGCAATGCGAACAAGTGAAACGATCAACGATCAAGGATCACCGTGACAAGACCGTTCCTCAAATCGCGATTGGGTCGTTAACGCCGGCCTTCCACGCGGAGAAATCACGGTTCATCATGGATTCGAGTTCTTCCACTTCGGGAAGAAACCGTTCGTAGAGTCGCAGTGTCGTGTCTCGCGGTAGATCGCCGAACGGCGGTCCACCTCCGAGAAAGAGCTTGATCAATGGCGATCGTTTGACCGCGACCACGACCTTATCTAGCCGTCGCGCCTTGAACCACTCCGCCACGGCAGTCGCCCCGCGTGTGCGGTAGTAATTTCTAGGATGAGTCATCGACTCAGAAGCATGAACTCGTCCAGCCTGGGAAGGCGACAGCCGGAAGCGCGGAATGCCGATGAAATCCGCCAATCTATCGAGGTAATCTTGCGGCTCATCCCGTAAGTCTTCGTACACGGTGGCCAGAATTTGATCGCGACCAAAGGTGTGCTGCCACGCTTTGAGATTCGTCGCATAGCGGCCGGACTCCAGCAGTTCAGGATCATTCACGATCGCCTGCTCAAAACTCCATGGAATCATCCCGTACGCTCGCTTCAGACGATAAAGAGAGAGCACGCGCTCTACTGGATTGCGAAACGTGCAAACAATTCTTGCGTCCGGAATGGTTGAGGCAATCCTCTCCCTTGCATCGCTCGACGCAAAATATGTCGGGGCAATTTCCCCCATCCGGTGGTCCCCGTCGGTGTTGGGGAAATGAGCCTTGTACCAATCGATTCCCCGTTGGAAGTGCGTATCAAAAAAGCGAGTCTCTTTGGTCGGGTTCGGCAGGATGACGTGGCTACCTAGGATGTCGTGCAGCCAACTGGTACCCGTGCGCGGTGGGCCCACAATCAGGAAGGAGGGTAGCGATCGCATGGATGTTCGGGAACTCCGGGTCGTTAGCTCGGGAATTTCGTTGCTGCCTTCAATATGACGAATTGGCGACTTGTTCCATACAACATCTTTCCTTCGCTCAACGCGCTTATTGGCACCTCTGGATCGCACGCCACCAAGCACCGCGCCTCACTAGCATGTCTATGAAAGGGTGAGGCTTACCCAAAGTCTCCGGCCGGCTAACCGGCTGAATGCGTCAGCATACCTTCGATGGCAGACCTCGAACTATGGTTGCCGGGATTGAGTTCCGGATTTTTTTCCCCCCAATGCCTTGATTCCTCGCTCGATACCCGTGGGCCCGGCTACCGGCCTGACCTTACCGTAGGCAAGAATTTGAGCACGAATGGCCCGCGTTGACGGGGTGAATCAGTCTCGCTTCTGGCGAAGCTTCCAGAGAATCTGCCTGAAAATGCCGAGCCAGGCTTCTGCGTCGCGCTTCTCCAGATTGAAACGGACGATCATGCGGCGGGTGAGATCGTGAATACGGGCTTCCATTCCTTCATGTATGTATTCGCTCTCTTTCAATGCCTCGAGCAAGGCCGAAGTGACGCGGTCCACGTCTCCGGAAGTAGCTAGCGGATATTTCTTGTCGGTTACGCCTGCAGCACGCGGGTTGCGGATCAGTTCGTAAAGGCAAATCGCCACCGCCTGACCCAGATTCATGGACCCGTGTTCGGAACGCGCGGGAATGCGCATGAGCCAGTGGCAGTAGCTCAGATCTTGCCGCGATAAACCGAAGCGCTCGGAGCCGAACAACAGGGCCACCGGTTGGGAAACCAGGTGTTTTCGAATTACTCGGGCGCCAATCTCCAACCGTTTGAGGGAATGGTTGACCTCACGATGTCCCACCGCGGTAGTTCCCACAACTAGTTTGCAATCCGCAATAGCTTCGGCCAGGCTATCGAACTGCTCGGCTTTAGCGAGAAGTTCAGCAGCGCCAACTGCCGATTTGGCAGTACGAAAAGCTTTTTCGTAAGGCTTGACCACGCGCAGGCGGAAAAATCCGAAATTGCTCATAGCACGGGCGGCTGCGCCAATATTCAAGGGGTTGCGGGTTTCCACCAGGACGACGCGCAGCTGATCAAGTTTGGGAGTGGCAGGCAAGCATCATTATTCTAAGGCACGCCTTCGTTGAGCACGTTCGATCTAGCCCCTCGGTGAAGGGAGTCCGGAGATGCTCATTGCCTATGAACTTGGCGTCGCGTAGGCTTTAGGAATTAGGCTGCCAGCACCCTTCCATGCTCCAAGTCCGCAAAAGTCGCATCCAGGGCAAAGGATTATTTACTGACGCTCCCATTCGCTCCCGCAAGAAGATTGGCAATTTTACCGGCGAAGAGATCTCCGTCCGCGAAGCCCGCCGACGTGCGCACGGGGCGGAGAGAATCGCCATCGTCGAATTCAGCGCGACTCGCGCGATCGATGGTAGTGGGGGAGACAATCCACTCCAGTTTGTAAATCACTCGTGTGATCCGAACGTCTTCATTCGAATTGCGTACAACCGCGTTGAGTTTTACGCTCAGCGGGATATTTGCGCCGGCGAAGAACTCACCTGCAACTATGGTGAGTCGCACCACAATGGAAAGCTGCCTTGTCTGTGCGGTGCAGTCAAGTGCGAAAAGTACATCTAGGATCACTGCGATAGATTCGCGCAACCAACCATACTCACCAAATAAAATGCCGTACTCCATGCGCCAACTCACGGAGTACGGCACTCTTCGCCCCCAACTGATCGTTACGCCCCTTCCTGCGAATGCAAGACGCGAAATGTGCTTCCGCCATTCGACCAGATCAGCAATAGCGCATCCTGCCCTTTAGGTATGTTGGACAGCTGTTCTTGTACGTCTGCAGGTGATTGCACCTGGTGACGATTCACGCTCACGATCACGTCTCCCGGTTGGAGGCCGGCATTGTCCGCTGGACTCCCAGGCAACACTCTTTGGATCACGGCGCCCTTTACGTCGCTAGGTGCCTGCAATTGCTCGCGCACGTCGGGGGTGATCTCAGCCAGGCCGACTCCCCACCGTGGCTTGCCCTGACCGGCACTTGCGCTCTGAGCGTCGTCGCCATCGCGACTGCCCATGGCCTCTAAGGTGATGGGAACCGTAACGTTCTTTCCCTCACGCTGCACGCCGAGTTTGATCGTCGTACCGGGCCTCTTCTGTCCCACATTCACCTGAAGCTGTCCGGCATCAGTAACCCTCTGCCCATCCAGCTCTGAAATCACGTCTCCGACTTTCATCCCGGCCTTGGCGGCAGGAGAACCGGATTCAACCTGCGAGACGACGGCTCCGCTGGCTTCCGACATCTGGAAGAACTTCGCGTTCTCCGGAGTAACGTCGCTGATCCCCAGTCCCATGTATCCATGGCTGATCTTTCCATCTTTAATCAGCGTTTCAATCGTTGGACGCACGATCTGAGTAGGAATCGCGAAGCCCATACCTGCAAAGCTTCCAGAACCGGAGATCAGGAATGTGTTGATGCCGACTACTTCACCCCGTGAATTGACCAACGGTCCGCCGGAGTTGCCGGGGTTGATGGCAGCGTCCGTCTGAATGAACTCGCCGGGTTTGCGACGATCGTCTGCGCTGGGGTTCGGCCGGTTTAGCGCGCTCACAATGCCGCGGGTAACCGTAAAGCGGAAGCCGAACGGATTGCCGAAGGCGAGCACTGTCTGTCCCGGATGAAGCGACGTGGAATCGCCCCACGGTGCATTGGGCAGGCTACTGCCTTCCACCTTGATTACGGCGAGATCAGTCAATGGATCAGCACCAATCAGCTTTGCCGGAAGGATCTGTCGGTCGGTCATGGTGACCCGAATATCAGTGGCGCCGTCGATAACGTGATTGTTAGTCACAATGTAACCATCGGGCGAGATGATCACGCCGCTGCCAATGCCGTGCTCAAACTGCTGTTGCGGACGCGATCTCCGTCCGAAGCCGAACGGCCCGAAGAACTGTTGCATGTCGTCGGGAACTTGCATCTGCGCGTCATCAGCCTTGGTCTTCGAAGTCACCGCCACGTTCACAATGGCCGGAGTTACTCGGGCTGCGAGCGTCTCCATGGCCCGATCCATGGCCAGCAGCGCGCTGACGCTGTTGTCATCGAGTGGGCTGGTTGTTGAGGACGCGCTTGCTGCCTTCGCTACCTCAGGCTTCAGAGATTCATATGCGAAGAACGATCCCACCATAGCTACCGCCAGCGCCGATGCCATCGCCTTTCGCGCGATCATTGTTTTGAGTTTGTTCCATGTAGTCATCTTTACCTCTCCTCAAGGATTGAACCCTGTGTAACTAATGAATTAGTTCTTAAAGTCAAAAAAAGAGAACACTTGACCTCTCTTTAATTACGTCGATTTGGAATGCATCGCGGGCTCCATCGGCTCAGCCGGTTGTTGTCGGATCACTGTCACGCGCCAGACAGTGAAGGTCCAAACCATGCCATTCGGTCCGGCTTCATCGTACTGATGCCTGGTTTGCATCACAACAAACGTCGCGCGGGGCGCTGGAGCGGGTGCATTAATTCTCGCCAGACGAACTGCATTCGTTTCCTGCTTGTGAGCGGGCTTGGCTTTCAACGATGTTGAAGCTGGTCGCCTCGTATTCTCCGCTTCAGGCGTTCTGTACTTCGCGGCGACTACCTTGGGTTCAATATTTTCCTTTTGAATCGGCCTTATCGCCGGAGCAGGCAGGGAAGCTGACGCAACGGTAAGCTGTGGAACCTCACTGGTGAAGGCCACGATCGGTGGCATATGCGGAACCAGCGCCAAGCATCCGCCAGCAAACACGATCACCGCCACCACCGCAGGTTTCGAGATCAGTGTCGTACTGCGATGATTCCGGTCAAGAATCTGCGCCAAGCGCTTCGCAGTCTCACTCGCACGATGAACCGCAGCCTGGGCCATCGCGATACCACGCCGCATTAAGTTCCTTTCCGCGAGCAATACCAGGCACTCTGCATATGCTCGGGCATCTGTCTTGGCCAGGACCACTTCGTCGCATGCCATCTCGCGCTCGGTGGAGAGTTGCTTCTCAATCCACCATATTGCTGGATGGAAGAAGAAGACAGCTCGAAACAACTTCTGTACCAGGTTTGTCCAATCGTCCCAGCGGCGCAGATGCGCCAGTTCATGAAGCAGGACGGTGTTCAGTTCTGTCGTTGATAACTCTTCTAGCGCCCATCGGGGCACAATCACTGCGGGCTTGAAGAATCCGACTGCAGTCGGCACCCGCAAGTCATCAGAAACGCAAATTGCAATCTTGCGCGAAGCCTGTGCTTCCGCCACGGTCTCTTGCAGCAGCGAATCCAGTGTGTCCACTTCGATCGGGTCGCAGTTCCGACGCAGCTTTGCCAGATACCATAATCCGAGGGCCACCCGCATGAGAGCGAAAGATGAAATCAGCCCCCACGCTCCCAGTGCGTAAACGGCCCACGCCCCCGGCATGGTGATAGGGGTAGGTGTTGAAGCGATGAGGGGCCGATCAGGAAACAGGCTCACAAAAGGCAACATCACGATCGCCAAAAGTGCGCAGAACCAGACGACAAACTTCGTCCCGGAATTACGTCGCCCCATGATTTTCAGCAAGAGGTGCGCAAACAACGCAATGGCCACGCCCTGGGCCATTGTGTTCAATACGCCTTGAGTCGAAATCTGCGCAAGTTGATGGAAGTCGATGATCATGCGTCAGCGAACCTCGTCCAGCATTTTGCGCAGGCGCTCGATCTCTGCCTTGTCGAGGCTCTCGTCGTTCAAGAGATTTAGCACCAGCAGTTCGCGCGAATCATTGAAGAACCGGCTCACCAAGTGCCGGATCTCCGAGCGCGTCGCCTCTTCACGATTCAGGAGGGGACTGTATACGTGCGCGCGTCCATCCTTCGAGTGTTTGACGCACCCTTTCTTTTCCAGAATGCGAACAATCGTCAGCACAGAGTTGTAGGCTAGCGGCTTGCCTGCGGGCATTCCCTCCAAAACCTGCTGCACGGTCGCGGAACCCTTGTCCCAAAGCACCTGCATGATCCGCAGTTCAGCCTCGGTTAGCGTTGCAGATTGGTGACGCGGCACCGCCATCCTCCTGGAAAATCACTACTTTGAATTTGACGCAGAGCACCTGGAAATGTCAACTAAAGATTTAGTTGCGAGCAGAGGAAGATTGGTTGTCTCGTGGAGGAGGCGTCGCAAGTAGTTGATTTCAATAAATTAGCCGCAAGCGGCCGGGGACCGAGCTCGCCGTTCGTCTTAATGCATCGCTGACTGCACTGGCGCCAATCTGACCAACTCTCCTACATCCGGCGTAACCGGCCGGAATACCGCCACGTCAGGTAAGTACTTCTTCAAACATCGCGGACATGGAGTAAATCCTTGGTGCATGGCCTCAGACGCCGTTAGATTTCTTTCATGTGCTTTGTCATGAATAAAGCGGCATCCCGGCGTATGAAATAGTTTACTGTCGTCCGATACGACGACGACCATCTGCGCGGGGACGTTTTTTCCGGGCTGCGCGTGCGGTAAACGGAGCTCCTGAGTGGCATACGGGGCCGAATTCGCCACCTCAATGCTGCCAACAACCAGCAGGGCGGCTGCTGCGGCAATCATCCATCCAAGATAGGTTCCTCGTGACGGTCGGATGTGTTCCTCCAGCCGATTGCGCAACCGGTTATCAAAACCAGCGGGAAGTTCAATGATGCGCTCGTCTGCATAGAGCGTGACCACATTCTTTGTGCCTGCCATCACTGCGGTGCAGTGCTTGCATATACGAATGTGCTCTTCGACTGCAGCGTGCAACCCGGGCTCGATGTCGCCCTCAAGGTAATTCGATATCTCGCGCCATACTTCTTCGCAACTGACTACCATGGCTTATTCCCCTTTGCAAACAGCAGGCGACTGCTCCAACCTCCGCCCAGCCCGGGAGAAAGCAAGTCGCGCAACATCAATCGCGCCCGCAGCAGTCGTGTCTTGACCGCCGCGGCAGAAATTCCCAGCGCCTTCGCCGTTTGCTCGATGCTCAACTGCTGCATATCCCGCAAAACAAATACTTCCCGGTACTTCTCTCCAAGCTTGGCCAAAGCTTCGGCAAGCTTTTCACGAACCTCTTTTCGCTCCAACGTCTCCGACGGAATCTCACGCCAATCCGCGAAATCACGCGGCGTGTAGTTTCCTTCTTCATCCTCATGCTCTGTCATCGGATCCTCTACGCTCGACCTGCCTCTTCTTTTACGCATGCGTGCCTCGTTCACGGTGATCTGCGTAAGCCATGTGCTGAAGCGTGCCTCGGACCGAAACTGCGCGAGATGTTTGAAGGCTTTAAGAAAGGCCTCTTGCGCAACGTCCTCAGCGTCGGACTCATTGCGCATAATGGCGAACGCTGTAGCGTACACGCGCTGTTGGTAAGGCTTGATCAGATCGTAGAACAGCTCTGACTCGCCGTCTTGAATGCGGCGTATGAGAATTTCTTCAGATTTCGGCGCTGGATTCAGCGAAGCTGTTTGTGCCGACATGACCGTTACCGTCTGTTCAAGTGCAGACGCAGGAAAGCTACTTCGACCCGTAGTCCGGGCTCTTCTTCCAACCCGTCAGCATGGAAACAAAATTGTTCCAGCCATGCAAAACAACCATCACCAGATGACCGAAAACAAACGCCAGCAGGAGCCACATCACAATGAAGTGCCACAGGCGGGCCCAATGGAACCCTCCCATGAGCCATGCCAGCCAGGAAAACTGAATCGGTTTCCAAATGGCAATCCCGGTAATAACCGACAGCGCACCCAGAAAGATTGCAGAGGTATAAGCGTGCTTCTGTAGCGGATTGTAGGCCTCCGTCGAGGGAGGTTTGGGCCCAAAGAAAAAATAATGACGCACCATCGGCCACACACCAGGAAGATCCCTCCGTGTGAACAGTATCTGCCGATAGTTCCCGCTGAAAATCTCATACCCGAGATACAACAGGCCGCTGCCGATATAAATCCACATGAAAGTCAGGTGCCACTGCAGCGCGCCTCCTAGCCAACCACCGATGGCGAGAGACTTTGGCCAATGCAGTAAATCTTTTTGTGGGATTTTTGCTCCGAAGCTCGGAAATGCCTTAAAGATCTGCAAGCCGCTGCCAACCATGACGAAAAGAGCGACAGCATTGATCCAATGGCAAAAGCGGACAATGAACGGATGCTCGTACACCGCCGCAACTTCTGTGCCACTCTTGCTGTCTTCGATCACGACCGATTGGCTTGCCATCACATTCATCCGCTATAGGCCGTAATAATCCGAGTATCCCTGATCTTCCCAATATCCGACGTGCTCAACAACGTGACTCACCTGCAGGTCGGTCAAATACTTCGCTTGCTTGTACCCGATCTTGGTAGGAATCGTCAGCCGGAGGGGAGCGCCGTGTTCTCGTGTCAGAGGCCGGTCATACATTTCGTAACAGAGCAATGTCTGCGCCTGCAGCGCCGTGGGCATATCGAGAGATTCGTAGTAATCGTCTGCGCACTGCACGGTGATGAACTTCGCCGTGGGATCGGCCCCGATCATGGTTAGAAAATCGGACAGACGCGCGCCTCCAAACCGTCCGATGACATCCCACCCTTCCACGCAAACGTGCCGAGTGTTTTGCCTTACCTTCGGCAAGGCCTGAATCTGCGCCAACGTATATTCTCCCGGTTTCTGAACTGCACCGCTCACGTTGAGCGTCCAGTCGTTCAGGGAGATTCCGGGATCATTCACGTCGTAGGTGTTGAGAGGGAACTTCTCGAATGGCGTGACTTCAGAGTCGCGAAACGTCGTGGCCAGATGATGGCTGCGAAACATCTTTTCGGACGCCCAGTCGCTGAAGCCGAGCCCAGCCTTCAGCAGGGGTTCCTGGAACTTGGGGATGGCAAAAGCTCCGAGGGCCAATACCGGAGAGAGTTTCAGCAACTCGCGCCGGCTCATGCCTTTGAATTTGCGTGGATCGGTCTTCATACGCCCTCAGCCCAAACCTGTCCGTTGGTGTGATGCGCGGTTTAGGAGAAAGTTACAGACCGGAAAGGGGCTCCGTCAATCAACCGACCTGACAGTAGCAGTCAGTATGGCGCCAATAAAGCCGCCCTATTTAAACCTTGTTCGACTTCTTCTACCCCATGGTACAGTTCCGGCCAGCATGAACCCTGCGGTTTCGAGCACCCCCCCTCTCACGGTCGAGGCACCTTCTTCGCCCCGATTGACCCGCCAGATAGGCCTTTTCCAGGCCACGATGGCGGTCATGGGCGGCATTGTCGGGGCAGGGATCTTCATGAATCCCTACGTGGTCGCCCAGCAGGTGCACACCTCTGTGCTGATTCTCGGGGCTTGGCTTGTTGGCGGCGTCATGGCGATGCTCGGCGCCTTCATTTACGCCGAACTGGCCGACCGCATGCCTGCAGTAGGCGGCCAATATGCCTACCTGCGCGAAGCCTATCACCCGGTCGTGGGCTTTCTCTATGGCTGGGTGCTACTCCTGGTGGTGCAAACGGGAGGCATGGCCGCGGTTACGGTCACCTTTGCCCGTTATTTCGTAGAACTGACCGGCCTGGCAGTTTCAGAGCGTCTGGTTGGCATCATCCTCATATCGACTTTGACCGTGATCAACTGTCTCGGGGTCAAGATCGGGAGCCGCGTTCAGAGCACTTTGATGTCTCTGAACATCATCTCGATCGCGGTCTTAGTTGCGGCGGGACTATTCCTCCTCTCGTCCCCGCACGCGATCCTCCATCCCGCTCTCGACCAGCCTGTTTCCCTCGATCTCGTTTCTGCGTTCGGAGGCGCCTTGATTCCTGTCTTCTTCGCGTACGGCGGATGGCAAACCACCAACTTCATTGCGGGCGAAATCAAGGAGCCACGCAAGAACCTGCCACGTGCATTGTTGATCGGTGTTGCCGGTGTCGTCGCGCTCTATCTCAGCGTGAACCTGGCGTGCCTGAGAGCCCTTGGGCCCGAGGGCCTGAGCACATCACACGCACCGGCGACTGCCGTCATGCGGCTGGCCCTCGGGGATCGTGGCGCACTACTCATTGCATTCGGAATCACCATCTCGACCCTCGGATTTCTTAGCCAGTCCGTTCTAACCGCGCCTCGCGTTTACTTCGCCATGGCAGAGCATGGTGTTTTCTTCCGCAGCGTCGCCAAGGTAAACGCGCGAACCCACGTGCCAGTCGCCGCGATCATTCTTCAGAGCGCATGGGTGATCGTCATTATGTTGTCGGGAAGATATGAGCAGATCCTGAACTATGTTGTGTCGATGGACTTCGTGTTCTTCGGTTTGACCGCCACCTGCCTATTCGTATTCCGCCGCCGGGAGGCCAATATTGAACATGGCGAGACTCGTCCAGGATTCCGCGTCCCGGGACATCCCTGGTCAACCATCATCTTTATTCTGCTATCTTGGCTGGTGGTGGGAAACACGATCTATCGCTATCCGGCCAATAGTCTGCTCGGCGTGTTCATACTGGTTCTCGGACTTCCCGTATACGCTTTCTGGCAACGCCGCCAAAGATCGGAATCTCGTTCGCAATGACTCCTGGAAGGACTCACAGCCACTCTGCGTACATGGAATGGGCCAAGCTGCGCTCGGAAGCGCGCTTCAACCTCGCTGCCAGCGGCATGATGGCATACCCTTTGTCTGAATTGCCCGTCCGTTTGGAAGACTTGCAAATCAACGGCCCGACTATCTATGGCTACGCTCCGTTGCAGGAGCGCCTGGCTCGCAGGTGTGACGTCTCTCCAGAGAATGTAGTAGCCGCGACGGGCACGTCGTTGGCGAATCATCTCGCGATGGCTGGCACGCTGGAGCACGGAGACGAGGTCCTGATCGAGGAACCGACTTACGAATTGCTCTTGAGCACGGCGCAATATTTGGGAACATCCATTCGCCGCTTCCCAAGGAAATTTGAAGAAGGCTTCCGCCTCGATCCGGAAGAAGTCGCGAAGCACATCACCCCACGGACGCGGCTGATCGTTATTACAAACTTGCACAATCCCAGTTCAGCCCTTGCCGATACTCCTACTCTCAATGCAGTTGGCGAAATCGCACGCTCTGTGGGAGCTCGCGTACTTGTCGATGAGGTCTATCTCGAGGCCCTGTTCGATCAACCCGCGAAATCCGCGTTTCACCTGGGAAATCATTTCATCACGACCAGCAGCCTAACAAAGGCCTATGGGCTCAGCGGATTGCGTTGCGGTTGGATCCTTGCCGAGGCCGAACTGGCCGAACGCATCTGGAGAATCAACGACCTGTATGCCGCCACGCCAGCGCATCCAGCCGAGTTGCTGAGCGTTATTGCGCTCGACAATCTGGATCGCATAACCAATCGGGCCCGCCAATTACTCAACGCCAACCGCCCGCACCTGAATGAGCTGCTCGACTCTCGCCAAGATATTGAATGTCTTCGCCCGGAGTTTGGAACAGTAGTGTTCCCCCGGCTGCGCACAGGCAGCGTCGATGAATTCTGTTCGCTATTGCGGGAAAAGTACGAGACCAGTGTTGTTCCCGGACGCTTCTTTGAAATGCGCCAGCATTTCCGGCTTGGTATCGCCGGAGAGGAGAAGATGACCGAGGAGGGCCTCAGGCGCGTTGCTCAAGCATTAGACGATTTCTCGAAAAACTGAGTCGACCAATTCAGGTAGTGCCGCCGGAGGCCTTTCAAGAGGTAAGGGACTGGCCTGTTGGCCTAGGGTGGTGCCAACTGTATTTCCGGACTTATTTCGGCCAGTCCCTATTAGGTTGCGAAACAATATAGAGACATTTGTGTCAGCTGCCAAGAAGAATTTAAACATCTGTTTCAGAAAACGGAACAAAGTCTAACTTTGAGACTACGCTGCCTAAGTTAGCGTTCTAGCCTCCAAGACAGGTCACAAAATGTGACTATTCTTTAAACGTCGCGTGCAGCTCTTATGTCTGGCTGGACCTGAATACATATTTCAAATTCGAACGCGATGACATCAGCACAACGTCTCGCCTTCATCATGCACCCTTCATTACCGGTGGTCTGCGTATTGCTGCCGTGTGCCGATTGGTCGGCAGTGCATCAGCTCGCTATCAAGACCTCGCTTACAGGCGAATGTCTTCTGTGGGACGGAACAATCTGAGAGTTTCGCCGTGATTGTTCCGGGCAACTCAACAGACCCGGTTTGACTTTGACATAAGCTGGAGATAATGTTCTGGCAAGAATAACGGCCGTACTGTGCCGTTGTGCTCATCCCCCGACATCGCCAGCCAGAGATTTCATAAGGGAAGTCACGTGACTCCAGAGCGTTGGGAGCAAGTCAAGGAAGTTTTTAATGCTGCGATCGACCTTGAGCCGGATAAGCGCCCAAGCTATCTGGACAAGGCCTGCGCAGGCGCTCCCTATCTTCGCAAAGAAGTAGAGTCCCTCCTGGAAAACTGCCTGCAGGCCGGCAATCTAATGGAGAACCCGGCCCATATCACATCCAACGTCGAAGGTGTTTCCGAGCAGGACGCTTGGGTGGGCCGCCACATCGGTCCCTATCTGACGATCGCCAAGATCGGGCAGGGTGGCATGGGTGCTGTCTATCGCTCCGTCCGTGTTGACGACCACTATCTAAAGCAGGTTGCTATCAAGATCGTTCGCGGCGGCTTTGTCACCGGGCAACACCTTCGCCGTTTCAAGAACGAACGCCAGATCATGGCGAGTCTCGACCATCCCAATATTGCCCGCCTCCTCGACGGCGGCGCGACGGAGGAAGGGCTGCCTTATCTGGTGATGGAGTACATCGAAGGGCAGGATATTGACGCATTTTGTGACTCGAACCACCTGAACACAGTGGCGCGCCTAAAGCTGTTTCAACAGGTGTGTTCGGCGGTCCAATATGCTCATCAAAACTTGATTATTCACCGCGACCTTAAGCCCGGCAACATCTTGGTAACAGCTGCCGGCGCTCCCAAACTCCTCGACTTTGGTATTGCCAAGCTGCTTGATCCTGAGTTGTTCTTTCAGACGATCGACCCGGCGGCCACGATGTTCAAGGCGATGACGCCGGAGTTTGCCAGCCCAGAACAGGTGCGCGGTGAGCCGATAAGCACGGCTAGTGATGTCTATAGCCTTGGCGTCATTCTTTATCGGCTGCTGACAGGACATCCGCCCTACAAGGTCGATTCAGCCGCTCCACTCGAGATGATTCGTGCCATCACAGAGTCTGAACCTGAAAAACCCAGCACCGTAATTGATCGGGTAAGGGAAGTCACCAATCGCACCGGGGAGGTGGTTCAGCTTACTCCCGAGTCGGTGAGCAGCAGTCGCGAAGGACGCCCTGCCATCCTTCGAAGAAAGCTTGCTGGGGATATCGACAACATCGTATTGAAGGCCCTGCGCAAGGAACCGGGGCGGCGGTACGCTTCGGCCGAGCAACTATCGGACGATATTGGCCGCTACCTGGAAGGACTACCCGTTCACGCCCGACCCGATACGATTCCATACCGCACCAGCAAATTTATCCGACGGCACAAAACATCCGTAGCGGCCGCAGCACTTGTGTTCGCTACTCTTATCGGCGGGATTATCATGACGATGCGTGAGGCACGCATCGCCGAACAGCAGCGTGCTCGGGCGGAACGCCGCTTTAATGATGTCCGCAAGCTCGCGCGTGACCTCATGCTCGATATCCACGATTCCATCCAGTATCTCCCTGGGTCCACGCCCGCCCGGAAACTGATCGTTCAAGACGCTCTTGCCTATCTGGATAGTCTTGCCAAGGAATCAGAAGATGATCCGTCGCTCCAGCGCGAACTTGCAACTGCCTATGAGAAGGTTGGCGATGTGCAAGGCCTGGAGACGCGCTCAAATCTCGGCGATACCGCTGGCGCATTGTCGAGCTTCCAGAAATCGCTAGCCATCCGCAAGCAGCTTCTCGCTCAGGATCCGAGTGATCCGCAGTCGCAGTCCGACCTTGCCGAGGCGTATGACAAGCTGGGCAACATTCTCGGACAAATGGGACATAAGGATCAGGCACTGAGTAACCTTGGTCAGGCACTTGAGATTCGCAAGCAGCTGGCCCAGGCTTCTCCATCCGACATGATGGCGCAATATAACCTCGCGAATGCTTATGACTCTCTCGGCGACGTCTATGCCGACCAGAACGAACTTGATCGCTCGCTTGAGATGGTGCGTTTGAGTCTCGGCATCTTCGAAATGCTGTTAGTTAAAGATCCGCAGAACGAGCGCTACCGCAGGGACACCACCATCGAGCGAAAAAAGGTTGGGGGGATCTTCGAAGCAAAAGGTGATTTCGCGTCGGCCCTAGAGCACTACAACCAGTCGCTTACGAATGACGAGGCAGTCGCAGCAGCGAATCCCAATGATTCCGTGGCCCAAAGGGACCTCTCAATCGACTACAGCAGCATCGGCGACGTCTATTTGAAAAAGGGTGAATATTCTAGCGCCCTGAAGCATTACCGCAAGGCGGAGGCCATCGACGAGGCCAGTGCGATTGCAGATCCCAAGGATGCCTGGGCCCGCAAATATGTCGTCTATAACAACAAGCGCATTGGCGACGCGCTATTGAAGCTCGGCGATCGCGCTGGTGCTGAAGCCGCCTACGGAAAAGCCATTGCCGAAGCGGAAGCTCGCGCAAAAACCGATCCCACCAACGCCTACGCGCAATCCGACTTGGCAGAAATGTACTCGCGCCTCGGCACACTGCATTTTTCGGCTGCGAGCCAGCCCAAAACGTCATCCTTGGTTCGCCGGACTAACCTGTTGGCGGCACGTTCCTGGTATCAAAAGAGCGTCTCTCTATGGGGCAGCTTAAAAGAGAATGGGACTCTGCATGCGATCAATGCCCCAGAGTCAGAGAGTGTGGTTGCCGAGTTGGCCAAATGTCAGGAAGCACTTGAACAGCTCGGCCACTGAATCGCCGGCTGTCCGCTGATCCTTCAGTTACCGACTACGTCCACGCTCAAGACGAGAGTCTCTCTTGCACCCTGAATTCCGTAAAGTTTTGTAAATGATAGATTTGCCAAAAGTTTGTGATCCTCTGCGGCTCTCCTCTCATCTATAAAAAGTAGTTTTATGTGCATGGAATTGAGATTTTGATTACGACGCCCCGAAGATGGTCTAGGGCTCTCAGTTTGCAGTAGGGTTTCTCACCAACATGTGGATCGTTCGACTCGCCTTACGGCGTCCTTACACATTTGTTGTGCTCGCGCTGCTTCTGCTCATTCTGGGGCCGATCGTCATTCTGCGCACGCCAACCGACATCTTTCCTAATATCAATATTCCCGTAGTCAGCATTCTGTGGAATTACACCGGATTGAATGCGCAAGAGATGAGCGACCGCATCGTCTCTCAAACCGAACGTGCGCTGACCACAACCGTCGACGACATTTCCCATAGCGAGTCGCAATCGCTTAACGGCGTCGCAGTAGTAAAGGTTTTTTTTCAACCCTCGGTGAAGATTGAGAAGGCGATTGCGCAGATTACCGCCATTTCCCAAACCCAGCTTCGCCAATTGCCGGCAGGAACTACGCCGCCGCTGGTCATTACTTATAGCGCGTCGACAGTTCCTGTGCTGCAACTTGCCCTCTCCGGACAAAAACTGTCGGAGCAGCAACTCTTCGACTATGGTGTGAACTTCATTCGCACTCGGCTGGTCACGATCCCGGGCGTCGCAATTCCGTATCCATACGGCGGCAAGCAACGCCAGGTGCAGGTCGACCTCGATACGAATGCGCTGCAGTCGAAAGGGCTTGCTCCCATCGATGTTGTCAACGCGATCAGTGCCCAGAATTTGATTCTCCCTGCTGGCACGTCGAAGATTGGATCGTTCGAATACAACGTTGACCTCAACGGAAGCCCGCAAAACGTCGCCGAACTCAATGACCTTCCCATCAAGACGATCGGTACGAATACCATCTACATTCGCGACGTAGCGCATGTACGGGACGGATTTCCGCCGCAAACAAATATCGTCCGAGTCGACGGGAAGCGTGCATCCTTACTGACGGTTCAGAAGAACGGTAACGTTTCTACTCTCGACATCATCGCCGGAATCAAGCAGTTGCTGCCGCAGATTCAATCAGGACTTCCGCCTGAGCTGAACATTCAGCAGTTATCCGATCAATCTCTCTTCGTGCGCGCCTCCATCAACGGTGTTTTGAAGGAAGCTATCATTGCCGCCTGTTTGACCGGCATCATGATCCTGATTTTCCTGGGGAGTTGGCGCAGCACCATTATTATTGCGGTCTCCATCCCGCTCTCGATTCTGACCTCGATTATCGTTCTTAGCGCGTTAGGCGAGACCATCAACATCATGACCCTGGGAGGCCTGGCACTCGCCGTAGGAATACTCGTCGACGACGCCACGGTCGAAATCGAAAATATCAATCGGAACATCGCTCTCGGCAAAGAAATTGAGCACGCGATTCTTGATGGCGCCCAGCAGATTGCCGTTCCCGCATTTGTATCGACGCTCGCCATCTGCATCGTTTTCGTGCCGATGTTCTTCCTGACCGGCGTTGCACGTTACCTCTTTGTTCCGCTGGCCGAAGCCGTCGTGTTCGCCATGATGGCTTCGTACCTGCTCTCGCGAACGCTGGTACCGACCATGGCCAAATACCTCTTGCGCGGGCACGAGGAAGAGGCCGGGCACCTAGGCACGAGTGCGAATCCATTTGTACGCATGCAGATGAAGTTCGAGCATGGTTTCGAGCGATTCCGCGAGCGTTATCATCAATGGCTTCAGTCGTGTCTGGAGCATCGCGGCGCGTTCCTGACCGCATTCTTTGTAATTTGCCTGCTCTCGTTGGCTGCCTTGGTTCCATGGCTCGGACAGGACTTCTTCCCCGCGGTCGATAGCGGACAGTTTCGACTGCACTTGCGTGCTCGCACCGGAACGCGTATTGAGGAGACCGCCCGATTATGCGATCTGATTGAACGATCAATCCGTCAGCAGATTCCGCCTGATCAGATTTCCAGCATCATCGACAACATCGGCCTGCCCTACAGCAGCATCAATCTTTCGTACAGCACGTCTGCTCCGGTCGGTCCGGCCGATGCCGACATACTCGTAACCCTTTCAAAGGAGCATCGACCCACCGCCAAGTATGTTCACGATCTTCGTATGAACCTGGCGCGCGAATTTCCCGGTGTCACATTCGCTTTTTTGCCTGCCGACATCGTGAGCCAGATTCTCAACTTCGGGCTGCCGTCTCCGATTGATATCCAGGTAGTCGGTTACAACACGACAGATAACCGGCAGTTTGCCACCCAACTTCTTCAGCGCATCAAGTATGTCCCCGGTACGGTCGACCTTCGTATCCAGCAGCCCATGGATCAGCCGTATCTGCATATCAATGTCGATCGCACCAAAGCTGCCCAGGTAGGATTTACGCAACGGGACGTTGCCACCAATCTGCTGGTCTCACTGAGCGGAAGTTTCCAGACATCCCCCACGTTCTGGTTGAATCCAAAGAACGGCGTGAGTTACTCCATCGCGACTCAAACTCCGCAATATCGTGTGGACACTCTACAAAGCCTCGAGAACGTTCCCGTAGCCGGGAACAGTGCGAATCAATCACTCATCCTGAGCAATCTTGGTTCGATCACTCGCGGTTCTGGCGCCGCGGTGGTATCGCATTACGATATTCAACCCGTCATCGACATTTTTGGATCAGTTCAAGGTCGAGACCTGGGCGCAGTCGCGCGTGAGATCGATCACATCGTTCAGGATGCGCAAAAGACCCTGCCACGCGGATCGCAAGTTGTAGTCCGCGGGCAGATTGATACCATGCGCTCTTCGTACATTGGATTACTAGGCGGCCTAGCCTTTTCAATTCTGCTCGTCTACATGCTCATTGTGGTGAATTTTCAGTCGTGGCTCGATCCTTTTATCATCATCGCGGCCTTGCCCGCCGCTTTGGCTGGCATTGCCTGGTTTCTCTTTCTTACCCAGACCACGTTGAGTGTTCCGGCTTTGACGGGTTCGATCATGTGCATGGGCGTTGCGACAGCCAACAGCATCTTGGTGGTGAGTTTTGCGAAGGAGCAACTCGCAGAAGGGAAGAATGCCGTCGAGGCAGCATTGGCCGCTGGTTTTACTCGCTTCCGTCCGGTGCTGATGACTGCCTTTGCCATGATCATCGGTATGGTTCCGATGGCCCTCGGCCTGGGTGAAGGCGCTGAGCAGAACGCGCCCTTGGGTCGCGCCGTCATCGGCGGGCTGATTTTCGCTACCGTCGCCACATTGTTCTTTGTGCCGATCCTATTCAGTGTCTTGCACGGTCGGCGGACACCGAAAGCTCAGTTGTACCGCTAGCGGGGCATCCATATGAGAGAGCGCATGAGAGCTGAAGCTAACGTAGAAGTTAAGGAACAACCCGTCATCGTGGGTGAACTGAGGCACGCCCCTGACCCCGCCCGACCCTCGGGCGGGCGGCGTTGGTGGATCGCCCTGCTCGTATTGGTTGCAGTGATTGCTGCCATTCTCTCGAGTGTCCTCCCGCGAATTCAGGCGCGGACCCAAGTCAAGACGGAGACCCAGGATCTAGCCGTCCCCTCGGTCATCGTTACCCAGCCTAAAAAGGGTTCCGAGGGACAGGAAATCGTGTTGCCTGCAAATGTGCAGGCCTTCAAGGACGCCCCAATCTATGCCCGGACAGATGGCTACCTGAAGAAGTGGTACGTGGATATTGGTGGACATGTGCGAGCCGGGCAGTTGCTTGCGGAAATTGATACACCCGAAGTCGAACAACAGCTTCGCCAGGCGCGAGCGGACTTGGCAACTGCGCAGGCAAACTTGAATCTTTCCAAGATTACGTCCGAACGTTTTGCCGGCCTGCTACAGACCGACTCCGTTTCCAAGCAGGAAGCCGACAATGCCGCTGGTGACTACGCCGCCAAGAAGGCGACCTTGCAATCGGCTGAATACAACGTCAAACGCCTGGAAGATTTGCAGTCCTTTCAGCAGATATATGCCCCATTCGACGGCATCATCACTGCTCGCAACACCGATGTCGGAGCACTGATCAACTCTGGCAGTGCCGGAGGACCCCGGGCGGAACTCTTTCACATCGCGGCGCCAGGCAGATTGCGCGTCTATGTCAACGTGCCTGAAGGTTACTCGCAAGCTGCCAAGCCGGGCATCAAAGCCGACTTGACTCTCACTGAATTCGCTGACCGGCGTTTCCAGGGAACTCTGGTTCGCACGGCATCGGCGATCGATCCCAGTACTCGAACTTTGCTGGCAGAAATTGATCTCGACAATCCAACGGGTGAGCTCTTAAGTGGTTCATATGCCCAGGTACACATCAAGCTTCCGCGGGGCTCCTCCGCATTCACCATTCCCGTGAATGCATTGTTGTTCCGTTCAGAAGGATTGCGCGTTGCGACGCTGCCCGACGGCAAGCACGTGAACCTCCAGCCGATCCAAATTGGCCAGGATTACGGGAGTGATGTCGAAGTCGTCGCCGGTCTGAATGGGGACGAGAAGATCATCGTCAATCCCCCTGACTCAATCGTGGCCGGAGAAGAAGTCCGTATCGCCAGCGGAACCGCCGCTGCTGGAACATCACAATGAGGCATGCCGCGGCATTCACTTGCGCGCTATTCGCTTTGCTGATGATCTCGGCTGGATGTGCGGTAGGCCCGCGATATGCGCGTCCCTCGGCCACTACCCCACCGCAGTTCAAGGAAATTCCCGAAAACTGGAAGAACGCGCAGCCAAGTGATGCAGTATTACGTGGCAAATGGTGGGAAGTTTACCAAGACCCGCAACTGAATCAGCTAGAGGAAAAGATCAACCTCTCAAACCAGACGTTGAAAGCCGCACAGAGTCAATTCATGCAGGCAAGAGCGCTGGTACGCCAAAGCCGTGCCGATTACTATCCAACGGTTAGCGGCGGAGCGACCGTCTCACGCAACCTGCAGTCCTCAAACCGGGCCCTCTCCAGCCTTACAACTACGACCAATTACACGGATATCGCACTGCCTCTCGATGTTTCCTACGAACCCGATTTATGGGGACGTGTTCGCAAATCAGTGGAAGCAGCCCGAGCCAACGCTCAAGCCAGCGCCGCTGACCTGGAATCCGTCAGCCTCAGCCTGCATTCCGAATTAGCCCTCGACTATTTTGCCTTGCGGACACTTGATGCTGACGCACAGTTGCTGGAATCAAATGTCGCAGCTTTTGAGAAAGCCTTGGAACTAACGCAGAATCGCTACAAAGGAGGGGTCGCCTCGCAAGTGGATGTGGCCTTTGCGAAAACCCAGTTAGAAACGACGCGGGCTCAAGCGATCGACGTTCAGCAACAGCGGGCTGCTTTCGAACATGCCATTGCCACCCTGGTAGGCGAGCCAACTTCTACGTTTTCCTTGGCACGGTTGCCGTTGGATATTGCTCCTCCCATCATTCCCGTGGGAGTGCCGTCGCAACTGCTTGAGCGTCGTCCAGACATTGCCAGCGCGGAGCGTCGCATTGCCGTGGCGAATGCGCAGATCGGAGTCGCAAAGTCTTCTTACTTTCCTGTGCTTTCTCTAACGGGCACGGGCGGTTTCGAAAGCAGCACCATTGGAAATCTCTTGACCGGGCCAAGCGGCTTCTACTCGGTCGCTGCAAGTGTCGTTGAAACGGCCTTTGACGGAGGCCGCCGTGCCGCTGTATCCGATCAAGCCTGGGCTGCCTACCATCAGTCAGTCGATGTCTACCGCCAGAGCCTGCTCACGGCGTTTCAGGAAGTCGAGGACAATCTGGCGGCTCTGCGAATTCTTGAGCAGGAATCGCATACCCAGGACGAAGCTGTCGCTGCCGCTCAGCAGTCCCTCCAGCTTGCCAACAACCGATACAAGGGTGGCGTCGCAACTTACCTTGAAGTCATTACCTCGGAAAGCTTAGCGCTCTCCAATCAGCGAACGGCAGTCGACATAGCCGGACGTCGCATGAGTGCCAGCGTTCTTCTCATCAAGGCGCTCGGTGGAGGCTGGGACGCCTCAAGCTTACAGAATATCGATTACAGCGAGAGGCCGGATCACATCACGGGACAATGAGGAACACTCTACCGCCCACCCGTGGCAGGCGACGATCCCTTCTTCACATACACAAAGTCGTACCCAGTGATCCAAGTTTTGCCACCGTCAGAAGAAGACTCCCCAAGCTGTCTTACGCGCCCTTCGCTCAATGGCGTGAACGTCATCTTTTGGATGACCTTTCGGCCGTTGGTTCCTGGTTGCTCCGCGTACCGCATCTCCCCACTTACCAACTCGCCGACATAGAGCGTCGTATTTCCATTATCTGAAACCCAGAATTGCTCCCATCTTTTCAAGTTCGCGTTGTACTTGTTGAAGCTCTTTCCATCCCCGCCGGCCACAGCTTTCCAGTTCTCGAAGATCACGCAGTCTTTCAAGATTAACTGCACACTGCTAGTACCGACCAACTGCGTGCCGCTGAAGACGTCCCACTCGCCTACCCAGAAGTCGAGTTGCCGATATTCAGAATGTCCTTGAGCATCTTTGCAAGGCTCGTTGATGGTTTGCGCTTTCTTCTGCAACTCTTGAAATCGCGGCTCTCCGGTCAGGCTTGCCAGGTCAGGGTCTCCACTCATTGGAACCTTGACCTGCTTCTCCACCAACTCCGAGAGCAGATCCAGGGCACGCTGCTTGTCTCCTGATCGAGCATAGGCGCACGCCAGATTG
>Ga0066903_100000728_pt1 | contig 21933 bp, 29 predicted proteins | sample PanSoiMetaGPlot1_FD_67491 | JGI IMG/M metagenome (GOLD analysis project Ga0066903, IMG submission 67491) | Tropical forest soil microbial communities from Panama analyzed to predict greenhouse gas emissions - Panama Soil - Plot 1 (version 2) | ecosystem: Environmental > Terrestrial > Soil >... | reverse complement strand
GCACACGGCGGCCGCGCGCGGCGCCGCTCAACCGCATTCATCAAGCAGACCGACGATGAAGCTTCGGAGATTCGTGATCTTCGCCGGCGACCGTGCGCGCAGTGTATCGAGAAGTGACGAGAGGTCGGAGGATCCGGCGAATGAGATAGTTTGTGGCGATCTCGAGATTCTCGAGCGCGATTTTGATTTCCTCGAATTCGGCCTGAGTAAGGCGACGACCTTTGCTTGACGACGACGCGGCGGCAAGTTTCCTCCTGTCTCGTCCCGCGGAGGATCGGCCGCCGCGCGTCGCATCGGCGCTCGGGCCGGGAGCGGCGACGGACTTTGACGCATTCCAACGATCAGAGAGGACATCTTTCCCGCTGAAGATCGCCGCGGGCGTCACCCGGGCCCGATCGCAAATCCGATTCACGATCGCCAGGGAAATCCCGCGATGCTCCTGTCGCAACCATTCCGACACGGAGCTCGGGCGAAGTCCGAACGCGGCCGCGACGGCCGATTGTGTCGGACGCCGACCTCGAGCGCGCAATTGCTCGATCATGTCCGCATATAGAACACCGAAGGCCTCGAGAAACAAAGATTCAGCCGTTCGGAATGTCTTTTTCGGACATGGTCGGCGCGCGGGCGTTCTCACAGTCAGGGAACGAGGGCGATTAGTACACGCGGGCGTTACCGTGGTCAAGAGTCTTGACGGGTACTCTTTGGTGCCTCGGGTTTGTTCATTTCGTGATCTCAGGATTCTCCCGTCTGTTCACTCTTTTTCTAAACCGGCTCAGCAAATGTCTTGACGGTGATTGCTGACGGGCATATACCGGATCACGTTATGACACCTGAGCGAACCGCGAAATATTTGCTCCGCAACATCCTCGCGCAGAAAAACAAAAATCAATCCTGGCTCGCGCGCAAGATGCGAACACACGAGACGACGATCTCCGCGGTCCTCGCCGGGCGCCGGCGGCCGACGCCGGCATTCGTCGCAAGCCTCCGCGAGATCACAGGCCTCGATCTCGACACGTTCCCAAAAACGAAGGACGGCAAGATTCGCCCGCGCGCCGCGGAGGACGAGGCCGACGCCGTCGAAACGGTCGGCCCGTGAAATCCGCCTTCCACGCGACGCTCGTCGAGACGCTCGAGACGCTCATCGCGATTCGCGTGGAGCTCCGCGCCGTCCGTCGGCTCCTGGCCGCTCGGCTCCCGCACCTCGACGGCCTCGAGCAGCGCGCCGCCGAGCGCGAGGGCAAGCAAATCGAACGCGACGCCGAGCGCGAGGCCGCGCGCCTGATTCGGTGGACGAGCGCCCGAACGCCGCGGCGCCGCATGTAAAAGGAATCGCCAATGCCTCACACCGTCGACGCGCCCGCCCTCGTGCACGGTACGGAACGGATGCTCCTCCGGCCGCGCGAGGTCGCCGAGGCCCTCGGGATGTCCCTGCGGAAAACCTACGACCTGATTCGCGCCGGCGAGATTCCCTCACTCAAGATCGGCGACGTCGTCCGCGTCCGGCCGGAGGATCTCCGCACGTGGATCGCCCGCAAGGTCGCCGAACAGATGTGATCGACCGATGGCGCTCACCGACGCGACACGTTACCCGCTGACTTGGCCGATCGGATGGGCCCGCACACCGGCCCGGGACCGCGAGCCGGCGACGTTTCGCACCTCGACGACGGTGTACGTCGACCGCGGCGGGCCCGAGCGCGTCGCCGAACGCACCAATCGCCGGCTGTCGGTTCCCGACGCGATCCGCCGGCTGTCGCGCGAGCTCGGCCTCCTCGGCGCCGTCGACGAGCTCCTCAGTACGAATGTCCGGACGCGCCTCGACGGCCTCCCGCGCGCCGGCGAGCCGGAACCGGCCGATCCAGGCGCCGCGGTCTATTTCCGATTTCGCGGGCAGGATCGATGCCTCGCCTGCGACAAGTGGAATCGCGTCGCCGACAATGTCGCGGCGATCGCCCAACATCTCGACGCGCTCCGGCGGATCGATCGCTATGCGGTCGGAACGTTGGATCAAGTGTTCGCCGGGTACAACGCGCTCCCGGCCCGCGGGCAAACCTGGCGATCCTCGCTCGGGTTCGGGCCGGACGACACGCCGACGCGCGCCGCGGTCCTCGAGGCGTTCCGGCAGCGCGCACGCGGCGCACACCCGGACGTCGCCGGCGGATCACACGATCAGATGGCCGCGCTCGTGTCCGCGCGCGACACCGCGCTCCGAGAGCTCGAGATGGGGCGATGAAAATCTTTCAGTGGGTCCGCGTCTCGATCATCTGTATGTGTGGACATCCGATCTCCGCGAAAACGGCGCAGGCCTTCGACGCCGCGCTCCGCGACCACGATCAATTCCACGATCTCCGGCGGGCGCAGGGCCGGCCGATCCCGCGCCTCCGTGAACACCTAGAGGGAGGACATCATGATCGATTTCGCACTTGAGACGATCACACCGGACGACGCGCGCCGCATTCTGATCGAACATGACGAGGCCGTCGCGGCCGGGCTCATCATCAATCGCACACGTAAACCGGCGGCGATCGCGCGGTATGCGTCCGATCAACGGTTAAATCAGTGGTACGCGGAGACGGGCGAAACGCTGAAATTCCAAACGCTCGATAAAGTCCTTCTCGGGCGAAATCTGATCGACGGCCAGACGAGGATCGCGGCCTGCGTCGAGTCCGGCGTCCCGCTCACGGTATATGTGGCGCGTGGCGTGGCGCGCGAGGCGTTCGGGTTCATCGATGGCGGCGAAAAACGCCGGCTCCGCGACGTTCTCCGGATCGCGCAAATTCCCGATCCCGATCTCCTCGAGCGCACGTTGAATTGGCTCGGCCAGTGGGATCCGGCGACCGGGCGCCTCGGAAATGTCGCCGTCAGTACGCAACGCGCCCGAAAACTCCTCGATAGCGATCCCGCGATTCGAAAGAGTGTCGACGCCGCAAAGAATCTCCGATCGACGAAACTCATGTCGGTCGCGCTCGGCGCGTTCCTCCACCGCATTTTTAGTGATTACGATCGACCGCTCGCCGACGCGTTCATTCGGGACATCGCCGACGGCGAGAATCTGAAAAAGTTCGATCCATTCTTTGAGCTCCGGAAAATTCTCCTCGCGAATAAGGGCAATCGCGGCAAGCTCCCGCAACGGTACATCATCGCGATCGCGATCAAAGCGTGGAACGCGAAACGCGGCGGCCGATCGGTGAAACAACTCCGCTTCAACAAAGGCACGGACTTTCCGCTTCTCGAGCGCGGGAACGCGGCCGACGAGCTCGACACCGCGCGGCCGCTCGTCGACGAGGCCGCCGAGGCGACGGTATGACAGTGGTCCGCTGGCTCCTCAATCTGATCGTGTGTCAACACGAGGAGCTCGTCCGCGAGCACGCGGCCGATGGCTGGCGATTCCGGTGTCAACGCTGCCGACGCTCGATCCTCATGCTCGATCGCGCCGAGCGGGGATGAATGGCCGTGTATACGATGCCGTTCGGCAAGTATCAGGGGCAACCGCTCGAGGCGCTCGACGATCAGTATCTTTTCTGGGTCGCGAGTCTCGAGCATCTCCGCGATCCGCTCCTGACCTATATCCAGGCCGAAATCAATCGCCGGCTCGCGGCGCAAACCGGCAACGGCGATCTGACGTTCTCGATTCCCGAGCGCGTCGTCCTCGAGCGCCTCATCACGTCCGGATACCGGGCGCTCGCGCGGCGCGCACATCCGGACGTCGGCGGCGATCACGCGGCGATGGTCGCCGTCAATACCGTGTACGCGCGCCTCCGTCTCCTCCTGAAGTTTCCGTGAGGCCGGAATGTGGCTGAAAGTCGACGATAGTTTTATCGAACACGCCAAAACGATCGAGGCCGGCGCGCGCCTCGAGGGCGGCCGCGGGATCGGGCGCGTGGTCGCCGTCTGGCTCGAGGCCGCCCTGTTTTGCTCGCGGCGCCTGACCGACGGATTCATTCCCGCGCGCGTCGTCGCGCGCCTCCTCGTCGACGACGCGCCGCTCGAGGTCGCCGAGGCCCTCGTCGCCGTCGGCCTCTGGACGGTCGAGGAGGGCGGATACCGATTCCACGATTGGCTCGAGTATCAACCGGACGCGGCGACCGTCCAGGCGCGCCGGGCCCGCGAGCGCGCGCGCCGGAAACTGGCCGAGGTCGACACCGGCGACCTCCTCAACCGGGCTGACACGTTGCCGACACGTTGCACGCACGTTGCGCGCACGTCCGCCGACACGTTGCACGCACGTTGCGACGCTCCCGATCCCGTCCCCCCTCGGAAAAAGCACAAAGGCAGCGCGACGATTTTGCTTCACCGGCCGGCGGCCGCGCGGATGCCGGCGTGCTCGATTTGGGAAGTCCGGCCACACGTGCTCGCGGCCGTCCATAAAACGCTCGAGCTCGGCCCGCCGTACCTCGACGCAAGCGGCGCGCCGGTCCTCGCCGAGCTCGTCGCCGAGGTGAAACGGATCGCGAGTCGCGATCTGGGCGCGACCTGGCAAGGCCGCGAGCTCGACGCGATGATCACGGCCGCCCTCGAGCGGCGTCTCGCCGTGCACCGCGCCGATCGGGCGCGCGAGGCCTTCAGGGCGCGCGAAACGGCGTGGCTCCGGAAACTCCGCACACGAGGAGGCTAACGACATGCTGATTTGGCAAATCGCGACACACGAGGAGCGATGCGGGTTCGATTGGTGCCTCGTCAAACCGGGCGATCCGATCCAAGTCCTGGCCGGGACGCGCAAACGCCGGATCCGGTGTCGCGCCCATGCGATCGGGCCGGTCGACGAGGCCGCGATCGAGCGCGCGTACATCACGGCCGCTGACGAAGAATTCGCGCGCGCGGTCGCGGTCGCACACGCATACGAATGTTTTTTCGGCCGGCAACACGCGCTCCCGTTTGACGGGAAACTGGCCGCGCTCGGGGAGGATAAATAAATGGCCGGCGACACGATCCGCACGTTGCAAGTGTGGGGTGACACGGTGACGCCGGCGCGATGTCGCGATCCGCAGTGTGGGAAAGCGATCACGTACGCGACGAGCATCAAAACCGGGCGCCAGATGCCGTTTACCGGCGAGCTCGTCGCGCTCGAGACGGCGACCGATTCGAAAACCGGCCGGCCCGTGTGGACGGTTGATCTTGCCGGCTCGCATTTCGTGACGTGTCCGGGCGCCGCGATGTTTCGGCGGGCCCGATGACGCTCCGCGAGCGCGCCGCGGCGTTCAATGGCTCGTTTGCGCGATGGCCGGCGTCGCACCTGGCCGTCACGCGCGAGGCCGACGGCGACGTGGTATACGGCCGCTGGCTCCTCGGGAACGACTATCAAAACCGGACCGAGTTTTACGGCGCGTTCCCGCCGGGCCTCCTGTCGCGGATCATGGCGATTTTTCCGGACGCGTACCGGGCCGACGACACGACCGCGCGCATCTTGCACGTGTTTTCCGGATCGCTCCCGCCTGGCCGGTACTGGCGATGCGACCTCCGTCAGCCGGCCGAATATCAATGCTCCGTGTACGATCTGCCGCGCGAGCTCCTCCCGCGACACCGGATCGAACCGTTCCGGCTCGTGATTGCCGATCCGCCCTATAGCAAGGCCGACGCCGCGCGGTATCAAACGCCGATGATCGATCGCCGGCGCGCCGTCGCCGCCCTGGCCGAGGTCACCGCGGCCGCCGGATTTCTCGTCTGGCTCGATACATGTTGGCCGATGCATCAAAAACGGCAATGGATCACCGTCGGCCGGATCGCGATCACGCGCTCGACGAATCACCGCGTCCGCGACCTGACGATCTTTGAACGGCGAGGCCTTGCATGAGCGATGACCTAACAAGCCTCGTCGACCTCGAGCAAGTCGAGGCGCTCGCGCGCAAGATGTCGGCGATTTTTGTGGCCGACCACATCGATCGGATGACGGTCGTCGCGACGTGTCTCGCGCTCGCGCTCGCGGCGACACTTGGCCGCCAGGTCGCGCCAATCGAGGTCGCGGAGATCGTCGATCGCGCGTTTCCGATTTTCGCCGCCGCCGTCCGCCGCGAGGACGACGCATCGGGCAAAGTGCACTGATGACCGACACTCACACGCCGCTCGTCGTCGGGTTCAAGGTCTACGGGATTCCGCAACCGAAGGGATCGACGCGCGCATTCGTGAACGGCCAGGGCGCCGCCGTCGTGACGACCGACAATCCGAGCCTCGCGAAATGGGAAAGCGCGATCCGGTATGCGGCCGAGACGGTCGTCGCGCGCGCCGGCGGCCGGCTCCTCGAGGGCGCGCTCGCGGTCGATCTCACGTTCTATCTGCCGCGCCCGAAGTCGGCGCCGATCCGGCGGCGATTGTTTCCGACGACGCGCCCGGATCTCGACAAGGCCGCGCGCGCCGTCCTCGATCCGCTCACCGGGATCCTGTATCACGACGACGCGCAGGTAATCGCCTTGCACGCGCGGAAGTTTTACACGGAGGGCCCGGCCTGCGTCGAGGTCGCCGTCCGCGAAGCGCGCGCGCTCGAGGATTTGGACGAACACCCGGAGGCCCTATGCTCACGCCGCAATTGCTGACGCTCATCGCCGACACCGACGAGGCGCTCGGGATTCAACCGGACAATGAATCGGCGCGCCGTGCACGCGCCGACCGCGAGGTCGAGCTCCTCACCCGATGGCGCCTGTACGGCCAGGAGATTCTTGACGCGCACCACCGGAACGAGCGGCGCCTCGAGGACATGACCGGCCACAAGATGGCCGACCGCTCGGAAATCGGCCGGCGGGATTCGTGACGGCCGCCAGGTTTCGCCCGGCCCTCAATCCCGGCCGGACTCGTTCGACCGGACGGCCTGAAACGAGGCCGGGCCTTCGATTCGAAGGCCGCCAGGTTCGGGCGGCCGTGGTCGAGGCGCGCTCGAGCGCGTCGCATGTTCGCCGGCCTGGCCGGCCGGCCTGACCTGTCGTGATTGATGTCTCGAGCTCCGGCCGCCGACCTGGCCGGGCCGCGCTCCCGTACTGGGTCATGGCCTACGATCCGCCCGTCTGGCCGGGATCACGTGGCGCCGTGTGGGTCGCCTACCGGGCGCGCTCACGCGAGGAGGCGCTCACGGTCGCCGTCGCGTGGCGTCGTGTCGCGCTCCGTCACGTGTACTGGATTGTGCGACGCGGAAGGCCCGGCCACAGATTACCCGGCCCGAAAATTCAGGCCGGCGGGATCTTCACCGATAATGGGCAACGGAATCGGGCAGTCCCCCTATGCCGTTCGCGCCTGAGCCGGCCCGGATGCCACGTGTGGGCCGCACACGAGGCCCGCATCATGCCGTGTATTCGTCGGCCGCCTGGCGTCGGTTCCGCGCGTGGTACCTCGCCCGTAATCCCGTCTGTGTCTTTTGTCAGGCCGGCGGCCGCCTGCGCGCGTCGCGCGAGATTCACCACGTCCGGCGCCTGGCCGACGGAGGCGACGTGTTCGATTTGAGTAACTGTCGCGCCCTCTGTACGCCGTGTCATTCGGCCGAAACGTTCGCCGGCCGATGATGGGGGGGGAGTGTCGCGATCGGCGCCGGCCGGCCGCGGGGCCGGGCCGGCCTTTCAAGACGTGCCCGCGAAATTAGCAAGGGGGGGATCCCGCAAGGGGGGATCGACCGCGAGACGGGCCTCGAGGCGCTCGCGCGCGGCCAGGCGCGGCCGCTCGAGGCGCTCGGCGGCCGCCGGCGGCCTGGCGCGCGTCGCCGACCTGACGCCGGATCCCGCGAATCGGCGCCTCCACGATGCGCGCAACGTCGGAATGGTCGTCGAGGCGCTCCGGACCGTCGGCGCCGCCCGGTCGATCGTGATCGACGAGGCCGGCGTGATCCTCGCGGGGAACGGCGTCCAGGCCGCCGCGGCCGAGGCCGGGATCACGAAACTTCAGATCGTGGACGTCGACGGCCGGACGATCGTCGCGGTCCGGCGCCGCGACCTGACGCCGGCGCAAAAACGCGAGCTCGCGATCTACGACAACCGGACGGCCGAGCTCGGCGTGTGGAACGTGGAACAACTACACGCCGACCTCTCGGCCGGCCTCGTCCTCGAGCCGTGGTTTTCAGGCGAGGAGCTCGCCGACCTCGTGAAAGCGGCGCCGGTGAAACTCGGCCGGACCGATCCGGACGCGATCCCGCCGGCGCGCGCGACCTCGATCGTCCGCGGCGACGTGTTCGCGCTCGGCCGACACCGGATCCTCTGCGGGGATGCCACGCAGGCCGCCGAGCTCGAGCGCCTCCTCGCCGGGACGCTCGCGGGCCTTGTCTACACCGATCCGCCGTACGGCCTCGACTACGCCGGCGGGACGCTGCCGCGGCGGAAACTCGCCGGCGACGACACGGCGAACCTGTACGCGCCGGCCTGTCAGATGGCGGCGACGTGGTCGGACGAGGCGGCGCCGTTCTATCTCTGGCATGGCGTCGGCCGGGAGCTCGACGTCGCGGCCGCGCTCGCGCTCCGCGCCGCCGGGTATGAGATTCGGAATCACCTCGTCTGGAATAAGAACCACGCGCAATTCGGCGCCTTGTCCGCGCAGTACAAGCAAAAACATGAGGCCGCGTACTACGCGTTCAAACGCGGGCAGGCGCCGCGATGGTTCGGGCCGGCGAACGAGGTCACCGTTTGGGATTGCGATCGGCCGCCCGCGAATGAGTTTCACCCGACACAAAAACCCGTGGCGCTTGCGGTCCGCGCGATTCATAACAGCGCGGATCCGATGCGGCCGGTCCTCGACCTCTTTCTCGGGAGCGGGTCGACGCTCATCGCCTGCGAGCAGACCGGCCGCGCCGGCCTGGGCGTCGAGCTCGAGCCGGCGTACTGTCAGGTCGCGATCGATCGGTGGGAGGCCTTCACCGGCCAGAAGGCCGAGAAGGTCGCCGCGCTATGAGAGGCCGCAAACCGACGCCGACCAATCTAAAACTCCTCCGCGGGAATCCGGGCAAGCGCGCGATCAACCGGCTCGAGCCGAAGGCGCGGCCGCTCTCGGCCGAGTGTCCCGAGGAGCTCCTGACTGACGAGCAGCGCGACGAGTGGGCGCGCACGATCGCGCCGGCGATCGCGATCGGCCAGATCACGCGTAACGATCGCGCGCTCGCGATTGCTCACTGTGACCTCTGGGCGAACTACCGCGCGCAATTGGTCGAGGCCGCGAAGCTCCCGCCGGTCGTCGCCGTGGGCCCGCAAAAACATCCGATGCCGAATCCGGCGCGCGTCATGTCAAACAAGACGCTCCAATTGCTTGTGCGGGTTGACGCCGAGCTCGGCCTGACGCCGTCCTCGAGGTCGCGCGTCGTCGTCGGCGGCGCGCCCTCGGATGATCATGAGCGCGAAACGCTCCGGCGCCTCCTCGCGATCCGGTGACAGTGTCACCCGGTACGCGCGCGCCGTCGCCGACGGCGTGACGCCGGCCGGCCGCTGGCACCGGCTCACCTGTCAACGATTCGTGACGGACCTCGCGCGCGCGCAGGCCGGCCAGGGCGAGTGGATGTATCGGCCGGAGCTCGCGCGCCGCGCGTTCGGATTGTTCGCCTTGTGTCGACATTACAAGGGGAGCGAATGGGCCGGCCGGCCGGTCGTCCTCGAGGCCTGGCAACGATTCATCATCGGGAATTTGTTCGCCTGGGTTCACCGACGGACGCGCCTCCGGCGATTCCGGAATGCGTTTGTCGAGCTCCCGCGCGGATCGGGAAAGTCGACGCTCGCCGGCGGCCTCCTCGTCCTCCTGACGTTTTTCGACGGGGAGTCCGGCGCGGAAGGGTATAGCGTCGCGACGAAAAAAGATCAGGCGCGGATCACCTTTCAGGCCGCGCGGCAAATGGTGCTCCGCTCGGCCGCGCTCAAAGAACACATCACCGTCTCGAAATACAACCTGCACCAGACGAGTACGGAGTCGAAACTCGAGGCGCTCGGCGCCGACGCCGACACGCTCGACGGCCTCCGGCCCTCGGTCGCCGTCGCCGACGAAGTCCACAAGCATCCGTCGGCCGGGCTGATCGAAGTCATAGAGTCCGGCATGGGGACGCGCGATCAACCGCTCCTCTTTGAGATCACGACGGCCGGCGAGGACGACGCCGGCGTGTACGCGCAACATCACCTCTTGTCGACGCGCGTCCTCGAGGGGACCGTCCCGCTCCCGGAGTGGTTCCCGTTCATCGCGGCCGCCGATCCGGAGGACGATTGGACGCTCGAGGGGACGTGGATCAAAGCGAATCCGAATTGGAATGTGTCCGTGAAACCGGATTTCCTGCGGAAGGAATGCCGGAAGGCGCTCGCGAACCCGGCCGAGCAACCGAAATTCCGGCGCCTCTATCTCGGGCAAAAAGTCGAGACGGCCGAGGCGTACTTTTCGCTCACCGATTGGAATGCGTGCCCGCCGCTCCCGGACGCCGGCGAGCTCCGCGGCCGCCCGTGCTGGATTGGCCTCGACCTCTCGAGCTCGATCGACGTGACGGCCGCCGTGATTGTGTGGAAACTGTCCGACACGGAGATCGCGCTCGAGCCGCATTTCTGGCTCCCGCGGGACAACCTCGCCGACCGGAGTCACCGCGACCGGATCCCGTACGATTTGTACGCCGAGCAAGGGCACGTCCGGCTCACCGAGGGCAACGTGATCGATCGGATTCAAGTCCGGCACGAGGTCGCCGCGCTCGCGAAGGCATGGAAGGCGACCGCGATTTGTAACGATCCCTGGCAGGCGCAAGAGCTCGTCCAGGCGCTACAGGACGAGGACCGGCTCAAGGTGATCCCGATCGCACAAACGTACGCGTTCCTGTCGCAACCGATGAAAGAACTACAGGCGCGGATTTTACAAAGGCGCGTCAGGCATAATCGGAATCCGCTGATGACACTCATGGTCGCGAACGTGGTCCCGCGCGGCGACGACAAGGGGAACGTCCTCGCGAGCAAAAAACGATCGCGCGGCCGAATCGACGGACCGCAAGCGACACTCAACGCGCTCACGCAATTGGCGACGCCGAAACCGCCGCAATACTCGCTCACGTTTTTGGGGTGACCTATGGAATTCACAATCCGAGAATTCGCCGCTCGAGAACGCGTCGACGAGAGCACGGTCCGCCGGTGGATTCGAAAGGGCGCGCTCGAGGTCCGACGCACGCCAGGCGGCGGCGTTCGAATCCGGGCCGAGGCCTCGAGCTCGAGCGGGCCCGGCCTCCTCGTCCTCACGGCGCCGCGTGCCGGCGAGAAGTAAGGCGCGCGCCCTAGCGTCTAGATAGCGTCTCGCGACGCGGGCAAACGCGGGCAAACGCGGGTAAACGCGGGCACTCTGATCCGTACCCACTATCGGCGCGACCGCGGCCTCGGCAGACTGAGCGCCGAGACGGCCGCGTGCAACGCGCGTATTCCCTCCTCACGCTGAAGTCGGTCGACGACGCGCAACGGATCATTGACGGCGTCGCGACGACGCCGACACCGGATCGCGTCGGCGACATCGTCGAGCCGCTCGGCGGAATCTTCTCACTCCCGCTGCCGTTCATGTGGCAACACGGCCGGGATCCGTTTGTCGGACAAACGCCCGTCGGAAATCTGATCGCCGCGAAACCGACGGCCGACGGGATTCCCGTCCGGATTCAAATGGAACGGTCCGACACACCGGGCCGGCTCAAAGACATTCTCGATTTCGCGTGGCAGGCCGTACAAAAGCGCCTCGTCCGCGGCCTCTCGATCGGATTCGATCCGAAAGAGTACGCATTCCTCGACAACGGCGACGGGATCCGGTTCATTTCCTGGGAGTGGCTCGAGCTCTCGGCCGTCACGATTCCGGCGAACGCCGAGGCCTCGATCACCACGATCAAATCCGCCGCGACCGCGCTCCGCAAATCCATCGCGCTCGAGCTCGCCGCGTCCGGCCGGCGTGAGCGCCCGATCGTCCGCACCGTGCCCGGCGTCACGGGCCAGTCAGGCCGGGAACGGCCAGGGGTTGTTATGAGGACACAAAGCGATCGCGTCCAGGCCTGGGCCGCCGAAAAGGCCGCCAAGGTCGCGCGCCAAACCGAACTAATGAACGCCGATGACGGAACGACACTCGACGTCGCCGGCCAGGATGAATTCGACACGTTGCAACGGGAGATCGAGGCGCTCGACGCGCAGATGTCGCGGGCGACGATGCTCGAGGCGAACCTCAAAACGGCCGCGCGGCCGGTCGCCGGCGCGACGCCGGACGAAGGCCGGGAATCCCTGGCGCCGCGCACGTACGGGAATCTCGCGCTCGCGCCGCGACCGTCCGTCACCGTCAGAGCGAACCGCGATCCCGGGATCGGATTCGCGCGCGTCGTGATTTGCCGATGTGTCTCGTTCATCACGCGCAATCAGACACCGCTCGAGGTCGCCAAGGCCCGATTCGCGGATGACCTCGAGGTGCACCTCGCGCTTAAGGCCGCCGTGGGCGCCGGGACGACGACCGATCCGACGAACGCGTCCCCCCTGGCGTACTTGCGCGATCTGCCGGGCGAGTTCATCGAATTTCTGCGACCGCAAACGATCATCGGCCGGATGCCGGGCCTCCGGATGGTCCCGCCGAATGTCCGGATGGTGAGTCAGACCTCGGGCGGCGCCGCAAACTGGGTCGGCCAGGCAAAGCCGAAGCCGCTGACGAAATTCGATTTCGCACCGATCACGCTCGGGATCGCGAAACTCGCCGCGATCGCCGTGATCGCCGACGAGCTCGCGATGTTATCGGCGCCGTCGGCCGAGACGGTCGTCCGGGATTCGCTCGCCGGCGCCGTCGTCCAGAAGCAGGATCACGATTTCATCGATCCGGCGAAGGCCGCCGTCCCGAACGTGAGTCCGGCCTCGATTACCAATGGCGTGACGCCGCTCACCTCGGCCGGCAACACGGCCGACAACGTTCGCCAGGATATCGCCGCCTTGATCTCGAAATTCACGATCGCGAATCTCGATCCGTCGAAGGCCGTATTCATCATGCCGAATACGTTGTGTCTGCAACTCTCGCTCATGGTGAACGCGCTCGGGCAACCACAATTCCCGGGCATGACGATCCAGGGCGGGACGTTGTCCGGCCTCCCAGTGATCGGCACGCAACAGGCGAGCCTCGGCGGGACCGTGGGCAATATCGTGATCCTCGCGAACGCGCCCGAGATTTTCCTCGCCGACGATGGCGCGGTCGCGATCGACGTCTCGCGCGAGGCCTCGCTCGAGATGTCCGACGCGCCGGCACAGGACGGATCGACCGGCACGGGCGCCGCGCTCGTGTCTCTGTGGCAGGACAACCTCCTCGGGATTCGCGCTGAGCGCCATATCAATTGGACAAAGCGCCGGCCCGAGGCCGTCGAATTCATGGAAAACGTCGCCTGGGGCTCGTAAGCGTCTGAGGCCGACGGCCGCGCGCGCGTAGTCCTCCCTGACATCCGGCCCGCGCGCGGCCGTCGTGGGCCGGAGCACATGCCAAAGACACCGATTCCGATCGTCGCGCTCGAGCGCCTCCCGCACCGCGGCCGCGTCGTCGAGGCCGGCGAATCCCTCGAGGTGACGCCGGTCGAGGCGCTCGCCTACACGTATCAAGGCCGCGCGCGGTATGCGACGGCCGGGGAGCTCGAGGCCCGGCGCCCGAGCAAACGCACGTATCGCCGGCGCGACATGGTCGCGGAGTAACGATGCGGATTTTCGGCCTCGAGATTTCGCGCGCGCCGCGCCGCCGCACGAAGGCGAATCAATGGGTCACCGACACGTCGGGATTCGGCTCGGGCTGGTATCGGATCCTCGAGCCGTTCGCCGGCGCCTGGCAACGGAATCTCACCGTCCAAACCGAGAACGTCCTCACGTTTGCCGCGGTCTATTCCTGCGTCACGTTGATCGCGCAGGACATCGCGAAACTGTGTGTGAATCTCGTCGAGCTCGATCAGAAGACCGGGATTTGGAGTGACACGTACTCGCCGGCGTTTTCGCCGCTCCTCCGGAAACCGAATCACTTTCAGACGCGGATCAAATTCCTCGAGCAGTGGATCATCTCAAAACTTGTGTGGGGCAACGCGTACATCTTGAAAGCGCGCGACGCGCGCGGCGTCGTCGTCGAGCTCTATGTCCTCAATCCGCAGTGCGCGCGGCCGTTTGTCGCGCCGGATGGGTCGGTGTTTTACGGTCTGTCGCCGGATTACCTGGCCGGCGTCACGACCGCGCAAACGATGATCCCGGCGTCGGAAATCATCCATGATGTCATGGTCCCGCTCTATCACCCGTTGTGCGGCGTGTCGCCGATCACGGCCTGCGGCCTGGCCGCCGTGCAAGGCCTCCAGATTCAAACGAACGCCGCGAAGTTTTTCGCGAACGGCCTACAACCAAGCGGGATTCTCACCGCGCCCGGCGAGATCAACGACGAGCTCTCAAAGGACATGCAGGCGCGATGGATGGCGCAGTACACCGGCCCGAACGTCGGGAAGATCGCCGTCCTCGGAAACGGCCTGAAGTACGAAGCGATGACGATGTCGGCCGTCGACGCGCAATTGATCGATCAACTCAAGTGGACGGCCGAAAACGTGTGTACGGCGTTCCACGTCCCGCCCTACAAGATCGGGATCGCGCCGCCGCCCGCGAATACCACCGTCGAGGCGCTCAACATTGAGTATTACTCGCAGTGTTTACAGAACCCGATGGAATCGATTGAGGCGCTCCTCGACGAGGGCCTCGGCCTGTCGAAAGAGGGCGCGCGGCAAACGATGGGCACGGAATTCGATCTTGACGATCTCCTCAAGATGGACACCGGGAGCAAAACGAAAGCGGCCTCCGACGCGATTGGATCGGGCGGCATGGCGCCGAACGAGGCGCGCAAACGCTTTTTTGATCTCGGTCCGGTGACCGGCGGCGAATCGCCGTACTTGCAGCAACAAAATTATTCGCTCGAGGCGCTCGCGAAACGCGACGCGCAGGCCGATCCGTTTGCGGGCGCGCGCGCGACGCCGCCGGCGCCCGCGCCCGATCCGAACGCGCCGCCGCCGGCGCCGCCGAAAAAGGATCTCGAGCTCCTCGAGCTCGGCCGCCGCGCGCGCGCGGACCTGGCCGCGCGTCTCGCGCAGGTCGCGGCATGACGGACGAGGAGCTCGACACCGTGATCGCCGCCGTCGCCGACGGCGTTCGGGACGCGATCGCGCGCGCGACGGCGCCGCTCCTGGCGCGCCTGGCGGCGCTCGAGGCGCGGCCGGTCGTTCACGGGCGCGACGGCCGCGACGGCCTCGCCGGGCCGGCCGGGCCGGCCGGGGAGCGCGGGCCCGCCGGCGACAAAGGCGACCGCGGCGAACCGGGCCCGAAAGGGGAGCGCGGCCTCGCCGGCGACGACGGCGCGCCGGGCGCGCCTGGCCGCGACGGCGTCGTGACGCTCGAGGCGCTCCGCGTCGAGGCCGAGGGCCCGCGGGAGATTGTGTTTCGGACGGCCGCCGGCGTCGAGCTCGGCCGCATCGTGCACGCGATCCCGGTCTACCGCGGGACGTTTGTCCCGGGCGCCGCGTATACGCCGGGCGACTGCGTCACGTACGGCGGATCGCAGTGGATCAACCGGGAGGCCGACGCGACGACGCGTCCGGACGAACACACGGCCGACGGCCGGCGCGTGTGGACGTTGTCCGTCAAACGCGGCCGCGACGGCCGGACCGGCCCGCCTGGGCCCGAGGGCCCGCGCGGGAAAGAGGCGCCGAACGCGAGCGCGCGGGGGACGTGGTGACCTGGCCGTACCCGTCGACCGCGTACGTCGATCCGACCGGGTATTCGGTGTCGGCCTGGGATGAATTCGTCACGTGGGAAACGCGTCTCGAGGAGGGCGCGACGGAGCTCGCGGCGACGGTCGCCTATGTCCGCGACAAAGTCCTCCGGACGGTGACCGATTCGACGATCGAGGACGAACACATTCGCCGCCTGATCCTGGCGGCGACGACCTACTACGAGGAGTGGACGAGCAAGGCGCTCCGGCCGCAAACGTGGACGATGATCCTCGACCGTTTTCCGTACGGGCGGATCCGGCTCGAGCGGCCGCCGTTCCTCGAGATGATCGCGTTCGGGTATGTCGACGCGAGCGGCGCGAGCCAATCGCTCCTCGCGCCGTCGCCGCCGATCGATCCGGCGCCGCCGCCGACCTATCTCCTCAAGCCGGCGGGCCGGTATCGGAAGGCCGAACTATGGCCGCCGCCGGGCGGCGCCTGGCCGGCGACACAAAGCGGCCGCCCGGACGCCGTCACGGTGACCTATCGCGCCGGGACGTCCGAGCTCACCGCGGCGCCCTGGCTCGAGCGGGAGATTCAAGGGATCGCCTTGTGCGTCGCCGATTTCTACACGAATCGCGCGTTCAACCTCGAGGGCCGGTACACCGTGTCGACGTTCACGCCGTCGCACTTTTGGCAAAAAGCATGGTGACCGATGGCGCATCAACAACCGGGACAACGCGATCGCGTCGTGACGATCGAACAACTGATCTCGTCGACGGGCGGAAGCGGTCTGCCGATCGAGGAGTGGGTCGCGCTCGCCGACGTGTGGATGTCGAAATCCGATCTCACCGGGACCGAGCGCGAGCGGTTTGTGATGAATCAGGAAACGGCACCATTCGAAACGACCTGGGTCATGCCGTACCGGCCGGACATGGATCCGGACGTGATCGACGTCCCGGCGACGCGGCGCCTCGTCTACAAAGCGCGCACCTACGACATCATCGATTCCTCGCAGGTCGGACGGCGCGAAAGCATTCAACTCCTCACGCGCGCGCGGCAGGGGTGATCTGATGCCGTGGACGATGACGATCACCGGCGTGACGGCGCTCACCAAAACCCTCGAGACGCTCCCGGACGCGATCGCCGGCGCCGTACTCCTCGAGGCGCTCGCGTCGGCCGCCGAACCGATGGCCGAGCGGATGCGCGAGCTCGCGCCGCGCGGGCCGGTCGCGCCGCACCTGGCCGATTCGATCCTCGTCGCGCCGATCAAGTCGGACGCCGTGTCCGCGGAAGTCCAGATCGGGCCGACGCGTCATTTCTTTTACGGCAAGTTTTGGGAATTCGGGTGGAAGTATCACGCCGCGCGGCCGTTTGTCCGGCCAGCGTATGACGCCGAGGCCTGGCCGACGCTCGATCGGTTCGGGCGCGAATTGTGGCGCGCGATTACGACCTGGGTCGACGGGCACGTGGAGATCGCCGCATGAATGCCGAGGGAATTGTCCGGACGCGCCTCCTCGCGATTCCCGCCGTGACGGCGCTCGTCGGCGATCGGATCTACGCGCTGATCTTGCCGCAAAACTGCCCGATGCCGGCGATCCGCGTGCAACAAATCGATCGCGATGATCCCATGCACCTCCGCGGGCCCGTGGGCCTCGTGACGGCGCGCGTGCAAGTCGATCACTACGCCGACCGCGCGACCGGCGGCGACGGCCTCGCGGTCGCGCAAGAGCTCGCCGCGGCCGCCAAAGGCCGGTATCCGGCGCCGGCCGCCGAGGCGCCCGGCCTGGCCGGATGGCGCGGCGCGATCGGATCGCCGCCGGTCCGCGTCGCCTTGATCAAGATGCGGTCGGAAACCGAGGAGTACGAGGCGGCCGAATTGAACGAGCTCCGGATTATGCAGGACTACGAAATTCTGTTTCGAGAGGAGTAGACCATGTCACCGTCACCACGTCCCAACGTTCCTGTTCGGCCCGGTCCGGTGCCACGCGCCGGCGGCGCCGGCGACGTCACCGATACGTTTTACTCGATCGCGCCGGAGGTCAAGCAAGGGTACGGCGTCCAATTGCTCATCGGGATCGGCAACACGGCGCCGGGCCCGGAAACGTTCCGCGCCCTGAAAGGAATGGTGAGTCTGCAATTCGGCGACCTGACGACCGCGAAAATGAAGGTCACGCACCTCCGATCGCCGCGCGCCGCGCACGAGTACGCCGCGGCGATGCGGGACATGGGGAATTTCGTGATCAAATGCCGCTGGCTCCCGTCTGATCCGACGCAGTCGAACGCCGACGGCGACGGGACGACGAATCCGCCCGGCCTCCTCAATCTGAGCGTCTCGCGCAAGATTTGGGATTTCATCGTCCGGCTGAACGAAGGCGACGCGACGGCGATTCCGCCGGTCCTCCCCGAGGAGTACCCGTTTACCGGGTTTGTGTCGAAGTATCAGCCGGGCACGGCCGACGACACGAATCCGATGGATCTCGATATCGAGATCACGCCGGCGACCGACTACACCGCGGCGCTCCCATAACTGGCGCGCGATCCCGTGGACGAGCGCGCGGCGCGCGAGGCCGACGCGCTCGAGGAGGGCCGGATGCCGCTCATCAATTTGTTGATCACGATCGTTGTCCTCGGCGTGCTCCTGTTTGTGTTTGATCGCCTCCCGTTGGACGTGGCGATCAAACAAATCCTCCGTGTCCTCGTGATCGTCGTGATCGTGCTCATCATCCTGGCCTGGCTCCTCCCGGGCCTGGCGATCTGGCGGCCGCCCATGCGGTAGAGGAGGGCGCACTATGGGCAATCCGGAACGGGCCGAGCAAACGGTCGAGATCGACGGCGAGGCCTATCGCCTCCAACTCTCGATTAACGCGATGTGCGAGGTCGAGGATCTCCTCAACGCCGGCATTCCGCGCGGGGATCCACGGCGGATCGGGTTCAACGCGTACGTGAAACAATTCCTCCCGGCGATGGAATGGAAGGACGTTCGCCTCGTCGTGTGGGCGGCGCTCCGCGAGCATCATCCGGACATGACGATCGGGCGCGCCGGCTGGCTCATGGATCGCGTGGGCTGGCACGAATCGACGTTGATCATGCTGAGCCTCTTTCCCGGCTCGCAACCGGACGAGGCCGATCTCCGCGCCCTGGGCATTCCGCCGGAGGATCCGGACCGCCCTCTGAAGGCCCGTCAGAATGGAACTGGCGGGCCCTCCAAATCGAAGCGGGCAAGATCGGGATCCGCGGCCGCGCCTTCTGGGGCCTGACGGTCCGCGAGCTCGTCCGCGAATTTGTGATCGAGCGCGCGGCCAGGCGCGACGCGCACGATCGCGACGTCTCGCGCGCGCTCATGGTCGCGACGTTGTCGCGCGTGAAAGAACCCGCCGCCCTCGCGAACAAACTGTATAACCGGCGGCCGCGCGCCCGGCCGCAAACGACCGCGGAAGGCGCCGCGGTCGCGCGCGCCCTGGCCGCGCGGTTCGGTTGGAAGGCCCGCCCGCACACGGCGATCGTCCTCGAGGATTAACCGATGGCGGATCAACAGATTGGCAAACTGACGGCCGCGGTCGTCGCCGACATTTCCGGATTCAAGGCGCAAATGCAGGCGGCCGGGTTCGCGGCCGAGGGGTTCGCGAATCAGATGACGGCCGCCGGCCAGAAGTTTTCCGACGCCGGCGTCCGCCTCAACGCGACCAATAAGCTCGTCGCGGACTTCAACGGGATCTTAGACAAGCGGCGCGCCGAGGAGTACGCGGCCGCGGTCGAGAAGATCGGCGGCGCCGCGCGCCTCACGGCCGCCGATCAGGCGCGCGTGAATCAGGTCATGCAGGAGGCGATCGCGCATTACGACAAATTGAAGGACGCGCCCGCGCATTTCGTCGCGCTCGAGCAACAAACGCGGAAAACCGCGGAGGCGACCGACGTCCTCGGCGGCACGCTCACACGTCTCGTCGGCGCCTTCACCGTCGGGAACCTCATCGATACGGTGATCGAGAAGATCGGCGAATGCGGCAAGGCCGCGATCGAAACGGCGAGCCATCTGACCGACCTGTCGGCGAAAACGGGCCTCTCGCTCGACACGTTGCAACGGATGGCCTACGTCGCCGCGCAAACCGGGACGACGGTCGACACGTTCGCCGATGTCGTGTTCAAGATGGGGATCAACGTCGCCGATGGCGGGAAAAAGGTCGAGGACGCGCTCGCGAAAATGGGCCTCTCGTGGAAGCAATTTAAAGAGCTCACACCCGAGGAGCAATTCAAAACGATCATCGCGAACCTCGACAAATTCACCTCGGCGCAGGAACGCAACGCGGCAATGGTCGCGATCGGCGGGAAGGCTGTCGGGAACGCGGTCGCCGGCATGGTCGACAACTACGCGAAACTGGCGGGCGCCGCGGAGGTCGCCGGTGACGCGCAGGTCAAGGCCGCGGCCGCCGGCGCGCGCGAATGGAATGCCTATTGGGCGAACGTGACGACGAGGGTCGAGGCCGCGCTCGGGGATCTCGTCCTCGAGGCGAAACTGTACAAATCCGATTTCCTCGAGGTCACGAAAGCGGAATTCACGGCGCCGGATATCCATAAGGCGCTCGCGGCGATCGCCGAGGCCCGCGCCGCGATGGACGCCGCCCGCGCGGACTTCGCCCGCGGGTTCGGCACGCACGGCGAGGATATCGAGCTCCCGGTCCCGAAAGTCCCGGCCGCGCTCACCGAACAACTCAAAGAGGCGCTCAACACGTTGAATCACCTCGAGCCGGCCGTCCTGGCAAACGTCCGCGCCGGCCTCGAGCTCGGGAAGTCGAACGACGACATCACAAAGTCGACCGGCGTCGCCGCCGAGGTGATCGACCTCTACAAAAAGCGATTACAGGACGCGAAGGACGCCGCGACGAAAGCGGCCGCCGAGCTCAAGCGTCTCAACGCGGCGATCGACGAATTCCATTCGAAGATCGCGAATGCGACCGTCGACGCGGCGACGATGGTCAACCGGATCGGCGGCGTCGTCAAGGCGCTCGATCCGATGGATGCCGCGATGCGCGCGATCGCGAACGCACACCGCGACCTCGGCGCGCAGGTCACCGATGCGACGTTGAAACTTCTCCGCGAGGGGCAAACCGGCGCGCAGGCCTTCGAGACGTTGAAAAAGTCCGGGTACGCGGTCGACGACATGAAAGATTCGATCGTGACGCTCGGGAACGAGTACGAATCGTTCACGAAAAAAGTCCAGGCCTCCGTCGATAGCGGCGGCGCCTGGGCGCAATTGAGTAAGCAAGTCCAAGTCACGAAACTCCACCTCACGGCCGCAATGGTCGCCGCGAACGCGACGGCCGCCGCGCACGCGAAACTCGCGCCCGAGACGGCGAAGGCCGCACAAGAGATGCTCAATCTCGGGATGAAATCCGAGGAGGTATTCAAGGCCCTGAAGGAGCAAGGCCTCGTCACCGACGCCGACAAAGACAAGATCGAGGCGATGTCAAAGGCGACCGTCGGCCTCGAGCAAACGCTCGGGAGTCTGACGCAGGCCTTCGCGCAATTGGCGCAAGTGAGCGGCGGCGCGTTCGGCGGCGTCGCGCAAGGGATCGCGACGACGATCGCGCTCATGTCGGCCGGCGTCCAGGCCGCGAAAGGGATGCAATCGGGATGGAGTCAAATCAAAACCGCGCAGAACACACAAGAGACGGTCGCGGGGTACTCGCAGATGGCCGCCGGCGCCCTGAGCGCGGCCGCGGCGATCGGCCAGGCGACGCAGGCCGGCTCCGAGGCGCATCGGGTCATGTCGGGCGCCGCGACCGGCGCCGCGATCGGGACACAAATTCTCCCGGGATGGGGGACCGCGGTCGGCGCCGCGGTCGGCGCGATCGTCGGCGCGATCCGCGGATCGAAGTCCAACGCGTACAAGCTCGGCCAGGAATGGGGAGTGACGTTTTCGGACGGCCTCCAAAAGACGATCGACGACGAAAAGAAATCCCTCTTTCACGGCGATCTTGATTCGGCCGCCCTCCACAATCTGAAAGCGATCATCGACGAGGCCGGCGGCCTCACACAAGGCAATCTCGCGTTTTACGAGCGGAAACTCCTCGACGTCTTTGTGAAACTGAGTCAGGGGACGATGACGGCCGCGCAGGCCGCGCAAGTCCTGAATGACAACTTCGCGTCCTTCCTGAAGGCCGGCACCGATGCCAATGGCGTGTGGGATGCGAACCTGAAACAAATCATCCAGGCCGCGAAGGACGCGCACCTCGAGATTCAAGGGATCACCGACGCGATCGCCGCGCAACAACAAAAACTCGAGGGCGCGACGGTGAATCTCACGGCCG
>Ga0066903_100000727_pt1 | contig 21957 bp, 15 predicted proteins | sample PanSoiMetaGPlot1_FD_67491 | JGI IMG/M metagenome (GOLD analysis project Ga0066903, IMG submission 67491) | Tropical forest soil microbial communities from Panama analyzed to predict greenhouse gas emissions - Panama Soil - Plot 1 (version 2) | ecosystem: Environmental > Terrestrial > Soil >... | reverse complement strand
CCGAATGCGGCGCCCACCATTGTGATGCTGCACGAGGGGCTCGGCTGCGTCGGCCTGTGGGGCGATTTCCCCGACAAGCTGCAGGCCGCGACCGGCGCCGGCGTCTTTGTCTATTCGCGCGCCGGCTATGGGCGCTCGTCGCCGGTCAAGCTGCCACGGCCGCTCACCTTCATGCACGAGGAAGCGCGCGAGGTGCTGCCCAAGCTGCTCGATGCGATCGGGTTCCGGCGCGGGCTTCTGGTTGGCCACAGCGACGGCGCCTCAATCGCTGCGATCTATGCGGGCTCGGTGCAGGACCATCGTGTGCGCGGGCTGACCCTGATCGCACCGCACTTCTTCACCGAGAACATGGGTATCGCCGAGATCGCGCGCGCCAAGGAGATGTACGCAACGACCGATCTGCGGCAGAAGCTCGCGCGCTGGCATGCCGACGTCGACAACGCGTTTCGCGGCTGGAACGATGCCTGGCTCGATCCGGAATTCCGCAAGTGGGACATCACTGAGCCGCTTGCCTATATCCGCGTGCCGATCCTGATCGTGCAGGGCGAGGACGACCAATACGGCACGCAACGCCAGATCGAGGTGGCGCGCCAGGAGTGCTACTGCCCGGTCGAGGTCGCGCTTTATCCGGGCGTGCGGCATGCGCCGCACCGCGAGGCGCCGGAGCTGCTGCTTGCGAGCGTCTCGGACTTTGCGACTCGCCTGCTGCGAGAGCACCGCGAGGGTGAGCTCTCGGCAGCAGCCAGCGCCGCGCGCTAACAGGGAGCCTGAGATGGCCGACGCTGAACGCAAAATGACCAACGGCCGCACGCGCGTCGAATTCGAGACCGATCCGTCGCGCTATCGGCATTGGAAGCTCACGGTGGACGGTGACGTCGCCACGCTCCTGATGGACGTCGACGAGAAGGGCTCGCTATTCGAGGGCTACGAGCTCAAGCTCAACTCCTATGATCTCGGCGTCGACATCGAGCTTGCCGATGCGATCGAGCGGCTGCGCTTCGAGCACCCGCAGGTGCGCGTGATCCTGTTGCGCTCGGGCAAGCCGCGAGTGTTCTGCGCCGGTGCCAATATCCGCATGCTGGCGGGCTCGACCCACGCCCACAAGGTGAACTTCTGCAAGTTCACCAACGAGACCCGCAATGGGCTCGAGGATGCGAGTGCCGCTTCTGATCTCAAGACCATCTGCGTCATCAACGGCACGGCCGCGGGCGGCGGCTATGAGCTCGCGCTCGCGGCCGATCACATCATGCTCGTCGACGACGGCTCCTCCGCGGTGTCGCTGCCGGAGCTGCCGCTGCTGGCGGTGCTGCCCGGCACCGGCGGGCTCACCCGCGTCACCGACAAGCGCAAGGTGCGGCGCGACCTTGCCGATGTGTTCTGCACCACGGAGGAGGGCGTCAAAGGCAAGCGCGCGGTCGACTGGCGGCTGGTCGACGAGGTGGTGCCAGGTTCGAAGCTCGACGCGACGGTCACGCAACGTGCGAAGGAGTTTGCGGCGCGCTCGCAGCGTCCGGTCGACGCCAAGGGGATCAAGCTCGCGCCGCTGAAGCGCATGCGCACCGCGTCGGGCGCAGACTACAGCACGCTCTCGGTGACACTTGCGGATCGGCTGGCCACCATCACGCTGCGCGGGCCTGAAGCACCGCCGCCGGCCTCGGCTGACGCGATGGTCGAGCAGGGCGCGCAGTTCTGGCCGCTGCGGCTGGCGCGTGAGCTCGACAATGCGGTCCTTGACCTGCGCCTCAATGAGCTCGACACAGCGGCGCTCATTTTCAAGTCGTCGGGCGATCCCGAACAGGTCGTCGCCTACGATCGCTTCCTCGATTCAAATCAGGCGCATTGGCTCGCGCGCGAGATCAGGGCGCTGTGGAAGCGAGTACTCAAGCGCGTTGATCTCACCTCGCGCACGCTCGTGTCGCTGATCGAGCCGGGATCCTGCTTTGCCGGCACCCTCGCCGAGCTCGCGTTCGCAACCGACCGGTCCTACATGCTGATGGGCACCCGCGAGGGCGACAACAAGCGGCCGGCATCGCTCGTGCTCGCGGACGTCAATTTCGGCGCCTATCCGATGTCGAACGGCCTGTCGCGGCTCGCGAGCCGCTTCCTGGCGAATCCAGCTGATCTTGATCGCGCCAAGGCCGAAGCCAACAAGCCACTCGATGCAGAGCAGGCGGCGGCGCTCGGTCTTATTACGTTTGCGCTCGACGACATCGACTGGGACGACGAGGTGCGGGTGTTTCTCGAGGAGCGCGCGAGCTTCTCGCCCGACGGGCTCACCGGACTCGAGGCAAACTTGCGCTTCGGCGGGCCCGAGACGATGGAATCCAAGATCTTTGCGCGGCTCACCGCCTGGCAGAACTGGATCTTCCAGCGCCCCAATGCGGTCGGCGAGGAGGGCGCGCTGCGCCGCTATGGCTCCGGCCAAAAGCCTAACTACGACACCAAACGAGTGTGATGAATGCGAAACCAAGCAACACGATCAGCGGTCGTCCCCGCGAAAGCGGGGACCCAGTACACATCGATAGCGCTGTGATTACTGGATGCCCGCTTGCGCGGGCATGACAACGGAGAGGTTGCTCGCGAAACAAAAAGGAAAAAGTGTCATGAACATTCAAGCCGTCGATTACTCGACCAAGATCCCGAACAACGTCAATCTCGTCGAAGATCGTCAAGTGCTGCGTGCACTCGAGAGCTGGCATCCCGGCTATATCGACTGGTGGATGAACATGGGGCCGAACGGCTTCCAGGAGGCACTCGTCTATCTGCGCACTGCGGTGTCGGTCGATCCCAAGGGCTGGGCCAAGTTCGATTATGTGAAGATGCCCGACTACCGCTGGGGTATCCTGCTCGCGCCCGCCGAGGAAAATCGCAAGATCCCGTTCGGACACCACTATGGTGAGCCGGCCTGGCAGGACGTGCCGGGCGAATATCGCGCCATGCTGCGCCGGCTGATGGTGATCCAGGGCGACACCGAGCCGGCTTCCGTCGAGCAGCAGCGCCATCTCGGCAAGACTGCGCCGTCGCTCTACGACATGCGCAATGTCTTCCAGGTCAACGTGGAGGAAGGTCGTCACCTCTGGGCCATGGTCTATCTGCTGCAGAAATATTTCGGCCGCGATGGACGCGAGGAGGCAGCCGAGTTGTTGAAGCGCCGTTCCGGCGACCCGGACAAGCCGCGCATGCTCGGCGCCTTCAACGAGGCGACGCCGGATTGGCTGTCGTTCCACATGTTCACCTTCTTCACCGACCGCGACGGCAAAATGCAACTCGAGAGCCTGGCGCAGTCGGGCTTCGACCCGCTCTCGCGCACCTGCCGCTTTATGTTGACCGAGGAGGCGCACCACATGTTCGTGGGCGAGACCGGCATCGGTCGCACGCTCCAGCGTACTTGCGAGGCCATGAAGGCGGCGGGCATCGAGGATCCTGATGAGATCGAGAAGGTCCGCGCGCTCGGCGTCATCGACCTGCCCACCATCAAGAAGAAGCTCAACCTGCACTACACGCTGTCGCTCGATCTGTTCGGTTCCGAGGTCTCGACCAACGCTGCCAATGCGTTCAATGCGAGCCTCAAGGGCCGCTTTCAGGAGACCAAGATCGAGGACGACCACAAGCTCGAAAGCGCGACCTATCCTGTGCTCAAGCTGGTCGACGGCGTGATCAAGCGCGTGGACGAGCCGGCACTGACCGCGATCAACATGCGGCTGCGCGACGACTACACCGCCGACTGCCAGCGCGGTCTCGATCGTTGGAATAAGATCATCGAGCGCACCGGCGTTGCGTACAAGCTCGAGTTGCCGCACGTGGCATTCCATCGCCACATCGGCGAGTTTAAGGACGTGAAGGTGACGCCGGACGGCAAGATCGTCGATGAAGCCAGCTGGACGCGCGACAAGGACCAGTGGCTGCCGTCATCGGCCGACGGCGAGTTTATCCAAAGCCTGATGACGCCCGTGACCGAGCCTGGCAAGTTCGCGAGTTGGATCGCGCCGCCGCGGGTCGGCATCGACAACAAGCCGGGCGATTTCGAATACGTGAAGATCGCGGCCTAGCGCAGGTCCCGGAAAAGTCGGAACCAGTTTTCCGACGAGGACATGCGCCACTAGAACCTCAGCGCTGAGGCGACGGACGAGGCAAAGGGCCGGGCTGTCGTGGGCTGCCCTGTCCGGTTGTGGCGGCGGGTGTCATTCCGCTCTTGGCATCAGAGCGCGCAATGCATTGCGCTGCCGAGTTCATGCCTTTGGCTGCCTCGCATTGGGCCACCGTCTGGAAGGAACAATTTGCCATGCCTGAAACGCCTTTCAGGCAGACGGGCGAACCCTGCGCCAGAGCCGCAGGCGCGGCGATCAGCGCGACCAGGAGGCTTGATGAAGCGATCAGCGTCCTCATGAGGAACTCCTTTGGTCGTTCCTCCGGGCACAACAAATGGCTCGCAGCCATCGTTCCCGACCCAAAGGTCAAGAAGTCCGAATGCGCACGGGCGCGTAGCCGACTGGCGGGAACACCCGGCCAGCCGGCGTGAGAGCGGCGCCGGGCCGAGTTGACTTCCGCCAATCGCCCCGGCGCGTGTCGCTGTTCGAAGGAGATTGCGACTTTCTACCTGAGAACACCGACCTATCGATTGGGACTCGGGGACTGTGAGGGAGACTTCGGCATGCTGCCTGCGCCGCCCTGGCCGGTCGTGCTGGGATTCGTGATGCACTGCGCCGAGGCATTGCTACCCTTGGCCTGCTCGCACTGCGCCATGGTCTGATAGATGCAGTTCGGCTGCGCTGACGCGCTGCTCTTCAGACAGAACTGGGCATTCTGACTCGGTGTCTGCGCCATTGCCATCGATGCTGCGAGCAGCGCGGCGACGATGCCTGACGAAGCGATCAGTGTTCGCATCGGGATGCTCCTTTGCTTGTCTATCCCAGCCAGAGAAAGAACAGCCCGCCGTGATCCTTGTTCCTGACATGCAAATCTTTTCGTCGCTCCGCTGATGATGAAAGGCAGCAACATTGTGAAGAGAGCAGCAACTTTGTGAAAGGGGAACTGTCAATCTGCTACGTGAGTCGAAAATCTCCTGCGTGAATCGACGAAATGTAGTTCCGCTTCACGGAATCTTTCAATTGCAGAATATCGTTACGATTGTTTCGACTTGCTGCACCCTGAACTCAGCTCTACTGCAGCGGAATTCCCGCCTCCCGCACCACCTGCTGGAACTTGGCGACGTCGGCGCGAAATTTGACGTTGAACTCATTCGACGTCGAGGCCACCGGATCGTTGCCCATCGCCTTGAGGCGCGCTTGCATGTCGGGCAACGCGATCGCTGCGGCCGCTTCGCGCTGGATGCGTTCAACGATTTCGCGCGGCGTGCTGGCTGGCACGAAATAGCCCTGCCATCCGGCAGCTTCGAAACCCGGGATGGCGGCTTCGGACACGGTTGGCACGTCCGGCAGCACCGCCGAGCGCTTGGCGCTGTTGACCGCAAGCGCGCGCAGCTGGCCGCCTTCGATCAGCGGAACAATGGTGCCGATCGGGACGATCGCGACGTCGATCTCGCCCGCGATCAGCGCCGGGTTGAGCAGCGCATCACCGCGATAGGGAACGGCCTGGATGTCGATCCCAGCCGCGCGCTTGAACATCTCCATGGTCAGGTGCAGCGAGTTGCCAACACCCGTCATGCCATAGTTGAGCTTGCCCGGATGGGTCTTTGCGTGGGCGATCAGCTCCTGCACGGTCTTCGCCGGCAGCTTGGGATTGGCGACCAGTACGGTCGAGGTCGCAACCAGCTGCGTGACCGGGATGAAATCCTTGAGCGTGTCGAACGGCAGCGTGCGATAGATCGCCGGGCTGATCGCCTGGCCGTTGGTGTTCTGCAGGATGGTGTAGCCGTCGGGCGGCGACTTGGCGACGAGGTCCGCGCCGGTCATGCCACCAGCGCCGGCGCGGTTCTCCACGATTACCGGCTGGCCGAGCGACTCTTGCAATTTGGCGCTGAGGATGCGCGCGAGCGCGTCGACGGCGCCGCCGGCCGCGAACGGCACGATGATGCGAACGGGCTTGCTCGGATAGGTCTGGGCGCTTGCGGCGCCGAGCCCAATGGCGAGAAGCGCAAACGCGCCGAAGAGAATCGCTGTCGCCCGCCGCCAGGGCTGCATCGAGCCGTCTCCGCGACTACTCCGCCGCTTCACCGGCACGTGCTGCGTCCCACCACGGACAGACGCCCGCCATGCGCTCGTAATTGCCTTCGATCACGTTCACCGGCTTGCGCAGACCGGTGGCCGCCGCCGCGACCCTGATCTTGCGCGCCTCGACGCGGCCCTCGGGCGGCATCCACATGCGATCGTGGCCCCACAGGCTCGGGCCCCAGGTGACTTCCTGCTCCTGCCAGTTCTCGGTATCTATCACGCGCCCGCCCCAGCCATATTCGACCATGAAGCCCGATGGGCTGTTGGAATAAAACGAGGTCACCTCGTCGTTGATGTGCCGGCCGAGCGTGACGCCGATGCGTCCCTCGACGCCGAGCGCAAGGTCGTAGCCCTGGCCGACATCGTCGAGATTGTAGAGCTCGACCATCAGATGATGCACGGCATTGCGCCCAGTCTCGATGAAGGCAACTGAGTGATGGCGCGGATTGGCGTGGAAGAAATAGGCGTTGAACGGCTTGGTCATGTAGTCGCTGAGCCGGAAGCCGAGCACGTCACGATAGAACGGCATCGCGTCGTTGATGTCTTTCACGTGTAGCACCGCATGACCCATGCCGAGCGGACCGGTGCGAAAGCCCGAGATGTTGCGGCCCGGCTTGAACGGCTCGCTCGTGCACTCCGCGCCATGGAATACTTCCAGCCGGTTGCCGAGCGGATCGGAGAAGGTGATCATATCCCGCACGCGCCGCTCGTCGGCGAGCGCGCGCGTGCCGCGCGTCACCACGACGCCGTGGCGCTCGAGCCCGGCCGCAAAGCGATCGAGAGTAGCTGCGTCAGCAACCTCCCAGCCGAAAAAGCCGACGCCTTCACCGCCATCTTCCGTGACGACCAGCCGCTGCTTGCGGTCGTCCATGCGGAAGGCGAGCATGCCGCGGCTCTTGTCCACGAGCTGCATGCCCAGAAACTTCTCGCCAAAGGCCGACCAGTCTTCCAGCGACTTGGCGCGCACACCGACATATCCGAGAGCGTCAATCGACATTGCTGTCCTCAGTCCTGCAACGGAATCTTGGCGTCCTTCACCACCTTGGCGAACTTCGCGAGGTCGTTCTTGAACACGGCCGCGAAAGCCTCGGGCGTGCTGGCGACGACCTCATTGGCGGTCGTCTCCATGCGCTCACGCACGTCGGGGGCGTTCAGGGCTTTGGCGGCCTCGCGCTGGATCAACGCGACGATCTCGCGCGGCGTATTCGCTGGTACGAACCAGCCTTGCCAGCTCGACGACTCGAATCCAGGCAGGCCGCTTTCCGCGATCGTCGGCACGTCCGGCAGTGCGGGTGAGCGCTTGGCGCCGGCGATCGCGAGCGCGCGCAGCCTGCCAGCTTCGACATGGGGCTTGGCGGTCGCGAACGGAACCACGGCCAAGTGGACCTCACCGGCGATCAGCGCGGTGTTGAGCGGCGCGTCGCCGCGGTAGGGCACCGCCTGCAGCTCGATGCCGGCCGCGTGCTTGAACATCTCGACGGTGAGGTGCAGCGGGTTGCCGATGCCGGTCATGCCATAGTTGAGGCTGCCAGGTTTCGCCTTGGCAAGCGCGATCAGCTCCTGCACCGATTTCGCCGGCAGCGAGGGCGTGGCGACCAGGAGGAGCTGAGAGGCGACGAGCTGGGTGACCGGCGTGAAGTCCTTGACTGCGTCGAACGGCAGCGACTTGTAGAGCGACGGGCTGATCGCCTGGCCGTTGGTGTTCTGCAGGATGGTGTAGCCGTCGGGCGGCGACTTGGCGACCGCATCCGCCGCGACGTTGCCGGCAGCGCCCGCGCGGTTCTCGATGATGACGGGCTGACCGACGGATTCCGACATCTTGGCGCTGACGAGGCGCGCCAGCACGTCGACTGCGCCACCCGCCGCGAAAGGCACGATCACGCGGATCGGCTTCGTCGGATAGCTCTGCGCTTGGGCCGGAGCCGGGTCCAGCGCGGCCAGCACGAAAGTCAGAGCGGTCAGAGCAATAATGAGCCGCTTCATCAAAGCGCTCCTGCCAAGTGGAACCCGGCTCACACCATAGCATAATGCAGGCGCCAGTATTGAAATCGCCAGCCCAGTTAACTCAATGGCATGGCGTCAACTCGTGATATAGCGTCGCACCGGCCTGCAATCACGGAAGTGCCGCAGAGCCCTGGCTTTCGAGGGGCTGCACCGAGGGGGATTTGAGACCCGTGGTCATCGACGTGTTCAATCATTTCATGCCGGCGGCCTATCTTGACCGGCTGGCGCGGCTCGCGCCCGATCATATCGCGGTGACGGCCTTTCCCACGCTCAAGCCGCTGGTCGATGTAGATGCGCGTCTGCGTTTGCTCGATCAGTTTGGCGACTTGCGGCAGGTCATCTCGCTCGCCAATCCGCCATTGGAGCTGGTTGCGACGCCGGCGCAGTCACCGGAGCTGGCGCGCGCCGCGAACGACGCGCTGGCGGAGGTCTGCAGCGGCCATCCGGATCGCTTTCCGGCCTTCATTGCGTCGCTACCGATGAACAATCTCGATGCGTCGCTTGACGAGATCGATCGCGCCGTCACGCAGCTCGGTGCGCGCGGCATCCAGGCGTTCACAAATGTGGCCGGCAAGCCGCTGAGCGCGCCCGAGTTCCGGCCGATCTTCCAGAAGATGGTGGAGCACGATCTGCCGGTGTTCGTGCATCCCATGCGTGGGCCGCAATTCTCCGACTATGCCAGTGAGACGGCGTCGGCCAACGAGATTTGGTTCAGCTTCGGATGGCCATATGAAACAACCGCCTGCATGACACGGCTCATCTATTCCGGCATCTTCGACGAGCTGCCTGGGCTCAAGATCATCAGCCATCATATGGGCGGCATGATTCCTTATTTCGCCGGCAAGATTAAGCTCGGCTTCAGGCAGATCTTTTTCGGCACGCCGGACCTCAATCCGATTGCGCAGGAGTGCGGCCTCAAGCGGCCGCCGCTCGATTATTTCAAGATGCTCTATGCCGACACTGCGCTCGGTGAGGACGCGCCCACGCGCTGCGGGCACGCCTTCTTTGGTACCAGCCACTGCCTGTTTGCCACCGATGCGCCGTTTGATGCCGAGCAGGGGCGTGGGCTGATTGCGAATTCGCTGCGCGCGGTCAACGCGATCGAAATCCCCACTGCTGAGCGCGAGCGGATTCTCGCCGGCAATGCGCGAGCCTTGCTGAAGCTGTAAAGGACAACGTGATGAAGACGCAGACCATCGAGGTGAAGCTGCGCGATGGCGTGATGGGTGCCTATCTGGCGGTGCCCGATCGCACGCCTGCAGGTGCCATCATTGCCATCATGGAGATCTGGGGCGTCAACGAGACCATGCGGCGCCATGCGCACGAATTCGCCGAGGCAGGCTTCGTCTGCCTGGTCCCGGATTTGTTCTGGCGGCAGGAGCCTGGCGTTGAGCTCAGCGATCACAACCCCGCGCACGTGCAGAAGGCGTTCGATCTCTATTACGACTTCGACTACGACCTCGCGGTTCAGGACATGGTGGACACGCGGCATTTTCTTGAAGGGCTCAAGGAGTGCAACGGCAAGGTCGGCGCCGTCGGCTACTGCCTGGGCGGCAAGCTTTGCTATCTCATGTGCTGCCGCACCGACATCGATTGCGCCGTCGCCTATTACGGCACCTATATCGAGCACAACATTCGCGAGGTGAAAAACCTGCACCGGCCGTTCGTGCTGCACATGGCGATGAAAGACCGTTGGGTCCAGGCTGAGGTCAACGATCTCCTGGAGCGGCGGCTGTCACCCAATCCGCTGGTCACGATCCACAAATATCCCGGTGCGGACCACGCCTTCGCGCGGCACGGCGGAAGGACGTACAGCAAGCCCGAGGCCGACCGGGCGCTGGCGCTGACCGTTGACTTCTTCAAGCAGCACCTCAGCACGCGTGTCGACGCATAGCCTGGCTCTCGTCCTGCGTCGTCTGCCGGTGTAGATTGGGCGGCGTGCTATCGGGAGAATGAAACATGCGTAAGTTGGTTGGTGCAACGGCTGCGGCTCTCGTTCTTGCCGCGCTGGCGACACATGAGGTCGCGGCGCAAACTCCACCGCCGCCGCCCCTCATCAAGCCGGAGGGTCTGCGCCAGGTCTCCGCGCACGTCCATGTGATCCCGGACAACAGCGTGCAGATGGTGCCCAATGTGGGCATCATCGTCGGAGAGCAGGCCGTGCTGGTAGTCGACACCGGGCTCGGACCGCCCAATGGCGCAACGGTTCTGAACGTGGCGCAGAAGCTCGGCGGATCCCGCGCGCTCTACGTCGTCGTCACCCACTTTCATCCTGAGCATGATCTCGGCGCCCAGGCCTTCCCGGCCACTGCCAAGATGATCCGTTCGAGCGACCAGCTGAAGGATATCGCCGAATACGGCCTGGAGACCGCGAAGAACTTCGCCTCGCGTTCGGCGATCAACAGCGAGCTGCTCAAGGGCGCGGATTATCGCAAGGCCGACATCACCTTCGAGAAGGACCACGAGCTTGACCTCGGCGGCGTGAAGGCGCGGCTGTTCGCAATGGGGCCTAACCACACCCGCGGCGACGTCGCCATCTGGGTCGAGCCTGACCGTATCCTGTTCTCCGGCGATATCGCCATGCGGGCGCAGCCGGCTTTCGCCACCCCCAATTCAAGCCTGCGTCAATGGCTCGCGAGTCTTGATCGGCTGGAGGCGCTCAAGCCGGTGCTGATCGTGCCGAGCCATGGCCCGACCGGCGACGACACAGCGCTCATTACCGGCTATCGCGCCTATCTCACCGAGGTGCGCGACCGCACGGCGGCGGAAAAGCGGGCCGGGCGTACCGTAGATCAAGCTGTGGAAGCGGTGACGGCGGAGCTCGTCGGCCGCTTCCCGGATCGGGCACGCCTTGCCGGCGCGATCAAGGCCGCCTACGCCGAGGCGTCTTGAGGCTCGGTTCGCAAGAAACACTGGCGTCTGTCGTTGCGCCCTCTCCCCGCTGGGCGGGGGGAGGGCAACGCCGAGGGTTCAACAAATACAGTTGGGTGAAGGGGGTATAGCCAGCCCCTCACCCAATCCGTTGTGCTGAGACTCTGAGCAGCCCTCTCCCCGCAAGCGGGGAGAGGGCGCAGTAACAACCGCTGCCGCTCTCGGCTCTGTTACGGCGATGTGTTACTCGGCCGCTGCCCTGGCGCTGCGGCCGTGGGCGGAGATGAGATAATCCATCGCGGCCTGCACGCCGCCTTTCTTGTGCGGCACGCCGGCGAGCGCGAGTCCCATCTCGGTCGCGGCCAGTGCTCCCATCAGGTGGGTTTCGTTGATGTCGCCGAGATGGCCGATCCGGAAATACTTTCCAGTGTAGCGTCCGAAGCTCGCTCCGTAGGAAATGTTGAAGCTGTCGAGCGCCAGGTTGCGGAAGGCGTCGGCATCATGCCCTTCCGGCAGCATCACCGCGGTGATGGTCGGCGAATAGTATTTCGGCTCGCGGCACATGATCTCGAGACCCCAACCGCGCACGGCACGCCGCGTCGCCTCCGCGAGCCGGTCATGGCGCGCAAACACATTCTCGAGCCCTTCCTCGTGCAACATCTCGATCGAGGTTGCGAGCCCGTGCAGCATCTGCGTCGCCGGCGTATAGGGGAAGAAGCCGATCTTGTTCATGTTGAGCATGTCGTCCCAGGCCCAGAACGACTTCGGCAGCGTCGACTTTTTGGCGGCGTCGAGCGCCTTGTTGCTCACCGCATTGAACGACATGCCCGGCGGCAGCATCAGGCCCTTCTGGGCGCCGCCAACGGTCACGTCGACGCCCCACTCGTCGTGGCGATAGTCGGTCGATGCAAGCGATGAGATGGTGTCGACAAAGAACAGCGCCGGATGGCCGGCGGCGTCGATCGCCTTCCTGATCTCGGCAATCGGCGACAGGCAGCCGGTCGAGGTCTCGTTGTGCAGGATGCAGACCGCCTTGATCTCGTGCGCCTTGTCCTTGCGCAGCGCATCCTCGACGGCGTTCGGATCCGCCCCGATGCGCCAGTCGGTGGTGATGAACTCGGGCTTGAGGCCGAGCTTCCCGGCCATGTTCTTCCACAGCGTCGCGAACTGGCCGGTCTCCACCATCAGCACGCGGTCGCCCGCATCCAGCGTATTGACCAGCGCGGCTTCCCAGGCGCCGGTCCCGGTCGCGGTATAGATGATGACCGGGTTGGTGGTCTTGAAGATGGTCTTGACCCCCTCGAGCACCCGCTTGGCGAGCGACTGGAATTCGGGACCCCGGTGATCGATGATCGGAGTGTCCATCGCCCGCAGCACGCGGTCGGGCAGCGGCGATGGCCCCGGAATATGCAGGAAATGGCGGCCAACAGGGCGTGAGGAGTTTTTCGGCATCGTGTTGATTCCCGGCATGGGTGGGTTGATTGGCGACCGCAGGGTTTTCATGCCGCCCCTGGTCGCAACTTGCCGCCATGAAGGACGAATGCGAGAGTCAGTCAAGGCTTTTGGCGGGTAGGGGCGCTAGTGTCCCGATTCCGAAGTTCGCATTATTTTGCGGCACCCTCGTTTGCGAACTTCGGAATCGAAGGACACTAGCAACTTATTGATCTAGTGTGGCTTTGGTTCAGAAGTCCGCTTCTCGAACTCGCGGCAAGAACGATGCGGACTTCTGAACCGCCACACTGGCCCCTCGCGAGATGGTGCGGATGAGCGAAACGGTCGTGCCTGGGCTGGAGCGCCGCCTGCGGGCGGAGCGCGTTGGCGACGTCATGTTCGACCGCTTCGCGCGCGGCCGCTACGCCACTGATGCCTCGCATTATCAGGTGATGCCGCTCGGCGTGGTGGCGCCGCGCACGATAGAGGATGCCAATCGGGCGATAGCGATTGCGAAGGAAGAAGGCGTGAGCGTCATGGCCCGCGGTGGCGGCACCTCGCAGTGCGGGCAGACGGTTAACACCTCGCTGGTGGTTGATTGCTCGAAATACCTCAATAAGATTTTGGAGCTCGACGTCGCCTCGCGCCGGTGCGTGGTCGAGCCCGGCATTGTGCTCGATGATCTCAATCGGCAGCTCAGGCCGCACGGCCTGTGGTTTCCGGTCGATATCTCGACCGCCTCGCGCGCCACCATCGGCGGCATGACCGCCAACAATTCCTGCGGCGCGCGCTCGCTGCGCTACGGCAATACGCGCGAGAACGTGCTCGCGATCGATGCGGTGCTGGCCGACGGCACGCTCGCGCATTTCGGCCAGGTCAATCCGGACCTCTCAGACATTCCCGATACGTCGCCGCTCAAGCCGCTGGCACGCGACCTGCTGGCGCTCGGTGCGCGCGAGGCCGACGCTGTGACGGAGCGCTTCCCGCAGGTGCAGCGCCGGGTCGGCGGCTACAATCTTGATTCGCTCATGCCCGGGCGCAATGAGCTCAATCTCGCGCATATCCTGGTCGGCTCCGAAGGCACGCTCGGCTTCTCCAACCGCATCGAGCTCAAGCTCTCTCCGGTGCTGGGCAGCCGGCGCACCATCGGGGCCTGCCATTTCGGCAGCTTCCGCGGCGCCATGGAAGCGGCTCAGCACATCGTTCAGCTCGGGCCGATCGCGGTCGAGCTGATCGATCGCACCATGCTCGGCCTCGCGCGCGGGATCGAGATGTTCCAGCCGACCATTGCGAGTGTCGTGCGCGGAGACCCCGAAGCCATTCTGTTTGTTGAGTTCGGCGAGGAGGAAGAAGGCGAGAATCTGCGCCGCCTGTTTGCGCTCAGCGAGCTGATCGGCACGCTGGGCTATGCCTTTGACAAGCGCGGCCCGCAGTGGGGCGGCGTGGTCGAGGTGCTCGGACAAAAACTGCAGGCCGCGATCGCGGAGGTGCGCGCTGCTGGCCTCAATGTGATGATGTCGATGAAGGCGGCCGGCAAGCCGGTCTCCTTTGTCGAGGATTGCGCGGTGCCGCTCGAGCATCTGGCGGACTACACCGATCGGCTCACTGAGATCTTCACCAAGCACGACACGCGCGGCACCTGGTATGCGCACGCCTCGGTCGGCTGCCTGCATGTGCGCCCTGTGCTCAACCTGCGCCTGGAGAAGGACGTCACGGCGATGCGCGCGATCGCCGAGGAGGCGTTTGCGCTCGTGCGCGAGTACAAAGGCTCGCACTCCGGCGAGCATGGCGACGGCATCGTGCGCTCGGAGTTCCACGAGGTGATGTTCGGTGGACGTCTCGTGCGCGCGTTCGAGGAGGTGAAGGATCGCTTCGATCCTAGTGGCCTGTTCAATCCCGGTCGTGTGGTGCGTGCGCCGAAATTCGATGATCGCAGCCTGTTGCGCTACGCGCCGGGCTACCACGCCGATGAGATCGCCACCCATCTCGACTGGCGGGCCTATCCGGGCGCCGGCGGTGGATTCCAGGGCGCGGTCGAGATGTGCAACAACAACGGAGCCTGCCGTTCGCTCGCCGGCGGCGTGATGTGCCCGAGCTATCGGGTCACGCGCGAGGAGCGCGACGTCACGCGCGGGCGCGCCAATACGTTGCGGCTCGCCATCACCGGGCAGCTCGGGCCCGACGCGTTTGTGTCCGACGAGATGGCCGAGACGCTGAAGCTCTGCGTCTCGTGCAAGGCGTGCCGGCGTGAGTGCCCGACCGGTGTCGATATGGCACGCATGAAGATCGAGGTCATGGCGGCGCGGGCTGCGCGCGGTGTTCTCTCTGGGCGCGACCGCTTCGTCGGCTATCTGCCGCGCTACGCGCCGTTCGTTTCGCGCCTGCCGTGGCTGCTCAATCTGCGTGACCGGATTCCGGGCCTGCCGTGGCTGTCGGAACGCATTGCAGGCTTCAGCGCTAAGCGCAGCCTGCCGCGCTGGCGCCGGCCGTTTCGTGAGCCCAAGATGCCGATCGGGCCGGAGACTGGCCGGGAGGTCGTGTTGTTCGTGGATACGTTCAGCCGCTACTTCGAGCCTGAGAATGTCGAGGATGCGCTGATCGTGCTCGAAGCGGCCGGCTGCCGGGTACACATGCCGCGGCCGACCGACCGGCCCCTGTGTTGCGGACGTACGTTCCTGTCGATCGGGCAGGTCGGGGAGGCGCGGCACGAGGCGCAGCGTTGCCTCGATGCCTTCGCGCCCTACGTGGAGCGGGGCATCCCGGTGGTCGGACTCGAGCCAAGCTGCCTGATCGGGTTCCGCGATGAAATTCCGGCGCTGATCAGGAGCCGGGACGCGCGCGACCTGGCGACCCATGCGTTGATGTTCGAGGAATTCGTCGCGAAGGAGCTTGGCGATGCACTGCCGCTTGCGCCGATCGGCAAACAGGCGCTGCTGCACGGGCACTGCCATCAAAAGTCGTTTGCGCTGATGGATTCGGTGATGGGGGCGTTGAAGCTCGTGCCGGAGCTTGCCGTGGAGCCGATCGAATCGAGCTGCTGCGGCATGGCGGGGGCCTTCGGCTATGGTGCCGATACGATCGACGTGTCTCTCAAGATGGGCGAGCTGTCGCTGCTGCCAGCCGTACGCAAGGCCGCTCCCGACACGATTATCGTGGCGGACGGCACCTCCTGCCGGCATCAGATCAAGGACGGAACCGGCCGCGAGGCGCTGCATGTCGCGCGCCTCCTGGCCATGAGTCTTAAAGCGAGTGTTAAGGCCGCGAGTGTTAAGGCTGCGCAAACCGGGCCAATATCCGCCGATTGACTGCGGCCGCAAGCCGCAACAGAATCGGCTGGTGCCCTGTTTCCGAAGCTCGTGATACACCTCAGCACGCTCTGACACGAGCTTCGGAAACAAAGGGGTACTAACAACCCCATAATTCTAGTGCCGCTTTTCGATTTGAAGTTCCTAACAGAGTTTGCTGCAGGCGGTGTAGGAACTCAAATCTGCCGCACTAGTGCCGCTGATCCGATCCAATCAATCGGATCAAGGTGAGAAAGCGCACAGATGCTGCGAAATCGGCGCAACCAACTCTATACCTTTCTGGGCGCGGTCGTCGTCATCGGCGCTTCCGCCATGGCGTCGCAATATATCTGGCGCGAGGCAGGGCTGAAGTCGTTGCAGGCCGTCAATGAGCAGCGCGTGCAACTCGTCGCCAACGCACTTACGGCCGAGGTGGGACGCCAGGACCATCTCCCCGTTGTGCTGTCCCTCGACCCCGACGTGCGCAATGCGCTCAAGTCGCGCGATGCTGCGAGCCTGGAGCGGCTCAGCCGCAAGCTCGAAGTGGTCAGCCGCGAGGCCGATACACGGGCGCTTTATCTCATCGCGCCCAATGGCATCGTGGTCGCGAGCGACAATTGGCAGTCGCCGGACACCCTGGTGGGCCGCAACCTGGCGGATCAGCCGTATTTCAAAAAGGCGGTCGAAAACGGCAGGAGCAGCGATCTCGGGGTCGAGCCCGAGAGCAATCGTACGCGCTACTACCTCGCCGAAGCGGTGCGGGCCGGCGCTGACTTGCTCGGCATCGCGGTCGTCCGCATCGAGTTCGATGCGCTGGAGGCGGCGTGGGAGCGGGCGGCCGAGCGCGTGCTGGTGGCGGATCCCGATGGGATCGTGTTTCTGGCGAGCGATCCCATGTACAAATATCGCTCCATTGGCGGGAAGGCTGTCAGCGACAGCGCCGAGGTTGCCAAGCGCTATCCGGGCGTGCTGGGGGAGCCGATCCACGTCGCGGTGCTGGAGCGTCGCGGCGCGGATTCCATTATCGAAGTCGAGGCGCCTGATGCGGGCGCGAGCTATCTCTACCAGACCATGCAGTTGCCGATATACGGCTGGACGATCCATCGCTTCACCGATCTGGCGACCGTTCGCGAAGACCGGCGTGACGGGGCCATCATCGGTGGCGCCATCGTGGCGCTGATCATCGCGCTGGTCCTTTACGTAATCGAGCGGCACCGCGCTTATGTGGTCGAGAAAGCCGCGGCGGCGCAGCTCAAGGCGCAGGTGGAGGAGCGCACGCGCGATCTCAGCGAATCCAACGCCTCGCTGCAGACCGAGATCGATGGACATCGCCACACCGAAGCGCGGTTGCGCACCACCCAGAATGAGCTGGTGCAGGCCGGCAAGCTGGCGGCGCTCGGGCAGATGTCGGCGGCGCTGGCGCATGAGATCAACCAGCCGCTCGCGGCGATCCGCACCTTCATGGCGAGCGCGAAGATCTTCGCGCGCCGCGGTGACCTCGCGCAGGTCGTAAGCAATCTCGATCTCATCACGGACCTTGCCGAGCGCATGGCAAGGATCACCGGCCACCTCAAGACATTTGCGCGCAAGAGCGAGCCAGGCCATCCGGAGCCCGTGCAGGTCGATCGGGCGATCGATGGCACGCTGTTCCTGCTCGAAAGCCAGATCAAGGCGGCTGGTGTCGTCGTGGACAAGACGGTCGAGGCTGATCTTTGGGTGCTCGGCCATGCGGTTCAGCTCGAGCAGGTCATTCTCAATCTGGTGCGCAACGCGCTCGACGCGGTCGCCGACCAGGAGCATGGCCGGATCACCATCACGGCGCAGGCGTCGGAGAGCCAAGTCTCGGAGAGCCACGTCCTGATCAAGGTTGCGGACAACGGGCCCGGCATTCCAGCCAGCCAGATCGACCAGATCTTTGATCCGTTCTTCACCACCAAGGCGCTGGGCAAGGGGCTTGGCCTGGGGCTGTCGATCTCGTATGGCATCGTGCAGGATTTTGGCGGCCAGATTCACGCCAGGAACCTGCCTGGGGGCGGCGCTGAAATGACCGTCGAGCTGCCGCGCCATCGGCGCGGGCGCGCGCCGGTCGAGATTGCCATCCATGCCTGAGACCGGCCCAATCCTGTTCGTCGACGACGAAGCTTCGATGCGGCACGCGGTGACGCAGTGGCTCGGCCTCGCCGGGTTCGAAATGCTGGTCCACGACAAGGCAACGTCGGCGCTCAGCACCCTGAGCGCCGACTTCTCCGGCATCCTTGTAACCGACCTGAAGATGGAAGGCATGGACGGGATGGAGCTGTTGCGCCGGTCGCAGCAGATCGATCCGGAGCTGCCGGTCGTGGTCATTACGGGGCATGGCGACGTCGAGACCGCGGTCGACGCGATGCGTCTTGGCGCCTACGACTTCATCGAGAAGCCGTTTGCGCCTGAGCGCTTTCTCGAAGTGGTGCGGCGCGCCAGCGAGAAACGCCAGCTGGTCGTCGAGAACCGCCGCCTGCGGCGTGCGGTCAGTGAGCAGACCCTGAGCGCGCGCATCATCGGGACGTCGACGGCGGCCGAGCGGCTGCGCGCCGCGGTCGCCGAGCTGGCCGGCACCGACGTCAGCGTCATCGTTTATGGTGAGACCGGTGTCGGCAAGGATCTGGTGGCGCGCTGCATTCACGATTTCAGCCGCCGTTCCAAAGCCAACTATGTGGCGGTCAATTGCGCTGCCGTGCCGGAGACGATGGTCGAAAGTGAATTCTTCGGACACGAGGCGGGCGCCTTCACCAGCGCTCAGCGCGCGCGGGTCGGGAAGATCGAGCACGCCAGCGGCGGCACGCTCTTTCTTGACGAGATTGACAGCATGCCGTTGTCGACCCAGGCGAAGCTGCTACGCGCTCTGCAGGAGCGTGTGATCGAGCGGCTGGGGTCGAACCGCAACATTGCGGTGGACCTGCGGCCGATCGCGGCCAGCAAGCTTGATCTGCGGGCGGCCAGCAGCGATGGCCGCTTCCGCTCCGATCTCTACTACCGGCTGTCGGTGGCCGAGCTGACGATCCCGCCGCTGCGTGACCGGATCGAAGACGTGCCGCTGCTGTTCGAGTATTTCGCCGCTTCAGCGGCGGCAGCGCACGAGCGCGAGCTGCGTCCGATCACGTCGGCAACTTTGACGATGCTGATCAGCCATCTCTGGCCGGGCAATGTTCGCGAGCTGCGCAATGCGGCGGAGCGATACGCGCTCGGGCTTCCGGGCCCGTTGATGCCGCAGGCGACGGATGCCGCGAGCGAGCGCTTGTCATTGGCAGAGCAGGTTGAAGCATTCGAGCGGGCGCTGATCGAGCGCTGCCTGTCTGAGACGGGTGGTAGGATCAGCGCGGTGCTTGAACGGCTCAAGATCCCGCGCCGGACCCTGAGTGAAAAGATGGTGCGCCTGGGCATTGACCGGCAGCGCTTCAAGACATCGGATGGGCCGATTACCGCCGACGACTCAGCAGTGATTGGCGGAAAGTTGCCAAATCGCTAACTGGTGCCGCAGTGCAGCATCGATAAGTTCTTGAAATGAGAAATTTATTTTTATCTGGAAGTATAGGCGCGCTGGCACATGACTTGCGATAGGGTGGCATTGGGGAAGGCGGGGAACGAAACGAAATTGGTCCGCCGAAGGGTCTGAGAGCAAGTTCTGAGAACAGTATCGATGATAGCGTGCCCGCGTCGCCCGTCGGTCGTCCGGACGATCCGACTTGCTTTGACTACCGGCAGAGGTCCTGCCGGCGCCAGCGTTGCCATTCTGCTGGCGGGTGCTCTGGCTGGTTGTTGGCCTTCCGCGTCTGCCGTGACGCCGGCGCAACCTCCGGCCAAGGACCCCGATATCGTTCGGGTGTCCCAGGATCAGCTGCATCAGCTCGAGATCATTCCGGTCAAGCCGCACAAGTTTCGCGTCTACAAGGTTGCGGTCGGTCAAATCGCCTTCAACGAAGATGCCAGCACTGTTGTGCAGACTCCGTTCACCGGGCGCGTGACGCGCGTGATTGCCAAGATCGGCGATGTCGTCAAACCGGGTGATCCGCTGTTCGAGGTCGACAGTCCCGAAGTCGTGCAGGCGCAGACCGACTTGATCTCGGCGCTGCACGCTTTGGAAAAGGCGCGCACGAGCTTGCAGGTCGCGCAGCGACAGGCCGAGCGGACCGCACGGCTGCTAGGTGACAAGGCGATCTCGATGCGTGAGGCCGAGCAGGCGCGCAATGATCAGGCGATCGCGGAATCCGATCTCAAGACGGCGGAAGGCACATTGCACTCAGCGCGCAATCGTCTGCGCGTTTTCATCGGGCGTGATCAGGCGGAAGTCGACCGGCTGGAGCGCGAGCGGATCATCAATCCGCTGGTCACCGTCAATTCGCCGATCGAAGGCACCGTCGTCGCCCGCAAGGTTGGGCCTGGCCAATATGTGCGTGCTGATATTGCCGACTCGCTCTACGGGATCGCCAATCTCTCGACCATGTGGCTGAAGGCGAACGTTCCGGAGGTGGACATTCCTCACATCAGCGTGGGCCAGGAGGTCGAGGTCAAAGTCACGGCCCTGCCGGAGCGGGTCTTCTATGCGCAGGTCGTTGCGATTGGTGCGGCCTCGGATGCCTCCACGCGCCGGGTTGTTGTCCGCTCGGAAATTCCGAACCCCGGTCACGTGCTGAAGTCGGAGATGTTCGCGAGCTTCAGGATCGCAACCAACGCAGGCGAGGACGCGCCCGCGATCCCGTCGGAAGCAGTGATCTGGGAAGGCGAGCAGGCGGTGGTTTGGATCGAGCGCGAGCCGATGGTCCTCCAGCGCCGAAAGGTAAAGGTCGGGATGGAGCAGGACGGTCGGTTGCAGATTCGCGACGGCCTCAAGTCCGGCGACCTCGTCGTCTCCCGCGGCGCCATATTCGTGCAGAATGAGCTCGATCAATGATCGGACATCAGGCGCGGTGAGGCGATGCTTCGTGGCCTGATTGTGTTCTGCCTATCGCGGCGGCCCCTGGTGCTGACCGCATTTGCTGCCTTTATCGGCATTGGAGTCTTCGCGTTCAGCGCGATGAACATCGAGGCCTATCCCGACCCCGCGCCGCCCATCATCGAGATCATCGCACAATGGCCGGGCCAGTCGCCGGAGGAGGTGGAGCGTTACGTGACCATTCCGCTGGAGATCGCAGTCTCCAGCACGCCCGGTCTTAAATACATCCGCTCCAACACGGTGTTTGCGCTCGGCTTTCTGCGCCTGCAGTTCGAATATGGCCGCGACTATTATTTTGTCCGTCAGCAGGTGATCAACCGATTGGGTGACGCGAAGCTGCCGACCGGTGTGCAGCCCGTGATCTCTCCCGCCGGCGGGATCAGCGAGATCTTCCGTTATCAGCTGGTCGGTCCGCCCGGCATGGACCTGATTCAGCTCAAGACCGTGCAGGATTGGATAGTGGAGCGCCGGTTGCGCATCGTTCCGGGCGTCGCCGATGTTTCGGTGCTCGGCGGCAAGACCAAGGAATTTCAGGCCGAGATCGACCTGAACAAGATGATGTCCTACGGCCTTACCCTGCCGCAGATCATGAGTGCGATCTCGGCTGGCAACTCCAATGTGGGTGGCCGGACCATTGCGCTCGGCGAGCAGTCGGTGAATGTGCGCGGGCTCGGCGTCATCGGCTCGCTGTCGGATATCGAGAATATCGTGCTGACGCAGCAGAACGGCGTGCCGGTCCTGCTGTCGGACGTGGCCAAGGTCCAGATCGGGTTCACACCCCGGCTTGGCATCGCCGGACGTGATGAGAAGACCGATGTGATCTTCGGCATCGTCCTGATGCAGAAGCTCGAGCGGACCATGGACGTGGTCACGCGCGTGCGCGCCGCGATCGAGCGCCTCAACACCGACGGCAGCCTGCCGCCGGGCGTGCGGATCGACGCGTTCTACGATCGCGGCGATCTGGTCGCGATCACGGTGCGCACCGTGCTGCACAACATGTTCTTTGGCATTGCGCTGATCTTTCTCATTCAGTGGGTGTTCCTGGGCAACCTGCGCTGTGCCCTGATCGTGTCAGCGACGATCCCGGTGGCGCTGCTGCTGGCCGTGATGATCACGGTGCTGCGTGGGGAGTCGGCCAACCTGCTCTCAGTCGGTGCGATCGATCTTGGGATCATTGTCGATTCGACCGTCATCATCCTGGAGAACATCTATCGTCATCTGGCTCACC
>Ga0066903_100000726_pt1 | contig 21957 bp, 40 predicted proteins | sample PanSoiMetaGPlot1_FD_67491 | JGI IMG/M metagenome (GOLD analysis project Ga0066903, IMG submission 67491) | Tropical forest soil microbial communities from Panama analyzed to predict greenhouse gas emissions - Panama Soil - Plot 1 (version 2) | ecosystem: Environmental > Terrestrial > Soil >... | reverse complement strand
ACCATCTATTATGCGGTTCCCCTGTACGACGATGAGGGGACGGTCTTCTTGGATATCCCCAAGGAGCTGGTGCGCAGGGCGGGCATGGGCGAGGGCGATATCGTCATGGCGGTGGGTATCATCACCGCGAAGTGTGATCGGTTCACCAACTATCACCTGCGCTTTCAGGTCGACGTGAGTGACCTTGTGGTGCTCGACGCCCCCACCAACAGCCTTCGACACGTGGACGAGCAGGCCACGCGTGCGCTACTGAAGGAGAAGACGGCACGGACGCCCTTCCCCCAGAAGCCACGCCTGTCACTGCGGGTCCTTCATAGCGCTTTTGGTCAGGTGCTAGGCGATTTCCAGCACGCCATGGCGCCGGTGATGGACAGCATTGACGCCGCCTACATACCAGTTGCGATGACCAATGCTGGGGCGATTGCCACCGCCATCGAGGCTGCCGTAGCAGACATCCTGGTAATCATCCGCGGAGGGGGGCCTGAGGAACAGTTTCGCGTGTTCGATGATCAACGGGTGGTGCGCGCCCTGGCACGCAAACAAGGGGTGTATCGGGTCGTAGGCCTCGGCCACACCGAGATGATGACGCTACTCGATATGGTCAGTGATTTTGCCGCACCAACCCCGTCGCTGGCCGGCAGTCATATCCGGGAACAGATCGAATGGTTTCGCATGCCGTTACAGCAGCTCCAGAGCGAGCAAGCCCGCACCAAAACCTTGCAGGCCCAGCTCGCCGCACGGGAAAAGGCGGGCTTGCGCCCACCACCGAGCATGCCAGGGTGGGCCGTCCTCCTCATCGGCGCGGTGCTGGGGGTTCTCGTTGGCCTCTGGATGAGGTGACCACTCCGCCTCTTGACATACTCCCCTCGCGTCCCCCCGTGGAAATGCCTGCGTGGCTCCCTCCCGGTCTGCCCCTCTCCCGCTGCCGCGTGACTGCATGGCTCTAGGTGGGCAGGACATCGTCGCTGACCACAGCAGGCGCGGTGGGTATCGTAGGGCAAGGATGGACCTCGCGTACGCGCCCAGCGGCCTCTGCCGTCCTGCACCGTCGTAGCGTGCGGGGTACGCCCCCTGGGCCTACGCAGCGTGGGTAGCAGAACAGGGTGGGTGTCCTGCGGTACCCGACCCAGGGGGCTAGCGATGGGCGAAAGGCCCGTGAAGGGTGGTGACGAGGGGGGGCGATGATGGGTGGTGCCTTACTTCTGCTGCGCCGCATGACCCTGACAACCGAACACACCCTGCAGGGTCCACACGAACAGCGCGAATCCAGCGCTCCCCAGCAGCAGGAACCCCACGAGTGCCCAGAGCTCCAGGGCGTCGCTGAGGACCAACGGCAGGACCAGCGGGGCCGTCTGCACCACGTCCGTCCACGAATACCAGCCATGGAGGCTATCCCAGAGCCATTGCGTGGCGGGGCTGTAGGGGGGCCAGCCGGGTCCGCTCAGGAACTGACAGAGGACCAGCAGCGGCGTACAGACGAAGAGGAAAGCGAGCCCCAGCAGCAGGGGCAGACCCACGAGCAGCGTCAGGCTGAGGCGGGCCAGGCGCACGGGGAGAAGAAGGAACCACCAGAGGGCAGCATGTGCCATACGTTCAACCCTTTCTTACGCCTCCCGGCCATTCGGTTGGGGCGGCACCAGCGCCTTCAGTGCGGTTGCGATCTCGCGCAGCACCTGGGCATGGTCCATTAGCACCGCCTCGAAGCGCGCCAGCACGGTCGTCTGCGTCTCCAGCGTGCCCTGGAGCTGGACGAGTGTCAGGCTGATCCCGGCGAGCGTCGCGTCCTGGCGGTCGAGGCGGGCATTGGTGGTCTCTTGGAGGGCGATCAGGCGGGCGAGGAGGTCGGGGGTGTCAGGCATCGGCAACTCCTTTCTAGGCTGCTAGATATTAACTCTTGCGCCCTGGCAACTTTTTCAACGGGGGTTGCGAGAACCGGAACGCGACCCATATCGAGAATACCATCAGCATCGCTGCGAGCGTGACGGCTAGAGGCACGACTACGAGCACGTTCATGGGTGCCTGCAAGCCGAGAAGGTGGTCCAACACAAATAGAGGATTAATCCCAGTATAGAAGAGGAGTCCGAAAAGGAGTCCCTCGATACTGAGGAGACAGGCCAGAACGATGAAGAAACTCATAGCGATGTCCTCCTAGGCTTCAGCGGCATAATAGCGGCGGGAGATTATCAGCCCAGCCCGCACGTCCTCGATGAGCCAGCTCTGCACCAGGCCCGCATGCTCGAGATCCCGTAGCGTCGCGGGTAAGCGCCAGCCCTCGCGCACCTCAGCACACAAGTCGTCGAGCGTCAGGACGCGCTGCGGGGGCTGGGCACGCAGGACCGTCAGGAGGCGTGTGGGGAGATCGGGCTGTGGTAGTGGGTACGGGCACAGAGTCATGACTGAGCCGTCCCGCACCCCTCGGCATGAATAAACACGGTGGTCAGGGTGTCCGCGTCCTTCCCCAATCGCCAGGGACAGCCAATGACCCGTGCCCCATCTTCCAGGACCTCCCCACAGGCCTGACACCGCAGGGGCAAGGTCAGGATCTGCGCCGGATGGGCCAGGCGGATCGCACCGAGAAACCACGGGGGGATGCATTCAAACGTGTCCATGAGCCCTCCTAGCGGGATTCAAGTGCCCGGACGCGCCCGTCGAGCGCATCCAGTTGCTGTTGAAACGGCGGGGGCTGGGACCAGTGCGTTCCACACCACAGCAGCCCCAGCGTGGCGCCCATCGCTAGCAAGAGCAGCGCGTACACGAGCAGGAGGAGCCCCTCAGGGCATGGGGGGAACGCCCGGATGACCCGCTGCGTGAAGGGGGGCAAGGGCTGATCGGGCATGAGTGATTCCTTTCAGTGCAACTTGAGCAAGGCGTTGGTCGTTTCTTGCATGGTCGCTAACATGCGCCCAAGGATCATGTTTTGGGCCGCGATAAACGTGAGTCCTGCCAGCATCAACAGAAATCCGCCAATGATAATCAGGCGGTCGAGCATAGGGGCTCCTTCTAGGGGCATGAGGTGGGGTCCTCTGAGACAAGCGAATTTCATCGATATGGTGGCGTTATCATCGGTCCATTGGGGAAATATATAGGAGGACATCCATATCTATATTTGGATTTTCCACGGCGATCACGCCCATTATCACTTGGGGTCCCTAAGCATAAATGGGAAGGGTTGCAACAGGGACCAAAGGCACATTGGTGGCAGACTACTAAGCCAGGAAAGATCATAGTGCGATGCGTCAAAATGTATGCAACACGGTAGACCCCAAGGCTGCGCCCATGGGTTATCTCTTTATCATTAAAAAGGAAATGCAGTCTCCAGGAACTCGGGGTGCATGTAAACCCATTCCCACGCCATGGCCAACAGCACCGTTTACAAGGGTGACGATGGGTACATTGCCACACGTTGGCCCAAAAAGCTTGCTCTCGCTCCTGCAATGATGGCATACTCTCTCCTGATGTTTCTGCCACCCCACCATCTCGCCTAGGTGCCAGCCAATGCCGGGACGGTGGGGATCTGCTCACTCTCCATATCCCGTTCAGTCCGACCAGTCAAATAATCCAGCGTCATGTGCAGCGCATTTGCCAAATCAATTAAGGTGTCCATGCGTGGGTTGGGCGTAGCACCACTCTCGATTTGACTCAACGATGTTTTGCTTAACCCGATCTCATCCGCAAGTTGCTTTTGCGTCAACTGGCGTCGAATCCGTGCAATTTTAATCCGTTGCCCCATCGTCAGTTTCATGCGCGCTCCTTTCACTATTAAATATAGCCTATAGTTAATTTTTTGTCAAATACTCATTGACTAAGTTCAATAAAAGTTGTATTATTAGATCATAAAGAAAGAGCCCGGAAGTGGACGGCCTGTCAACCACCCTTCCGGGCTCCATCACCCAACATTTCTCACTGGGAGAAACGCCTTATGTCTAGCTTAGCACAGACCACCCCGAAAACCAACCCAGCCCCCAAAGCCTATCGTGCGCACCTCTATGACGAACCTGGTGTCCTCACCAAGGTAGACGGAGAGATTGTCTTCTTGGTTGATGCCACCGACGAGCTGACGGTGATTGAGCCCTTCATGTGTCCCTTTCTCACCACGTTGGGCGAGATCGGGTTGAGCGAAACGCAGCGAATCATGGATCAGATCCGGGGAGACTTAGTACAGATCGCTTGTAGCCGGAACAACTAACACGAAGGGGGCAGAGTCGTGAACGGACTCTACCCCCCTCTACAACGTTGCCTGACTCTGGAGACAACAATGCTCAGTATAGCCGAAGTGCTCATTGAATCCCAAACCCCCGTCTTCCACACCCACGAACATGGGGTGCCCGGTGCCTGGTTAACCTTTCAGGGGCAGCCGTACTTCCTCGATGCCCAGGCGCTGACGGTGCACAAGACCGCCGTATTCGACACGCACGGCAAAGTGACGGGTCCCTTTGGGGATACGTTGCGGCAGCTGTTTGGCGATGCGATTGCCGCGATGGACGACGACGAAGAGCCCCCCACGAAGGCGTGGACGGTCTACACTTGGCAGGGCAAGCGCTGCTGGGTGGCGTGGGACGCGGCGTAAACACACGAAGGGCCGGTGCCCTGGAACGACACCTGCCCGCCCTACACACACATCACTCTTACTGAGGAAGTCTCAGCAATGCCTACCATAGCAAGAACCACAGCCCCACACAACCCCATCACCGTCAAAGCCTTGTACCACAGTTACCTGCCCGAAGCCGCCATGTCCGGCCTCGGCGTCGAGTTGACGAATGGCCAGATCTATTTTCTCAGCCCCGAGTCGCAAACCCTCTGGGTCGTCCCCTCGCACATGCAGCTGCACCGTGTCGATGACGTGGCGGCCAGCATGCAAGCGGACCTGGTACAACTGGTGGAGGCGCAGCTCGCGCAGCGGACGCGGTCATGACGATCCAGCTCTCTCCCGAACAAACGCAGATCTACCAGCAAGGTTTTTGGGACGCGCGGCATATCGAGGAAGACTGCATCGAGCTCGCCGACCGCGCCCCGCGCCATGAGCCCGTGGTGGTCGTGGATGCAGCCGGCACGGTGCTCTTTGCGCTGACGCCACGCCGGTAACACCCACGGGGCGCCAGCACGCGCCCTAGAGAGGAGTGTCGTATGCCTGAAATGGATTGGCGGTGCATCGATGCGTTGGCCCAGGGCCGGCGTACCATCCGGCAGCTCAACACGGCGCTCGAGGCCCGTGACCGGGAGATCGTCCGGCTGCGGCAGCTGCTTCACGACCTCTGCCAGGACTATCATATTCCGACGACGCGCGTGGCAGGGCTGCTCGCTCCGCCTACGGCACCGCACTAACCACCCACGGGGGCACGCAGCCCCCTCTCCTCCACCTACCACTTCGTCACCTTTTTCTCTGCCCTGCGCTGACCTTCGGCCCTCGCTGTCCAGCGCGTCGGCACGCAGGGTCTTCTTCCACGATCCCCCGGCGCCGCACGCAACCGCACCTACCCCACGGGCTTCGCCATGGGCAGACCCGCAGGGCAAGCCGGGGGCGCTGGGCCAGGGATTACTCGTCGTGGCCGTGCTCTTCTACCGTACAGCCCGTGCGGTCGCCGATGAAACTCTGCTTGTTCGTCACGGTCCCGGAACAATCGGGACCCTGAGTGGCCGTATTGAACGCCAGCACACTGCGCACCAGCCGCACGTCCGCGCCGTCATCCGCCAGGATTCCGCCGCCCAGGCCGCCCACGAGGACCTGGTTGCGCAGCACGACACTCTCCACCAGGCGCACGCGGCCCGCCGCCCGCAATCCCCCGCCGAAATGCCAGGCGCCATTCTGCACCAGGGCCGTGCGCAGCAGCGTCAAGTCCCCGTCGGCCTGGTCGATGCCGCCCGCCGCCACGGTGCTGAGATTGCCGCCCACAAAACTGTCACGCACGTGCACTGTCCCACTGGTAGTGAGGCACCCCCCGCTCACATCGGTGCCGTTATTGAGGCAGACCACGGCATCGACTTGAGCGTCTACAACGACGCCGCAGCCATCAAACAGGTCGCTGACATTGCCATCACAGAGGACCTGATCAAGCCAGGCATTGACGGCGGCCAGGCACCCCCCGAGCAGCTCGGCGAAGTTGTTGGCACAGCGACTGGCATGCACCTCGAGATGACTGCCGGTCGCGACACTATACAGCGCCCCGCCGATGGTGGCACTGTTGCTGAGCAGTTCCACCCCGTGCAGGATGCTGGTCCCACTGTTGTGCAGGACGCCCCCGCGCTGCGCCTGGTTGACGGCGCCCTGCCCGCCGGTGAGGGTAAGCCGCTCGAGCGTGAGACAGCCGTCCTGGGTCACCTGGAGCAGGCGCATGTCTGGAGCCGTCGCGGGCCGTTGGAGGATGGTGATGCCGGCGCCCTGGCCGCGCACGGTGAGCTGGCCGGTGAGGACGGGGGTGGCGTTGGGGCCTTCCCCGCTGTCGTCGTTGTCGATGCGGTCCAGCACGTAGGTACCGGCCGCCAGGGTGACGGTCGTGGGATCCCCGGCGTTGGCCGTATGGAAGGCCTCGAGCAGACAGGCCGTGTCAGCGGGGGGGCAGGTGACGTCGGCGCCATAGGCCACGAGAGGCGTGCAGGCGAACAGGGTAAGCAGGGCGAACGACAGCGTGGTATGATAGCGCATAGCGTGCTCCTTAGGCGTGGGAGGGCGTTGGGAGTCGGGGACGGTCTCCAGGGGTCCGCTGATACGACGGGCGCGGCGTCGGGGGAGAGACGTCCGTCAAAAACGTTTCGATTAACCCCGTGAGCCGTTGACTCGCCGAGATATGGTCTTCCAGGCATTGTTTCCGAAAGGCGAGCCAGAGGGCATCGTCCACATAGATATTGGCGTGCTTCCGCATGTCAGACACCTTCTCCGTTTTGGTATACTTACGTAGAGAAGTATAGGCGGCAGCGCTGACAACGTCAATCCTCTGACACGGAGGTCCGTATGGGTCGTGTAAGGCTCTGGAGTAGTCTGGTCCTCTTGAGTGCGTCCCTCGCCCTCGCGGCTGATCCGCCCCGCTGGGATGGCGAGACCCCCTGTCCGCCTGACGCGACGCGGACGCTGAAGGCCGGCCGCGGCGAGGACGACCACGTCGTGTGTACGCGGGCGGATGGCACGGTCCTCTGGACCCATGCGGTCTGTGGTGCCTTACCGTCCCGGCCCAATGACCCCATGACCTTCCCCCCGTGCGTGGGGGGGCAGATCGATATGCAGTGTAATTGGGAGACGTTCATCCAGGAATGGTTCTGCATTGTCAACGGCAAGGAACTCTGGCGGAAGCCGGGGCGGCCTTGACCCCGAAGGAGTGTCGCATGCCCTCCCTACGTTCTCTGCTCCCCTGGCTCGTGGGTCTCACGCTGGGGCTCCTGCCCCTCCCGCTCCACGCCTTCACGTACTACGCCGTCCCCAGCTCTGGCAACACGAGCAACTGTGTCGCCGCGCGCAATATCGCCACGCCGATCAGCACGGCGCAGGCCGGCATCAATTGTCTCGCCCCTGGTGATACGCTCTATCTGCGCGCCGGCACCTATAGCGAGAATCCGCGTATCCTGTATAGCATGGAAAGTACCGCCGCGCAGCCGGTGCTGGTGGCAGGCTATCCGGGGGATGCGCGCCCGCTGATTCTGCCGCCCCCAGGCACGGTGGATTCCACGACGTATGCCGCCATCAAAATCATGGGACCGGGCTATGTGCTGGATGCCTATGTCACGTTCAAAGGCATCGATATCGACAATATCAACGCCTCCAGTGCCGACAACGATTTTGGCAGTACGTGTATCCTGGCCTGCATGCAGCATGTCACCTTTGATGATATCACCTGCATGAACTCGGCCCGCGATGGCATCGGCGGCTGCGGGTTGCCGAACAATCCGTCCTCCGACTATCTCACCGTCCGCAACTCGCGGATTCTGTGGAGTGGACGGCACCAACCGACGATGTTCCCGGAAGACACGAAGGGGATCGGGATGTATGCGGGGGCCGCGTATGCGCTGGTCGAAAATAACGTCTTCGATGGCTGCCGGGGCGGCGGCTTCAATGTGCAGTACAACAACGTACATCACAGCGTGTACCGCAACAATCTCATCAAAAATGTGGCCTGTGACTCGAAGTGGGGCTGTATCCCCTATCCCGGCGTGGACACGCATTCCCACGCCATTAGTGTGGGGGGCACCAATATCTGTCCGCCCGAGTCGTGCCCGCAGCAAGAGGGCGCGGCCGATAATCAGGTCTATAACAACGTGGTGGCGCATGGCCATGGCAGCCCGACGCTGGTCAACGACAACTGCTTGAATTTCTGGACGAACTCGACGCGGACGAAGGTCTGGAATAACACCTGTTACGACTTCTACAATGGCATCATGACGATCAGCGCCTATATGGTCGATACCTACGTGCAAAACAATATCCTGGCCAATGTGGTCGTCGGCGTGAATATCACCAATGAAGGCGCCGTCGGGCCGGGGTCGCTCGTGGACTTTAACCTGGTGAATCCCAACACCACGGCCACCTTCGTCAATGCGGCGGGCGACGACTTTCGGCTCAAGGCCGGGTCTCCGGCGATCAATGCGGGCACCAACGCCACGGGGGTCTGTAGCATCGTGACGACTGATATCGCCGGCACGACGCGCTGCATCGGCGCGAGCATTGATGCAGGCGCCTACGAGTTTGGGTCGGGGCCGCCAGCGCTGCCGGCGCCCACGAATCTGCGGATCGCGCCCTAGGCGCGTTCCTCCTGCCACTGGCCATCGACTTTGCGCACCAGCACAAAGGTGAAGCAGGGGTACTTCTCGATCGCCTGCTTCCACTTGACTTTCGCGTCTTCACGCCACCAACCTTTCACCTCTCGCAGTTCCAGGAGACCATCACAGAGTTGGACCAGAAAGTCTGGTCGATAGAAGCAGGCTTTACTGAGACGAAGGGAAAACGGTTCATACCAGAAGTCCCAGATCAGTCGGGCCTGTTTCAGCCCATCTAAAAAGGTCGCATATTCTTCATTCCATCGTGAATCATACGTGGGCGTCGCGAGTAGGCCCTTGCCTTTGGGCGCCGGCGGGACGGGAGCCGGGACCCCCGGTTGGTCCAGGCGCACCACGCCGTGCGCCTCCATTTGCGCCGCCCAGCTGGCATGGAGGGCGCACAGCCGGAGAGCGGAACAGCCGCAGGCCATGTTATGCCTCCTCCCGCATCTCGCGGGCGATCACCTGGAGCTGCGCGTGCGAGTACGGTGAGCGGCGGATGATGTGGTGGGCCCAGGCGTGGTCGGGGCGGCGCCCGGGCGGGCGGGCCGGGGAGGTGGTCAGGGCCGTGAGGCCGCCCCGCCGGAACCAGCGGACCCATTTATAGACGGTCCAGCGACTGACGCCACAGCGCTGGGCAGAGATGGCGAGCGACAGCCCGTCCGCCAGAAACAGGAGCGCGCGTCCCCGGCGCGCCACCCGGGCCGGACGGGCGCCCGGGCGCTGCCAGGCGGTGAGGCAGGTGCGCTCGCCGGGGGTCAGGGTGACGGTCACGGTCTGCGGGCGTCCACGGCGCGGGCGTGTCGCGGGGCACAGGTGGGGTGGTCGGGTGATCGGGAGTGCCATGAGATATCCCCTCCTCAGGCTTGGCAAAGACGGTGCGCTCTGGGCGCCTAGGGTAAGGCCCCCGGCGCCAGCGCCACGAGTTGGGTCCGATAGGCCTCTGGGATGTCGGCAATACCCTGACGCCATTCATCGACCACTACGCCTGACACCACCGGCGTGAGGCGTTTCCCCAGCCGATCGGGGGAGAGATGCAGGGTCTTACAGAGGGCCTGCACGCCCGCGGCATCGGGAGTGAGGGGCGTGGCGCGGCCATTGGGGCTGGGGCGCGGCGTAGGCGCGTCGAGCCATTGGGCGAGATACGCCTGAAACTGGGTGGCACAGGCGGCTTTCACGTCAGCGGCCAGCGCGGCATCGTCAGTCTGAAGGATGGCGAGCAGCACGTCGGGGGGCAGCGCAGGGATGGGAAAGTGGATCGTCATGGGGGTCTCCTTCTGTCTCTCATCAAAAAGAGGTGCTAGCGAGCCTCTAGAAGCCCGATAGCCTCTCAACCGGTATCTTGAATCCTCCAATTTGTTCCCCGCCTCAGATTCGCTCTAGGAGTCCAAAAACGGGCATACGCATTTGGGGGCACTTCCGCCCCCTGCCGGACCCTACTTCACCCCCGTCGCCGTCCCCGCGTCCTCGCCGAGCGCGGCCAGCACCTCCTCCGCCAGGGTGGCCAGCTGGGACTCGCTGAGCGTCGGGGTGGTGAGGGCGCTGGCGATCTGTTCCAGCAGCGCGGTCGGAACCCGCGCATCATCGCGGTGCGCCTCCAGCACGTCCCGGGCTAGGCTGGGCGTGCGTGCCCCCGTGGGCATGACGCTCGCTGGGCGGGAGGGCGTGTGCGAGGGCATGTCGCCACTGATGTCCGCAATGGCCTGCTGGGCCGACGTGCGCCGTGCGGCGCGCAGGTCTTCCACAATCGTGGGGCTTGCCCAGTCCAGGCCGGCTTTCGTGCCGATCTCGATCAGTTGTGCGGCCACCGCGAGGCGCTCCTCGTCGAGCTGCATCACTTCCTGCATGTTCAGCGGTTCCCCAAAGACCGCCAGAATCGCTTTGATCCGGGCCGCCGCCGTGGTGATCTGGCGGAGCCAGGCCCCAATCGGCGTGAGCAGGAGCTGGCGGCCGGCATCGCCGTCGTGCTTCTCTTCGTCGGGGTCGCCGACCTCGGCGAACATCTCAGACACCAGGGGCAGGCACTTCACGGCCGCACTCTTGGCCCGCTTGACGGCCATCTGGAGCACCGTGCCTTCCACATCGGCGAGGTCCTCATTCTCCAGCCGGTAGCGGGCATAGCGTTTGCCATCCCGGCCCTCAAACTCCCGTTTGCGTAAGAGATTCTTATCCATCCCGGTCGGCACATCCTTCGCATACACCCAGCGGTAGGCGTACTTGCTTTCCCGCGTGCTACAGCTCCCCGTGCCGGCGCCCATGGGCTTCCCCGAGTTGAATGAGATCAGCTTCACGGTCGCCCGACAGGTATAGTGGCCGTCGGCGCGCAGCTCGGTAATCTGGGGCTCGTCGGGGTAACACTCATACAGCGACATCAGGTTGTGGATGCCGTCCTGATTGAGCGCGGGCTTCTGCCCCTGCGCCAGCAGCTGCGCCGCCGTCTCGCGGGTGAGCGGGGTATAGCGGTTACTCTCGAAGCTATAGAAATGCCGCGCCGGGTCCATGTGGTGGGCGATAAACTCATGCAGCACGGCGCGAAACTCGGTCATCCACACCATCTTCTGGCGTAACTCGGTAATCGTGGGGAGGGACGACACCGGCGCCGCCGTCAGCGCGGTCTCTGGGGTGTCGTGGGTGGGGACTAAGGCCGTGGTCGTAGCCATAACGCGTCCTTTCGTGTTACCGAAGTTTGATCTGCTCGTAGCAGACATGTGGCTTCCCCGTCATGGGAGAGCATGGGTCCTCGAGGCGTATATACGCCCCGTCTTTCACGATCTGGATCAGTACCCCGCCGTGACAGGTGGGGCACGTCGTCAGGCACGGCGGGGGCGGCACATACGCCGCCCAGCGGTCGGCATCCTCTACGCCATGCAGGCGCTTACCCTTCGTGGCCATGCGCCACCTCCGCGGCAAACTGGGCCGTCAGTTTCGCCACGACCTCCGGCCCCAGCGTGGTCTGCGCCCAGGCGAGCAGCGGCGCCTGCACCTTCGCCCGTTCGCTCGGCGTCAGGGGCAGGCTGGGCTGGCGGTTCAGCCGCGCGAAGATCCACTGGCGTTGGTCCTCCGTCAGGGCGGCGAGCGGGTCCTGCGCCCAGCACACCAGGGCAATGCGCAGCACGGTCTCAGCGGCGCTCATCGACCACCTCGTGTCCCCCAGGCGTGGGAGCCACCGGCAGGCCATAGACCTGCTCCCCCACCGTGGTGAGGGCCAGCGTCCCCGCCAGGGCCGCCCGGATCACGGCGGCGCCCAGCAGGTGGCGGGCGGCCCAGGTGAAGAGGACCTCCACGTCCGCGTCGGTGGTCGTCCCCTGGCCCCGTGCCAATGCGGCGAGGAGGCCCTCCACGACGTCGGGTGTCAGGGAGGCGGGCAGGGGGGTCGTCGTCCACGCGGTGCGGCTCATGGGCGCCCCCTTTCAGCCTCCGTCAGGCGGGCCTCCAGCCACTCCGGCGGGTCGGGGTCCAGCAGGTGCGCCATCCACGCCATCATCGCGGTCGTGACCGCGAGGTCCTGCGTCACGCGGGCGTACCGCTCAGGATGGGCCGCCAGCTCGTCGGCGATGGCGGCGCGGGCGGTGGTGAGAATGGTGTGGATCATAAACATTCCTCCGGGCCGAGTTGATAGAAGCGGTTGAGTAGGTCGATGTCATACGCATTCACTTCGCCAAAGCGCTGGTCAGGAATCTTTTCCGCACCCTGCCAGGTGGGGTCGGTATGCCGCACCCATTGCACGAAAGCCTTCGCTTCTTTGTTGAGGTCTTCGATGGTAGGCGCATAGCGACGATGGACATGGCGCTTGAACTTCTTATAATACAAATGATAATATCCCATGAGGCTGACAGTCCGTGGGCCTTGCCGTTCGGCTTCGAGCCGTTGTATGGCGTATGCATGCGTGGCCAACTGGGTCGTATGCTCATGGATCACCGCACGATGCTGCGCCAAGGTCTGTAAAGCAACGCCCATTTGCTGATTCATAGCGCCCACTTGCTGATTCAACTGCATGGCATCCTCAAGCGTCATCGGCAGGCCAGCCTGCGGCAGGGATGAGGCAGGGGGAACGTCTTGTGCACAGGCCTCATCAAAATGCTTGATGATGCGATACTGTAACTCGGGGTAATATTCGGCGACGGCATGGATCGCAATACTCGACAGCACCCAGACGACACCCTGGGGATCAGTAAATTGCGTAGGAATACGCTGATCCAGGCTCCGGCCCGCATTCAAATCCTTTTGGACTTGCGCGAGAAATTCAAACCCGCCTTTGATCCGTTGGTATTCACTCCAGACAGCGTACGCGGCGCGTTGGGTATGGTATTCCAGGACGCGATAGAGATCGGGTTGCGCCAAATACCGGTACCCATCCATATGGGCGACCCGAATCGACCCATGCTGGTCGTGCATCATCGTCGTGCGCTCAATCACGGGACTCAGGGACGCCATGGTTACCTCCTCATGGCAGGGTTCACAGAGAGTCACTAAGGCCACAGTCGGGACCTCCCATGGCATCGCATGCGGGAGATACCACCGATGGTGGACATGGAACGAGCCGCGTTGTGTGCCACACCGTTGGCAGGTCCAGCCATCGCGCTCAAAAATCTGTAACCGCCTCTTCTGCCAGCGGACATCGCGCAGCAGGGCCTGATACCGCGTCATCGTCGTCAACGTCCTCCTCGCCCGGCTCCCGCAGCGGCGTCGGGTCAGGAATTTCCAACTTATGCCAGGCCTCAACCACCACCTGCCGGGCCTGCTCCGCCGCGATATTGTTCTGGCGCATGCGCTCGGTGCTGTCCTGCATGGCGGCAATCATCCGGCGCCGTGCTTCCCACCAGGGCAGGGGAGCGCCGGTCTGCTCATCGACCTGATCACTATGACTCGTGACTTGGTCTGACGCCCACTGCATGATGGAGGAGAGATACCCCTGGATACGGTCCGTTGCCTGGCCATATCTGGCGGCGAGGTCCTCGGAGAGGTGCAGGCGCAGGCCATCCAAGCCGATCGTGCGGGCCAGGGCGAGATAATGTCGATGACGGATCTCGGGATCCGCGTGACGACAGTCAGGGCATGCCGCTGCCGAAGATCGGTCCGTAGAGGAGTCACGCCGTCGCGTCGTCGTCCTAGCGGTTTCCATGCTGCTGCTCCGCACGCCGGGCTTTCACCTCAGCAAGAATGGCTTCATCCTGTTCGATCTGGCGCAGCGCCTTGGCGCGATCCTCTTGGCGCTGCCGCTCGCGCTGGGCCGTATCGTCAATGAGTGGCGTCGTCAGGACACGCTGGAACTGCTCAAAGCCTTCGATCACGGGCAGCAGCTCACCAGGCAGGGGCACCCGGTAGTAGGTATGGGTCCGCAAAGCCTGGGTACACGCATATTCCCATGCATCGATGCTATAGCCACACAGGCTCTCCCAGTACACCCGCTGCCGCAACTCACTCAAATCGTCGTGAAAAAATTCCGCCATAGTGTCCAGGGCTTGGAAGAAACGGGGTTGATCGTCGTGCGTCATGGAACTCCTCCTGTTGGGCATACTCAGCCATAATGCGAGCGGAGGTCGCAGCGCTGTTCGCGCCTATTTTCCCCACACGCGTCACGGCCTGCGGCTCAGCGGGCAGATTGCGATATTTGCCCTCTGCGGTTTTGACACAGTTTTCGGTTTTGTCTTTCCCGAGCGTGAGCAGCCAATCAAAGTCCCCCCGAAAACCAGGATGGGTCTCGGAAGGCCGGCGCCCGCGCAAAAAATCAGAGCGGGACACTTCAGCAAAGACGGTGTGCCAAAAGACGGGGTCGGGGAACTTGCCGAGATATTTCTGCGCCTTCGCCAACCGGTCCTGTGAGAGCACCTTTACCTTGGGATGGTCGGCAGGGGTCTCCTCGTTGTACCAGTCAATCAAGAGTGCCGGAGTCAGGGGGGGCGACGACGACGGGGGAAGAGGAGATGTCGTAGACATCTCCGAAGGGGGTTTATCTTTGGGTTTGACTTTAGGGTTTAAAGACGGTTCAGGTGAAATAGCTATTTCACCTTTTTGACGCTGGATTTCACCGTTTCTCCTCCGAGAAACGGTGTAGCGCGTTTCACTCTTTCTGAAAGAATCAGTGAAATCTACTTCACTCTTTTTTTGAGAAACAGTGTAATCAGCTTCACTCTTTTTTTGAGAATCGGTGAAATCTACTTCACCGTTTTCATCGGAAACAGTGAAGCTTGGTTCACCCTTTTTTGAAAAGGTGCACTCGGCTACACCGTTTATGGTATAGACAGAAATATTGCCACGCCCGCCGCCTCGTTTGATGGATAACTCCCCTGACGCTTCCAGCTGATGAATAATGTTGATGGCCTGGCGTTTCGAGACACGGCATTTTCTTGCTAAGGTCTCGAGACTCGGCCAACACTTCCCTTGGTCATTCGCATGGTCAGCGATAGCCAGGAGCATCAAAAGTTCACTACCACTTCGTGTACTGCATTCCCACAGATAGGAGGTTATTTTGATGCTCATCACGCATATCCTCAGTCGGCCCGCGGCATGGCTGGGCATATAGGGTCGTTGTTGCTCGTACGGTCCCCTGCGTCTCGGGGCATCTGGCCACTCACGGCATGGGGCCGCTCGACAAGGGGGCCTGTATTGAGTACGCTTGTGTAATAAGCCATGCAAAACAATAGTACTCAAAAGTTCTAAAAAATACAATAAAAATATAGAATAGTTGATTCTTACAAGAATTTAGAGTACTATCTTGAAAGTCTATCCAATACTCATGAGGCGCCATATGAGCTTTGGTCAACGTGTTCGTCGTCGTCGGGAGCGTCTCGGCTTTACCCAGGAAGACCTCGCCCAAAAAACGGGCATTCAACAAACGTTGATCTCGCGTATTGAGCGCGGGGCCAATCAGAATCCTCATGGAGATGTTCTCAAGCGCCTCGCCCTGGCGCTGCATGTCTCGATTGACTGGCTAATGGGCATGTATGATGACGACCCGCATGATCAGGCGTCCTCACTGGTCCTGAGTGCCTCTCCGTAACGCGCGTTCAGGAACGGTGTCCTCTCTACCTACTGTCTTTGCCCGAGGTGCGTCTCCTCCCTGGAGGTGCCCGATGCTCGCGCTCCTCACCGTCCTTGCGTGGTGCCTGCTCCCCGTCGCGCTGGCGGCCCTGCTGCGCTGGCGCCTGTGTCCCTAACGCCCGCCCCCGTGGCGGGACCCGAGGAGGTGTCGGTATGGATGCCGCCCAACAATCCGCGCTGTTCGCCTTGTACACCATGGTCATTCTGCTTCTGAGCAGCTGTGGGCTGCTCAGCTGGTTAGCCGTCAAAGTGGGCACCCTCATCGAGCGTTTAGAGCGCCTCGAAGACCGCGTCCGGCGTCCGGCCTCCTCGCAGCCGCTCGCCTAGGAGGTGTCTATGTCTGCTGATGTCTCGTGTGCTCATGTCCACTGCGACCGTTGTCTTCGTCCCTTGCATAAGCCAGTAAAGTTTCGTTCGGCCTATTGCTGTAGCTGGTGCGCAGAAGCCCACCGTGATGGGTATACGTGTCATGCCCATACGCCGCAGTGCGACAGTCGCGCCCGTTCTAACCCCCGCCCCCGTGGCGGGACCCGAGGAGGTGGCTAGGCCTTGCCATCCCAGATGGCCCGCAGACGGTCCCAGTCCGCCCGGGACGTGCGGGACCCCGTCACCAGGGCGCGGCGCAGCAGCCGGAGGGCCTGCCAGCCATAGCGCACGTGCCGTATGCCTCGCCAGCAGCGCATACGGGTCTCCTTTACGCGAGGTCCGCACGTAACGCCTGCCGTAAGGCCTGCGTCCGCTGTGCCCACCGTGCCTGGGAACACGCGTGGATCGTGGTCTCGGCGGTGGCCCAAAAGTGGCAGGCGTCGATCAGCGCTTCCAGCACGGCGTCGTAGCCATACTCTTCGAGGCAGACTTCCAGGTCATTGGCCATCTGCTCGTGTGGCGTCATGCCGTCCTCCTACCGAATACTGAGATGCTGCCCGCGTGCCCCATAATGGACACCGGGAATCATCGCCCCACCGTCCAGCGCCTCCCGCAGCGCCTTCGTGTTGGCGGTGATGGTGGTCTGCTGATAGCCCGCGTCCAGGGCCTCTGGCGCCGTCTCCACCACGAGCGGCCGCTGCCCCCCGTTGGTGTGCACCCCCAGGGCATAGCGAGCCGTCTGCAGCCGCGTCACGCCCTGGGTGGTGAAGAAGTCCAGCAGGCGCCGCCGTAAGCGCTGCGCGGTGGCGTAGTCGGTGTCAGCCAGGCGCGTGAGGCGCTGCGCTTCGAGCAGACGCGCACGGGCCCGGGCTTCCAGCTCCAGGATGAGCGCGGCGTAGTCGTCCAGCTTGCGGTCGCGCTCGGTGCCCAGCTCGGCGAACCAGGCAGTGATGGCGGCCTCGGCGTCCAGGTCGGTCACATCACCGCCTGACTCGGTGAGGAGGTCAGCGAGCGCGAGGAGATCGGCGGCGATGGCGAAGAGGGGTCTAGGCATGGGGGTCCTCCATGGGTGGGAGTTCGCCGGTCAGGAGAAAGTGACGCTCAGCCTCGGTAAGAACTTCACTGAGAAACTGCAGACGATCAGGCGCAGAGACCTTTGGCCAAACCTTGCGAAGCACGTCGAGTGGTGTGGCAGGTTGCACGCCACGTGCGAGGTTGTATGCACGATGCGTACTCATCGTCTTGGCTTGCACGGATTCGAGCAAATCGGGCGCATGGCCAGCGAGGTAGTCCAGCTTTTGCTGTTGCGCTCGGCTCACTCCATTGCGTTGCGCTCTCTCTGGCTGTGATAATTCTACTAAATTAGTAGAATTATCCTTCGGGCCTGGTTTTGGTTTGGCCTGCGTGCACAGCACTTTCCGTCCAACGCGCTTGGCGACTTCCAACGGAATCGGCATCTCTTCGCCGAGGACTTCCACGCCAATGACAATCGCCTCTACCACTTCCGGCGAGGTATGCAGCCGGGTCACGCAGAAGTCTTCCCAGCTCAACCCAAACTTATGGTGGAGCGCGTCAAGCTGGGCGGTGCGGGCGAGGTGCGCAAAGCGTCGACAATCCTCGGTATAGCCTTCGAGGATGCCCGAGAGCAGTTGGGTATGCCCCTCATGCTCAGGCGGTTCATACGTGGTCCAGGAGCCGTTTACTGATAGATGGGAACCCATGCGGGCACGTCTCCTCCCAGTAAGGTAGCGTCCAGATCACTGAGCCAGTTGTATTTCGTACGATAATCGGTATCGAGGGCTGTTTTGACATTGGTATAGCCGCGTGCTTCGCCATACTGCTTATTCAGGAGCGTGCAATAGGCCGCGTGGATACGCTTATCAAACTGGCCGTTATACAGCATCATCACGAGACGTTTGGCGACAGAGCCTACGGCCATCGTGACGCGCTCTTGCCAGAAAATCTTCTGGTTGACCGTACTCTGTTGCTGATGGGTCTGGCGGTTATAGCCCGTCAAGGCGTCTTTGATCAGCGTGTAATCTTTGGGGTTGTGCTCGGGATCAAGCTCGATCGGTCCCCCATACCGCTGACTGAGCAGTTGAGACATCGCAGGCGCCACGCCCAGAATTTGGCCGGGAGTTGGGTCATAGTCCTGCCCGCCAATGAGTTGCGCATCAATGACTTGAAGTTTGGGCAACGGGGGCCAGAGGCCATTGCCGTCCAGCGGATCGGTGGGGCTTCCCGGTTCGGAGGGAATCACGGTATCGACGGGCAAATCAAAAATGCCGTGCTTGAGTTCCGCAATTCTGGCAATTGCCGAATCTGTGGGGACATAGAGCACGAGTGGTAGGCCATGGTAATAACGTGTGCCCCGGCCATATTGCTGGAGCTTCTGTGGGCCAAAGCCATGGAGAGAGAGATCCACAATCACGGCGACAGGTTTACTGTCGAAGCCTTCGCCCGCGATGTTCACTTGGACAAGGATATCCAGGGTATGCGGGTGTGTGATCTGGCCATCGTCGCTATAGCGATCGAGAAATCTGGTAATAATGGCCTTGTTCTCTTGTTCCGTGCGGCCATGGCTCCCTGTCCCTACCCAATCGACGGTGAATCCCGGCGCTAAGGCGCTTGCGAGGTCAGCCAGGGCTTCCGCCATCGCGCAGGAATGGGTATAGATGAGCATTTGCGGGCGTGCGAGCTGTGTACTCGCAATGGCGAGCTGACTCAGTTCTGCCAGGGCATGAATAAGGAGCGGTGAAGAGTATTGGGTGAGATAGCGGAGTTGCCTCCTGGTTTCCCAGGTATCAATATCCTCGGTGCCAATTTCCTCCCGGAGTTCGGTGGTCGTGAGGCGCCGGGCGGGTTCCTGGTCTGTCTCGAGTTCAATGTTATACTCACGAATGCGGATGGCGACATATTTGAGAACATTGCCTTCTGCCAGCCCATCCTCATAGCTGACATTCAAAATCGGATCGCCAAAGATCGTCGCCCCGCTTTTGCGTTCTGGGGTGGCTGAAACGGCTAACCATTGGCGGATCGAGGTGAGTTGGCGCAATGCCTCACCCCATCCAAGGCTTGTCGTCCCGCGCCCATTGCCGTTCTCATTGGCATAATGATGGTATTCATCTGCAGCACCCATCCAGGAACCTGTGGCTAAGAGGTCCGCAATCCAATTACCAGCACGCGTCATGCCTTTGACTGCATGCACAATGCGTTGGACCGTCGCCACAAACACCTCGGCACGATTCCGGTGATGGTATTTCAACATCGCCGCAGAGCCATCCGCAAGAACGACACCCGTTAAAGCAATCCCCATGCGCCGGGCTTTGCGTTCGAGATCGTTGACATATTGCATGGCTTGGGTATCGGTAGGGACAATGACCAAGAGGCGGTTATGCTGGCGACTCATGCGTAGACTGTCATACCCATCAAGGATGGTCTCCGTCTTCCCATAGCCCGTGGGGAATCGCCCAGGAAAAATGTATTGATCAGGGTGCGCATCAATATAATCACGCCATTCCTGTTGACCTTTGCGGCGAACAAACATCGTAGAGGGCGTCGCATATCCCATGGCTTGCTCCTTCTGTCTTTGGCGTAGACGTAGACGATCACTGTGGGTTTTGTCGGCATGACAGGGGTGACAGAGCAATTGGAGGTTGTCGAGGCGTGTCTCACCGCCCTCCGCAAAGGTGATGAGGTGATCGCCTTCGGCATCTTCCAGCAGATCCTGGCAGATGGCGCAGCGCCCGTCTTGCGACACCCATAAAATCAACTTGAGTGCCTTGTTTGCCCGTCGAGGGCGCTGGGCTTCTCTGGCCATAGAGAGACCTCTCTTCTGTCTCGATGCCTGTCATACCATGAGTAACATTCACTGCTATTATAACACACAAATACGTTTATGTATGCCCTTGCGGGCTTGCCAAAAACATATCTGTTACGTATACTGTGTGTATGAATAACTCATCATCTCCTTCACGCCATGGTCCAGTCCCCAAAGGGTTCAAACGTATCAACACGTTTTTGCCTCCTGACCTGATCGAATGGGGGAAGCACCATCAGGAAGGCTTGTCTGGTCTTATTCGCCGTCTCCTTGCCCAAGAACGTGAGCGCGAACACCGCGCCACTCGTCGCCCCTAGGCATACCTCTCCTCCCATCCCTGCTCTGCCTCCCTCTGCGCCACCAGCCGCTCCTGCCGATGCGCGAGGCGTTGCAGCAGGGTCACGAGGCTGCGCCGGTCCTCAGGCGTCAGCGCCGCGTCCTGGTCCAGAAGCAGCTCGAGGAGGGCGCTGTGGATCTGGCTGAGGCCGGTGATCAGGGCGGATACGGGGGTCATGAGGATTCTTCCGCAGGAAAGGGCCGTTGTGGGGCAATCGCCTCCTGGGGCGTGCGTACATCGCGCCCGTTGGTATACCCACATTTCAAGAGGCCTTTGGGCACACACCAGAGATAAAACCGATTCGAGGGATCTAGCAGCCGCGATTCGGCGGGATAGAGTTCAATGGCTTCCCACTCTGGCCCACAGAGATCGGACTTGCAGGCCTGGAAGTCGCGCCAGTCATGACGAGCTGTTTGGTCGAGGGCCGTGATGCCCAGCACCATATAGCGACTGTTGCCGAGGAAAAACCCTTTCTTGAAGCGCCGCACAGTGCACTCATAGCGATCATTCTCCCAGACGTCGTACTGGAGTCCTGGCCCCTCGTCCACCGTCTCCACATGCCGCATGCGTTGCCAGGGCAGGGAGGGTGGTTCCTGATGGGTCTGCGCCGCCCGGCGGGCCGCCAGTACCTCGGTGGTCACTCTGGTGAAACGCAAGGTGCTACCTCCCCCCCAGCCACCAGCCGAGCAGCCACCCCACCGCGAGCCCGAGCCCCACCCCGCACAGCCAGCCCAGCGCCAGCAGGGTCATCTGCCCCCAGGCGAGCGGGGGCGTCGGCGCCGGTGGGGGCGGCGTGTAGGCCCGGCCGTTGGCGTGGCGGTGCTGCGGAGGCGTGTTAATGTCCAGTTGGGGCATGGCTAGAGCCCTCCAAACAACGGCAGTGCCGTGTAGTCGATGGGCGCCGGGTCAGCGTCGCCCGTCTCCCAGGCCGCTAACGCGGTGAGCCCTAAACGCTCGCGGGCCAGTGTCGTGTAATAGGGGCTGAGTTCCACGCCTATGCCCATGCGGCCCAGGGCCCGGGCGGTCAAGACCGTTGTTCCACTGCCCATAAATGGGTCACAGACTGTTCCCGCACGCCACGCACTCCGGGGCAGGCCGCCACAGTCCAGGCAGTGCTGCAGCCCATCGTCTCGCAGGGCCGTAGGGAGGGGGGCGGTGGTGCAGGTGCAATAGTGGGCGCAGGTGGGGAGGAGGCCGTGGACAGTCGTCTCAGCATAGCCTGCGCTCCCTTGCCCGTTCCGGAGAAAGCCTTGTTTGCCCGTCCCGGTGCGCAGGGGACCCAGATGATCTTTGTGAGGATGGCCTGGCGTCCTCGTATCGAGATGCTGTGCCGTCACCACCGGACTCCAGCCGGTGCCACACACCGGGCAGCACTGGGCGGGGCAGGTGCTCTTGATGAGGGGCGTGATGAGCGCCGGCGGGAAGGCTGCGTAATGATCCCCCTCGTAACTGGCGCTGGTTGGCGTGACCACATCGCCCGGCTGCTCCTGCGCCGCCATATACGCCTCCCACACCTCCGGCGCTTCCCGGCGCAGCCAGGCGCGCAGGGTGATGAGCTGGTCGGCGGGGGTGGGTGCGGTATGGAGGACGTTGCGGGGGTTCCTGGTAGAGGGATGATAGCTGGCGATGGTATCGAGATGGCGCACATAGCCAT
>Ga0066903_100000725_pt1 | contig 21958 bp, 20 predicted proteins | sample PanSoiMetaGPlot1_FD_67491 | JGI IMG/M metagenome (GOLD analysis project Ga0066903, IMG submission 67491) | Tropical forest soil microbial communities from Panama analyzed to predict greenhouse gas emissions - Panama Soil - Plot 1 (version 2) | ecosystem: Environmental > Terrestrial > Soil >... | reverse complement strand
CCAACCGATTGGGACCGGCGACCGCGAGCGCCTTGGCGCCCTTCGCTTGCAGCGCAAAGGATATGTTCGGGTACCATTGGAAGCCGAGCGGCACGGTGCCGGCGATCAGGTCCGGTCCGTACTGGGAGATATTGCGGTAGGCGACATGGGTGATCTTCGTCCCGGTGACTTGCCCGAAATACTCGCCCGCCAGGTGCTGCGAGCTCCCGATGCCGACCGACCCGAAATTGAGCTGACCGGGGTGAGCCTTGGCGTAGGCGATCAGCTCTTGCAGATTGTTGACCGGTAGCGTGTTGCTGGCAACGACCACGATGGTGAAGGCCGCAAACGGAGAAATGGTTTCGAAATCCGTCTCGGGATCGTAGCCGAGGTCCTTGTATAGGCTCTTGTTGGCGGCAACCGGGCCGGATCCGCCGCCGAGCAGCGTATAGCCGTCGGGGGCGGCGCGCGCCACGGTCGCGGTGCCGATGTTGCCGCCGGCGCCCGGCCGGTTTTCGATGATGATCGACTGCCCCATCGCGCGCGACATCCGGTCAAACAGGATACGGCTGACCACGTCGCTGGCGCTGCCTCCGGCGAACGGGATGACCGCTGTGATCGGGCGGGTCGGATAGTCCTGGGCGTGAACCACGCCGCCCGCGAGGAATACTGCCGCGACGAACAAAGTGACACACGGAAACCAACGTCCAGTATGCATAACGACACTCATCAACCGAATGAACTGAGCTCCCCCGCTCCTGGCGTCTAGCGTGAAACGCTTCCAGTTCAAGCGGAAGTCGTCGGATTGCCGCAGCCGCGCTGGAAACGCAGTGACGTGGCCTAGTAGTCCGATTCTGACATTCGCAGCCGTTTGCGGCATGTCCAACGCCGACCGGACGCAGCGCGCGCCATCGCGGTTGAATTCATCCCGCGCGCTTCGCCGACTGCGCCCGACTGCATGGCTGGTGGACCGGTTCTAACATTCGCATCCCTTAGCGGCGGGCTCGAATGTCAAATCCGCCTCCACGAGAGGTCAATATTGATTACCGCCCCAATAGCAACCGCCGACGCCACCGATACACGGTCCCGCCATCTCGGAATTGCGGCGGATCCCATCTGGCATTACGCGCTCGAAAGCGCGTGGCGGCACCACTCGAGGATGATCCTTCGCTGCCGACTTTGAAGGAGGGGCATCCCTCGCGTCGAGACGTGGCGTTGCAGCCGGTGGCCCCGCAGGGGCAGCCGGCGGGGGTGCTGGCGGCGCCGATTCGCGCGCAGAAGGAGCGGGCGCGGTTGCAGGGGGAGGCGATGCAGCGGGACCGACCGACGAGGTTGTGGATGGAGGCGATGGGGCCGAGGGAGACGGGATCGTACTGGGGGGCGTTGGGGGCGCCGCAGCTTGCTGAGATTGCCGTTTATCGAAGTAAGAACTCACCAACGCTATCGCCGCATCCCCTTGAGCGCCGATGCTTGCGAGATACCCGGGAAAACGAAAGGCGTTGACCAACCAGAAGGTGAGGACTGCAATCACGAGGAACCGTGTAGGACGTCGGAGCGGAAAGGAGATGATGCGCGCGACAATAGGGAGCGCGGGCGCGTCCCGCTCACCTTCCATCACCATCTGGTGCAGCGGCTCGCTTTTCTCCACCGGATCCTCGTATCGAGATGTGGAGTTGTCGCTGAGTTCAATGGCTTCGGCAATTTGACGAAAGCTCTGACCTTCACTCCTCAACGAACTGCCCGTGTCGCGAAAGGCGGTGTCTCCGAGCATGTCGGGTTGATCCATGCGTTTGATGCCGGCCACGATTTTGGGCGGGACAAGCAACCGACGCTGTTCCATCAACTCGGCCATTTTCGAAAAGTTCAGCCCGGCATCGCGGAGGATCTGCGCGGCGCGGTCTTTGGCGGCGTTGGCAACCGCAACATCCTCCGCATCCATCTGCTCCATGGCCCGCTTCAGGGATGCCATGTCATCGATCATCGCAATCCCCTCCAAAGATTGCGCATCGCGCAGCACGATACTGGCAAATAGCAAGCACTGCCAGCCGGGCCGCGGAGTCCCGCGCTCCGACTGGCACCCAAGTCAGCGGTCCGCTGCGACCGATAACGTCAAAATCTCCGATCGTCGCGAAGCCTTCGAGTCCACCACACGCGCGGGCTTCTTTGGCGACCATTTCTATCAATCGTTCTATAGCTGTAGACCCAATCAAATATATCCGGATAACGTCTTCTTTCGACTATTTCGAGCCAGACGGTGACATTATCAATAATGATAGGATGCCAAGCAAACCATCTTTGCCAACTGGTTCTGTCCTTGGGTCGCATTTTCATTTGATCATCCTTTCGTCGGTTCGCGGATGAAGCGCAGCGAGAAGCCCCGTGTTCGGGCCTCTCGAGATCAAATTATGAGTTGGATTTCAGCTCGTTCCAACCTCCTGACATTGCGCTGCGAAGATGCGCTGTATCAGGTCGTTTTGCGGCGTCACGTCCGGAGAACTACGGCTTCACTCCGCAGCGCTATCGGCGCGCGATCAGCCCGTCCCTGCGCGGGCGCACAGTTCGGATCAGGTGCGAACCACGCAGCGATGCTGGCTTACACCGCGCCACGGCAGTGTAGCTTTGCCACAATGCCCTCGTTCTGGTCGCATTTTTGGTCAATTTTTTTTCCACAACAATAGTTCGATCAGCGTGCACGGTTTGGAGTTTGCGATGAACAGTAATGCTACCGACCGCCCGCCGGCACATCGCCGATCGGGACTGATTGTAGCCGGCACCTTGGCGTTGCTCGGTTCGTTCGTGGTGCCCGCGCAAGCCGGTTACTATGACGATCCCTACCCGGTCTACCGACCGGTCTATCGTCCGGCCTACCCTCACTACAATGGGTGCTCCTGGTGCGGCGGCTCGCGCGTTGTTTATGAGCGTCGTTACGTTGAACGCGAATATGTCGAACGGCGCTATGGTTGGCCCGCTCACCACCACACGTATTATCGAACTTGGTCGAGGCCTTACCCATGGGGCTATGGCGGAGTGAGGGAGTGGAGAGCGCCGTATGCGTATCGATACGACCCGTACGCCCGAGTCGTCGATCCGGAACCGAGACCTTTCCCATGGGGCTACGGCGGCGTCAGGGACTGGAGACCGCCGTATACGTATCGATACGATCCGTACGCCGGAGCAGCACCGCCGTATGCGGCCTATGAGAATCCGCCGCGGCCGCCAGCGCCGATCTGGAATGTGGGCGACTACTAAGGCCGTCCCCGGACGAGCGCCCGGCCGGAATGTCGGCCATTAAACATTGGGGGGAACCGCTACTCGCGTGGACTGGCCGATGTGTCGCGGCTGCCCCTGCGTGGACCTTGGCGCGACTGGGCCGCTCGGACCTCTCAATCGAATGACAGGCCTGCAAGCATGATGTAGGCGCCCACGGCAAACCAGAAGGCGTAATTGCTGACGATCGGTATCTCGACGAACACACTAAGAACCGCGAGGATCAGCACAATAAGCGAAGCGATAAAGCCAAAGTTCACTGCGCATGTCTCCTCGGCTACGACGAAAACGTCCAAACCTTGCCTATGCGATCACATGCGGCAGCGTGCGAAACTTTGTGGCAAGCTCAACGCCACGTACGACATGCGCGGCCTGATACTCGCAGTGCGTGCAATCTTCAGATTGTGGTGTTAGAGTGGACTATGCCCCAAACGTCCGACGCAACCGATTGTGCGTTGTCTTTAAGCCCGATTCTCGAATTTTTGAGGGCGTTAGTTGGAGCATTTCATGGCCGGGACGACGTTCGCTTCGCGAAATCGTTGGAGGGTTAATCGGATGTGACGAAACGCTCACGCGGAAATGGAACTCCGAGAGCGTTCGCTGGCCTTAGCGGCGATTGATAAGACGCCGTCATGTAACGTCAGGCGAATGGAGAATATCCAATGCTCGTGACCGAAGAAGACGCAGTGATGAAGAAATGGTGCCCCATGGTCCGGGTTCGCTGGGGCCCAAACAGACCGCTTGCCTACAATCGCAACAATCCAGGACCCAAAGCTCGCTTTAACAATGTGGTCTTTCGAATGTTTTTCCCACGCCTGCATCACCAGATGAGGGGACATTTCTTCCGCTGTCAGGGGGCGGGTTGCATGATGTGGCGATGGGCAACCAAAGACCCGCGCCCATCGGAGGCGCGCAAGGGGTATTGTGGCTTGGCAGGTACGCCCGTAGACCTGCAATGATAGCTCACTCGGCGGGCCGCGCATAAATTCGACGCTGTTTGGGCAGGGTGGCAAGCTCAATGCCTGACCGCGGCGACAGCTGTCACACGCCGCAAACGATCAGTTCGGGACCCCGGAGAGCGTTTGCAAACATGGTTAACGATTAGTAACTGCTAGTGGCGCAAGCGATTCATGGTCCGCAGACCAGGCCGCGTCCTCACTTTGGCCAAAAATGCACCGCGATCCCCCAAAAAGCACCCCGATTCATCCTCAAATCGTTTGCTCAATCCGCTCGGCAATCACTGGTGGAGTTCGTCATGCGGAGCCGAGCCGTCATCCCAGCCGCCGCAGCACTTGTATGGCTCATCAGCATCGAAGGCGCCGCGGCAAGGCTCGACATTCTTGTCGATAAAACGACCCAGCGCATGCTGGTCATCCAAGACGGTTACGTTCGCTACATGTGGCCCGTCTCCACCGGCCGCGGCAACATGGCAACACCAAACGGTCTCTACGCTCCGCAGCGAATGGAGCGCACTTGGTTCTCCAGGGCCTACTACGACTCGCCGATGCCGTATTCGATCTTCTTCCACAATGGCTACGCGATCCACGGCAGCTACGCGATCAATCAACTGGGGGGACCGGCATCGCATGGCTGCGTACGACTGCATCCCTATCATGCTGCACTGCTCTTCGACCTGGTGCAGCACGAAGGTCCGGAGCAAACGACCATCGAAGTGACGGAAGAAGGACGCCCTGAGCAGCCGCCGTTGCCTGCGCGCGAGATCGCTCCGGGTCGCGGTTGGTCAACTGCCGGGAGGAATCCGTTGCCACCAAGCCACCGCATGCCAATCGTCTTCAGGCCACCCGCCGACCTCCCGCGCGCATCCGGCGGGGCGGCAAACCACTTGATGCTGCGCGACGATCCACCCGTCGAAGTGACCGGAGGGCTGCCTCCGGAGCGACCGCTGCCCAGGCGCGAGATCGTTCCAGGACCCGGCGGCAATCGGTCAATTGCCGGAAGGGCTCCCTGGTCGCCAAGTCGTCGGATGCTCACCGAATTCGGGCCGCCCCCCAACGTGCCGCGCGCGCCCGTTGCGGCAGCAAACCACGCCCCGCGGTCGGCCGTCGAACCACCCGACCCTCGTCCCAGGCCGAAGATTGCCGAAGCACCGTCGCCAGAACCGGCGCAGCAGGCAGGACCGGTTACCGCCTTCAAGCTCCTACCTGCCTCCTGTTGGTCCGGCGGCGCTTCGCGATGGCGGTGGTGGGCATCCAGCAAGGAAGCCCCGTGCAAGTAACTCGGTGACTGCAGCCACGGCAGAGGGCGAATGACGGCCGCGATCGGGCGGATGGAGCAGAAGGTTAGTAATGCTGACCGTTTCGAACTGTGCTCGGCCTGCATGCAGCGTCGGCAAATTCCTCCAAGCAACGTGGGGCAGCGAATGACGTTAATTGACCAGTCGACGATGGCCAACATGACCGCCGCGCTTGAGCACGCCTGCAACAAACTTCCACCGGACAAAGACACTCATGAAAATCGGAAGCGCATCGCGGATGCGATGATCGCATATGCGCGGTCCGGAAGTCGCACTTTAAGCGACTTCGAAAGCCTCGGGTCTAAGACCTTGGAAGAGATCACCGGTTAGGTTCGGCACAGTACTCTACCGTCCTAGAAGAACAAGAATTTTGCGTGAACGCGGACATGGCGGGCAGGCGCGTTACAATCGCGCGCAGAAATGCGGATTCGCATCAAAGCGACATAGGCGCCACCACGAGCAGTTCACCAAGATGAAAGTCCGACCACGGAAAACGAGCGAAAAAGATTTATTGCTATTTGGCGTTGAGAATTGAAAATAGCGTTATGCTCGTCCCGGGCACAACGTGAAGCAACTGCACATATTTCGAAGCTTGGCTTTCTTGACGAATTGATGCTGCAACATAATGATTCATTGGATCGCGATTTGATCGTACGCTGACGGAATTGACAGCATACTTTCAAAGTGCGTTACTGCGTTTGGCGGCTCGATCTGGGGACGGCTGCAGCAAGACGCGAATATCACGATTTTGGTCACGGTCCGCGCCCGGATCCCGAGCTGGCATCAGGCAAGCGAGGGAAACCATGAGTTCAGAAAGCTCCGAGGAGACGCCGAGCAGCCCTGTAGATCTTGACGGGTGCTACGGTCAGATCGGCATATCGGCCGTGGCCGCCGCACTGCGTTACCAGAGTGACGCAAAGAATCCGGCTTACGCGCCGCGGGATCGGGAAGCGGGCGTGGCCATGTTTGACGACGATACAGCGACCTAGCACCACGATCGACGCAAGCGGAATCGATTTCGGCGCGACGTCATCAAGCGCGACGGATTGCGTCAGCACATCCGCGGGTTCAGCGAAGCACGCAGCCTCATCATCGCACGCGAACCGCGTTCGAACTCTGCATAGACGCCATCGAAGAAGCCGCCGCCCACCGAAGAAGCCGCCGGCAGCCCCGCGCGCCCATTCACGCGGAATGCGCGATCATTTGACGGCGCATGCCCTGCCGAGTTGCAACTCCACGCTGCGCCGAGGCCAACAGGGCTTGGGCGCGGCGGGGCCGATGGCTTTCGACGGATCAGGCATGCTATCCTGCGCCCATCGAAGGACCTTCATGACGCGCGTGCCAAACTTCGCATCCGTGGACTGGGAAGATCCACCCACGGCTCGCCCACCAACCACCGGCCGCCCCTGGCTCACCCCCGAAGGCATTCCGGTGAAGCCCGTTTACGGCGCCGAAGACGTTGCTGGCATCGACTTTCTCGACACCTATCCAGGGATAGCGCCCTATCTGCGCGGCCCCTACCCCACGATGTACGTGACCCAGCCATGGACCGTGCGGCAGTACGCCGGATTCTCCACGGCTGAGGATTCAAACGCCTTTTATCGGCGCAACCTTGCCGCCGGTCAGAAAGGTCTCTCGGTCGCCTTCGATCTCGCCACCCATCGCGGCTACGACAGCGACCATCCGCGCGTTGCCGGCGACGTCGGCATGGCCGGCGTTGCGATCGACTCGATCTACGACATGCGTACGCTGTTCTCCGGCATTCCGCTCGACCAGATGTCGGTGTCGATGACCATGAATGGCGCAGTGCTGCCGGTGCTCGCGCTCTACATCGTGGCGGCGGAGGAGCAAGGCGTGCCGCCGGAAAAGCTGTCGGGCACCATCCAGAACGACATCCTCAAAGAATTCATGGTGCGCAACACCTACATCTACCCGCCCGCCCCCTCGATCCGGATCATCGCCGATATCTTCGCGTTCACCTCCGAACGCATGCCGAAGTTCAATTCAATCTCGATCTCCGGCTATCACATGCAGGAGGCCGGCGCGACCCAGGATCTCGAGCTCGCCTACACGCTCGCCGACGGCGTCGAATACGTGCGCACCGGATTGAAGGCGGGTCTCGACGTCGATCGCTTCGCGCCACGCCTGTCGTTCTTCTGGGCGATCGGCATGAATTTCTTTATGGAAGTCGCAAAGTTGCGCGCCGCGCGGCTGTTGTGGGCAAAGCTGATGAAGCCGTTCAACCCGCAAGACCCGCGCTCGCTGTCGCTGCGCACGCACTGCCAGACCTCGGGCTGGTCGCTCGCCGCGCAGGACGTGTTCAATAACGTAACGCGCACGGCGATCGAGGCGATGGCGGCGACGCAGGGCCACACGCAATCGCTGCATACCAACGCGCTCGACGAAGCGCTCGCGCTGCCGACGGATTTTTCCGCGCGCATCGCGCGCAACACGCAGCTCTTTCTGCAGCAGGAAACCGGGACCACGCGCATCATCGATCCCTGGGGCGGCTCCTACTACGTCGAGCGTCTGACCCATGAGCTTGCCAGGGAGGCGTGGGGACACATCCAAGAGGTGGAACAGCTCGGCGGCATGGCCAAGGCGATCGAGGCCGGCATCCCCAAGCTGCGCATCGAAGAAGCGGCAGCGAAAACCCAGGCCCGCATCGACGCTGGTCAGCAATCGGTCATCGGCGTCAATAAATACCGCGCCGAACAGGAACCCCCGATCGATGTGCTGAAGGTCGACAATTCCGCCGTGCGGCAATTGCAGATCGACAAGCTCTCGCGCCTCAAACGCGAACGCGATCAGAAGGCGGTCGATGCAACGCTCGCGGCGCTCAGGCGCGGCGCCGACGGCGGCAACGGCAATCTGCTGGCACTGGCGATCGATGCCGCGCGCGCCAAGGCGACCGTCGGCGAGATTTCGTCGGCCCTCGAAAAAGCCTTCGGCCGTCACCGGGCGGAAATCAAGGCGATCTCGGGCGTCTACAAGCGGGAGGCCGGCACCATGTCCGTCGAAGGCGTGCAAAAGCTGGTCGAGGAATTCGAAGAGAACGAGGGCCGAAGGCCGCGGCTCCTGGTCGCGAAGATCGGGCAGGACGGCCACGACCGCGGACAGAAGGTCATTGCATCCGCCTTCGCCGACTTGGGCTTCGATGTCGACATCGGACCGCTGTTCGCAACGCCCGTGGAAGCGGCGCGGCAAGCGGTCGAGAACGACGTGCACATCGTGGGCGTATCGTCATTGGCGGCTGGGCACCTGACGCTGGTGCCCGAATTGAAAGCGGCGCTCGCTGCTGAAGGCCGCGACGACATCATGATCGTCGTCGGCGGTGTCGTGCCGCCCCAGGATTATGCCGCCCTCGAAGCAGCCGGCGTCGCCGCCATCTTTCCGCCCGGCACTGTCATCGCCGACGCTGCCGAAGACCTCATCAAGAAGCTCAACGGCCGGTTGGGACACGGCCGCGAAGCCGCGGAGTAACGCCGCGGGGCATCGACACGAGTTGGCTATGGCTGCTTCTGATCTCGGCCGTCACCGCCGTTGTGCGGAGGCCATCGTCCTCGTGGCAGCGGCCACGGCTTTTGCCGCCGCGCGCTCCGCCGAAGCGGCGAGCACGCCGGCGATTTCGATCGCCACCAAGGCAATCGAGCTCACCGTCACCATCGATAGCACCCTCAGACTGTATCCATGGCTCTACGACAATCTCTTCGCCGAAGCGCGGCATGATTCCGCCAAATGGCATGCGGATGCTGAAGCAGCCAATCCATCGCTCCGCGAGCGATCACGCTGGTTCCACGCGCGCAATTACACACTGCGGTCCGTGGTCGCGCAGCACTACGTCAGCGTCTTGCGCGTTGACGACACTTATGAGGGTGGAGCGCACCCCAATTCCGTCGTCAACACGATCTTGTGGGATGCATGGGCCAGAAAGCGCATCAGCATCCGGCCGTTCTTTTTGGAAGCGGTTGACAACGGACCGACGATGACGGTGCTCGCGACGTCGATCCGCGCGGCGCTCATCAAGGAGAGAAAGGCACGCGGCGCCGAGGTTGCCGACAATCCCGACAAAGATCCCTGGCTCGCCTCGATCAAGCCGCACATCTTGAATCTTGGGCCCGTCACGCTTGCCCCCTCGACCGAGAAAGGCAAGAGCTCCGGCCTGACCTTCCATTTCTCGCCCTATGCGGCCGGCGCCTACGCCGAAGGCACGTATACCGCCTTCGTGCCCTGGACAGATTTTAAGGGCTTTCTGTCGCCCGCGGGTGTCTCCGTCTTCGACGGCGAGCGGCCGACGCAGGACGCGGAGAAGGACTAGCGGGCCCGTGTCACGGGATGACCCTGTTGGCGCGAAGCTCTTCGAAATGGCGCAGGAACATCTCCTGACTGTCCTGAACCTCGGAGAAGCCGCATCGCTTGGCCTTTGTCGTTGATGAGATGATGTCGAATTCCGGCGTGAAGACGAAGTTGCCGTAGCTCCAGCCGACAAGCTGCTCGTAAGGAATTGGCTGGAGGTTATGCTCCTTGACCAGGCGCTCCCACAGCGGGGCCTTGTCTGCCATCATCTCGACAAGGTCGATCTTGTGTGGCTGCGCGGTGTTCATCCCAAAATAGTCGGCGATCGCAGGCCACATGTCCTGCCAGCGGAAAATGTCGCCATTCGTGATGTTGAACGGTTCGTTTGCTGCGGCCGGGTCAGTGGCCATCCACACGCAGGCACGCGCGAGCAATCCGCCATCGGTGACGTTATAGAGTGCGTGGGCGTTCGCCTCAGATCCGGGATGGCGGAGCGGCAAACCGAGAGCCTTTGAGATGGTGGCATAGACCGCCACGACCATGATCAGGTTCATCGGGTTGCCAATGGCGAAACCGCAGATGCCGTGCGGCCGAGCAGCGGACCACGTCCACGCCTTGCCTTTCTGCCGTCCCACGATGAAGGCCTGTTGGTCATAGTAGAAGTTGGGCGGCATGTGGCCCGGATCGCTCTCCTTGGCCGGCGTCTTGAACGGGCCGAGATGGCTGCCGTACCACTTGGTGCCGTGCATGAGATTGACGTGCTGCAATCCTTCGGCAGCGGGCTCGACCGCATCCATCAGATTGGTCAGCAGCGCCATATTGGGGGCGACCATCTCGGCCCAGCTGGGTTTCTCGATATAGGCCGCGAAGAACACATGGGTGACGTCGCGCAGCCCGCCCAGTTTCGTCCCGGCATCCGGCGGATCCAGCAGATCGGCAGCGATGTGGCGATAGTCGCCTTCGATGTCCGGCGCGCGGCGCGACACCGCGATCACATCCCATTCCGGATCGGAGACAAGCTGTCGCAGAAGGTTGCGCCCGACGACGCCTGTCGCTCCGGCGAGGAGCGCTGTCTTTCTTGTTTGCGTCATCAATCTATCTCGTTATCTCATAGGGAGAAGGAACCTCAATCCAGATCCTCATTCCCCAAGCAGCACATCAGCCGATAAACGCCGATTCACTGCTCGTAGGCCGCCTCGCGCCCAGGCGCGCAATCGTTCCAGATCGCAAGGATGCCGCTCATGCGTCGATTTCCATGATCAATGCCACTGTGGGAGCGCCTCAAGAATTCCGCGGATATACCCGATCGCGTGCGCCGCGGCGGAGGTACCGTCTGGCACGTACTCGAACGGCTCCACGGCAACCACACCGGCGTAGCGCAAGTGCTTGAGCGTCGCGAACACCGGGGCAAACCGGTCCTCGCCCTGCCCCGGCCCGCGTCGATTGCGATCGTTGACCTGGATGTGAGCGACGAGCCCCGTCGGCAGCCATCGCTCGATGAGCGCCACGACCGGCTCGGTCTCCGTGAGGCCGGCGGCACTGCAATCAATCATCGTCCGTAAGGCAGGGCTTCCGACGCGCTCGACGAGCGCGGCGGCTTCGGCGACATGGTTGATGAAATTGGTCTCATGCCGCGACAGCGGTTCGATGCAGTAGACCACCCCGGCTCGCGCAGCATCCTCGGCGATTTCCGCGAACGCAGCTTCGCCACGCCGCCGCGCCGCTGCAGCATCAGGTCCTTCCGGAAGCCGGCGCTGCACCGGAGAACCATGCACGAGAACTCTTCCATCGAGGTCCGCACACAGGCCGATGAGGCGGCGCATGACGTCAAGCGTTTGCCGGCGCACCTCCTTGTCATCAGTCGTGATGGAGAGACCCGCCGGCTTGATCAAAAGCCAATGCAGCCCGGTGATGGTGACACCGGCGTTGCGAGCGGCATTGCGGATGGACGTGCGCTGCTGCGCACCGATACGATGCGGATCCTCGCCGAGCGTGAAGGGAGCGACCTCGAGACCGTCGTAGCCGAGCGCGGCAGCAAACTCGCACTGCTGCTCGAAAGGCAGCGCCGCGATGACCTCGTTGCAAAGCGCAATACGCATGGCGCCCATCAGTCGGTCGGCGCGGTGCTCGCCCGCGAGCGAGGCACGCGCAGCGTCTCGAAAAGGCCGAGAATGCCACGCGGCATGAAGATGATGAAGACGATGAGAAGAATTCCGTAGATGGTGTTGGCAGCGCCGATGAAATTGGTGCCGAACCATACCCGCAGACCTTCAGTCAGCGCGATCGTCAACAAGGCCCCGACCGTGGGGCCGAGCATGGCATACACGCCCCCGGCGATGGCGGCGAAAACGATCTGAAGCGATACCGCGATGCCTGCGACCGTCTCCGGATTGAGGTACATCAGATATTGTCCGAACACGGCACCGCCAACGGCGGTCAGCGCGGCACTGATGACCGTCACGCGGAGTTTTTCGCGCAACACATCGATGCCGACTGCGGCGGCCGCGTCCTCGTCCTCCGCGATCGCCTCCAGCGCTTCGCGATCCATACCTTTGTCAATCCGACGCCAGACGAGCAGGCCAATGAGCCACACCGCAAGGGCGATATAATAGAAGAACCGCTTGTCGGGAAACTGCAGCGCGTACCATGAATGGCCGACAGCCCTTGGGGTCATGCCGAGCGAACCGCCGGTGATGTCGCGGGCAGCGACGATGCACAACAACACCACCTGGCCCAGCGCCAAGGTGACGAGCGCGAAATAGTGACCGACGACCTTGAGACGGAAACAGGGATAACCGATGACGACGGCCAGCAATGCCGACAGGACAACACTGACGGGAATGCCGATCCAAGGCGTCAACCCTTCGTAGTTCCAGAGCAACGCCGGCACATACGCTCCAATGCCCATGAAGGCGCCGTGACCGAGCGACACAAAGCCAAATCGCCCCATCAGCGACCACGCCGTGTAGATGAAGCCCCAGAGCAGGACCTGGATTACCAGATGCAGAAAATAGCCGGGCGTGACAAGCGGCGCGGAAACGAGAATGGCAAGCGCGATGAGCAGGAGTACAGATCGGGCATTCATCGCGCGAGAATCCCGCGCGGCCGCAAGAACATCAGGACGATGAAGAAGGTGAACGCGAGGACGTAAGCCCATTCCGTCGATGCATAGTAACCGCCAACCGAAATGATCTCGCTCATGACGAAGGCGGCGACGAAGCCACCGATCATGTTGCCGAGCCCCCCGAGCACGCAAATCATGAACGTCAGGGGGCCGAAAGTATTGCCGACAAAGGGGTGCACATCGTATTGCAGAGAGAGCAGACACGCGCTCAGCCCGGCTAGCGCACCGCCGATGCCCGACGTCATGACGTAGATCCGCGATTGGTCGACGCCCATCAGGCCCATGATGTCACGGTCCTGAGAAATCGCACGAATGGCGGTGCCCAGATAGGTTCGCCTGAGAAACAGGTAGAGCGCCACTGCGCCTGCCAACGCGACAGCGAAGGCCATCAAGCGCGCATAGCTGATGAAAAGTCCGCCCACCTCGATGATCGGCAGCCTTACGCCGAGATTGCGGAAGTCCGTACCAAACAGAAGCGTCGCGAAGCTTTGCAGGAAAAACAGCAGACCGCCGGTTGCGAGCAGCTGATTGATCGGCGCCGCACGAAGGACCGGCGCGATGATCAACACATGAACCAGGATCCCGAGCAACGCCACGCCGACGATCGCGACGATGAAGGCAACGCCAATCGGCCATCCAAAGAATGCGTGCAGCCAGTACACCGCGTACATCCCGCACATGACGAGATCGGCATAGGCGATCCAAACGACATCGATGACGCCAAAGATGAGATTCAAGCCGAGCGCCAACAACGCCAGCACACCGCCCAGCAGGAGTCCGTTGATGATGGCTTCCACGAGATAGATGTCCATCGTCACAACCCCATATACGCCTCGCGGATCAGCGCATTGCCTTTGAGCTCGACCGCGGATCCGGACAAACGCACGCTTCCGGCTTCGAGGAGGTAGGCGCGATCGACGATATCGAGGACCTGCTGCACGTTTTGCTCCACGATCAGCACGGTCAGACCCTCCGCGCGGATGCGGCCGACCAGATCGAACACCTGCTGCACGACCAGCGGCGCAAGGCCCGCCGATGGTTCATCCATGAGCAGCAGCTTGGGACGCGACATCAGCGCGCGAGCAATCGCACACATCTGTTGCTCGCCGCCGGACAGCGTGCCGGCAAGCTGCGCCCGCCGATCCTTCAGTCGCGGGAAAAGGTCATAGACCCAGGACAGCTGCGCGGCGAAGTGACGGCGTGCCTCGGGGATGAAGGCACCGACGCGCAGGTTGTCCTCCACGCTCAACCGCGGAAACAGACGCCGGTTCTCCGGGACGTGGGCGATGCCGCCCTGGACGATGTGATGGGCCGGCAGGCCGGCGATCGGGCGCCCTTCCAACGTCATTCGGCCTGAGCGAGGCGGGATGAGCCCGGAAATGACGCGCATCAATGTCGTCTTGCCGGCGCCGTTGGGGCCGATCACGCCGACTGCCTCGCCCGCGGCCACGTCGAGCGAGACATCGAACAGCGCGCGGAACGAGCCGTAACCAGCGCAGATGTCCTCAAGGGAGAGCATCGAGGGTCACGTCCGCCGCTGCCCGAGATATACTTCGATGACGCGCGCGTCGCGTGCTGCGTCCTTCGGCAACCCTTCGAAGATCTTTTCTCCGTGGTCGAGCACGATCACCCGGTCGACGACGCTCATCAGCACGCCCATGATGTGCTCGACCCAAATGACGGTGACGTTCATGCGGCTGCGGATGGTCTCAAGCAATCGGGCGGCGTTCAGCATCTCCGTTGCATCGAGCCCGCCCAGGCTTTCATCAGCCAGCAGCAACCTCGGCTTTGTCGCGAGCGCGCGCGCGAGCTCGAGTTTCTTGAGCGCTGCCGCGCCGAGGCCATCGGTCACGCTGGTTGCGGCAGTCGGGAGGCCCACCAGCGAAAGCGCCTCCTCCGCGCGATGTCGAGCCTCCGCCCGCCCGATGCTGCCACCAGCGCCGTAGTAGGCGGCGAGCGTCACGTTCTCCAGCAACGCGAGTTTCCGAAAAGGCCGCGGAATCTGGAACGTCCGCGCAATCCCCCGACGACAGATCCGATGCGCCGGCAGACCCGCTACTTCGGCGCCCTCGAAGCGGATCGAGCCGCTCGAGGGCCGCAACATTCCGGCGATCACGTTGAACGTCGTGCTCTTTCCCGAGCCGTTCGGTCCGATCAGCCCCAGGATCTCGCCCGCCCGCACATCGAAGGACACCTGGTTTACCGCCAGGAATCCCCCGAAGCGCTTGGACAGATTGGTGACCGTGAGCATCGCTCAGCGCATGGCGTAGATCGAGGATGCCGGAAGCGGCAGCACGGGGTCCTGGGTCTTGATGTTGTTCGGCCAAACGACTGTGATGTGCTCTCCCGCATATTGCATCACGACCGGCGTCGAGCGCTCGTTCTGCCCGGCGAGCGGAGTCCCCGGGGGATAGAACTTGACGCCATAGCCCTGGATGGTTCCACCCGGTGCGATGTCGACGTCGAGCGCGGCCTTGCGGATCGCGTCTGCTTCGAAGCTGCCGTACTTTTCCTTGGCTGCCGGCAGCACGTTGTTCAGAAGGATCCACGTCTGGTTAAAGCCCATCGACACGTGCGGCGGCACGTCGACGGCCTTGGTCTTGGCCTGATAGCGCTCGACCATGATCTTGATGAGATCGCCCAAGCCGGGCGCGAGCGATTCCGGCTTCAGGAGTTGCGCCGGCACTGGGTCGATGTTGCAGAAATTGTCGATGTCGGTCGCGAACGTCGCGCGCAGCTTGTCGAGCTGACTATACCCGGCGCCGTTGCCGATGAGCATCTTGAACCGGAGCCCGGATTCGCGCGCCTGGCGGAGGAACAGCGTAATGTCCGGGTTATATCCGGTATGCAGGATGACGTCCGCTTGCGCGCGCTTGAGCTTGGTGACCAGCGACGATAGATCCGGCGCACTCGCGGAGTAGCCTTCCCGCATGACCACCTGGAGGCCGCGGTCCTTGGCAAATCTCTCGCCGGCTTCGCCGACGCCGACGCCATAGGGGCCGTCCTCGTGAATGATCGCGACCTTGATGTCTTTCACTGCCATTCCAAGCTTCGTCTGCGCATTGTCCGAAAGGAACCCGGCGGCGGCCTGACCGTACTGGTCGGAGTGGATTTGCGCGCGAAAGACGTAGGTCAGATTGCGGTCCTTGAAGACCGACGTCGCCACAGCCGTGGTGATCCAGAGGATCTTCTTCTGCTCCTCGAGCTTGGCGGCAAGCGGCACGGCGTGCGCGCTGGAATAGACGCCGAGCACGATGTTCACCTTTTCCTGATTGATGAGCCGCTCGACCTCGTTGATCGCGGCGTCGGCCTTGCTTTGAGAATCGGCGCTGATCGGTTCGACTTTGTATTTGCCGGCCACTCCACCTCGCTCGTTGACGAGATCGATGGCGATTTGCGCGCCGATCGACGAGGCAACCGATCCTGCCGCCGCGAACGGTCCGGAAAGATCGTAGAGAACCCCGATCCGAATGGGCGGCTCTTCCGCCCTGACAACGCGCCCTCCGACGCTCAGCGCCGCAATCGTCAAGGCCGAATGCTTGAGCAGTGACCTGCGTGACGTTCTCATCGTGTCCTCCCGTGGAACCAGTCTCGAGGCTGGATCGCTTGAATTGGCACAAAGTATTTGGCGTGCACAGGCGCGAGTCAACGCGGATTGTCTCTCGAATTCGTAGCCCGGGTGGCAAAAGCGCGTTCACGCGCGTCTTCACCGCGCTATGGCCTGCGCCGCGTAACCCGGGACACCCGCTCCCGGGTTGCGCTGCGCTCCACCCGGGCTACGAAAATGATATAGTCTGGGCGCGAACAAAGAGTCCAAAACACTTCGGACGGTTCGTCCACGGGTGGGAGCGCAGCAATTGACCGCTGATCAGTGCGACTATCTCGTCATCGGCGCGGGGTCCGCCGGCTGCGTGCTGGCCAACCGGCTGAGCGCGAACGGCAAGTACCGCGTGATTCTGCTGGAAGCCGGCGGCCGCGACCGCAATCCTTGGATCCATGTTCCGCTCGGTTACGGCAAGACCATGTTCAACGAGCGGATAAATTGGATGTTCGAGACGGAACCAGAGCCCGCACTTGCCAATCGACGCATCAAGCAGCCGCGCGGCAAGGTCCTGGGCGGCTCGAGCGCGATCAACGGGCTGCTCTACGTTCGCGGCCAGCGTGAGGACTACGACCACTGGCGTGACCTCGGCAATCTCGGCTGGGGCTATGACGAGGTGCTTCGTTACTTCAAGAAGGCGGAGGACCAGCAGCGCGGCGCCAATCCCTGGCACGGGGTCGGCGGACTGCTCGCGGTGTCGGATCTCGCCGACAGGCACCCTTTGGCAACGGGGCTAGTCGCGGCGGCAACGAATGTCGGGCTTCCCTACAACGAAGACTTCAACGGGGAGCGTCAGGAAGGTGCCGGCTTCTTTCAGGCGACGGTGCGCAGAGGACTGCGCTGCAGCTCTGCCGTTGCGTATCTGAAACCTGCGCGCGGTCGGGCGAACCTGCGTGTCCTTGCCAACGCGGTCGCGACACGGATTGTTTTCGATGGCCTCCGCGCCGTCGGTTGCGTCTATCGCGCCGGCAATCAGGAGCGCATGGCGAAGGCGAGTCGAGAGGTCATTCTCGCCGCCGGCGCGCTGCAATCGCCACAATTGCTGCAGCTCTCCGGCGTCGGTCCGGCCGACGTGCTGGCGCGGCACGGGATTCCGATCGTCGCGGACCTCAGAGGCGTCGGCGCCAATCTGCAGGACCACCTGCAGGCGCGGCTGATCTACGAATGCAATGTTCGCTGCACCCTCAACGACGACCTGCAGAGCTGGTCGCGCATGCTGCGCGCCGGGATGCACTTCGCCCTCAAACGTCGGGGCCCGCTGAGCTGGTGGGCGGGCTTGGCCGGGGGCTTCGCCCGCACGCGAGCAGACCTCGCGCGGCCCGATGTGCAATTCCAGCTCTTTCCCTTCAGCTCGGACCGCGTGAGCCCGAAGCTCCACATCTTCTCCGGATTCACCATACTCGTTTACAAGCTCCGGCCGGAGTCGCGCGGCACGGTGCAGATCCGCTCCGCCGATCCGTCGGCGCCACCAGCCATCCGGCCTAATTATCTCGCCGATCCGCGCGACCTGCGCACCCTGCTCGACGGGGTCAAGCTGGTGCGACGGATCGCAGCCGACCCGGCCATGGCGGCGCTGATCAAGACCGAGCACAGCCCGGGCGCTGCTTGCACAAGCGATGCCGATCTGACCGACTACATCCGACACAACGGCATTTCCGTCTATCATCCGGTCGGCACATGCCGCATGGGGCACGATCCGTTTGCCGTCGTCGATGACGCGCTGCGGGTCCATGGGTTGTCCGGGCTGCGGGTGGTGGACGCATCGATCATGCCCGACCTCGTGTCCGGCAACACCAACGCCGCTATCATCATGATCGGGGAAAAGGGCGCGGATCTGATCCTGCAAAGCGCCGAAGGGGACAATCGGCAAGCGGACGCAAACCGCGCGGCCTGAGGTCAAACGCAAACGAGTGTGGCGGTTCAGAAGTCCGCATCACTATTGCCGCAAGTTCTTCATGCGGACTTCCGAACCAAAGCCACACTAGACCAATAACTTACGAGTGTCCTTATCGATTCCGAAGTTCGCAAACGGGGGTGCCGCAAATGATGCGAACTTCGGAATCGGGACACTAGGATCGTTATTGATGAAATTTTCCTCAACATAATTCATTCCATCTTGAAGTTTCAGCTTCGACCTTCATCAATGCTTTTCCGGCACGCTGCTTCGACTGCTGAGGAAAGTCCCGCGATTGAGGGACAGCCTGGGAGGTTTGAGGCCGTGTTGACCAAAAAGGGACCATCCGCGGAGGTGAGGCCCTCGCGCGTGACACAAGCTTTCTCTTCCTCCCTGATTGCCGCGTTCGCAGTCGGGCTCTCGCTCATGAGCGTCGAGGCGCACGCGCAGCAACGCGTCGCTGCAACCGCCACCGGCCCGTTCGAAGGCCTCGCCGGCAACTGGTCGGGCAACGGCGTCATCACCATGAAGGACGGTGGGCGCGAACGCATTCGCTGCCACGGGACCTATGCCGTCAACAATGGGGGCAACAACCTGCAGCAGCAGTTGCGATGCGCCAGCGACAGCTACAAGTTCGAGACGAGCACCGATATCACCCATTCCGCCGGCCAGTTGCTCGGCAATTGGAGCGAGAACACCCGTCATGTGGCCGGGAGGGTAAGCGGCCGCGCCACCAGCGGCGCGATTCACGCGAGAGCCGATGGCGATACCTTCACCGCGCTCTTGGCCGTGACCACGCATGGTGATCGGCAGACGGTTTCCATTCAGTCTCCGGGAAGCGTGCTGTCGGAGGTGTTGATCTCGCTCACGCGCGGATTGCGTTGACGCAGTTCAAGCGGCCGTCAACCCGCCATCCACGACCAGCTCGGCGCCGGTCGTGAACGTGGATTCGTCGCTCGCCAGAAATAGAACCGTCTGCGCCACGTCGAACGGCCGCGCGAGCCGCCCGAGCGGCGCCGCAGCCCTGTAAAGGGCCAGCGTCTTCTCCGGATTGCGCGCCGACGCCACCATCGTCTGCAGCATCGGCGTGTCCGCGAACGACGGGTGAACCGAGTTGCAACGAATGTTGTAGCCCTTGCGGGCGCAGTGCAGCGCGACCGATTTGGTCAGCAGCCGCACGCCGGCCTTGCTGGCGCAATAGGCCGGCAACCCGCCGTGGCCGATGATGCCGGCTACCGATGACATGTTCACGATTGAACCAGCGCCATTCCCTTTCATGACACGGACCGCGTGCTTGCAGCCGAGAAATACCCCTTCGAGATTGACCGCCATCAGGCTACGCCATTCCTCGACAGTGGTCGTTTCGATGTCCTTCAAGAGTGCGATTCCGGCATTGTTGACGAGAACATCGAGACGGCCGAATTCGCTGACGAGGGCGTCGGTGGCGGCGATCCAATCATCTTCGCGGGTGACATCGAGGACCCGAAAAGAACCGCGCTGCCTGAGCGCAGAAACCGCCTTTTCCGGTTGACGGCTGGCAAGGTCGGCGACGATCACCGTGGCCCCCTCCTCAGCCAGCAGCTCCGCAATGGCATGGCCAATACCGGAAGCGCCACCGGTCACGAGCGCAATTTTGCCCTGCACACGGCCCATCGGATATCCCTCATTGAAGTGGATTCTCCGTCAGCCTAGTCGACAGTGCGCGCGAACACCAACAGCCGCGATGGAGGCGAGGTGAGACATCGGCGCGACGACACGACGGCGGCCCTTATCAGCATCGGGTCCGCTCCCCACGTAGGCGGCTGCCCACCGACACGCACGTTGACAGCCCCTGTGGCGCTCCCATAAGTTTTTCCGAGAAAAATATTCTTCGTCGCAACGATGAGACGGTGGGCTTCGGCTACGGCTGGCGCAACCCCGCGTTGGTCGCACCGAAGGGGAGGAACGCCATGCACCAGCAAGCCCTGAGGGCGGCAACCATAACGGCTGCCGTTGCGCTTTTTCCATTGGCGATGATTGCGTTGTCGCTCGGCATGGCCTCGGCCGAGGAATGGAACTTCTACATGCATCAATCGGCCCCGAATTTCGCGACCTCGCGCGGGGCGAAGCAGTTTACCGAAGACATCGAGAAGGCGACGAACGGCGAGCTGAAGGTCCGCCTGCATCTGGCGGGCACATTGCAGATCAATGCCAGCAACATCACGCAGGCCGTGGGCGAGAACGTCGTGCAGATCGGCGACGATCTGTTCAACTCCGGCAATATTCCCGTCGCCGGCATTCCGCGCCTGCCCATGCTCGTTCAGTCCTACGAGGACTTCGCCAAGGCCGATGCCGTGCTCAAGCCCTATATCGAGAAAGCCTTCGGGCAAAAAGGCTCGACGGTGCTTGCCTCCTACACCTACCCGATGCAGTTCGCCTGGGGGCGCAAGAAGCTGGAATCGCTGGACGACATCAAGGGCATGAAGCTTCGCGTCGCGCAGCCTGAACAGGGCGAGTTCGTGCGCCGCTTCGGCGGGACGTCGATCACCATGAGCGCGCCGGAGGTCCCCTCGGCGCTCGATCGCGGCGTGGTCGACGGCATCTTCACCGCCGGCGTCGGCGCCGTGCTCTGGAAGGACCTGCTCAAATACGGCTACGTGCTGATCGTCAACATCAACAATTCCTACTTCATCGCCAATACCGAAGCTTACAACAAGCTCTCTCCCGATCTGCAGGCGAAGCTCCGCAAGGTCGCCACGGACGCCGCCCGCTGGGACGAGGACACGATGAAGAAGGAAGAGGCGGACTCGGTGCAGACCTTGACGGCCATGGGATACACCTTCACCAAGGCCAAGCCGGAAGAAATCGCCCGCGCCGTCGATGCGATGAAGCCGTATTGGGACGAATGGGCCAAATCGCGCGGGCCCGATGTCGTCGAAGCCTTGACGAAGGTACGCGCCGCGCTGGGGCGCTGACAGCCCGGGTCCAGTGGTCCGATTCTAGCGTTCGCATCCCTTTGCGGCGTGCTCTTGTGCGAATGCCTGGAATCAAAGGACCACTGGCAAATCATTGGTACTAGTGGAGCTTTGCATTTGACATTCGTTTTACGGACTCGCAGCCAGTGCCGCCGATTTGAAGTTCCTGCATCAGTTGCCGCAGCCACGTTCAGGAACTTCAAATCGAAAAGCGGCACTGGAACCATGGAGTTGCCAGTGCCCTTTGCTTTCCGAAGTTCGCGCGCGAGGGTGCTGCCATGTAAGGCGAACTTCGGAAAGCGGCACTGGCGGGGTAGCGAATGTAAAATCCGCTCCACTAGGCAATGACGCAGACCGTGCAGCAGAGCCCGTCCGGCCGTCGGGGGACGCGGCCCATGGCCGAGAGTATCGTCGAGCGGCTGTGCAAGTACGTCTGCGTTGCCGCCCTGGTCGTGATGCTGGCCGTGATCGGCCTCGACATCGTCACCCGCTCCCTCTTCAACTTTTCGTTCGAGATCTCCGACGAGCTCGGCGGCTACATGCTCGTGGTGATCACCTTCATCAGCCTGCCGGTCTGCCAGGTCAACGA